>Ga0208468_1000228_pt1 | contig 18613 bp, 17 predicted proteins | sample DeeseametaMP0960_FD_184198 | JGI IMG/M metagenome (GOLD analysis project Ga0208468, IMG submission 184198) | Marine microbial communities from the Deep Indian Ocean - MP0960 (SPAdes) | ecosystem: Environmental > Aquatic > Marine > Oceanic | place: East of Madagascar, South Indian Ocean... | reverse complement strand
ATAAGGAAGCGGTCAGCTAGTCGGTGCTCTGGGAGAGCTGGACGCCCGATATGGATGACAGAAGCTCGAATCTGCTCCGCCGCCGCTGATTGTGTAGGGTGCACTGAGCCTAAGGCGAACTGCACCGATCCGGCGTTTGATGGTGCAGTTCGCCTTAGGCTCAGTGCCCCCTACGCCCCGGAATTCTGCGATGAATCTTCCAGTTCCCGCAGCACCGTTTCCCGCAAGGTCTGTAGTCGTTCACTGAAGGCAACCGGGTAGCCTGATTGTGCAGGGTTCAGGCTGAGCAGAGCTTCGGGTAGCTTTCTCAGATGCCTGGCCACGTTCTCCCGGGTAACCGCCAAATCCGGCGCCTCGCGGCAGGGCTCGCCTTCCTGGATAACGGGCTGCAATAACGGTTCGCCCTCACTTTGCTCGTCCCGGGCGGTAATCCGGTCCTGCTGATAATGTCCCTGCTCATCGGTTTGTCGCCATACCTGCTTACGGCCCGGGTGTAGCTGCTTGCCGGGAGAGTTTTTCAGCCGGGGACGACCCGCATAGTCGGTGAGCTTGTAGGCCAGATCCAGGGTGGGGGCATCGCTGGAGGCCCCCATGCTGGTGCCTACGCCAAAGCCGTTGATGGGCGCGCCAGCCGCTAACAGGCCGGCAATCCGGTATTCATCCAGACCACCGCTGACCAGGATGCGGATCTGTTGCAGACCTGCGTCATCCAGTTGATGACGGGCGTCTTTTGCTTGCTGCGAAAGGTCACCGGAATCCAGGCGAATGGCGCCCACATCCAACCCTTCATTGCGCACCAGGTGAATGACTTTTTCCACGCCAGCCCGGCTGTCGTAGGTGTCTACCAACAGGGTGGTGCCGGGATACAGTCTGGCGTAGGCGCGGAAGGCATCCATCTCATCATCATGGGCCTGGATGTAGGAGTGCGCCATGGTGCCGCGGAGTGGTAGCCCGTGTTGCAGGCCGCCCAGCACATTACTGGTGCCGGCCAGGCCGGCGGCGCGATAGGCACGCACCCCGCGCAGGGCGGCGTCGCTACCATGCATGCGACGCATGCCGAAATCCACCACCGGCCGGCCATCGGCGGCGAGGACCATACGCACCGCCCTGGAGGCCAGCACGGTCTCCAGGTGCACATAATTCATCAGCAGGCTTTCCAGTAGCTGCGCTTCCATCAACGGGGCGGTGATTTCCAGCAGGGGTTCCTGGGGAAATACCGGGGTGCCTTCCGGCAGGCAGTGGATGTGGCCACTAAAGCGGAAGTCCTTCAGCCACTGCAGAAAGTCATCCTGAAACAGGTCCAGCGTCTTGAGCCGGCTAACCTGCCGGGAGGGGAAGTGCAGTTGGCTGACCCGTCGGGCGGCGTACTCCTGCCCGCAGGCCAGGATCACGTTGCGTTGCACCGGCATTTGCCGATAAAACAGGCTGAAGGTTGCGGTGTCATTCATGCCTTCATGCCAGTAGGCCTGCAGCATGGTCAGTTCGTAGAGATCGGTCAGCAGGCCCAGCGCATCATTGTCAGCAGAAAGATCCATATCAGGCGATATCTTCCAGTTGGGTGCCGGCTTCACGCAAGGCTTCGTGGGTGGGGGCTTCCTGATCGGGGAAAACCGGGCGAGTGGCGTTGCGGAGCAGATGGACCTGGAAGCCGGCGGCACAGGCATCCTTGATGGAGTGGAAGACGCAGACATCTTCTGCCAGACCGCCAACCCAGAGACGTTTGACGCCTTTTTTGCGCAGCCAATCTGTCAGACCCGTCCCGTCAAAAGCGGAGTAGGCATCCCGGTCGAAGGCCGTGCCCTTGCTCACAATTACCGTGCCTGTGGGCAGGTGCAAATCCGGGTGAAAGGCGGCACCCCAGGTATCCTGTATGCAGTGCGTCGGCCAGGGGCCGCCTTGTGCCTGGAAGGAGCAATGGTCCACGGTGTGCCAGTCGCGGGAGGCGATCACCGGCAGGTTGGCGTCGGCGGCGGCTTTCAGCCAGCGATTCATTGCCGGCACCACCTGGTCACCATCGGCGACGGCCAGAGCGCCACCGGGGCAAAATCATTCTGGATATCAACGGCCAGCACAGCATCGCCGGCCTTGAGCGGGAAGTGTTCCATCGCTGCCAGCCCTCTGTTGCTTGTGACTACTCTCAGTGTCGGGGCCTGCTGGCAGTGATACAAGGGGGGGGGCGGTTTATTCGAGCAGGCGGGTCACGGTTCGGGCGACGGCGCGGATGTCGGCCTCCAGGCGGAACTCCCCGGTGATGGTTTTCTCGTCGCCGGCCCGGTATTTCCCGGTTTGCACCAGGCAGGCCTGCATGCCGCTGTTCAGGGCACCTTCCACGTCTCCATGGACATCGTCTCCGACCATCAGGGTGTCTTCCGGCCTTGTGCCCAGGTCGGCCAGCACCTGTTCGAAAAAGGCGGGGGAGGGTTTGCCGGTGATGATGGCCCGGCAGTCGGCGGCATACTCCAATGCCCTGACAAAAGGGCCCGCATCCAGATGCAGGCCGTCATCCAGCTGGTAATAACGGTTCTCGCCGATGGCTATCAGCGGTGCGCCGTCCTGCAGCAAGCGAAACGCCTGGTCCAGATGCTCATAATTGAATTTTCTGCCGGCATCACCGAGTAGCACTGCATTGGGTGGCTTGCCTTCCAGATCGGAAAATTCCTCTTTCAGGTTCGGATGAAACAGGCAGTAGGGCGTGAGCTGATGGCGGGTCAGGTAGTCGTGGGCTGCTTGCGGGGCGGTAAACAGTTCTGTCTCGTCTACCGCCAGGTTCAGACTGGCCAGGTCATTGAGTATCTGACTGCGGTTGCGCTGGGAGGTGTTGGTGACAAATCGCAGGGGCAGCCCAGTGGCGCGCAGGCGTTGAAGCGCGTCCTGGGCACCCGGTAGCAGACGCGGGTCCTGGTAGAGCACGCCGGCCAGGTCCAGACAGATGGCACGCAGCGGCATGGCACTCCTCCGTGAGGCTTCTCTGAACAGCCTGTTAAAGCATAGGCCTGGCGGTGTGGTCAGCTCAAGCGGCGAATGGTCAGCGTGTGGGCAATTTTCTCGCCATCCCAGATGTATTCATAGTGGGCGCTGGGGGTGATGGCTTCGATCGGTTGGGGGGTGAGCAGGGCGTAGCAGTGGCTGCCGGGGGCACGGACGGATTCGTAGTGAAGGCCGGTTTCGTGTAGCTGGTAAAGCTGCTGGCCGAGCTGTTGTGGGGCCTGGTAGTGGTCCGGGTCATGCCACTGTGGATAGCGGCTGGCCGGGGTGATATCGCACAGGGTGGCCGAGAAGTGGACCCTGAGGCCCCGCATGACAATACGATCGTATTTCAGGCCCTCTACTCGCTGAAAATACCGTTGCTGATGGTACCGGGTTTCGGCAATGGCGGTGGCCATGCGGTCTGCGCAGTAGAAAACACCGTAGGCACCATCGGAAAACCGGGAGCCGGCCGGGTTTACGTGGACAAAGGGGCCCAGGGCATAGTTGCAGCCGGGAATGCCCCAGGGACGCTCTGCGGCGGGTACCCGGTTCAGGTCGCCCACTTCGTTCTGCAGGCGCGGGTTGGTCAGGGCCTGCACGGCAAAGAGCGCATCGAAGTCAGCTTGGTCCGCCACATCATCAAAGATGGCAATGGGCGGGTATTTGCCGTTGACCAGCCGGTAAGCCGCCTGGGATGGGAAGGCTTGTCGGGGCAGGGCGTGGATCTCTGTGTCGCTCACCCCCATTGCCCGCCCCGCAGACTGTCCAGTTGACGGTGCACTTCGTAGAGACTGGCCACTCGGCCGTTGCTCATGATGTCCATGGGGGTGGCCCCATTGAAGAACGGGTTGTGGTTGGCCATGCGAACGAAGCCATAGACGTTTTCCCGGTTGCCAAACAAGGTGCGCAGTGCCTGATGGATGTTCAGCAAGTAGCTGAGGCGCTCCAGCAGGTCGTTGCCCACCCGGGCACTGTCCGGCTGACTCTGGTACTTGTGCAGGGTGGAGCGACCCACGCCAAGCAGTGCCATCTTTTCCTTCTCGCTGCACTGCCAGTGCTCCAGCAGTTTGAGAACTGCGCGCAGTGCTACATGGCGGGCACCGTCGTTCACTGCCAGCGTTGTCTGTTGTCTGGCTGCTTCCATAACGCCTCCTGACCTAACTCATGGTTCAATGATGGCCCTTTTCCCATTTATTGTCTATATGTGGATATGCAGAGAGATCCGGGTCGCAGTTTATGAGAATGGTCAGAACTTGAGCCGGGTTTCCCGGTCCCTGACAGCGAGATGACAGACAGGGCATTGTGATGGGAAAGACAGGGTTGTCGATATGGGTACTGCTGATAATGCTGGGCAGTCCCGGGCTTCAGGCCAGGACGTTGACAGATGCGCACCTGCACTACGTGGATTTCATGCAGGACAGTGAGGGTAGCGAGGCCATGTTGGCGGCCATGGATCAGGCCGGGGTGGAGACGGCCTGGTTGTTCGGTTTGCCGGTGATGAAGAAGTGGCAGGCGGAGGCGCCCCGCAAACCCCGCTATTACCTGGGGGATGAAGCGCCGCTGTATTACTACAGCGCCACCGATGACATTGTGGCGCAGGCGGTTCTTGCCTTGCCTGAGTCACAGCAGAAGCGTCTCAAACCTTTTGTCAGCGGCGTTAACCCCACGGACATGAATGCCGCGGATCAGATTGAGGCGCTGATACAGCGCTATCCGGGATTGTGGTTCGGCATTGGCGAAATCCTGACTCGTCATGATCAGCTGACGGCGTTGACCGAAGGCGAAACCCCCAGGGCCAACCACCCGGCTCTGATGCGGGTTTACAAGCTGGCGGCCCGCTACGATCTGCCGGTGTTGCTGCACAGTAATCTGACATCACTGCGGGAAGAGACGCCGATTTTCCTGGAAGAGCTGGAGGCGGCGTTGTCCGCCAACCCGCAGACCCGCTTTGTGCTGGCCCATGCGGGTACCAGTGGTGGGGTGGAAGAGCGACAGGCGCCCCTGGGGACCCTGGTGCCAATCCTGCGGGCCTTACTGAGCCGCTATGCACATTTTTATGTGGATCTCTCCTGGAGCGTCAAGGATCACTATTTATTGAAGAACGACAAACCCGCATCGGAATGGGTTGAACTGATCCGGGATTATCCGGACCGTTTTGTCCTCGGTTCGGACCTGGTGGGGCACTTCGACAGTATGAAACGGCTGATGGATGACTACCAACCGCTGCTGGATGCCTTGCCCCAAAAAGTGGCGGAGCAACTGGCAAGCGGCAATGCTGCTGCGCTTGTGCCCGAAAAAGGTGCGCAATATCGGCGTGATTGAGGGGCATGAAATGTTCCGTTGTTGCCTTGGTGAAAAGGCAACAACGGCGGTGGCGGGCTACTCGGATTTTTGCAGACGGCGCAGCAGGGCGGAGGTATCCCAGCGCCCGCCACCCATGGCCTGGATCTCCCGATAGAAATCATTGACCTGGGCCGTCACCGGCAAGAGGGTGCCGTTGCGGGCGGCTTCTGCCAGGCAGATATCCAGATCCTTGCGCATCCAGTCCACCGCGAAACCATGTTCGTACTGGTCGTCGATCATGGTCTGGTGGCGGTGGGTCATTTGCCAGGAGCCGGCGGCGCCATGCTGAATGGTCTCGAAGACTTTGCCGGCATCCAGTCCGGCATTCCGGGCAAAGGCGACGCCTTCGGCGAGGGCTTCTACCAGGCCTGCCACGCAGATCTGGTTGACCATCTTGGTGAGCTGCCCACTGCCCGCCGGGCCCATCAGATTGACCGCTTTGGCATAGTGGTCCAGCACGGGAACCGCGCGCTGGTAGGCCGCATCGTCACCGCCACACATGATCGATAGCTGGCCGTTTTCGGCACCTTGCTGGCCGCCTGACACTGGTGCATCGATAAAGTCTGCCTGGCGATCCCGGCAGGCGGCATCCAGCTCCCGGGCCACGGCGGCGCTGGCGGTGGTGTGATCCACCAGCAGGGCGCGTTCGCTGAGCGTTTTCAGCACGCCGTCAGGTCCCAGGGTGACCTGGCGCAGATCATCGTCATTGCCCACGCAGACAAACACCATGGCAGCGCCCGCGGCGGCTTCTGCTGGCGTATCCGCAGTGCGGCCACGGTAATCCCGGGCCCACTGCCGGGCGCGGCTGGCGGTTCGGTTGTAGACGGTCACGGACAGCCCTGCCTCGGCCAGGTGGCCGGCCATGGGATAGCCCATGGTGCCGAGCCCGATAAAAGCGGCGTTAATCTGTGACATTGCGGGTGTCCTGCTCCGTTACGGTGGCGGGGTCATTGGCCGGGAGTGGATAGGCGGCAAAGCGGGGGGCGGTGAGACTGCCCAGGTACAGGGTATTGCCGTGTTGCTCCACGCTGGTGATGGGGGCGAAGGCGTCGGCGCTGGTGTCCTGCAAGTTGTGCGTGACGTCACCCTGTTCGTTCAGGCCCAGCACGAAGCCGTGGTGGGCAGGCTGGGGCTGAAGGAAGGATGGCAGTCGGAAGGCCACCTTGCGCAGCAGGGGCTTGTCGGACATGGCGTCCAGCATGGCATTGCGCGGGCTGAACAGGGCCACCCAGAAGGTGCCATTGCCGTTGGCGGAGACGCCGTCGGGAATCCCGGGCAGGTTGTCGAAGAACACATCATGGCTGCCGGCTTTGTCGCCTTTCAGCCAGTAGCGGACGATCCGGTAACTCCCGGTTTCATTGACCAGGACAAAGTCCTCGTCCTGGGACAGTGCCACGCCGTTGGCGAATTGCAGGCCATCCAGCAGGACTTCGGCTTTCTCTGTCGCCGGGTCATAACGTAGCAGGCGGCCATGACCGCCGTGTTCGAGAATATCGTCCCGGGCGTGCAGGGCGGGACCGAATTTGCTGGATGCATCGGTAAAGTAGATGACCCCATTGCTGTCCGCGTCCACATCGTCGGTGAACCGGTAATCCACACCATTGGCCCGTTGTGACAGGGCGGCAATGGCGCCGGAGGGGCTGATGCTGAGCAGGCCCTTGTAGCCGTCGGCCACGATCAGATTGCCCTGGGGGTCGAAATCCAGACCCAGCGGACGCCCCTTGGTGTCGGCTATCAGGTCCGGGTTGCTGCCATCCGGGTCAAAACGGACGATGCGCCCGTCCACATAGCCAACGTAGAGAAAGCCGTCGTCATCAATGGCCACGTCTTCCGGGCCGACACCTTCATCCACTGCCAGAGAGCGGCTTTTTGCCAGGGCGGAGTTGCTGGCGTAGGGGCCTTCCAGTGCTGGCGCTTCGGGGGCTTGCCAGGCAACAGGGTCAATGGATACCGGCCAGAACAACAGATAGCCAACCAGAATGACGAGAATCAGCAGTGCGATGTTTTTTATCATTGGAATCCGGAAGATCAATTAACGGAAAGCTGATGCTTGCATGCAAGGCGCAACCACGCAAATGCAGGGCGGTAATAGCGTGTAATCAGCGCGGTGAAGTCTGTGTTGGCTGGTGAGCGAGAAGCGAGTTTCGAGGAGCGAAAGGCGGAGTCACGAGAGGGTTTTGGGGTTCGTGGCTCGCAACATTCAACTCGTAACTGCTTTTCTTCAGGCACAAAAAAACCGCCCGGAGGCGGTTTTTTTGTCTGGCGATAACAGGCGCTTATTTGCGCTCGTTGACCGGTACGAACTCGCGTTCGGTCTCGCCGGTGTACAGCTGACGCGGACGGCCAATCTTGTACGGGTTGGAGATCATTTCGTTCCAGTGTGCGATCCAGCCCACGGTGCGGGACAGGGCGAAGATCACGGTGAACATGGAGGTCGGAATACCGATCGCCTTGAGGATGATGCCGGAGTAGAAATCCACGTTCGGGAACAATTTCTTCTCTTTGAAGTAGGGGTCGCTCAGAGCGATCTCTTCCAGCTTCATGGCCAGTTCCAGCTGCGGGTCGTTGACACCGAGTTCGGCCAGCACTTCGTGGCAGGACTCGCGCATTACCGTGGCACGCGGGTCGTAGTTCTTGTAGACGCGGTGACCGAAGCCCATCAGCTTGAACGGATCGTTCTTGTCCTTGGCCTTGGCGATGTAGGTGTCGATGTTATCCAGGGAGCCGATTTGATCCAGCATGTTCAGCACGGCTTCGTTGGCGCCACCGTGTGCCGGGCCCCACAGGGCAGAAATGCCGGCAGCGATACAGGCGAACGGGTTGGCACCGGAGGAACCAGCCAGACGCACGGTAGAGGTAGAGGCGTTCTGCTCGTGGTCAGCGTGCAGGATGAAGATGCGATCCATGGCCTTGGCCAGGGTCGGGCTGATCTTGGATTCTTCGCAGGGGTTGCCGAACATCATGTGCAGGAAGTTCTCTGCGTAACCCAGGTCGTTGCGCGGGTACATGAAGGGCTGGCCCAGCGCGTACTTGTAGCACATGGCCGCGATGGTGGGCATCTTGGCGATCAGGCGGTATGCGGTGATTTCACGGTGCTCGGGATTATTGATGTCCAGAGAGTCGTGGTAGAAGGCGGACAGGGCGCCCACTACGCCACACATGATGGCCATGGGGTGAGCATCGCGGCGGAAACCGTTGAAGAAATTGCGAATCTGCTCATGCACCATGGTGTGGTTCTTAACGGTGCTGACAAATTGCTCTTTCTGCTCAGCTGTCGGCAACTCGCCGTAGAGCAGGGTGTAGCACACTTCCAGGTAGTCGGACTTACCAGCCAGTTCCTCGATGGAGTAGCCGCGGTGCAGCAGCTTACCCACTTCACCATCAATAAAGGTGATCTTGGATTCACAGGAAGCGGTGGAGGTAAAGCCCGGGTCGAAGGTAAAGACACCATTGGCTACCAGTTTGGACACGTCGATAACGTCGCGGCCCAGGGTGGGGGAGTAGATAGGCAGGTCCAGGTCCTTACCATCTACCTTGAGAGTGGCTTTCTTCTCGGTCATGGGAATCTCTCCATTGGCGGACGAGGGAACGTTCCTCAAGGCAAGGAAGGTCCTCCAAAGCGCGGGGGAAGGTAAAGTTTTGACACACCTTTGTCAACGCGAACCCGGGAACCGGTGAGTCAGACTTTTGTAGGGTAAACAGCTTGTTACGGCCATAAACCCGTTTTGCATCAGGGTGGTGCAGGCTCTTTTCGTGGCGCTCACATCCGGTGCGGCATTGTAAATCAAGGCGTTAGGAGAAAGATACTTTGTCTTAATCGCCTGTTTAAGGTGCTCGGCGTTTGTTTTGCTCAGGGCGCGGCGATATACTGCCGCCCGGCAGAAACCTCTGACTGGGGGTTTTGTGCGGGCCCACCCCGGCCCGGGCGAGGTTGTTAAGATCAGACTTCACGTTTTGATCTCAACAACTTTGCCAAAGTTCCCGACAACCGCCCCAACCTGGGGCCCGGCTATAAGTAGGCTACCGTGAACGATAAGCGACCCGTTAACCTCGATCTGAGCACGATCAAGTTCCCGGTCACGGCTATAGCATCTATCACCCACCGTGTAACCGGCGTTGCCATTTTCCTGGCGTTGCCGATTCTGCTGTGGATGCTGGATCGCTCCCTGGCGTCTCCCGAGAGCTTTGCGGACCTGAAAGAACTGATGACCTCCCCGCTGGTGAAGCTGGTGGTATGGGCCATTCTGGCAGTACTGCTGTATCACCTGGTGGCAGGTATTCGCCACCTTGTTATGGACGCTGGCGTGGGTGAGAGCCTGGAAGGCGGCCGGCGTGGTGCCAAGCTGGTATTCATCATTTCTGTAGTACTGATTCTGCTGGTAGGAGGCTGGATATGGTAACCAGTGTGACGAGCCTGGGCCGTAACGGCCTGTATGACTGGCTCATTCAACGTGTATCCGCCGTGATCATCGGGGTCTACCTGATCGGCATGCTCGGCTACCTGATGGTTGCCGGCGATCTGGACTATGGCAGCTGGAAAGCCCTGATGGGCTCTGTCTGCATGCAGATTGCCAACACCCTGCTGGTAGTTTCTGTTGCAGCACACACCTGGGTAGGTCTGTGGGGCGTAACCACCGACTACCTGACCAGCTTGACCTTCGGTAAAGCCGCCACTGGCGTTCGCCTGATTGCCCAGCTGGCAATTGCACTGGCTCTGGTGGTGTACCTGCTGTGGGGTCTGGTTCTGATCTGGGGAGGGGCGTAATCCATGTCCATTCGCACTATTACGTTTGACGCTATCGTCGTAGGTGGTGGTGGTGCCGGTATGCGCGCCTCACTGCAGATGGCCCAGTCCGGTTTCAAGACCGCGCTGATTTCCAAAGTTTTCCCGACCCGTTCGCACACCGTTTCCGCCCAGGGCGGTATTACCTGTGCGATCGCGTCTGCCGATCCCAACGATGATTGGCGCTGGCACATGTACGATACCGTCAAGGGCTCCGACTACATCGGTGACCAGGACGCTATCGAATACATGTGTAATGTGGGCCCGGAAGCGGTATTCGAGCTGGACCACATGGGTCTGCCGTTCTCCCGTACCGAAGAAGGCCGTATTTACCAGCGTCCTTTCGGTGGTCAGTCCAAGAACTTCGGTGAGGGTGGCCAGGCGGCCCGTACCTGTGCGGCCGCTGACCGTACCGGCCACGCGCTGCTGCACACCCTGTACCAGCAAAACCTGAAAAACGGCACCCAGTTCTATAACGAGTGGTACGCCGCCGAGCTGGTAAAAGACGCTGATGGCAATGTCTGTGGTGTCATCGCCATCGACATCGAATCCGGCGAAACCGTGTTCTTCAAGGCCAAGGCTACCGTCTTTGCCACCGGGGGTTCCGGTCGTATCTACGCCTCCACCACCAATGCCCTGATCAACACCGGCGACGGCGTTGGCATGGCCCTGCGTGCGGGTCTGCCGGTTCAGGACATTGAAATGTGGCAGTTCCACCCCACCGGTATTGCCGGTGCCGGTGTGCTGGTGACCGAGGGTTGCCGGGGCGAGGGTGGCTACCTGATCAACAAGGACGGCGAGCGCTTCATGGAGCGTTATGCGCCGAACGCCAAAGACCTGGCGTCCCGTGACGTTGTGGCCCGCTCCATGATGATGGAAATCCTGGATGGGCGTGGTGCCGGCCCCAATGGCGATCACGTGTTCCTGAAGCTGGATCACCTGGGTGAGGAAGTGCTGCACAGCCGCTTGCCGGGCATCTGTGAACTGGCTATTACCTTTGCCCAGACCGACCCGGTGAAAGAGCCGATTCCGGTTGTTCCCACCTGTCACTACATGATGGGCGGTATTCCCACCAATGTTCACGGTCAGGCGATCAAGTTGTCCGGTGGCCATGAGGGCGAAGACCAGTTTGTTAACGGTCTCTTCGCGGTGGGCGAGGTAGCCTGCGTATCTGTACATGGTGCCAACCGTCTGGGTGGCAATTCGCTGCTGGACCTGGTGGTATTCGGTCGTGCGGCCGGTCTCTTTATCGAAGACCAGCTGCGTCAGGGTATGACCCAGTATGAGCCTTCCGATTCTGATATCGAACAGGCTCTGTCCCGTGTGCGTCGCTGGGATGAGTCCAGCGGTGGAGAATCTGTTTCTGCCCTGCGCAAAGAGCTGCAGAGCGTGATGCAGAATCACTTCGGGGTGTTCCGTAAGGGTGACCTGATGGCGGAAGGTGTGGCCAAACTGGCGGATCTGCGTGAGCGGATTTCCAAGGCGCATCTGGATGACAAGAGCAAGCCGTTCAACACCGCGCGTATCGAAGCGCTGGAGCTGGACAATCTGCTCGAGGTGGCGGAAGCCACTGCTATCGCCGCAGAAGGCCGTACCGAAAGCCGTGGCGCGCATTCCCGCTACGACTACCCGGATCGTGATGATGAGAACTGGCTGTGCCATTCCATCTTCGACCCCACTGCCAAGAAGCTGGGTAAGCGCGAGGTGAATTTCAAGCCGAAGACCGTTGACACCTTCCAGCCCAAGGCGCGGACCTACTAAGGGGAGCTAACGATGAAAGTCAGTATCTATCGCTACAATCCGGAAACGGACCGCGAGCCGACCATGAAGGAGTATGAGGTCGATACCCAGGGTAAAGACCTCATGGTGCTGGATATCCTGGCTCTGGTGAAAGAGCAGGACGAATCCATGTCCTACCGTCGCTCCTGCCGTGAAGGCGTGTGTGGTTCCGATGGTATGAACATGAACGGCAAGAACGGCCTGGCCTGTATTACGCCGCTGTCCCAGGTGGCGCCGGGTGTCCTGGAAGGCAAGAAGCCGCTGATCCTGCGTCCCTTGCCCGGCCTGCCGGTGATCCGTGATCTGGTCGTAGACATGGGCATGTTCTACAACCAGTACGAAAAGGTGCAGCCGTTCCTGCAGAACAGCACCCCGGCACCGGCCATTGAGCGCCTGCAGACTCCTGAAGATCGTGCCAAGCTGGATGGTCTGTATGAGTGCATCCTGTGCGCCTGCTGCTCTACCAGCTGTCCGAGCTTCTGGTGGAACCCGGACAAGTTCCTGGGTCCGGCAGCCCTGTTGCAGAGCTACCGCTTCCTGGCGGACAGCCGCGATACGGCCACTGAAGAGCGATTGAGCAAACTGGACGACCCGTTCAGCCTGTTCCGTTGCCATGGCATCATGAACTGTGTCAGCGTGTGTCCGAAAGGGCTCAACCCGACCCGGGCCATTGGCCATATCCGTTCCATGCTACTGGAACGGGGCATCTGACCCGAACGAAGGAGGCGGCCATGTGGCCGCCTTTTTTGTTTCTGGTGTTGAGCAATACCGCTGTCTATTCGACGTTTCGCCAATGCAGTGACAGGCATAAAAAGTGTTACCTTATTTTATCAAGACGGCGTCTAACAAAAGCGAAATAAAAGGGCTACACTAGACGTCGGTTCGAGGTAATCCCTCGTCGAGACGTGGCATAACACTCACTCTCACCAACCCGGTGAAGATGGGTGGTTTTGTTGCATCTCATGGGTGGGGCAGGGCTTAAAAGGCGCTGTCCCGGACAATACAAAGCGTACGGGAACAGGGTCGCCCCCCTGTGGTCGCAGTGACACCAGTTACCACAGAGTGTGACACCTCCCGCTGAAGGAACGAGCTGACATGCAAGACAGTTCCATGCAGCGCCAATGGCAGTCCTCCCACATTGGAGGAGCCAACGCCGCCTATGTCGACGAACTGTACGAATCCTATCTGACTGACCCCAATTCTGTGCCGGAAGACTGGCGCGTCTACTTCGAAAAACTCCCCAGTGTTGATGCCGCCGTCGAGTCCGACGTGCCCCATGCGGCTGTTCGCGAATATTTCCTGCTACAAGCCAAGAATCGCTCCCGTGTGCAAAAGTTTGGCGCCAGTGCGGTCAGCACTGAGCACGAGCGGCGCCAGGTGCGTGTGCTGCACCTGATTGCGGCGTACCGCAACCGGGGCCATCAGGTGGCCAAGCTGGATCCGCTGGGGATTATGGAGCGTGAAGCGGTACCGGATCTGGAGTTGTCACACCACGGGTTAAGTCCCGCGGACCTGGATACCGTATTCCAGACCGGTAACCTGTTTATCGGCAAACCGGAAGCCACCCTCCGTGAAATTGTTGACTGCTTGCAAGGCACCTATTGTTCCAGTGTCGGTGCCGAATATATGCATATCGTCAACACTGCGGAAAAACGCTGGTTGCAACAGCGCATGGAAGGGGTGCGCAGCCATCCAGAATACGGCGAAGACGTCAAAAAGCATATCCTCGAACGTCTCTCCGCCGCGGAAGGCCTGGAAAAATACCTGGGCAGCAAGTACCCAGGCACCAAACGTTTTGGGCTGGAAGGCGGTGAATCGCTGATTCCGCTGATGGATGAAATCATCCAGCGGGTCGGCAGCTACGGGGCCAAGGAACTGGTCATCGGTATGGCCCACCGGGGCCGCCTGAACGTGCTGGTCAACACCCTGGGCAAGAGCCCCAAGGATCTGTTCGAGGAATTTGACGGCAAGAGCTTTATTGAAACCGGTTCCGGTGATGTGAAGTATCACCAGGGGTTTTCTTCCAATGTGCAGACTTCCGGTGGCGAAGTGCACCTGGCCATGGCCTTCAACCCGTCTCACCTGGAAATCGTGTCTCCGGTGGTGGAGGGCTCGGTACGGGCCCGTCAGGACCGCCGTGAGGATTTTGAAGGCGAGCAGGTGGTGCCGATCTTGCTGCATGGTGACGCGGCTTTCGCCGGCCAGGGTGTGGTCATGGAAACCTTCCAGATGTCACAGACCCGCGGCTTCAAGACCGGCGGGACCCTGCATGTGATCATCAACAATCAGGTCGGTTTCACCACCAGCCGACGTGAGGATGCCCGTTCCACCGAATACTGCACCGACGTGGCGAAGATGGTCCAGGCGCCGATCTTCCACGTCAATGCGGACGACCCGGAAGCCGTGTACTTCGTTACCCAGCTGGCCGTGGACTACCGCATGCAGTTCAAGAAGGATGTGGTTATCGACCTGATCTGTTATCGCCGGCTTGGTCATAACGAGGCGGATGAGCCGTCTTCCACCCAGCCGTTGATGTACAAGAAGATCAAGTCTCACCCGACCACCCGAACCCTGTACGCGGAACGTCTGGTCAGAGAGGGCGTAGTCAGTGAACAGGCTGCGCAGAAAACGGCTGACGATTATCGCAACATGCTGGACGCGGGCGACCATGTGGTGAAATCGCTGGTCCGCGAGCCGAACAAGTCACTGTTTGTGGACTGGTCACCGTATATCGGTCATCAGGTGGAAGATGACTGGGATACCAGCTATCCGCTGAAAAAACTGCAGGATCTGGCTACCCGTCTGGAAACGCCGCCGGAAGGCTTTGTGGTTCAGCGTCAGGTAAAGAAGATCCTTGAAGACCGCCGCAAGATGACGGCCGGGGCCTTGCCGCTGAACTGGGGCTATGGGGAAACCCTGGCCTATGCCACCTTGATTGATCAGGGCTTTAATGTCCGTATCACCGGCCAGGATTCCGGCCGCGGGACCTTCTCCCACCGTCATGCGGTTCTGCATAACCAGAAAGACGGTGAGCAGTATGTGCCGCTGCAGCATCTCTATGACGAGCAGCCGCGCTTCGACATTTATGATTCCTTGTTGTCGGAAGAAGCGGTGCTGGGTTACGAGTACGGCTATTCCACCACCACCCCCAAGACCCTGGTGATCTGGGAGGCGCAATTCGGCGATTTCGCCAATGGAGCTCAGGTGGTGATCGACCAGTTCATCTCCTCCGGGGAAGCAAAGTGGGGCCGCCTGTGTGGTCTCACCATGCTGTTGCCCCATGGCTACGAAGGGCAGGGGCCGGAGCATTCCTCCGCTCGACTGGAACGTTTCCTGCAGCTGTGCGCAGAGCACAACATGCAGGTCTGCGTGCCCAGCACCCCGGCCCAGATTTACCACCTGCTTCGCCGTCAGGCAGTCCGCCCGTTGCGCAAGCCGCTGGTGATCATGAGCCCGAAGAGTTTGCTGCGGCACAAGAAAGCCATCTCCACACTGGAAGAGCTGGCCGACGGTATTTTCCGTACCGTGCTGGATGATCCTGCGGAGCTGGATCGTGACAAGGTGAAACGGGTAGTGATGTGCTCTGGCAAGGTGTACTACGACCTGCTGGAAAAGCGGGACAGTGATGATTTGAACGACACTGCGCTGATTCGTGTCGAGCAGCTTTACCCGTTCCCGGAACAGCGTCTTCAGCAAGTGCTGGAGGGATACCCCAATCTGGAAACCCTGGTGTGGTGTCAGGAAGAACCCATGAACCAGGGCGCCTGGTATTGCTCGCAACACCATATGTATCGGGTGGCCCGTGAGGTCGGAGACCTGCGGGTGCATTACGCAGGCCGGGATATGGCTGCCGCGCCGGCGGCCGGGTCCATGGCCCTTCATGTGGAACAACAGCAGCGTCTGGTCCAGGACGCCTTCGAGATCAAGTAAATAAGGATTAGGCATGGCGACTGATATCAAAGCACCGCAGTTTCCCGAATCAGTAGCGGACGGCACCGTAGCCACCTGGCACAAGCAGGAAGGTGAAGCGGTCAAGCGCGATGAGCTGCTGGTGGATATTGAAACCGACAAGGTGGTGCTGGAAGTAGTGGCACCGGCTGACGGTGTAGTCAGCAAGATTCTCGCCGGTGAAGGCGACACGGTTGAGAGCCAGCAGGTGCTGGGTCATTTCGAAGAGGGCGCCAGCGGTGGTGCTGCGCCGTCCGGTGAAAAGGCCGATTCGGCACCGGCGGAAGAAGAGAAAGAGGAACCGGCAGAAGCACCGGCGAAAGCCAGTGAGTCTGCCAGTGATGATGACAGCGCGTCGGACCAGGCGGGTCCGGCTGCCCGCAAGTTGATGACCGAGCACGGCGTGGCCGCGGAACAGGTAACGGGTACTGGCAAGGGTGGCCGTATTACCAAGGCGGATGTGGAAAAAACCATCAGCGCCAAGGAAGAGAAGCGGGCCAGCCAGCCGGCTCCGCAGCAGCCCGCTACCGTGGATGTGCCGGCAACGCCGGGCGAGCGCGAAGAGCGTCGGGTACCGATGACCCGCCTGCGCAAGCGTATCGCAGAGCGTCTGGTGTCTGCCCAGCAGAACTCCGCCATGTTGACCACCTTCAACGAGGTCAACATGAAGCCGATCATGGATATGCGCAAGCATTACCAGCCGGAATTCGAAAAGGCCCACAACGTGCGTCTGGGCTTCATGGGCTTCTTTACCCGTGCCTGTGTGGAAGCGCTGAAGCGTTTCCCGGCGGTGAATGCCTCTATCGACGGTGAGGATATCGTGTACCACGGTTACTACGACGTGGGTGTGGCGGTGTCCACCGAGCGCGGGCTGGTGGTGCCGGTGATTCGCGATGCGGACCAGCGTGGTCTGGCAGAAGTGGAATCACAGATCATCGAGTTCGGTCAGAAGGCCCAGAAGGGCAAGCTTTCAATTGAGGAAATGACCGGTGGCACCTTCACCATTTCCAATGGCGGGGTGTTCGGGTCACTGATTTCCACGCCCATTCTCAACCCGCCGCAGACCGCCATCCTCGGGATGCACAAAATCCAGGAACGTCCCATGGCCGTGGACGGCAAGGTGGAAATCCTGCCGATGATGTACCTGGCGCTGTCCTACGATCACCGCTTGATTGATGGCAAGGAAGCGGTGCAGTTCCTGGTGGCAGTGAAAAACTTTATCGAAGATCCGGCGCGTTTGCTGCTGGATATCTGAATGTATGCCTGCACGCATCACGTCGGCACGCAACCACGCTAAGGGCGTGCCAGCGTGTTGCGTGAAGCGTGCCAGCGATTGAAGGAATAGATCATGGCTGACAAGTACGACGTCATTGTCATCGGTGGTGGCCCCGGCGGTTATGTGGCTGCCATCCGTTGTGCGCAACTGGGTTTCAACACGGCCTGTATCGAGAAACGAATCAACAAGCAGGACGAGCCCGCACTGGGTGGCACCTGCCTGAATGTGGGCTGTATCCCCTCCAAGGCCCTGCTGGATTCTTCCTGGAAGTATCACGAAGCGCAGAGCTCCCTGGCGGACCATGGTATCAAGCTGGGCGACGTGAGCCTGGACCTGGATACCATGCACAAGCGCAAGGACACCATCGTCCGTAACCTGACCGGCGGCATCGCCCAGCTCTTCAAGGCCAACAAGGTCACCTGGTTGCAAGGCTCCGGGCAACTGAAAAGCGGTAAGCAGGTAGAGTTTTCTCCCCTGGACGGTGATGCGCAGACCCTGCAGGCGGAACACATCATTCTGGCTGCTGGCTCCGTGCCGGTGGAGATTCCGCCGACCCCGGTTGATCAGAAAATTATTGTCGACTCTACCGGCGCCTTGGATCTGCCTGAAGTGCCCAAGCGTCTCGGTGTGATTGGTGCCGGTGTGATCGGGCTGGAGCTGGGCAGTGTCTGGGCTCGTCTCGGCAGCGAAGTGGTGGTGCTGGAAGCAGTGGACACCTTCCTGCCCACGGTGGATCAGCAGATCGCCAAGGACGCCAAGAAACAGTTCAGCAAACAGGGTCTGGATATCCGCCTTGGTGCCCGGGTTACCGGCTCCGAGATGAAGAAAAACCAGGTAGTGGTGAGCTTTACCGACAAGGACGGTGATCAGCAGGAGACCTTCGACCGACTGATCGTGGCCGTAGGCCGTCGCCCCTATACCGAAGGCCTGCTCAGTCAGGATGCCGGTGTCAGCCTGGATGAGCGCAATTTCGTTTACGTGGATAACCAGTGCCGTACCGATGTGCCCGGCGTCTACGCCATTGGTGATCTGGTGCGCGGCCCTGCACTGGCCCACAAGGCCATCGAGGAAGGTGTGATGGTGGCAGAGGTGATTGCCGGCGAGCACACCCAGGTCAACTACGATGCCGTCCCCGGGGTGATCTATACCCACCCGGAAGTGGCCTGGGTAGGCAAGACCGAAGAAGAGGTCAAGGAATCCGGTGAAGCCTACAAGACAGGGGCAGTGCCATTTGCGGCCAATGGCCGTGCCATGGCGGCCGGCGAAACCGGGGGCATGGTGAAGTTTGTGGCCGATGAGAAAACCGACCGCATTCTCGGCATGCACGTGGTGGGGCCTCAGGCCTCAGAACTGATCCAGCAAGGCGTGGTGGCGATGGAATTTGGTGCCACCATCGAAGATTTGCAACTGATGGTGTTCGGTCATCCGAGCCTGTCGGAAACCGTTCATGAAGCCGCCCTGGCCGTGGATTACAAGGCAATCCATGTGGCGCAGCGCCGGCGCAAGAAATAACGCCG
>Ga0208468_1000227_pt1 | contig 18649 bp, 20 predicted proteins | sample DeeseametaMP0960_FD_184198 | JGI IMG/M metagenome (GOLD analysis project Ga0208468, IMG submission 184198) | Marine microbial communities from the Deep Indian Ocean - MP0960 (SPAdes) | ecosystem: Environmental > Aquatic > Marine > Oceanic | place: East of Madagascar, South Indian Ocean... | reverse complement strand
ACGCTGGCCTGCATATCAAGATCGGTGAGGAAAGCCGGGTGCTGGATGTGGACCACGTGGTGATCTGTGCCGGCCAGGAATCCCTGCGCGAGCTGTATCAGGAAGAAGCGAAAAACTTCCACCTGATCGGCGGCGCTGACCTGGCTGCAGAGCTCGACGCCAAACGTGCAATCCGCCAGGGCGCGGAAGTCGCCGCTGCGCTGTAAGGATGGGATGTAGGGGCGGCGCACAGAGAGCGCCGCTCCTACAAAAAAAGCCCTTGCCGGGAAAACCTGGCAAGGGCTTTTTTTGTTTTTCGCTATTAATTATTAACTGCTTTTCAGCTATTTGCCCGCAGCCGCCGGGTCTTGAAACTGCCGATACCCATCTCCGTGACCACCTTGAACAACGACAGCAACACGCTCTCATCCGGTTTCGGATCCTGCCCTTTACCCATTCGGTGCAGCTGACGGGAAAACCAGGAGACTTCCATCATGGCCATTTCGTCGATCATCTTGATGCCTGTCTTGCGCGGTGTAACCCGGCTGATGACGCCTTCCTGCCCGGCGAGTATGCGATTGGCCAGGTCCGGTTCCACCGCCAGGGGGCGAGCAATACCGACCAGGTCGGTGGCGCCGCTTTCCACGGCGTGCGCCATGGCCTGGGCCGAGCGGAAGCCGCCAGTCACCATCAGCGGTGTGGAGACCCGCTGGCGAATGGCCTGGGCGTAATCGAGGAAATAAGCTTCTCGTTTAACCGTGCTTTCGCGAACGCCCCTGGCGCCGGCCATGGCCGGGTTTTCGTAGTTGCCGCCGGAAATCTCCAGCAGATCCAGACCTTCATTGGCCAGGGTTTCCGCTACGGTCATGGATTCTTCTTCGGTGAAACCGCCACGCTGGAAATCCGCGGAGTTGAGTTTGATGCTGACCGGGTAATCCGGGCCAACGGCAGCACGGATGGCACGGTAAATCTCCAGCGGGAAACGCATGCGGTTTTCCAGGGATCCGCCCCATTTGTCAGTGCGGCGGTTGTGGTGGCCGGACAGGAACTGGCTGACCAGATAGCCGTGGGCGCCATGGATCTGTACGCCGGTAAAGCCGGCTTTCTTCGCCAATGCCGAGCTGGTAGCGAAACGACGGATGATGTCGAAGATTTCGTCTTCGGTGAGCGCCCGCGGTGTCTTGAAGGCGCTTTTGAGTTCTTTACCGAAAGGAACAGCAGAGGGAGCCAGGGTGTCACCGCTGGCGAGCATGCGCGGGATTTGTTTGCCCGGATGATTGAGCTGTACCCAGATATCATTGCCCTGGCTCTTGCCGGCATCGGCCCAGCGTTTCAGCAGGGCCATGTCTCGTTCGTCTTCCAGAACCACGTTACGGGGTTCACCGGTGTGGTTGCGGTCAATCATGATGTTGCCGGTAATCAGCAGCCCGGTGCCGCCCTGGGCCCAGCGGCCATAGAGTCGCTCCAGGGCCGGGGTGACATGATTATCGATGGTGCCCAGCGCTTCGCTCATGGCAGATTTGGCGAAGCGATTCTTCAGCGTTGTTCCGCAGGGCAGGGCCAGTGTTTGCCCGAGAGTGTCCGCGTGGCTCACGATTGTCCTCCAGCGACCTGTGCAGGTCAGCAGCTATATAGTTTGATGATGGTCAAACTATAAGTTAGTTTTATACCCGTCAAACTATTTTGTGGGGAGGTGCCGGTTTTGGCACGGAAAGACATATCGGAGAGTTCAGCGGATCAGTTGGCAGCGGCCTTTCGTGCCCTGTCCAACCCTAACCGCTTGCGTATCTATCAAGCGATTCTGGAGCACTGTCGCGCCCATGGTCATGCGGATCTGGCGAAAGTGCCGGCGGGTTGTGCCTTTGGGGATTTCATGCAGCGCCTCAATATCGGTGCACCCACGGTATCCCACCATGTACGTGAGCTGGCCGAAGCAGGACTTATCCGGGTGGAAAGGGAAGGGCGGCGACGTTATTGCCATGCCCAGCCGCAAATGCAGGCAACCCTGGCGCAGTTTTTTGAAATCTGAAGGGAGCGTGAAATGACAGCGGACCAGTGGGCCCTGTGGGGCTGCGGTATTTTCTTTCTGACCGGTCTGCTGACCGGGGTGTGGAAGTATTGGCAGGTAGCCAACAGTGAAAAGGGCAGGGCGCATTACTACGTGGATGTGGCGCACCGGGCCAGCCTGATGTATGCGTTTGCCTGTCTGGTGCTGGAGCGCTTTGCGCTGCTCAGTGTCTGGGACGACTGGATCAATACGTTGGCCGTCCTGGCGAGCCTGCTGTTCTTCGGCCTGGCTATTGGCAGTTATATTCTCCACGGTTTTCTGCAGGACACCCGTAACCAGTTGCAACGGCCCCACCGGCTGGGCGGCGGTAGTGTGCCGGAGTTGGCCATGTCCGTGTTCATGGTGTCGCTGATCGTGGCCGAGGTGGGTGGTTTCGCGGTGCTGTTTGCCGGGTTTGTGATGAGTTGAGGCCACGCCCGTGATGGGCGTGGCGTCTGCCGGGGTCAGGCCAGGCGGTTTTTCTCGGCGATCTGGCCGTTGAGAGTCCAGAAGTCGTAGAGGATACCGAGCCCGAACAGGCCAGCGGTGAGCAGGTAGATAATGCCGGTGATCACCTTGCCCATGTAAAAGCGGTGAATACCGAAAATCCCCAGGAAGGTAAGCAGAATCCAGCCGATGTTGTAATCGATACTGCCGGGTTCGTAGCGTTCGTCCGCCGCATCGTCCATGCCCGGAATCAGGAACAGATCAATGATCCAGCCGATGAAAAACAGCCCCAGCGTGAAAAACCAGATGGTGCCGGTGATCTGGCGGCCATAGTAAAAGCGGTGGGCGCCCATGAAACCGAAAATCCACAGCAGATAGCCGATGACCTTACTGTGCGTGTCTGGGTTTTGCATTTTTATTATCCTCGTTTAAAGATCGACTTTCAGCGCTGCGCTGGCGGCATTGGCCTTGTCGCGAGCTTGCTGGATGGATTCGCCTCGCGCCAGAGCGACCCCCAGGCGGCGGCTGCCTTTCACTTCCGGCTTGCCGAACAGGCGCACTTCCGTTTCCGGTTGGGCCAGGGCCTTGTCAAGCCCACTGTAACGCATCTCAGTGGATTCGCCTTGCACCAGCAGTACCGATGAGGCGCTGGGGCCGAGCTGTTCAATGCCAGGAATCGGCAGGCCGAGGATGGCACGGGCATGCAGGGCGAATTCGGAAAGGTTCTGGGAAAGCAGGGTGACCAGCCCGGTGTCATGGGGCCGTGGTGACACTTCGCTGAAATAGACCTGATCCCCCTTGATGAACAGTTCCACACCGAAAATCCCCATGCCGCCCAGTGCTTCAGTGATGGCGCCGGCTACCTCCTGTGAGGCGTCCAGTGCCTTGTCGCTCATGGGTTGCGGTTGCCAGGATTCCTGGTAATCGCCATTTTCCTGACGGTGACCAATGGGCGAGCAGTAGGTGGTGCCATCCTGATGACGCACGGTGAGCAGGGTAATTTCGTAATCGAAATCCACGAAGCCTTCCACAATCACCCGGCCCTGGCCGGCACGGCCACCGGATTGGGCGTAGTCCCAGGCGGTCTGGATATCTGCTTCTGTTTTGACCGTGCTCTGGCCCTTGCCGGAGGAGCTCATTACCGGTTTGACCACACAGGGCAGGCCGATCTCGGCGACGGCCTGTTGATACTGCTCCAGGGTTTCCGCAAAACGGTATGGGGAGGTGGGCAGGGATAATTCCTCTGCCGCCAGCCGGCGAATACCTTCGCGATTCATTGTCAGCTTTGCTGCCCGGGCAGTGGGCACGACGGTAAAGCCTTCGCTTTCCAGCTGGACCAGTTCGTCGGTGGCGATGGCTTCGATCTCCGGCACGATCAGCGCCGGTTTCTCCCGTTCTACCAACTGGCGCAGGGCGACTCCGTCGAGCATGTTGATGACATGGCTGCGCTGGGCCACCTGCATCGCAGGGGCGTGGTCGTAGCGGTCCACGGCAATTACTTCGCAGCCATAACGGATCAGTTCGATGGCGACTTCCCGGCCCAGTTCGCCGCTGCCCAGCAGCATGACGCGGGTGGCGGTGTCGGTAAAAGGCGTTCCGATGGATGTCATAACAGCTCTCAGTGCGATTGATGGCATGATTGTAACGAAATGGGGTGCTGGTGCTAGGGCCGACTGCGACATACCATGGCCCCGCATTGATCAGGATAGAGCCATGAACGACGAAATCTGGATGCAGCGGGCGCTGGAACTGGCCCGGCAGGGGGCCGAGGCGGGTGAAGTGCCAGTGGGGGCGGTGCTGGTTCGTGATGATCAGGTGCTGGGTGAGGGCTTCAATCAACCCATTACCAGCCATGACCCCACCGCCCATGCCGAGGTGGTGGCGCTACGGAACGCTGCAGATGCCGAACAGAATTACCGCTTACCGGGAAGCACGCTGTACGTGACCCTGGAGCCTTGCACCATGTGTTTTGGTGCCTTGGTGCATGCCCGTGTGGCGCGGTTGGTGTACGCGGCCAAAGAGCCCCGTGCCGGTGTCTGTGAGAGCCAGTTGCAGTTACCGCAGGTGGATTTTTATAACCACAAGCTGCTGGTGGAAGGCGGGCTGATGGCGGCGGAGAGTGCGGCCATGCTGAAGGCGTTTTTCGCGGCTCGCCGCAAGGGTTGAGATGGTGGGTAGGGTGCACTTCGCCTTAGGCTCAGTGCACCCTACGACGAAGAGCATAAAAAAAGGGCCGGCAAATGCCGGCCCTTTTTTGTTCAGGAAAGGCTCTTATTGGTACTGAGCTTCCTGGGTAGTGGCCTTCATGATGGCTTCTACGCGACGGTTCTCCGCGCGGCCTTCACTGGTGCCATTGTCGGCGATCGGCTTCTCTTCGCCGTAGCCTTCAGTGGTGATGCGGTCAGTGCTGATGTTGAACTCTTCCACCAGTACTTTCTTCACTGCATCAGCACGCTTCTTGGAGAGCGACTTGTTGTAGCTCGCTGCACCAGTGCTGTCGGTGTGACCTTCCAGTACCAGGTTGGCAGAGGGATACTTGCGCATCTCTTCAGCCAGACGCTCCAGCTCGGGGTAGGAAGTCTGACGCACTTCAGCCTTGTCCAGACCGAACTCAACGTACAGAGTTTCCTTAACGTCTTTTTCCAGGTACTTCTGACAGCCCTTATCGTCTACCAGGGCGCCTGCCGGGGTATCCGGGCATTCGTCGGCACTGTTGACTACGCCGTCACCGTCGTCGTCCAGTTCGCAGCCAGTTGCATCAACCTGGGCGCCTGCAGGAGTGTTGGCACACTGATCACGATCATCAGGCACGCCATCACCGTCGCTGTCGGTTACCACGTTTTCAACCACCGGCGCCGGCTCTTCTTCCTTCTCGGATGCACCTATCAGGAAGTTCAGGCCAGCATAGACTTCTGCGTCCCAGCGCTCGGTACGGAAGCTGTAGTAGGGACGAGCGCCCACGTCCAGCAGGAAGTGCGGGTGCAGCATGGTCTGGAAACCGGTTTCCAGGGTACCGATGGTTTCCTTGAAGTCGTTGGAGCTGTCGCTGTTCGGCTCGGTGCGGAACTCACCGGCACCAATACCCACATAGGGTTCGAACGCGGAGTTGCCGGCAAAGTGTTTACGCAGGCTACCGTGGGCAATGTTGATGTCAGCATCGCCGAGCAGGTCGGTGTTGGAGTTGTTGCGCTCCCACCAGCCTTGTACGGACCAGTCGCGGTTGAAGCGGTAACCCAGCTGGGCACCGGGAAGGGTGACTTCATTCTCAGAAGTGTTCTGGTCGTAGTGATCACCGATGTCGATCCAGTTTTCACTGATGTGGCCACCGAAGTAAAAATAACGTTCGGGGATTTCGTCAGCAGTGACCGTAGTGGCCGCAGTGACGGATGCGCAAGCAATACTAGCCGCCAAAAAATGTTTAGCGTTCATAAGCTCCTTCCTTGTTTTGTCCAAATAGGCAGTACAAACACGAGGTCAGTGTTGGGCAGCCTGTCTCCCATGTAAATCCTCACATGACAGATTAATAAAAAAATTTACAAATATGGAAATTGTTTGGTAGCGGGAGGTCTTTTTTTTGTAATCATCTAGTGTAAAAGCATTACTTTTTATTTTTTCAGTACGATTTAAATATTGTTTCTCGGTAAGTCCGTACGGTCACGTCCTTCATTACGATTCTGGTAAAGCGCATAGTCCGCTTCATTAAGGAGGGGGTTGATACTGCGGCCACTGTTTTCAGTGCTGGCAACTCCGATTTTTGCGCTGATTCTGACGTTCTCCGGTTGCGTTTCTCCGGGTTGCTGGCTTGTCAGCCTGATTCCGGCGGTGAGAGCACGCAAACCTTCGCCCATTCGGGCGGCATCATCGTAGTTGGTGTGCGGAAGTACCAGCAGAAACTGGGCACCATCGAAACGTCCGAACAGGTCGCTTTCGCGAATTTTTTCACGAATGCAGTCGGCAAAAAGACGTAGCGCTTTTTCACCGGTATGGCGTCCATACTCATCCAGCAACTGGGTGAAGTCGTTAATCTCCAACAGCAGAATGGAAACGGTGTAGTTGTGGCGTTGGCTCAGCGCCAACTCTCTTTCCAGCATGCTGAGAAGATGAGGGCGGTTGAACAGGCCGGTGAGGTGATCTTCCCGGGCAAGCTGCTGCAGCTGATGGTTCAACCGGTCCATTGACATCAGCCGGCTGCTAACCAGATAGAGAGGGGGAGGCAACAAAAGTAGCGGTAGTAACGCGGCCAATACCAGGGCGGAAAGCCAGTCCCTTTCTCCAGCCACGAGGATGGCGATGCTGGTGAGTACCAGGGAAAGAAGCACGGCACTGAATGTAATCAGTAAGGTACCTTTCAAGGCGATGGCACGATCGTGCCGGCTGGTCTGTCGTGCAGCAGAGGCCACCACATGGAACAGCTTGGACATGCTGTGAGATCCCCAAACAAGATATTGATTTTTATGTAATCAGTATCCCGATTGCCTGGCCCAGGCGCAATAGCGGCGGCGTAGTCAGGGGTTGCCCAGCAGGGCCTGCTTGAGGTTGTTGGAGTAGGGCTTTTCTCCGAACCAGATTCGCAGGTAGGCCTTGGCGAACCGGTCCCCCTTTTCTTCGGTGAGCGGCTTGTCATTGAGCATCAGCAACAGCTGTTCATCCTGATAGATCATGGCATAGGTATCACCATCGCCGATATCCCGGTAGTGACTGTTGAAACGCTCAAAACGGGGCTTAAGCTGCTCAAAATCACGATCGTTGAGGTTTTTTTCCAGAAAATTCAGGGCTGCCTTGGCGAAGGCGTCGCCGGGGACTTCTCGGTTATAACTGAACTCCAGCCGCATGGGCGCTGCCAACAGATCATCTACATTGCAGTCCCGGCGAAGCAGGCGGGCTTCTCCCACAGTGATAAAGCGCAGCGCCTTTACATCACTGCGGTGACATAGCTGCCAGTCGTTCGCCTGGGCAGAGGTGCCCAGCAGGCAAGCCAGTGCAAGCAGAGCGGGTCGGGTCAATGATCGCGTAGCCATCGTGTCATCGGTCCTAATAGTGGCAAATGCTGGTCCAGGCCCTGACTGCTGTCCCAGAAATCCTGGTGGAAGAAAACCTGGCCGTTGAGGTTGAAACGCAGCTGACTGATGCCGATGGTGCGCGACAGGCGCTCTCTGCCCAGCAATGAGAAACGTGCCTCCATGACCCAGACCAGATAGATCTGGTTGTCGTCGCGGATAACGTTCACCGGTTGCAGCGACATGTGGCTCAACCGCTCGGCAGTGGCCAGCAGATGCTTCTGCAGGGCATTCCTGTCGCGAAGAGTGACCAGGGTGTCGTTGAAGTACAGGTCCTTGGCATAGATCTGATCCATGCTGCTGGCGATGCGTTCCTGATCCAGAGGACTGTAGAAATCGATAAAGCGTGACAGGGTAGCGTCATCGGGCAGCACGGCGCTCCCGGCAGCATTATCGAGGCGCTCGAGATAGTTGTCGGTGTAGCCATAGGGGCCAAGCGGCGTCGAGCTGCAGCCCGCCAGCAACATCGGCACAAACAATACACCTGTCAGTAGTAATGATTTCATGAGGTAACTTTGAGCCCGATCAGGTGATTCGGCTGTGAAGGAATTTCACAGGCCATTGACGACTGGCGGTGCACTGTTGGCTAATGAAACGATTACCCGCCCCTTTGATTATCAATTTTGCCGGCTTCCAGCTGTTGTGGGCTGCGGCAGTGCTTGGCGGTGCCCGTGACTTGTCCTGGCCATCCTGGGCTGTTCTGGGAGTGATGCTGGCCGGGCAGTGGTGGTTTGACCCTCGCTGGATCAAAAACACCACCATGTTGTTGTGGGGCCTGGTGCTCTGCCTGTTGCTCGAACCGATCTGGCTTGGCAGCGGATTGCTGGCTTACACCGGTTGGGACCACCCCTGGTTGGCTCCGGGCTGGATCTGGGCATTGTGGTTGGGGTTTGCCGTGAGCTTTCACTACAGCCTGCGCTGGTTGTGTGGCAGGCCCTGGTTGGGGGCTGCCTTCGGCGCTGTGGGTGGTATCTTTTCGGTAACCATGGGCATCAGACTGGGTGCAGCAAGTGCGCCTCTTGACTGGTTGCCCATCGCGATGACATACGGTGTGGTCTGGGCGGTGGCAGTGCCGCTACTTGCCTATGGAGCGCAACTTACCGGGGAAAGGGAACATCATCATGCCTGAGATACACTATCTGCTACTTATCGCTCTCTTGATCGTGGCGTCGGTGTTGTGGCTGCAACAGCTGCAGACCCGCAACGCAGGCTGGGTGGATGTATTCTGGTCATGGTCGGTTGGTGTAGTGGGGCTGATTTTCCTGGTGATGGGGGGGGGCGCCGCCCTGCCTCGCTGGGTGGCCGGTGCATTGCTGTTGCTCTGGTCCGTACGTCTGGGTAGCCATATTTTTCGGCGGGTGGCCAATGAGCCCCATGAGGACGGCCGCTACGCGGCCATGCGTGAAGCCCTGCAGGAAAAGACACAACCGGTCTTTCTTGTCTTCTATTGGGGCCAGGCTCTGCTGGCATGGGGCTTTGCACTCACATTCTGGGTGATTGGCAACCAGCAACACAGTTACGGCATTACGGTCGTTGTTGGCGCCTGTCTTGGCGTACTGTCAATTGCCGGAGAGAGCCTGGCCGACAGGCAGCTGTCGCGCTTCAAACAGAAGCCCGACAGCGCCGGTCGCACTTGCCGTGAGGGGTTGTGGCGCTATTCCCGTCATCCCAATTATTTCTTCGAATGGCTGCACTGGTGCAGCTACCCGCTGATTGCCATTGGTGCCAGTCAGGCGGGCTGGCTGTGGTGCCTACCGCTGGCCATGTTTGTGTTCCTCTGGTTCGTCACGGGCATTCCCTATACGGAAAAACAGGCATTGAAATCCCGTGGCGACGATTATCGAGACTATCAACGCACCACCAGTGCGTTCTTTCCCTGGAGACCCAAAGCATGATGATTCAGATGGCGGAGTCCGGCCTGTTGCCGGATGCCCTGGTACGTTTCGGTATCCGGCGTTTGTTGGGAAAACGGCTTGAGCAGGAGCGACAGAAGCAGAGTCGTGATGACCTGGAAAGCACGTTGAAGCAGGGCCCGGTAGCGGTGGGCCAGGATGAAGCCAACGAGCAGCATTACGAGGTGGATTCCCGTTTTTATGAGCAGGTCCTCGGTCCCTATCTGAAATATTCCAGCGCTTACTGGCCAAAGGGTATTAACGACCTGGCAGAGGCCGAGCGCTCCATGCTGGCAATGACCTGTGAGCGGGCGGAGCTGGACAACGGCCAGGAGATCCTGGAAATGGGTTGCGGCTGGGGGTCTCTGACTCTGTGGATGGCAGAGCACTATCCAGGTAGTCGCATTACCGCCATTTCCAACTCGGCATCCCAGAAAGCCTTCATCATGGGGCGGGCCAGGGAAAAAGGACTGACCAATGTACGTGTGATCACTGCCGATGCGTCATTGTTTCACCCCGATCAACCGTTTGATCGGGTAGTGTCAGTGGAAATGTTCGAGCACATGCGTAACCACACTGCCCTGATGGCGCGTATCCACGATTGGCTCAAGCCGGGTGGCAAGCTGTTTATTCATGTGTTTTGCCATCGTAACCTGACCTATCTGTTTGAAGATGAAGGCAGTAGCGACTGGATGGCCCGATATTTCTTCACGGGTGGCATGATGCCCTCCTACGACTGGCTACCTCATTGTGCAGGCAAGCTGGAGGAAGAGCAGCGTTGGGCAGTGAACGGTACCCATTATGCGCGGACTCTGGAAGCATGGCTGGATCTGGCGGACCAGAAGCAGTCCCGTCTGATCCCGTTGCTGGATGAGGTATATGGCAAGGGGCAAGGAAAGGTCTGGTTGCAGCGTTGGCGCATGTTTTTCATGGCCTGTGCGGAGTTGTTTGATTATCGTGGCGGGGAAGAGTGGTTTGTGGCCCATTATCTGTTTTCCCGTCCGGCGAATACCGCCGGCTGACATTGTTGAGCATCCTGCATGAAGAAAACCGGCGTCCAGCATCGTATTACCCGTGTCTATCTGTTGCAGCTGTTGCTGATCAGTCTGGCTACGGTGCTGGGGGTGTGGGCCACAGCCAACATTATCGAGCAGGTACTGGTTAAGCAGGCCTTGATCAAGGAAGCCGAGCACTACTGGAGCCTGCTGGATGAGAATCCAACGCAACCCCGTCCCAATACCCGCCATCTACTGGGGCTGCTGACCAGTGAGGATGTGAAAGATGATATCCCGCAGGTGCTGCAGTCCTTGCCGGATGGTTACCAGCGGGCGGACCTGGCCGGTGAGCGCCCGATTGTTTATATCGAACGGCAAGGGGATGCACGTCTCTATCTGATTTTCGATGAAAAGCGGGTATCCGTGCTGGCATTCCTGTTCGGTATTCTGCCGCTGACGGGTGTGCTGCTGGTGATCTATATCACCTCCTTTCTGGGCTGGAAAAAATCCCGCGACCTGTTGTCGCCACTGGTGCAGCTTGCCGATCGTTTACGGCACACCCCGGTGGAAGATCCCAGCGTTGCGCGGCCGGACCTCAGTGGCATTGATGCGGATACCGACAGCGAAGTGGCGGTGCTGGTGGCCGCCCTGGATGCCTATGCGGACAGGCTGGTGAGCTTTGTAGAGCGCGAGCGACAGTTCACCCGTGATGCCAGTCATGAGCTGCGCACGCCGCTGGCAGTGTTCCGTGCCAACCTGGAATTGTTGGTTAGTCAGATCGGGGATCGCCCGTTGATTCGACGCATGGAAGATACCGTGGAAGACATGGAGGCGACACTGGAAACGTTGCTGATGCTCGCCCGCACGGAACAGCGCCAGCCGGAAAGCGAGGACGTGATCGTCAACGATCTGGCAGTGAATCTGATGGAGCGCCTCAGCCCGCTGGCCGACCGTAAGCAGATTCGCCTGCAGGTGCGCCAGACTGCCTTGTTAACAGTCCATAGCCCGGAAGTGGCGTTGACCATTGTGCTCACCAACCTGGTGCGCAATGCCATCAACTACAGCGGCTCCGGCGACGTCACCATCCTGGTGGCGGAAAAGACCGTGCACGTGGTGGATTATGGAGCAGGGATGGATGCGGATGAGTTGGCGCGGATTCTCAAGCCTTTCGAGCGCGGGCAAAGTCAGGAGGCTGGCCATGGCCTGGGGCTGGCTATTGTGCAACGCCTTTGTGAGCGCTATCACTGGCATCTGATGGTGACCAGCGCACCGGGGCGTGGTACGGAAGTGGCGATCCGGTTTTCCTGATTAAAGGCGTTATTCAGAGGCTCCTTAGCCGCTGATCAGTTTTTCCCGGTCAATACGTACCAGCAGTTGTTTGGCATTCAGCGCGTCACGGATTCGATCCGCCACACGGCTGGATTTTTCCTCGTTGGTGTCGGTAAGCAGAATGCCGAAGCGGTTGTTGCCCAGGTGAGCAATACTGTCCTGTTCCCGTAGTAGCGCGGCCAGGGAGTCGGCAATGGTGAGGCTGTCTCCATCATGCGGTGCCTGTAAAAACAACACCGACGCTTCCAGACCGAAATCCCGACAGTTGCTGGCTTCCTGCCGGCAAATATCTTCCCAGCCTTCCTTGCCCGGCAATCCGGTGTCGTCGCAACGGTCCGGGTGCTCCACAAAGGTGGTCAGCCGTTTTTCCCTGGCTTCCCGCACCGCGTTGTTGAGCAGAAAGCTGATCAGGGCGGCGTCGTGGGTAAGGGCAGGCAGGGCTTCTTTCAGGCTGGCAGGCTGGACCTGAGGATCGAATGCGCAAAGGGTGCCGAACAGGCGATTATCACTGTCCACCAAGGGGAAGCCGATATAGGCAGCAACATCCAGGGAGTCATCGACCGGGCCCAATGGGAAATCCGGATGAGCGTTCACATCGGAGACAATGCATGGATTTTCCAACTCAACCATACGAGCGCAGTAACTGTTTTGATGGCGCAGTCGATCCCCTCGTTGCAAACCATAATGACCATCTCTTACGCGCAACAGCACCAGGTCTTCCCCGCTCAGGCGAGTAATCATCCATGCGGTCATGCCGAACCGTTTTTGCAGTTCGGCCAGATGCGCATCAAGGAGCGATTGGCAGTTGGTATAGGCTGGCAGAGTGATCACGTCGGCGGACATAGGGGCTAGGCATATTGTTATTTTTGCACATTGTCAGGCCCCTGAGGCACAGAGTGCAAGCCCTGTCAGACACAGGGCGTTTTCCAGAGACCAACTATCCTGCTGTGGGGCGATCTTCCTGAATGCTGAAGCCCACACCGGGCAGGGTATTGAGCAGGGCATTATCAAAAGGCTTGTCCACGGCCTTGCGCAGATTATACAGGTGGCTGCGCAGGGCATCGGAATCCGGCACCAGATCACCCCAAAGCTCATGTTCCAGTTGTTCGCGGCTCACTACCCGGGGGGATTCACGCATCAGGATGCGCAGGATCCGGAAGGCGGTGGGAGACAGTTTCAATAACTGACCGTTGCGGCGCACTTCCTGACGTGCCGGGTCCAGTTCCAGATCTGCCACTTGCAAGGTATTGGCGGTGACTTCCTTGCGTTGGCGTCGAATCAGGGCGGAGACCCGGGCCGCCAGTTCCGGCAGGGCAAAGGGCTTGACGATGTAATCGTCGCCACCACGGTCGAAACCTTCCAGCTTGTCTTCCAGCTGATCGCGGGCGGTCATGAAGATCACCGGCAGGTCCAGGGACAGATCCTTACGCAGGTATTGGCAAAAGCTGTAGCCGTCTTCCCCAGGCAGCATCACATCCAGAAGCATCAGGTCGTAGTGATGCTCCTGGACCAGTTCCCGGGCCAGGCTGGTGTTGCCGGCGTAGTCCACCGTGGCGCCTTCCTGTTCCAGAAATTCCACCACAGTCTGGGCCAGTTGGCGATGGTCTTCCACGAGTAAGATGGACAGGTTTTCCACGGGTTCTCTCCTTTTGTAGTTATGGCCATCATCAGGCCCGGGTCGTCAAGAAGTCGTCAAGATTCTTCACGTTTGTCGCCAAGAGCGTCCTTTCAGTCCGTAAGGGCTCCAGTACGGGCAAAGCGTTGCCGGTAATGGCTGGGCGACAGGCCGGTATGGCGTTTGAACAGACGGGAGAAACTGCTCACGTCCTGGTAGCCCACCTGCTCGGACAGTTTGGCCAGGTTGCTGGTGCCACGCTCCAGCATCTTGCGGGCGGCTTCGATGCGCACCCGCTGCAGGTATTGCAGCGGTGGTTCGCCCAGGGTGGTGGTAAAGCGTCGCTGCAGCTGGCGTGGGCTCAGATGTACCATTTCCGCCAGCTGGCCCAGGCTGGTGCTTTCCTTGTAGTGCTCATGGATCCAGGCCTGGATGGTCTGTACCTGATCATCCTGGTGATAGCTGTGGGCAGGCAGGCCAGCGTAGATACTTTGCAGGTCATTGCGCACATCAATAACAAAGGCTCGCGCCAACTCCCGGGCAAGGTCGGCGCCACAATAACGTTCCACCAACAGGATGGTCAGGTCCCGCCAGGCAGTACCTCCTCCGGCGCAAAAAATATTGCCATCGCGGGTGATCAGTTCGCGTTCGTTGAGTTTGACCCGGGGATAGTGATGGCGGAACTGCTGGCTGAAACCCCAGTGGGTGGTAGCGGTCTTGCCGTCCAGCAGGCCGGCTTCGGCAAGCAGGAAGGCACCGGTGCAGTTACTGGCCAGGTCCGCACCACCCTGATAAAGAAAACGTAGCCAGGGCAACACCTCCTGCTCCTGGGCCAGTACCGTTTCCAGCTTGCCGCCGATGGTTGGCACGATCACCAGATCCGCCTGATCCATCTGTTCCAGAGAGCAGTCCACCGCCATGCGGATACCGTTGGTGCAGCGCACCGGATTGCCATCCCGGGAGACTACCTTTACCTCGAATTGCCGGTTCAGTGGCTGGTCGTGGATTCGGTTCCAGGTCACTCCGGTCAGGTTGAGCAAATCCACCACCCCGGTGAGGGCAGAAGCAAAAACGCCATCGAAGGCTAATACGGCTACTCGATACATCGTGTCGTATTCCACCATGAATAAGTCATAGGCGACAATGCCAGACCGGAAGGGGGGATGGCAAGCTGTTCCACCTGAATTGACCGGAGCCAAACCGTGAGTGATGTGATTCTCGATCGTCGTGATCTCAGTTTTCAGCTGTTCGAAGTGCTGGACACCGATACCCTGTTTCAGCGTCCCCGTTTCCAAGAACACAGCCGTGAGACGATCGAGGCAGCACTGGATACCGCGGAGAAACTGGCCCGGGAAAAATTCGCCAACCACAACAGCCTGGCCGATAAGGAAGAGCCTGCCTTTGTGGACGGCAAGGTAGTGATGCGCCCGGAAGTGAAAGACGCATTTGATGCTTATATCAATGCGGGTTTCCTGTCTTCGCGGGCCAGCTTTGAAGAAGGCGGCATGCAGTTGCCGGAGATCGCTGCGGCTGCCTGCAAGGGCATGTTCACCTGCGTGAATCCCAGCTCTACCGGCTATGCGTTCCTGACGGCAGCGGCGGCCAATGTGGTCCGCAATTTTGCCAGCGATACCCTGAAATCACAGTTTCTGGAACCGATGATGGCGGGGCGCTTTACCGGCACCATGGCGCTGACCGAACCCCATGCCGGTTCGTCCCTGGCCGATATCCGCACCCGTGCGGTGCCCCAGGAGGACGGCAGCTATCGCCTTAAGGGCAACAAGATCTACATCTCCGGCGGTGATAACGAGTTGGCGGACAATATTGTTCACCTGGTGCTGGCCAAGATTCCCGGTGGTCCGGAAGGGGTGAAGGGCATTTCCCTGTTCGTGGTGCCCAAATATCGTCTCGATACCGACGGCAATCCCGGCGAGCGCAACGACGTGATTCTAGCTGGCCTGATCCATAAGCTCGGCTACCGTGGCACCACCAGCACCGCACTGACTTTTGGCGACAATGATGATTGCCACGGCTATCTGGTGGGCGAAGCCCACCAGGGCCTGCGTTACATGTTCCAGATGATGAATGAAGCGCGAGTGGGCGTGGGCTTTGGTGCAGCTGTGCTCGGTTACCGGGGTTATCGCTACGCGCTGGATTACGCTCGCGATCGTTTGCAGGGACGCCATCCGGACGAGGCGGATTTCAGCAAGCCGCAGGTGCCCATCATCGAACACGCGGATGTGAAGCGTCTGCTGTTGACCCAGAAGGCCTACGCGGAAGCGGCCATCGCCATGAGCCTGTATGGCTATCGTCTGGTGGATGACATCGAGACCGGGGATGAGGCGGCGGCGAAGGATGCTCATCTGCTTCTGGACCTGCTCACGCCGGTACTGAAAAGCTGGCCTTCGGAGTTCGGTGTCAAAGCCAACGACATGGCCATTCAGGTTTTTGGCGGCGCTGGTTACACTCGTGAATACCCGGTGGAACAGGTGTGGCGTGACAACAGACTCAATCCCATTCACGAAGGTACCACCGGTGTGCAAGGCATGGACCTGTTGGGCCGCAAGGTGTGGATGGCCAACGGCAAGGGGCTGCAACTGCTGTCTCAGCGCATCCTGGCGGATGTGGAATGCACCACCGATGATCGCTGTCAGCCGTTTGCCCAGGCCCTGAAAGCCATGCTGCCGCGCGTCGAAGCCGCCACAGCAGCCGCAGGCAAGTTGATGGCAGAGCAGGGGCCGCGCATGGCGCTGTCCAACGCCAATGCCTATCTGCAGCTGATGGGGCACACCGTGGCCGCCTGGATGTGGTTGCGCCAGGCCAATGCGGCAGCGGCACTGGACGCTCCTGCAGACGCGGATTTTGCTCAGGGTAAATTGCAGGCAGCGCAGTACTTTTTCCGCTGGGAGTTGCCCCGCGTGGAACTGGACGCGCAACGGTTGATCGATGCCGACAACACTTTTATCAACATGAATAGTCGCTGGTTCTGATTGCGGAACATTGTGTGCCTATCGTCATCAGGCTCGGGACCTGCCTCGGCAGGAATAGCTATGACGGTATTTTCAAGCCTCCTTCGCGGAGGCTTTTTTTTGGGTTGCAAACACCGGCCGATTTCCAAAATGTAGGGTGCAGTTCGCTTAGGCTCAGTGCACCCTACGAATAAAGGAAGGTTTTCGTGGACTCGAAGCGATGCAGGGCGGCCTTGTAAAAACAAATACCCCAAACAAAAAGAGCCCGGCAATGCCGAGCTCTTTTTCGCTGTTAACTATTAATTGTTAACTATTCACTGCCTTTCTCACTCTTCCCACTTGCGCAGTACCAGGCTGGCATTGGTGCCACCAAAACCGAAGCTGTTACTGAGCACGGTGGCCGGGCCGCTATCCTTACCTTGCACCAGAATGGGCAGCCCTTCGGCCTTTTCATCCAGTGTCTCGATATTGGCGCTCAGGGCAGTGAAGTCATGCTGCATCATCAGCAGGCTGTAGATAGCTTCGTGAACCCCGGCCGCGCCAAGGCTGTGGCCGGACAGGCTTTTGGTGGAGCCGATGTCCGGGCACTCGTCGCCAAACACTTCACGAATGGCTTTCAGCTCGGCCACATCTCCCACCGGGGTGCTGGTGCCGTGGGCATTGATATAATCCACCTTGCCGTCCATGGTGGCCAGTGCCTGGCGCATGCAGCGCGCGGCGCCTTCGCCGTTGGGGGCGACCATGTCATGGCCATCACTGGTGGCACCATAGCCGATCACTTCTGCATAAATTTTAGCGCCACGGGCTTTGGCATGCTCCAGCTCTTCGACGACCACCATGCCGCCACCTCCCGCGATAACAAAGCCGTCACGGCTGGCATCGTAGGCCCGGGAAGCAGTTTCCGGCGTGTCATTGTACTTGCTGGACAGGGCGCCCATGCCGTCGAATAAACAGCTCAGGGTCCAGTGCTCTTCTTCGCCCCCTCCGGCAAACACCACGTCCTGTTTGCCCAGTTGAATCTGTTCCACCGCGTTACCAATACAGTGGGCGCTGGTGGCGCAGGCGGAAGCAATGGAGTAGTTGATGCCCTTGATCTTGAACGGGGTGGCCAGGCAAGCAGAAACGGTAGAGGCCATCACCCGTGGCACCATATAGGGGCCAACCCGTTTTACGCCGCGATTGCGGGCGATGTCAGCGGCTTCCACCTGATTGAAGGAAGAGTGACCACCGGAGCCGGCGATCAGACCGGTACGCTCATGGCTGACCTGGTGCTCTTCCAGGCCGGCATCGCTGATCGCCTGTTGCATGGCGATATAGGCATAGGCAGCAGCATCCCCCATGAAACGGCGGGGTTTGCGGTCAATGAAGTCGTCCAGCGAGATGTCCGGCGTGCCGGCGACATGGCTGCGCATGCCCAACTCTTTATAGTCTTCCTTGAAGCGAATGCCGGAACGGCCTTCGCGCAGGGACCGGGTGACGCTGTCAGCATCGTTGCCCAGGCAGGAGACAATGCCCATTCCTGTGATGACTACGCGGCGCATGGTTGACTCCTAAAATCCGTCGGTGGAAGTGAACAGGCCCACGCGCAGGTCTTCAGCAAGGTAGATTTCCTTGCCGTCCACACTGACGGTGGCATCGGCAATGCCCAGAATCAGCTTGCGGGAAATGACCCGTTTCACATCCAGTCTATAGGTTACCTTCTTGGCGGTGGGCAGAATCTGCCCGGAGAATTTCACACTCCCCACGCCCAGGGCACGGCCGCGGCCCGGGTGGCCCAGCCAACCCAGCAAAAAGCCCAGCAACTGCCAGGTGGCATCCAGGCCCAGGCAGCCGGGCATTACCGGGTCACTCTCAAAGTGGCATTCGAAAAACCACAGGTCCGGGCGAATATCCAGCTCAGCGATAATTTCGCCTTTACCGTACTTGCCCCCCTGATCACTGATATGGGTGATACGATCCATCATCAGCATGTTTGGCAGGGGCAGGCGGGCATTGCCGGGCCCAAAAAGCTCGCCGTGGGCGCAGGCGAGCAGGTCCTCGCGATCGTAGGAGGATTTCTGTTCTGTTGTAGTGCTCAAAGTCTTACTCCGTGAAGGCCTGATGGCACATTCCGAGTATATGGATGATTTATGACGTTTTATCTTCACCGTTATGACGATCCTACGGTGTCATGATCGAACGCATACTAGCAAAGCCAAGTGAAAGCATACGAATAGCAAGCGTCTCAAAATATGTCGAAAGGATGGCTTTACCGAAAATGACCGATGAACGGACAATTGAACGGACAATAAAGACCCTTGTCTATGATCTGTGACAATC
>Ga0208468_1000211_pt1 | contig 19540 bp, 17 predicted proteins | sample DeeseametaMP0960_FD_184198 | JGI IMG/M metagenome (GOLD analysis project Ga0208468, IMG submission 184198) | Marine microbial communities from the Deep Indian Ocean - MP0960 (SPAdes) | ecosystem: Environmental > Aquatic > Marine > Oceanic | place: East of Madagascar, South Indian Ocean... | reverse complement strand
GCTTTTTTTTACAAGCCCAAGGGAATTGAAACTTAACTTTAAAACAAGTGGTACCCCACTCTTTTTTATAAAAATAATGGGAGATACCCTTCGAAATATTAGTTATTACCGTTATGTTACTAGAGCTTCCAATCTTGATGCATCAGAGTTTACTTGGAATATATCGCTCACATCAGAGTATGCAACTGACCCCCTTGTTTTAGAACAAGAATTACAAAAAAGTGGCTGTAAAATCACAGATATAGAGCGTAACTCACCTTATGAATGGACATATGTTATTGATATGGACAATGCTTATTTAGACATAGAGGTTTTAACTTCAAGAGAAGATATCAGACTCAAACGTTCTCTGTATGCACACTGGCTAAATGTATCAAAGATTAAAAAACTAAATATCTCTAGTAGTCGTCGTAATCGTTGGTACCCATATATCTCATATTATGATGCCTCTCTTCATCTCTTAAAAGTTATTAGAGAAGATAAAATTTACCACTATATCAAACTTGACATCCCCCAAAATGCAAAGTATATGAAGATTTCAGACCTCTATACTATGAAAAATATACGTGACGAACTAAAGCTTCAAGCACAAGGTGTAAAGTAATAAATCACTCTATTGGGTTATTCTCAATTTATTTAGATAAAATGTCATTAATAAATTTAGAGGGCTAAATATGTTTGATGAGATAAAGTTTAACAGAGTTGAGAGATTACCGAAATATGTATTTGCTGAGGTGAACGACATTAAAATGCGCGAGCGTCGTGCTGGTAAAGATGTAATAGACTTTTCTATGGGTAATCCTGATGGTGACACTCCAGAGCACATTCGTGCAAAACTTGTTGAATCGGCCCAAAAAACTAAAACACATGGTTACTCTACTTCTAAGGGTATCCCAAAACTTCTAAAAGCAATAGCAGGCTGGTATGAGAGTCGTTATGGCTGTATACTTGATCCAGAGACTGAATGTGTTGCAACTATGGGAAGTAAAGAGGGTTATGCTCACTTGACTTATGCTATCACAAATCCAGGTGATGTTGCAGTTGTCCCTGATCCTACATATCCTATTCATGAGTTCTCTTTTATACTTGCTGGTGGAAATGTTGTAAAGTTTGGTATAAAATTTGATGAGAAATATCGTTTAGATGAAGATCATTTTTTTGAAAACCTAGACCGTGTTTTTAAAGAGAGTTCTCCTAAACCAAAGTATGTTTTAGTAAACTTTCCACATAACCCTACTACAGTGACAGTAACTCCAGAGTTTTATGTACGTTTAGTAGCTGAGGCAAAGAAAAAAAGATTTTATGTTATCTCTGATATCGCTTATGGTGATATCACTTTTGATGGTTACAAAACTCCTTCAATCATGTCAGTTCCAGGTGCAAAAGATGTAGCAGTTGAGTCTTTTACACTCTCTAAGTCTTATAACATGGCAGGTTGGCGTGTAGGTTTCTTTGTAGGAAATCCAAAACTAATCGGTGCACTGCAAAAGATGAAATCATGGTTAGACTATGGAATGTTTACTCCTATTCAAGTAGCAGCAACCGTTGCCCTTACTGGGGACCAACAGTGTGTACAAGATATTACAGATAAGTATGACCACCGTCAAGAAGTTCTTATTGAAGCATTTGATAGAGCTGGCTGGCATATAAACAAGAATGAAGCGAGTATGTTTTCATGGGCCAAAATGCCAGAGTGTGTACAACACCTAGGTTCTTTAGAGTTTTCTAAACGTCTTTTGCTGGAAGCTGGTGTAGCTGTTGCTCCTGGAATCGGATTTGGCGAGTATGGTGAAGGATATGTACGTATAGCATTAATAGAAAACGACAATAGAATCCGTCAAGCAGCAAGAAATATAAAAGAGTTTTTAAAACAATTTCAAGAGTGTAAAATAGCAGAGGAAGAGAAATAGTATGATAAAAGTTGGAATAATAGGTGTTGGAACAGTCGGAACTAGTGTTGCAGAAATATTAAGAGATAATGCTGATGTAATCTCCGCTCGTGCTGGTGTAGATATCATTGTAAAGAGTGGTGTTGTTAAAAATCTAAACAAAGACAGAGGTCTTGACATTATTATCACTGATAATGTTGATGATATTTTAAATGATAAAGAAATTGACATAGTGGTTGAACTTATGGGTGGTGTGGAAGAACCTTTTGAAGTAGTTAAACGTGCTTTAAATGCAGGAAAAGCAGTTGTTACAGCAAATAAGGCACTTCTTGCTTATCATCGTTATGAGCTTCAAGATATCGCTAAAAATATAGCCTTTGAGTATGAAGCTTCTGTTGCTGGCGGAATCCCTATTATTACTGCACTTCGTGATGGTTTGTCTGCAAATCATATCGAATCTATTATGGGAATTATGAATGGTACTTGTAACTACATGATGACAAAGATGACGGAGGAGGGTGTTTCTTATGATGCTATTTTAAAAGAAGCACAAGACTTAGGTTATGCAGAATCTGACCCATCTTTTGATGTGGGTGGTTTTGACGCGGCTCACAAACTTCTTATCCTAGCTTCTATTGCTTATGGAATAGATGCTAAACCAGAAGATATTCTTATAGAGGGAATTGACAAGGTAAGAAGTGAAGATATAGCATTTGCAAAAGAATTTGGTTATGCTATCAAACTTTTAGGTATCGCTAAAAAAGATGAGAATGAAGTTGAGCTTCGTGTTCATGCTTGTCTTATCAAACAAGAAGAGATGATAGCTAAGATAGATGGTGTTATGAATGCTATCTCAGTTGTTGGCGATAAAGTAGGGGAAACTCTTTACTATGGTCCTGGTGCTGGTGGAGATGCAACAGCATCTGCTGTTGTTGCTAACATCATCGATATTGCAAGAAGTGGAAAGTCAACTCCAATGCTTGGATTTAACAGACCGATGGAAGGGAATAAACTTACTCTAAAGTCAACTGACGATATTAACTCAAAATACTATCTCCGTATAAATGTTTCAGACCGTACAGGAGTTTTAGCAAGTGTTACAAAACTTTTTGAAGAGAACCAAATTTCAATTGAGACAATGTTACAACGTCCATCAACACAGACATCAGCGAACCTCCTTATCTCAACACATATAGCATTAGAAAAAGATGTGCAAACACTTATCAAGGAACTTGAAGCTCAAGACTTCGTAAATGCGACTCCTGTTATGATTAGGATAGTATAGGTTCTTTGTGAAAATTCTCATTACTGGTGCTAGTTCAGGTCTCGGCAGAGAACTGGCTCGTCAGTATGCAAGTGAAGAAAATGAACTTATTCTCTTAGCACGTAGAGAAGATAAACTTTATTCTCTTCGCAGTGAACTATTTGAGAGCTGTAAAAGTGTAGAAGTTATCGTTGCAGATGTAACAAACTTCAAAATCCTCCAAAAAAAAATACGTAAAATCACTACTTTAGACATGGTTATCTTAAATGCAGGTGTCTCACTGGGACATTCAGGTAACACTGAGAATATTCCTACCATTGATGAGTTTGAAAATCTTTACCGTGTTAATGTACTCTCAAACCATGCTATTTTAGAGATACTTTTACCACTTTTTCGTGAACAAGGTAGTGGAAAAATCGTTTTTATATCTTCTCTCGCTTCGCTCTTTACAATGCCAAGTTCAAAAATATATTCTTCTTCTAAACGTGCTTTAAATGCTTATGCTGAGGGAATACGGTACAAGTATAACCGCTATGGAATCAAGGTGATAAACATCTTACCTGGTTTTATAAAAAGTGAACTCACAGATAAAAATGAGTTTAATATGCCATTTTTACTTGAGACTAAAGTAGGTGTGGCAAAAATTATAAAAGCTATCAAAAAAAACAAACGAACATATATATTTCCCCTTAGATTTTATTTAATTATTCGACTTTTAAATCTACTTCCAAGTTTCTTAAGAGAGAAGATTGTAAACTGGTTGGATTAATTGCTGTGAAATTGTAATACTGTTCTACTTGATTGGGAGTAGTTTTAAAATTTTAAAATAGGGGAGATGTTAATAATGGAAAATGAAAACAACGAAAATATAGTTACGATAGATAGTGTATGTGCATACTGTGGTGTTGGTTGTGATATAGCCGCTCATGTTGATGTTAAAGAAAATAAGATTAAGAAAATATTTGCTCATCCTGATGGTGCTACTTCAGAGGGAAACCTTTGTGTAAAAGGAAAATATGGATTTGATTTTGTTGATTCAAAAGCACGTATTCTAAAGCCACGTATTCGTAAAAGTTTTTTAGAGAAAAATCCTGAAATTAAAACAGCTATTGCTGATTCACTAACAGACCTTGACGATACATGGTTTGAGTCTGATTTAGAAGCTGCTACAACAGCAGGTGCAATGAAACTTAAAGATATTCAATCTACATATGGTAGAAAATCTGTATGTTCACTTGGTGGTGCTAGAAGCTCTTGTGAGTCTGCATACTACTTCCAAAAATTTACTCGTTACACACTAAACTCACCGCATGTTGATAACTGTGCTCGTGTTTGTCACTCACCATCACTTAAAGGTATGAGACTTACTATTGGTGAAGGTGCTGCGTCAAATCCATTTGATGACATCTATAAAACAGAGTTTATGATCGTTATGGGTTCAAACACAACTGAAGCACACCCAATCGTTGCAAACCGTATGATAAAAGCGGCACAAGCTGGTACTGGTATCGCATGCTTTGATGTACGTGAAATTAAACTTCATAAATTTTCAAAGTATAAGGTAATTGCTCCTCATGAGTCTAACTTACTTATTTTAAATATGATTGCACATACTATTATTACTGAAGAATTGTATGCTCCTGATTTTATTGAAAAAAGAACAAAAAACTGGGAACACTTTAAAGAGAACATTTTAGCTGATCCTTATGCAAATCCAGAGTTTTTTAGAGAAATAGAAGGTTTTGAGTACTTAGCAGATATGATTCCTAAAATCGCTAGAGAGTATGCAACTAAAAAGTCTTTAATCCTTTGGGGACTTGGTATTACTGAGCATGTTGATGGTTCTTATGCTGTAATGGCCATAGTGCACCTTGCTCTTATGACTGGAAATATCGGTTTAGATGGAGCAGGTGTTATGCCTCTTCGTGGACAGACAAATGTACAAGGTGTATGTGACATGGGTATGCTTCCATACTATGCACCAGATTATCAAGCTCCACGTGAAGTTGGTCTTATGACTCCTCAGTTGGTAGATGGTATGATAGACGGAACTATAAAAGGTGTTTTAAACATCGGTGAAGATTTAACACATATCCACCCAAATCTTAACAAGATAAAAAAAGCATTTAAGAACTTAGAACTTATCTTTGTTCAAGAGCTTTTTATGACAGATATCGCTCAGCGTGCAGACATCGTTGTAGGTGTTAAATCTATATACGAAAAAACTGGTGTTTATATAAATGCGATGCGTAAAGTTCACCTTTCAACTCCTTTAGTAAAATCAGACCTTCCAGATGACTGGGAAGTTATCAAACTTCTTGATGAGAAGATGGGTGGGGGTTATGACTTTAACAGTTCTGAAGATATATGGAATGATGTTTGTAAAACTGCTACAAATAGATTTAAAGGTGCTTCTTATAAAGTACTTCGTGACAATGAAAAAGTGGGAATCTCATGGCCAATCCTTGAAGATGGAACAGGTACTCCAGTTCTGCATCGTGAAGACTTCAGAACACAAGATGGAATCGGTGCATTTAGATACCACAGATATGAGCTTTCAGGTATGGTAGAAGAGATTTTAAACAAGAGTCTTAAAGGTTATCACCTAACAACAGGTCGTGCAATGGCTCACTATAACAACTCTGCACAGACTAAATACACAGAAAAACTAGCTAAACGCTACACAGAAGACTTACTTCTTGTACACAATGATGATGCGGCAGATTTTATTACTGAAAAAGTTATACTCAAAACAGAGTTTGGTCAAACAAATCCTTTAAGAGTAAAGTTTACAGATAAGGTTCGTCCTAAGACTCTGTATACAACTTTTCACCATGAAGACTCAAAACTAAATAATGTTTTTGGTGACAAGAGTGATGTTCTTATCATGACAGCAGCATTCAAGTCTATTCAAGTTGAGATTATTAGCGTAGCATAAGAATAAATATAACTATTAGGAACTAAAATGGAAATATCAGAAGAAGCAAAACTAGACATGAAAAATGCACTTAACGGTAAGTTAAGTGATAACTATGATGAGTTAAAAATAGTACTAGAGAATCTTACTGCTAAAAAAGCAGTAACTACAGACCACGGTAGCTTTAAGCAGATAGATAAAGCTATTGGTAAAGTTCAGCTTAAAATGAACAGACTACAACCATAAGTTCGATTTCTAGCTAGATACAAGTTCTTCTTGTATCTATTCCCTCTCTCCGACTTCCAAAATTCAATGTATGTTATAATTATTTTATGATATTCACAAATAAACAAATTGAGTTAAGTATATGAGCCGAGCTAAAGGAAATATAGCAGAAGATAAGGCCTGTACTTTTCTTTATGAAAATGGCTTTCTTATACTCGAGCGAAACTTCTACTCTCGTTTTGGTGAGATAGATGTCATTGTCACCAAAGATAATATTCTTCATTTTGTAGAAGTGAAAAGTGGTGAAGATTATGAACTTGCTATTCAAAATATAACCCCTTCTAAACTCTCAAAACTTCTTAAAACCTTCGATGTTTATATGAAAAAAAATGCTTATGATGGGGACTATATGCTTGATGCTTTAGTGGTTACTCCCGGGACAATAGAACATTTAGAAAACATTACAATCTAATTTTTGCTATAATTCGCTTATAATTTTAGAGGATATTAATGATGCAAGCAAAGATATTTTTTGGCTCAAGCCAAGTAATAACAGATACTTTTAGTGAAAGAAAGTCACCTTTTAATGGGGAAGTAGTTTCAACTGCTCCTTTATGTACAGAACAAGATGCAAAAAAGGCACTTAGTATTGCTAAAGAAGCTACTGTAGCAGCTAAGGCATCAACTCTCGCACAAAGATGTAACTGGCTTTTAGATGTTGCTTCAAAGCTTAAAGAGAATAAAGAAGACATAGCAAAAACTATCACTGATGAAGTGGCAAAACCTATTACTTTTGCTCGTGTAGAAGTTGAGCGTTGTATAGAAACACTCACTCTTTGTGCTGAGACTATGCGTACTATGCATGGTGAAACTATAAACACAGATGCTATGAATAGCGGGAAAAAAACACTCGCATTTTTTCGTCGTGAACCTGTTGGTGTTGTAGTAGCGATTACTCCTTTTAACTTTCCTCTTAACCTTGTAGCTCATAAACTAGGACCTGCACTTGTAGCGGGAAACACTGTTGTACTTAAACCAACTCCAGAAGCACCACTTACAGCATACAAGTTCGCAAAACTCTTCATTGAGAGTGAGTATGCTATAAAAGATGCACTCTCAGTAGTGTATGGTGATGCAGAAGTCGGTTCGGCTCTTATAGGTTCGGATATACCTCGTGTTATCTCCTTTACAGGTTCTGTTCCTGTTGGAGAAATCATCACAAGAAACTCTGGTATCAAAAAGATAGGACTAGAACTTGGTGGAAATGCAGCTACGTTTATAGAAAAAACAGCTGATTTAGCACTAGCTGCCTCGAGATGTGCTCTTGGTGCATTTGTAAACTCAGGGCAAGTTTGTATCTCTTTACAACGCATTTATGTTCAAGAGGAAGTTTATGATGAGTTTGCTTCACTTATGGCGATGGAGACTAAAAAACTTAAAGTTGGAAGTCCATATGAGGATGATACTTTTATGGGCCCTCTCATAGATGACGAAGCTGCTCATCGTGCAATGTCTTGGGTGGAGTCTGCGATAGAAGAGGGTGCAGTACCTCTTCTTCCACCTCACCGTGAAGGTAGAATGTTTCATCCATGTGTGATGGCAAATGTTACTGATGACATGGCCATAGTATGTGAAGAGGTTTTTGCACCAATAGTTAGTCTTGTAAAAGTCGACTCTTTTGATGATGCACTTCCTCGTATGAACAACTCTCCTTATGGACTACAGTTTTCAGTATTTACAAATGATTTACGCATAACAAACCGTGCTATTGATGAGTTAAATGCAGGGGGTATAGTTATAAACGACATGCCTACACTGCGTTTTGACATTCAGCCTTATGGTGGTGTAAAACTTAGCGGTGTTGGTCGTGAAGGTCCTCGTTTTACGATTGAAGAGATGACAGAGATTAAAAGCATTGTTATCTGCTAAAAAGAGAGTTATAATCTCCGCTTGTTTACTTGGTGAGTTTTGTCGTTATGATGGTAAAACTAAGCAAGTAAACGAAGTCATAGAAGCATACAAAGAGTATGAAATTATCCCATTTTGTCCAGAAGACCCTCTCTTTGGAACTCCTAGGGAGAGGATAAATGTTGTAGAAGAAAATGGTGAAAATAGAATTATCACAGAGATAACTAATATGGATGTGACCCTACGTTTAGAAGAAGAAATCAATGCATTTTGTGCTAAACATCACGATATAGATGCAATAGTTCTCAAGTCAAAATCCCCAAGTTGTGGTTATAAAACCACACCTATCATAAATAAAGAGAAAATTTTCTTACATTTTGGTAGTGGTATTGCTAGTACGATACTTTCAAAAAAGTATCCAAATATAAAAATAGAAAATGAAATTGAATTTGAAGTGAAATAGAAGAGATAAACTATATTTTTAGTACATTTTAGCTATAATCGCCTAATTTTATAAAAGAGATGTAGCTATGAATATCAAAGAAGAGTACCTTAAATTTTTCGAATCTAAACAACATAAGCGTGTAGCCTCAGGACCACTAGTGCCTGATGATGCAACACTACTTTTTAACAATGCAGGAATGGTACCATTTAAGTCCATTTTTACAGGTGAAATTCCAACACCTTCAAACCCGAGAGCAACTTCATGTCAAACATGTATTCGTGCAGGTGGAAAGCATAATGATCTTGAAAATGTAGGTCACACTGCAAGACACCATACATTTTTTGAAATGATGGGGAACTTCTCTTTTGGAGACTATTTCAAAGAGGAAGCTATTGCTTATGCATGGGAGTTTATAACTGAGGTTATCAAACTTGATGTAGATAATCTTTGGGTTACAGTTCATGACTCTGATGATGAAGCTGAGGAGATATGGAAAAAGCATATCTCAGCAGACAGAATTATACGCCTTGGTGATGCAGATAACTTTTGGTCTATGGGTGATACAGGTCCATGTGGTCCATGTTCTGAAATTTTTTATGATCAGGGGGCGCAAGAGTTTAGCGGTCCTGAAGATAAAATGGGTGGAGAGGGAGATAGATTTTTAGAAATTTGGAATCTTGTTTTCATGCAGTACGAAGTAAAAGAAAAAGGTGGAGAGAGACTTTCCCTTGCCAAACCTTGTATAGATACAGGTATGGGTTTAGAGAGAGTTGTAGCGATAAAAGAGGGTAAAACTTCTAACTATGGTTCTTCACTATTTATGCCGATGATAGAACAAGTTGAGCAGCTAATTGGGAAAGAGTATATTTATAAAACTGGTGCTTCTTATCGTGTTATCGCTGATCACATACGTACATCAGTTTTCTTACTTAGCCAAGGCACAAACTTCTCAAATGAGGGTCGTGGCTATGTACTTCGTCGTATCCTTCGTCGTGCAGTTCGTCATGGTTACCTACTAGGTTTCCGTGCTCCTTTTATGTTTAAGATTGTGGATACAGTTGTAAATATTATGGGCGGGGAGTATGACTACTTAAGAGTAAAAAAAGAGGCTGTAAAAGAGCAGATAGAACTTGAAGAAGCAAGATTTTTTAAGACTATTGAGTCTGGTATAGCACTTTTTGAAGAAGAACTCAAAAATACTAAAGAGACTTTTAGTGGTAGAGTAGCATTTAAACTTTATGATACATTCGGTTTCCCACTTGACCTGACAGCAGATATGCTTAAAGAAAAAAATCTTGGACTTGACAGTGAAAAATTCAAAGTCTTAATGCTAGAGCAAAGAACACGTGCAAAAGCAGCTTGGAAAGGTTCTGGAGACGGGTCAACTCAGGGTGACTTTAAAGTACTTTTAGAAGAGTTCGGTGAGAATACTTTTGTTGGTTATGAGTTTACAGAACACTCTGGTGAAGTTCAAGCACTTCTAAATGCAGAGTATAAAAAAGTTGACAGTTTAAGTGCTGGTGAGAATGGCTGGGCACTTTTAGATACAACTCCTTTTTATGCTGAGTCTGGGGGACAGACTGGTGATGAGGGAGAGTTAGAAGGTTTTGCAAAAGTTTTAGATACTAAAAAATTCTTTGGCCTTTCTCTAGTTCAACTCAGTGTAGAAAAAGTGCTTAAAGTAGGGACTGTAGTGGATGGAAAAGTAGACACAAGCCGTAATGAAATCATTAAACACCACTCGGCAACTCACCTCCTCCATGCAGTCCTCTCCGATGTTTTAGGAGATCATATAGCTCAAGCAGGTTCACTTAACGATGCAAGCCGCCTTCGTTTTGATTTCTCACATCCAAAAGCTATAAGTGATGTAGAACTAACAGAGATAGAGACTCGCGTTAACAACGAGATTATGCGTCAGATTCCTACTAAAACAGAAGTCCTAGGTATAGAAAATGCAAAAAAATCAGGTGCTAAAAGCCAGTTTGGTGAGAAGTATGGTGATGAGGTAAGAGTAGTTAGTTTTGCGGATGCAAGTATAGAGTTTTGTGGTGGTGTTCATGTAAACAACACTGCCAATATAGGCTCATTCATTATAACTAAAGAGTCTGGTGTAAGTGCTGGTGTTCGTCGAATTGAAGCTGTCTGTGGAAATGCAGCTTATAAGTATTTCGTAGAGCAAAGAGCATTAGTTCAAGCTGTTTCAGCAGAGGTAAAAAATCTTGATGTAATCGCAGGAATTAATAGACTTAAATCATCAGTGAATGAACTAAAAGCTGAACTTAAAGAGGCTCAAAATACTTCAAAAGTTGAAGTTGTCGCAAGTGAGATTAACGGTGTAACTGTAGTTGTTGAAGAGTATCCAGCTGGAGATATCAAAGAGAAGATAGATGCTTTAAAGAACGAAAATAAGCAACTCTGTGCGATGCTTTTCCAAGTCAAAGGTGATAAGGTTCTTATTGCTTGTGGTGTGAAAGGAGCAAGTGTAAAAGCTGGAGATTGGATTAAAAATATTGCTCCTATTCTTGGTGGCGGAGGTGGTGGTCGTCCAGATTTTGCTCAAGCTGGTGGAAAACTACCTGCAAAATTGCCTGAAGCAAAAGAAGCAGCATTAAAATTTATTACAAAGGAACTTAACTAATGAAAGAATTGATTTATGAAATTTTTGCAAATTACAGAACTGAGATAATATTTTTACATGTAATCTCAGCAGTAGTATGGGTAGGTGGTATGATTGCTATGCGTTTTGCAGCACATAATTCGTTTATGAGTATAGAGTCACCATTAAATAGACTTGAAAGAATATCCCATGGTTTAAAACGCCTCTTTACCATAGTAACTCCTTTTGTGATTATTTTAATTATTACAGCAGTTATCATGGCAGTTGGACTCGGATTTCGTGAAGCAGCTGTAGATGCTAACCATAATGTTATAGATGAGTATGCTATGGGTCTTTACAATATGGTACATATTAAAGAGGGTATTTGGATGGTTATGGCTATAAACTTAGCAGCGATGGCAATTTTTAGAGCACAAGCGGATAAATTTTTAGAGAAAGGTGATACAAGAGGTGCAAAGACTAAATTAAGCCGTATAGGAAAGTATATGGTGCCTATAAATATAGTACTTGGTCTTGTAGCTATTTACATGGGTGTTTTCTTAAGGAATGCATACTAAATGATAAGACTTGCTTCTTCTTCACAAACTCGTTTTATGTTACTAGAAAATGCTGGTGTAGTATTTAAACAAGAGAGTGTTGACTTTGATGAAGAAAAAATAATCGCTTCATCTCCTAAAAATTTTGTATATCAAGCAACTTTAGGAAAATATGAGGCAAATATTAAAGCTTTTGGATACGATGATATGCCACTACTTGTAGCAGATACAGTAGTTACATCACAGGGAAAAATTTTACGTAAAGCAAGTTCTATCGATATTGCCAGAGATATATTAATGACACAGAGTGATAATATCACATCTATCATCACTTGTATGATATATCATTCAAAGTATAAAAAGATAATAGATATTTCACAAACCGATTATTTATTTAAAGCATTTAACCCTGAGGCTTTGGATAAATACTTAGAAAGTGGTGAGTGGAGAGGAAAGGCTGGTGCCTGTATGGTTGAAGGTTTTTGTAAATCCTATATCAAAGAGGTACGAGGATTTGAGTCGACAGCAATGGGTCTGAGTGTGGAAGTCTTAAAAACATTTATGGAGCAGCCATATGAGTGATTTTTTGAAATTAAATAACAGACTATATATGACTTTAGTAAGAGAAACTACTATGAGTTTTGGTCTAGTAGAGTATGAAAAAGGTAATGATGCTCAGAGTATCTTTAAGCATGTAGATACAGGGCGAAGCAAGGTCATTATTGGATGATGTTTTACGAGCAAGAGTTAAAAGCACTTCGTAAATCAGGTAGATATAGAACAAGAGAAATCCTTGATAATAGTGTACTAGACTTTGCTTCAAATGACTACTTGGGACTTTCTCACATTGCTTCTCTACATACACAAACTACTCAAATACTAGATAACCTAAATGCTCATAGTTCAAAAGCCTCAATGCTTGTAAATGGTTACCACCAGATTCATAAAGATTTTGAAGATGCACTTTGTGATGCAAATTCTTTTGAAGCCGGAGTGGTTTTAGGTAGTGGATTTAATGCAAATATAGGACTTATAGAATCCCTTGTACGAAAAGGTGATGAACTTTTTATGGATGAGTTATATCATGCTTCAGGAGTTCTAGCGAGTAACTTAAATTCTGTAAATGTGACTTTTTTTAAACATAATGATATGAACGAACTATCTAAATTACTAGAAAATTCAAATGCTAAACGTAAGATAGTAGCAGTTGAGGGTATCTACTCTATGGATGGGGACTTATGTCCAAAAGAAGTGTTTTCTATATGCGATAGTATGAATGCAATTTTAATTGTAGATGAGGCACATAGTAGTGGTGTAGTTGGTAATAAACTTATGGGTGTATTTGATCTGTATGAAATATGTCCAAAAGAAAATCATATAAAAATGGGAACACTAGGCAAGGCATATGGGAGTTTTGGAGCATTCATCTTAAGTTCCGAGCATATAGTTTCATATCTTATCAACCGTGCTAAACCTATTATTTATGCCACATCTCTCTCTTTGTATGACACAATCTTAGCACATGAATCTCTTAAATATATTTTACAAAACAGGGATAGACTACGAGAAGAGATACAAGCTAGACAAGAGATAGTTTTCGACGAGCTAGGTATAAAGATAGAGGGTTTAATAGTACCTATTGCAATAGGTGATAATAAAAAAGTTTTAGAGATAAAAAAAGAATTATACTTAGCAGGTTATAGTGTTGGGGCAATAAGACAGCCAACAGTTCCTAGTGCAATTATAAGACTTATAGCTCGTTTGGGTCAAAGTCAAAATGAACTAAGGGCCTTATGCCAAATCTTGGTTAGAATAAAATCATGAAAATTAGTAAGTTAAAAATCATACTGAAAAATAATACTTTAGTAGATGTCTCATTTGATCTACCTTCATCTTTGGCACTTGTAGGACAGAGTGGAAGTGGAAAAAGCTTGATACTAAAAGCACTGCTTGGAATGTTACCTCAGGAAATGAATCTGGACTTAGAATGTAGTTCCAACTTTGAACTTGTGGCTGGAAAAAGTGTGGCTTTTATACCTCAAAATCCATTTACATCACTTTCACCTCTTACGAAAATTCATAAACAATTTTTTGTGAATGAGGAAAGAGTTAAAGAACTTTTTTTAAGTGTTGGTTTAAATGATGACTTACTTGATAGGTTTCCCTCAGAACTTTCAGGTGGGCAACTTCAAAGGGTGGTAATCGCAATGGCTCTGAGTAATAAGCCTAAACTTTTACTTCTTGATGAACCAACAACAGCACTAGATCCACAGACTCGTGTTATGATTATAGACTTACTTAAATCCTTACAGAATAAAGAGAACTTTAAAATGCTTTTTGTAACACATGATATCTCTTCTGTAAAGAGCTTATGTAAGCATATATGTGTGATCAAAGAGGGGAAAGTGATAGAGAGTGGTTTAATGGAGGAAGTGAGTACTTCACCAAAATCTGAGTATACAAAAATATTAATAGAGGCAAATTTTGCTAATAGGAAATTTAGAATATGAGAAAATATTTCAAGAAGATTTTGATTAGTTTAGTAGCAATAGGGTTTGTGTCACCCTTTATTTTAGTCGGCTATTTCTTAACTTCATATGATTATGATATATCAAAACTAGTAGAGTATAAACCTGAGTTAACAAGTAGGATATACGATAAAGATGGAAAAAAAATAGCAAATATTTTTAAAACAAAACATAGATATTATGCAAGATTTGATGAAATTCCTCCTCGGATCATTGAAGCACTTGTGGCTATAGAAGATACTACATTTTTTGAACACCCAGGTATAAATATAGATGCAATATTTCGTGCAGCTATTAAGGTTATACGTGCAGGAAAGGCTGTTGAAGGTGCAAGTACTATTACACAACAGTTAGTAAAAAATGTCTTACTTACACGAGAGAAAAAGCTCTCACGTAAGATTAAAGAGGCTATATATGCCATAAAAATCGAGAGAGCCTTAAGTAAAGAGCAGATCCTTGAATGTTATCTTAATGAGATATATTATGGGCATGGTTATTATGGTATAAAAACAGCTGCAGATGGTTACTTTCATAAAGACTTAAAGGATTTAACACTCAAAGAAATGGCAATTCTTGTAGGCCTTCCTAAAGCTCCAAGTACATATGCACCTACAAAAAATTATGATATTTCTATGGGTAGAGCAAATCGTGTTATAAAAAGAATGCATGTTTTAGGCTGGATAGACGACACAACTTATGAAAGTGCTTTAGTAGAGAATCCAGAAGTTTTTAATGAGACACTCACACAAAATAGAGCACCATTTATAGTTGATGAAGTAGCTCGTAGATTTAGAGATATAAACATAAGTGATTTAAAAACTGGCGGTTATGAAATCTACACAACTATTGACCTTAGATTACAAATTGCAGCTAGGGAATCACTTTCATTTGCATATGCAAAGTCACTAAAACGCATAGAAAAGTACAAAGAAAAGGAATTGAAAAAACTTGCTAAATTTCAAGCAATAAAGAATCCAACTGAAGATGATATTTTTGAATTACAAGATGTAAATATGACTCAATTAAATGGTGCTTTAGTCTCTCTAGATTCCGAAAGTGGAAATATTTTAGCACTTGTGGGAAGTTGTGACTACAAAGTGAGTTCATATAATCGTGCTACACAAGGCAGACGCCAACCTGGATCTGCATTTAAACCTTTTATCTATCAAGTGGCGATTGACCTTGGATTTAGTGGGGCAACTGAATTAGTAGATATAGCAAAAACATATGCTTATGAAAAAGATGGTGAAGAGATGAAGTGGAGACCAAAAAACTATGAAAAAAACTACAAAGGTTTAATAACACTGCGAGAAGCTCTTGTTCACTCTCGAAATCTTGCGACAATTAATCTAGTCAATGATATAGGCTTATATAATCTTCTTCGAGAGCTTAAAAAGTTCAATATTAAACATATTCCAAGAGATTTATCTATCTCTCTTGGGACAATGTCTATGTCACCGCTACAATTAGCGGAGGTTTATACAGCTTTTTCAAACTATGGTGTTCAAGTAAAAACACATTTAATTCTAAGTATAGATAAGGATAATCAGACTATTTATAAGAAAAAAGAGATAAGTAATATAACTTCTATACCTACACAGTCTTATATAATGACTACAATTCTTCGTGATGTTGTAAACCGTGGTACGGCTAGACGGGCTCGTGTATGGGGTCTCGAACTTGCAGCAAAAACAGGAACAACAAACTCAAATGTTGATGGTTGGCTGGCTGGATACTCCCCAACAATTACAACCGTTGTATGGTTTGGGAATGATGATAATACACCAATGTATAAGCGCGAAACAGGTGGTAAGATTGCAGGGCCTGCATTTAGAAGTTTTTATCAAAAAACATTAAAACTATATCCTCAGATTAAAAGAAAATTTGATGTTCCTGCGGGAATTACCGAAGTTCATATTGGTAAAAGAATAGAGTATTTTAGTGATATATCTAGACCACCAAGAGTGGAGAAAAATTCAGATCCAGAAGAAGAGTTACTGTGGTAGTCTAAAAGCAGTTTTTTACTTTTAGACTAGTTTTAAATCTTTTAAAAGACCATCCTTAATGTCATAAATCCAGGCATGTACATGGAGTTCTTTACCATTACTAAGTGTATTTTTAACTATAGTAGTATTTTCAACATTTCGAACTTGCTCTAAAACATTAAGTTCACAGAGTCTGTCAAACTTTTGTGTCTCGTCTGTAAAACTTGTTAACTCTTTCTCATGAAAACGCTGTACATCTTTTATGTGACGTAACCAGTTATCTATAAGACCATGTTGAATCTCACTCATAGAAGCTTTAACACCACCGCAGCCATAATGACCACAAACGATAATATGTGTGACTTCTAGTACTTCAACAGCATATTGTATAACGGAGAGAGCATTTAAATCAGTGTGGACAATTACATTTGCGATATTACGGTGAACAAATACATCACCAGGGGGAAGGTTCATAATTTGATTTGCGGGAACACGGCTATCCGCACAACCAATCCAGAGATAATCTGGATTTTGTTGTTTTGATAGTTTATGAAAGAACTCAGGATCTGCTGATAAAATCTCTTTTGCCCATGACTTATTATCTTCAAATATTTGAGACAACTTATTCATATGTTTTCCTTTTAGTTAAACGTCCTATTGAGTGCACAAAACATTGCTTTAATGGAAGCAGTTGCAATATCACTATCTATACCTGCTCCAAAGCAAGAACTTATGTCCTGTGTTTGTAGTTCTATGTATGCCACAGCAGTAGCACTGCTTTGCTCACCACAAGAATGTTCAGAGTATGAGTTGATACTAAACTCATGTGTATAGTTTTTCATTAATGCTTTTTTACAAGCATCGATAGGACCGTTGCCTTCACCAGTTGCTGTAATCTCTTTACCATTGTACTTATAGATAAGTGTACATTTAGATATTTTATTATCAGATGAGAGAGTAAAGTCTACTAGAGATATACTTTCTTTAAGCTTGAAATATGTATTTTCAAATATAGAAAAAATCTCGTTAGAACTCAGTACTTGACCCTTCTCATCAGCTACTGCTTGAACTATATTTCCTATTTCAGGGTGCATAGATTTTGGAAGTTGATATCCATACTCTTTTTCTAAGATATAAGCCACACCACCTTTTCCAGACTGTGAGTTTATACGGATAACAGACTCATAAGTACGGCCAACATCAGCTGGGTCAATTGGTAAATATGGAACTTCCCATAAGGCATCATCTTTACTCTTTTGATAGGCAAGACCTTTGTTTATGGCATCTTGATGACTCCCACTAAATGCAGTATAAACTAACTCCCCTACATAAGGATGTCTGACATGTGTCTCTATTTCTGTACATTTTTCAACTATTGATAAAACTTCATCTATGTTTGTAAAGTCTAACTGAGAATCGACACCTTGTGTTGTAAGGTTAAGGGCAAGTGTAATAATGTCTACATTACCAGTTCTCTCTCCATTACTTAAAAGGGTACCCTCAACTCTATCAGCTCCAGCTAAAAGTGCAAGTTCAGTTGCTGCAACACTTGTCCCTCTATCATTATGTGTATGAGTTGAGATAATTACATTCTCTCTATTGTTTAAATGCCTAGACATCCATTCTATCTGGTCAGCATAAATATTTGGTGTAGCCATCTCAACTGTTGCAGGTAAGTTAATGATAACTTTACGTTCCTCACTTATACCCCAACATGCAGTAACAGCATTAGAAATATCAGCAGCAAATTCAAGTTCGGTACCTGTAAAACTCTCAGGAGAATACTCTAAATATATCTCTCCATCATGCTCTTTCTCAAACTGTTTTACAAGTTCTACTCCACCTATTGCTAAAGCCATTATTTCTTTTTTAGTTTTACCAAAAACTATTTTTCTTTGAGCAATACTCGTTGAATTATATAAATGAACAGTAGCTTTTTTTACACCCTTAAGTGCTTCAAATGTTTTAGCTATTAAATGTTCGCGTGCTTGGACTAAAACCTGAACTGTAACATCATCAGGAATTAAATTATCATCTACTAAGCATCGTAAAAAATCGAACTCTACTTTTGAAGCAGAAGGAAAGCCTACCTCTATTTCTTTAAATCCGAGTTTGAGTAAGAGTGTAAAAAGTTCAAGTTTTTTATTCATGTCCATTGGGTTAATTAGTGCTTGATTACCATCACGTAAATCTACACTACACCATGCAGGAGCATTTGTAATTGTTTTTGTAGGCCAAACTCTGTTTGGTAAGTCTATCGCAGGGTAAGCTCTGTACTTACCCTTAGGTATTGTTTGATTCATAAAGAATCCTTTAACTTGAAATTTTATAATAACACACTCTTACATCTGTTATTTAGTTCGAAATTATATCCTATTTTGATATACTATTTGCATCAAACAAAAGAGATGTCTTTGAAAACAATCTTTCTTTTTTACTTTATACTCTCACTAACACTTTTCTCTAGCTAAATTATCGACACTGTTGTTGAAACAATATCAGGTTATGGGGTGAAGGTGCAAATGCTACAAGTCAAAATTATGTAAACTCTATGAAAATAGTTCAGTATTTGTTTTAATAGTAGGGTAGTAACACTCTATAGAAGCAAGAGAAAATAACTCAGGTTTTGGAGAAAGAAAAGCAGCGAGAAAGTTTGGACTATGAGTTGGTTTGATTCGAGTATATGATTTTGTTCTTAGTGCCTATTATTTAGTTCTCTTGGTTTACAGTATTAATCTTCGGAGTTATTAAACTACTACTACTACGGGGCATTGGATTATGACACTTCAAATGGACATAGTGCATAAATTAAGTTTATTGGAATAGATACTAGAGAAAATTATGGAGTCTTTTAGACCTTCGTTATTATTGATATGTAAGTCAGGTTACAGACAGCCTTATAGTAAAGAAAAATAATAACTTACAGATTTTAGTACTTACTTCCATTGGTGAGTAATGGTATATAGCATCTCACCAATTGCAGTAATTTTGCCTGTTGTTCATAGCATTTATGAATCTCTGCTGCTAACTTTAGTTGTAGTGTTATTTTCTTTTCTATATGATGCTTAAGTTAGTCGAGGGCAGTTTGTTTTACAGCATTTAATAAATTTTCAGTACCCAGTTGAGTATATTTTCTCTTGGATTCTCTCTTCGTTTTATGACTGGATTGTTGTTTGTAAAATTATTATTATTTATCTTAATAGATTATAATAAAAAAGTGTAAATT
>Ga0208468_1000207_pt1 | contig 19648 bp, 19 predicted proteins | sample DeeseametaMP0960_FD_184198 | JGI IMG/M metagenome (GOLD analysis project Ga0208468, IMG submission 184198) | Marine microbial communities from the Deep Indian Ocean - MP0960 (SPAdes) | ecosystem: Environmental > Aquatic > Marine > Oceanic | place: East of Madagascar, South Indian Ocean... | reverse complement strand
GATATAATGCCTACAAATATGACAAGGAAAAATTTATGCCATTATTAGACTCTTTTACAGTAGACCATACAATTATGCCAGCACCTGCAGTTCGCCGTGCTAAAGGAATGAAATCACCATCAGGTGATGATATCACTGTTTATGACCTTCGTTTTTATGTACCAAATGTTGGTAAAATGGACGGACGTGGTATTCACACATTAGAGCACCTTTTTGCAGGATTTATGAGAAATCATTTAAATTCTAAAAAAGTAGAGATTATTGACCTTTCTCCTATGGGTTGTCGTACTGGTTTTTATATGTCAGTTCTTGGAAACCCATCAGAGAAAAAAGTTGCAAAAGCATGGAAAAAAGCTATGGCTGATGTTTTAGAAGTTAAAAGCGAAGCTGATATCCCTGAGTTAAATATCTATCAATGTGGTACATCTAAGATGCACTCACTTAAAAATGCTAAAAAAATAGCAAATGATATTTTAGCTGAGAAAATCGGTATCATGGATAATGAAAAACTTCAACTAAGCAAGAAAAAACTTAAAGAGATAAACGGTTAATGCTTTACTTTAGTTGAAACAATTTAATACTGATAAGCATACAGAAATTTTAAGTGAAGATGGCTCATATACAGCTTACTCAAATGAGTATGCTGAGCACTATCATTCTACGAAAGATGGAGCACTTAAAGAGTCTCTCTCTAAACATGTTATACCCGCATTTAGTATAGTACAAAAAGAAGAAGTGCATATACTTGATATCTGTTACGGTTTAGGCTTTAATACCCTAGCGACACTTCTGTACTACAAGCAAAATAGACCCCAAGTTAAATTATATATCTACTCTCCTGAGCTAGATGATACTCTCGTTCGCTCTTTAGAGAATTTTACATATCCTCAAGAATTTGATATATTTAAAGAGATTATTCTCTCTCTTAGCAGAGATGGTACTTATGAAGACGAGTATATTTCTATAGAGGTGTTTTTAGGGGATGCAAGAGAGTATATAAGAAGATTTGAGAACAAGTTTGACATAGTTTATCAGGATGCTTTTTCTCCAAGTTCAAACCCTGTTTTATGGACAAAAGAGTATTTTTACGATATAAAAAAGGCTATGACAGATGATGGTGTTTTAACTACATACTCAATAGCACTCAAAACAAGGATAGCTCTATACGAGAACGGTTTTAACGTCTATCTTAATGAAGGCAGAGACTTTCGTGGGGCAACATTAGCTTCATTTAAAAGTTTAGAGAACTTTAAACTTGTAGATGTGGAACATAAAATGAGATGTAATCCTGATGTTATATCTCTAAGAGACGAAGAAATATAAAAATTATATTTTTAGTCATTAATAACTGATAAAAACTCTTTTCCAAATTGATCGTACTTTTTTGCACCTATACCATTTACCTCTAGCATACTTACCTTATCACTTGGTTTATCATTTGCTAAATGCTTGAGTGTTTTGTCACTGAAGATGATGTAGGCAGGTACTCCTATCTCAGAAGCTAACTCGCTGCGTTTAGTTCGAAGCTGCTCAAAAAGTTCTTCATCATAGTCAAATTCTTTATCTTGTTTTACTTTTTTCTCTTTAACATTAATGATTAAACGCGAAGACTTAATATCAACAAGTTTTAATGATTTTAAAATCTCTATAGCATCGCTTGTAAGGTTTAAAACACTGAAGTCACCGAGTAGAATTATTTTAAGCTCTATCAAGCGCTCAACTATAACAAACCATTCTTTCTTACTAAGAGCTAAACCAATTCCATACATAGATAACTTATCTGCTCCATTACCTAAGAGTTTGTGCTCAGATGAACCTCGGAGTATATCTATTATATAGTTTTTACCAAAGCCTTGATTAGTTTTATAAATAGCGGAGAGTATCATCTGTGCTTCTTTGGTGATATCTTGGCGTTTATCATCACTACTTAAACAGTTGTCACATCTGTCCTTACAAGGGTCTAGGGTATCATCAAAGTACTCAGCAAGCTGTTGATGAAAACATAATTCACTAGTTGAGTACTTATAGATCTGGTCTATTTTTGTTTCTAAATGGGCTTTGTACTCATCATTTTGTATATCTAATAAAAAGCGTTTATGTAAAACGATATCACCAGCGTTAAAGAGTAGTAGTACTTCACTATCATCTCCATCACGGCCAGCTCTACCTATCTCTTGGTAATAGTTCTCTTGTGATTTTGGTAAAGACATATGCACAACAAATCGTATATCACTTTTATCTATTCCCATACCAAAGGCGATAGTTGCAACCATGATGTCTACTTTGTCATTAACAAATATTTTAAAGTTTTGCTCACGTACATACTGTGGTAATCCCGCATGGTAAGCAAGTGATTTGTAACCACTTTGGTTAAGAAAACTACTGAGTTCTTCTGCTTTTTTACGAGAACTTACATAGATGATACCAGACTCATTAACATGGCGTAGTAAAAAGTTTTTAAGTTGTGCTTGACCATTACTGATACGTCTCTCAGCCGAGATGAAAATATTTTCACGAAAAACTTTACCTTTAAGTACTTTTGGGTCACTAACTCGCAGTTCGCGAAGAATGTCCTCTGTTACATTATCAGTACTTGTCGCAGTAAACGCAGCTATAGTTGTATAGGGAAAGTTTGCTTTTAAGTTACCAAGAGAGCGATAGTCATCACGAAACTCATGTCCCCATTGAGAGATACAATGTGCTTCATCAATAACAAAAAAGTTGATATTTAGGTTGTGTAAAAAATTAAGTGTACGACCATTATTTAAACGCTCAGGTGAGAGATATAAAAACTTTAAGTCACCGTTTACAGCAGCATACATTATATCCTCTACTTCTTCATAGCTTTGAGCAGAACTTATCATCTGTGCATTGATCTTTTGAGCTTGAAGTGCTGATACTTGGTCTTGCATAAGTGCAATCAGAGGAGAAACAACTATAGTTATTCCCTCCATCATCATAGTTGGAAGTTGAAAAACAAGAGACTTCCCCCCACCAGTAGGTAGAATCATAAGTAGGTCTTGATTATTTAGTATGGCATCAACTCCCTCTTCTTGAAGAGGTCGAAAGCCATTATGTCCGAAAATATCTTTGAGTATTTTGTTTTTGATTGGTGTCCTTAAAAAGAAGCATTAATCGCATCGACTTCACCCCAAGAGAGGGAATTACTCTGCATTTGATGTTTGATGATATGTGCAACATATCGAGCGAACATATCCGTTTCAATGTTTACTTGGGTTCCCTTTTTATAGTTTTTAAAAAGAGTCTCTTTCATAGTGTGGGGAATTATTGTAAGACGAAAAGTGTCTGCATTTACATCATTTACAGTAAGACTCACACCATCAATAGTTATAGAGCCTTTAGGAACGATGAAGCATATATGCTTTTTATCTACTTTTATAAAAATATCATAAGAGTTACCAAGGTTTTTTATATCAGAAATTGTTCCAATTGCATCGATATGCCCTTGAACTATATGACCTTCAAATCTATCGCCCATAGTCATAGCCGGTTCAATATGAACTTCATTTTTGTACTTATCCATCACTAAGTGTTTTTGGCTCTCAGGAGAAAGTTCAACACTAAAACTATCACTGTTTACAAATGTAACTGTCAAACAAGCACCATTTATAGCGATACTATCGCCAAGGCTTGTTTTAAGTTTTGCTTTAATACTAAGAGTTGAGCCTATTAGGCTTTTTACACTCGCAATTTCTCGAATTAGTCCTGTAAACATAAAAACTTTCCCTTTTCTGTTAAATCTAGAAGACTATTTTACCATCACTTTGGAGGCCTTCAATGATTGATTTCGCTTTTGTATGTCCTGCATAAGCTGCTTTACGACAAAGGTCTAGTGCCATGTCATTATCTGCTTTACAGCCTATACCTTGGTCATACATAAGGCCAAGGTTGTAGTGTCCTTGAGCAAGTCCACCCTCTGAAGCACGAGTAAAACAGCGGAAACATTTTGCATTATCTTGTGCTACTCCATGACCTTCTTTATATAAAACACCAAGGTTGTTATAGGCTTGAGCATGTCCGTGTTTGGCAGCTTCTTCATACCAAAATGCAGCCTCAGAATAGTTCTGTGTACAGCCAAGACCGCGTTCTAACATAAGTCCCACTTCATATTGTGCAGGTGGTACTTTTCTCTCAGCTGCTGCCAGGTGAAGTTCATAAGCTTTAAACTGGTCATGAGCAACTCCTCCAATACCATTTTCATAGAGTATTGCTAGGTTAAAAAGTGCATAAGGTTGTTTTGCCTCCGCAGCTAGTGTGTAAAGCTCTAGGGCTGCTTTTTCATTTTTTTCACAGCCCTGCGCATTTTGGTACATAAATGCTAGAGAGGTTTGTGCGGTTGCATCACCCTCTTTAGCAAGTATTGAGTAAAGTTCGTATGCTGTTTTATAGTCTTTAGCATTGTAGGCTGTATTTGCTTTATTTATCACTACGTTTTCCTTCATCTTAAAAAGTGTAACTAATTTAGTATATATTATGCAAATGATACTCAAAAATGCTAAAATTCGTATTAATAATAAGTTGTAAGTTTATATAAGTGATTTCACTAGCTCATTCTCAATATCACGTCTTGTGATATTTTCGAGGGTGTAAGAATAAGAATTAAGGAATGAATTCTTATTTTTATTTTTAAAATCTGCTAATGAAACCACCTATATAAACGAGTATTCAGAACATAAGATAGGAAAGATAAATGAATTATGATGTAATAGTAGTTGGTGGTGGTCATGCAGGTGTTGAAGCTTCTCTTGCAGCTGCTCGAATGGGAAATAATACTCTTTTAATCTCAATGCTTGCTGAAAATGTTGGGGCTACTTCATGTAACCCAGCTGTTGGCGGTTTAGCAAAGGGACATTTGGTTCGTGAACTTGATGCTCTTGGTGGTGAGATGGGACTTATCACTGATGAAGCAGGAATACAGTTTCGTATCCTTAATCAGACAAAAGGGCCAGCTGTTCGTGGATCTCGTGCTCAAATAGATATGGATAAATACAGGGTTATCGCTAGAAATGTTATCTTAAACACAAAAAATCTTGCACTTGCCCAAGAAACAGTTGAGTCTCTTATCATAGAGAATTCTGTTGTTAAAGGTGTGAAAACTGACCTTTTAAATGACTATATGGCAACTAAAGTTATCATCACTTCAGGAACATTTTTAAATGGAATTATTCATGTTGGAGAGATTCAAAAAAAAGCTGGTCGTTATGGAGAAGAGAGAAGTGAGGGTTTATCTGCCTCACTCAAAAATGATGCAGGCTTAAATCTCTCGCGTTTAAAGACTGGAACATGTGCTCGTATAGATAGTTCTACTATTGATTTCTCTGTTATGGAAGAGCAGGGTGGGGATGAGCTTCCTTCACCTTTTTCTTTTCGTACAAATCGTGAAGAGTTTCGTGCAACTAAGAAACAACTCCCATGTTACATAGCATATACAAATCCTCTCACACACGAAATAATTTCTTCAAACTTTTACAGAGCACCACTTTTTACAGGTCAGATAGAAGGAAATTCTCCTCGTTACTGCCCGAGTATAGAAGATAAGGTGAGTAAATTTGCAGAGAAAGATAGGCACCACCTCTTTATAGAACCACAAACTATGGACAATACTGAGTGCTACATAAATGGTCTCTCTACATCACTGCCACCAGAAGTACAACGGGAGATGATTCAGTCTGTTGTAGGCATGGAAAATGCGAAAGTTGTACGTTATGGTTATGCCATAGAGTATGACTTCGTTGACCCTAGGGAACTCCAGCATACACTAGAAACAAAAAAGATTTCAGGACTTTACTGTGCAGGTCAGATTAATGGTACAACGGGTTATGAAGAAGCGGCTGCTCAAGGTATTATGGCGGGTATCAATGCGGGATTAAGCCTTCAAGGGAAAGACCCTCTAATCCTTGGGCGTGACGAAGCATATATTGGTGTTCTTATAGATGATCTTGTTACAAAAGGAACAAATGAGCCTTATAGAATGTTTACATCTCGTGCAGAGTATAGACTTCTTCTACGTGAAGAGAGCGCTGATACGAGACTTGGTAAGTATGGACATGCTCTTGGACTTATTGATGATAAAGAGTACGAGAGAGTAAAACTAAAAGATAAGCAGATTAAATATGGTGCACAACTTTTAGAAGATACTAAATTTACTCCTAATAAAGAGTTTAATGCACTTCTTGCAGAGATGGATGAACAAGCACTTAAGGATGTCTCAACTGCACAACAACTTATAGCTAGAAAGAGTTTTGATGTAGAAAAGATGCTTAAAATTGTTCCTGAACTTGCAAAATTTGATGATTATATAAAAGAAGAGATTTTAGTTGAGGGAAAATATGCTCGTTATATAGATAAGCAGAGTGATGAAATAAGAAGAATGAAAAAGTATCTTAAAATTGCTATCCCTGATGGGTTTGACTTTACTGGTGTAAGTGGTTTAAGTAAAGAAGTTCAAGAAAAACTCAAAAGTTTTGCCCCACCAACTTTGCAAGCTGCAATGAATATAAGTGGAATCACACCAGCGGCGATAGAGATACTTCATATCTATATCAAAATTGCTGCAAGAGATAAGAAATAAGTTAATTCTAAATAGCTAGAGTTTTAAAATTTAAATTAATAAACCTTAATTTTATTTACAATAGAATTAGAAATATACATTTATAAGTAGGAAACCAATATATTTAAAAAAATAATGAAGAGATTATTATTAGTAGGTAACACCGGGTTTGAGAGTCAAACACAAAACTTAAAAAGATTATCAATGATTACGATAGTTTTAACTTTAGTCCCTAGTGCATTGATTCTGGGTAGCTTCTATATTTATTTAGAATATTATCTATTGGCAACTATACCTTTCAGTTATTCTCTAATTTCTATTGTCAATTTATATATTTTAGATAAAACAAAAAATCTGATTGTATTCCAAAAAATACAGCTGACACTCATTTTATTACTACCATTTTTTCTTATGTGGACACTTGGCGGATTTGCAAAAGGTAGTTTTGTCTTTATCTGGGCTTTTTATGCCCCTATAAAGTCTTTGATAGATGAAGACTTACAATCTTTATATTGGTTGTATGCTTTTTTCTTTTTAGTAGTAATATCAATTTTACTTGAGCAGTATTATATGCCAGAATATTTGTTTAATTTTCCCTACCAAGTAATAGCAGCCTTTTATTTTCTAAATATTATTGCCGGTTTGTCTGGAGTCTTTTTTTTAATTAAATACTTTATATCAGAGAAGAATTTAAATAGCAAGAGATTGCACTATTTGGCAACTTATGATTCCTTAACAGGCCTAGCGAATAGAGATTTACTGAGAGAAAATTTAACAAAAATGATAGCTCTGGCAAAAAGGCAAAAACATATAGTAGGTTTTCTCTTTTTAGACTTAGATGGTTTTAAAAATATAAATGATAAGTATGGTCATGCTGCTGGGGATGTTGTATTACGAACTGTAGGGGAAAGGATAAAATTTTTACTTAGAGAAGAAGATATGGTAGCAAGAATAGGTGGAGATGAGTTTGCAGTAGCCATTGCTAATATCACTGATAAAGAGTATATTATGAAAATTTCTCAAAGAATAATTGATGCAGTGAGTAAAGACTATACGGATATTCAAAAGCAAGACTCTATCGGTGTTAGTATTGGAGTTGCATGCTTTCCAGACGAAGGTATAGATGTTGATGAATTAATTAGTAATGCTGATTCAGCTATGTACTATGTGAAAAAGAATGGTAAAAATAATTACTATAAATATAAATAGATCAAGATTCTAATCAAATCCCTCAATGAGATAAATAAAGCACACAAATATTGTAAAAAACTAAAAAAATTCTTAGAACTTAATAAAAATTATATAATTTTTTAAGTATAATATGCAAAATTTCCTAAAATAAGTGAGATAAATATGAAAGATAATAGCCGTAGAGGTTTTATGGGTAAAGCATTTGGTGGTGTTGCAGCAGTTGGTGCAGTTGCTTCACTTTTTGCAATGAAAAAGTCTTGGGACCCTCTTCCGAGTGTAAAAGCTGCTGGTTTTACAACCCTTGATATGTCAGGATATAAAGAGAATGAGCTTGTAACAGAAAAGTGGCGAGGAAAACCTATCTTTGTATTAAAATATACTGAAGAGATGCTAGAAGCTATGGATGAAGCGCAAAAGCCAAGAGTCATTTCTGTTGGAGAAGCATCATACCTCGTAACTTTAGGTTTATGTACACACCTTGGTTGTATCCCAAGTTATGAGAAAGAGGATAAAAGCTTTGCTTGTGCTTGTCATGGTGGTACTTATGATATCGTAGGAAATGTTACAAAGTCTCCACCTCCTCGTGCTCTTGATATTCCTCCTTTTACAATAAGAGGAAATACACTGGTTTTAGGCGAAGTAGGTCCTGAGTGGCTAAAAATGAAAGAAAATGGCTTAACGCTTTAAAAGGGATAGTATGGCAAATTTTACAAAAGCTACAAGTATTTACGATTGGCTAAACCAACGTTTAGCAATCGAAAAAGTAGAAAAAGTGTTAGGATCTGAATATTGGATACCTAAGAATATTAACTTTCTTTGGGCAATGGGAATGATTCTTGTAGTAACTTTCGTACTTCTATTAGTCTCTGGAATTTTTCTATTGATGTATTATCAACCAAATGTTGATACTGCATTTGATAGTGTAAACTTTACAATTATGAGAGAAGTTGGTTATGGTTGGTTGTGGAGACATGTTCACGGTGTTGCTGCCTCTGTAGTTTTTCTTATCATTTATATTCATATGTTTACAGGAATTTATTACGGTTCATATAAAAAAGGCCGTGAGATGATTTGGATCTCTGGTATGCTTCTTTTTGTCGCATTTTCAGCAGAAGCATTCTCAGGTTATATGCTTCCATGGGGTCAGATGTCTTACTGGGCAGGTATGGTTATTACTAACCTTTTTGCTGGTGGATCTTTACATGCAGATGGACTAGTTGAGTGGATTCGTGGGGATTATGTTCCTGCTCAAGCATTCTTAACTAGATTTTTTATGCTTCATGTATTGCTTGTACCTTTAGCAATTATTGGACTTATTGGTCTTCACTTTGGAGCACTTCGTATTCCTCATGTGAATAATTTAGATGGTGAAGAGATAGATTTTGAAGCGGAGAGTAAAAAGTATTTAGCTGGTGATAAAGCTGGAAGTAAAGTGATTCGTTTTTCGAATGACTTTATGTCTAAAGATATGATGGTAGTAGGGTTTTACCTAGTGTTTTTCTTCTATCTTGTCTTTTATCATTATGGTTTTGCTATGGATCCTGTAAACTTTGACCCTGCTGATGGACTTAAAACTCCAGCACATATTTACCCTGAGTGGTATTTCTTATGGTCTTATGAGATCTTACGTCCATTCTCAACTGATATTGGCCTGATGGCATTTGCATTTTCACAAGTAATATTTGTAGCACTTCCATTCTTAGATAGAAGTCCAAATGCAGTTCCTGCATCTCGTCGGGGTCTATTTAAGTACTGGTTCTGGGCAATGTTAATTGATATGATCGCACTTACGGCTATGGGTAAATTACCTCCAGAAGGTGCTTTTAGTACGATTGGTTTTGTTGCAGCAGTTGCATTTATCGGACTATGGATTGCACTACCAATTATCACATATTTTGAAAAAAAAGTTTAGGGAGTAGAAAATGAAAGAATTATTTATACTAGGTGTTGTTACTGTTTTCACTCTTGTGACTTATTATCTTGTAGAACCATTTGCACATCACACTTTACATAAACATGTAGAGAGTGAAGCTTTCGCTTATAACGATTTAAGTGCTATCACTAAAGTCGGTGATGCTGCTCGTGGTGAAGAACTTGTTATGGGAGCTGGTGCTTGTACAGGCTGCCACTCTATAAATGCAGTAGGTATCTCTGCACCAATGGATGCTGTTAGTTCAGCTGCTGCTTATGGTGTTAACCCACCTGATTTATCGAATGCAGGTGTTGTATATGATGAGAAGTTTTTAAATGCTTTAATCAAAAATCCAGCACATGCACTTGCTGTTGAGCATAAATTTGATGCTAATATCGGTGAGATGCACCCAATGATTCCTTTTTATGGAGCAGGGGGAGACATAGATCAAGAAGTGGCAGATATGGTTACATACTTACAGTCAATTTCAGTTTCATCTGAGGACTTAACTCCAGCTATGGCTTTTGAGAATGCTTGTGGTCGTTGTCATGGTCTGAAATATAATCAATGGACACAGATAGGTAATAAGGGATCTTTCAAACATAAAAGAGATGAGTTATCATTTGATATTCAAGTCTTAGATTATAAAGATTCACTTAAAGCTTATATGGGAAAATTACCACCTGATTTAAGTATGTATATTCGTTCACGTGGTGAGCATTATATATCTACATTTGTAGAAAATCCTCAAAATTATTTCGAGGGAACATCTATGCCTCGTGTTGGTGTTAGTGCTGATACAGCTGAAAAAGTGATAGAGTATTTAAAAGATGCTGGTGATACAAAACGCGATGAACGTGAAGAGACTGGAAAGTATGTGATGATTTATATTATTATCTTTGCAATTTTTAGTGTTCTTTGGAAGAAACAAGTTTGGCGTGACCTTCATTAATTAGTGCCTAAAGGGAGACACCATACTTTGCTTCAGCAAGAGTGGTGTCAATATTTAGTATCAGAGTACCTTTATCTCGCTTCAATCACTGAAGCGACTTTTTGGCTAAAGCCATTATAGAAGAAAATAACGAAAGTGTTTTTTAAAATCTTTCCCCCCCCCCTTTTTTTTTAGTGTCAGTTTTTTTAACCTCTTTAACTAACTTTATATTAAATTTTAATATGAATTGTGCTACAAATGATATAGGGCTTAATTTTCTTTTCTAAAGTGGGATAAATAGATTGAATTTTGCTTATGCCGTTGAGAAAACTTTTGGATAAAACATTATAAAAGAAAATTACGAGATTATTTTCTTAAAAGCTGGACTCCTTTTATTATTAGAATCTCTAACCTCTTGAACTAACTTTAATATTAAGTTTTAATCTCAATTGTTCCACAAATCAAATCATGTAGTGCTTTATTATCTTTTCTAAAAAATGGGATAAGTAGACCGACTATAGTTGTTGCAGAAAATAAAAATACTATAAATCTTAAGAGAGCCATAATAAAAGATAAATTCTCTTGAGACTTATAATCTACTATTTTAATATTATAAGCTTTTTTTCCAGGTGTTTGACCTGTTTTACTTAAAAATATTGCATATATGACACCGTAGAGTGAAGTGGCGATAAGGGGTGCTTCATTTGAGCTTTGCAGGGCATCTTTACCACTAAGTACTATATATGTTATAAAAAACATAATAGGCATATAAATCATAAAGATATCAGTTATAAGTGCTTTAATTCTATCAGGATATCTTGCATAAAGTATATTTACTTTTGTAGGTTTATTTGTCTGTTTTTTTTGTTTTAATTTACGAAAATTCATATAAAATTATAACTAAATTATATTCTTTATGTATTATAAGTCTATACAAATAAAAGATTGTTTATGAAAAAAGTATATGAATAATGTATAAGTCCCTTATCATATTTAATAGTTTGTTGCTCAAATCTTGAGATGAGTTTTGAATAAAATAAAAATATTGCTTATTAAATTTTAAGAGGAACTGACAGTGCTTCAGTTAAGCTAGTTTCACAAGTGTCAAAAAACAACTATCTTATACGATAAAAATACATGTTGGGAATAATATCTAAAGTGATTTTCAACTGCTCAGGGTATAATGGCATTGATTAAATAATTAGGGATATTATATGCTCATTGATAGCTATGACAGAGTAGTTGATTACTTACGAGTCTCAGTAACAGAACGCTGTAACTTTAGATGTACTTACTGCATGCCAGAAAAACCATTCTCTTGGGTACCAAAAGAAAATCTTCTTTCATTTGATGAACTGTTTGAATTTATGAAAGTAGCCATTGATGAGGGTATAAAAAAAATTCGTATTACAGGTGGAGAGCCACTACTTCGCAAAGACTTAGACAAATTCATCAAAATGATTTATGATTATAAGCCGAGTATTGATTTAGCAATGACTACAAATGCATTTCTTCTAAAAGGTGCTGCACAAAGACTTAAAGATGCTGGACTTAAACATATCAATGTCAGCATAGATACACTTAAACCTGAAGTCGCTCAAGATATAGCTGGAAAGGATGTACTTAAAAATGTTCTTGAAGGTGTAGAAGAAGCACTCAAAGTTGGTCTCAAAGTAAAAGTAAATATGGTGCCGATGCATAATGTAAATGCAAATGAGATTATAGATGTTTTAGAGTACTGTAAAGAGCGAGATATGAGTGTTCGTTTTATTGAGTATATGAAAAATAAACATGCTAAAGAGGGTATCAGTGGACTAAAATCTCCTGAACTTCTAGCAATTTTACATGAAAAATATGAGTTTAGCGATGATGGTTTTGACGGGACTTCGCCTTCTCATTATTATACTATGAAAGATGGATATAGGTTTGGAATTATCGAACCGTATGCAGATGACTTTTGTACTAAATGTAATCGTATTAGACTAACTGCTGAGGGTAATCTTATCCCATGTCTGTACTTTGATGAGGCTATGAGTATCTCAGAGTCAATTAAATGCGGCGACATCAAGGGGGCTGCTGCAGTTTTAAAAGAAGTTGTGCGCACAAAACCTGAAAAGAATCGTTGGGGTGGAGATGATGATGAAGTTTCAACTCGTGCTTTTTATGAAACAGGTGGTTAGTTTATGATGTACCTTGTTGAACATTTTTACTCTATACAAGGTGAGGGAAAGTATGTAGGGTCTCCTAGTCTTTTTTTCCGTTTTGGTGGATGTAATATGAAGTGCGAAGGCTTTGGATGTAAAGAGACAGCAAGGGATGGTACAGAGATACTAGGTTGCGATACTGTATATGCTGTAAATAAAGAACACTTTTCTCATAGTTGGGTACCCATTAGTAAAACACTAGAACTTTTAAGTGTTTTAGACCTATATGAACTTCCAAATGCAGTCGATATTGTACTAACAGGCGGAGAGCCACTTATTTATGCAAATGATACAATTTTCATAAACTTTTTAGAAACACTTATAAGAAATGGGCATAGGATTACATTTGAAACAAATGGTTCCCTTGATGTTGATTTTATTAGGTACCCAGTTTATAAAGAGTGCTTTTTTGCCCTTTCAATTAAACTTACTAACTCACTTGAACCCTTAGCTAAACGTGTAAGAGGTGATGTAATCTATAATCTTGCTTCAAATGCTAAAGATGCTTTTTTTAAGTTTAGTATAGATAAAGAGTCAATAACTTTAGGACTTGAAGAAGAACTCTCAGAAATACTAGTTCACTCACCTTCTATAGCGGTTTATTGTATGCCTGTAGGTGGTTCTAAAGAGGAAGTTGAGCGAAACAGTGAACCACTTATAGAATTTTGTAAAGCAAAAGGGTATAATTTTAGTGATAGGCTTCATATAAGAATTTGGGATATTAACAAAGGTGTATAATGATTATAAGAAAACAGTTTAAATTTGAAAATGCTCACATCGTTAGAGGTTGCTCTAGTGTCAAATGCCGTAGTTCTGTTCACGGTCATTCTTATATCATAGAAGTCCTCTTTGAGTCAAACTTTTTAGATAATGGGCAGATGGTTTATGACTTTGGTTTGATGAAACAAAATATGAAAGATTTAGTAGAGTCTTTTGATCATGCTATTACACTCTGGAGTGAGGATGAAGAATCTTACATAAAAGATATGAAAAAACACTCAGTGAGATGGGTAGAACTTTCTGTTTCTCCTTCTGCTGAACAATTTTCACGCGTTATATTTGTACTTATTGATGCCCTTTTAAAACTTACCTCTACACTTAATGGTGAAAAAGAGGTAAAGATGCACTCTGTTATAGTTCATGAGACAGCAACAGGGTATGCTCAATGTTTTAAAAAGGATGCTTACTCAAAAGATATGGGCGAACTACACTTAAAAGACATAAAGTTTTCAGATGAAGTTTTAAATGATTTTAATGATTCTAAACTTTTAGAAAAGATGATAGCTGGCGAGACGTTTATAAACCCCCAAAGTGTCTAAAATAGATGATGTAACTTAGAATTCTACTACTTACATACCCACAAACCTCACTTATACTTTTTATCATGCTTAGATATGTAGCGATCAACCAACTCCAGATGACAAAAAGATCTATATCGTACAAGCAATTGAGATACCCCAAGATGAGCACTTGTTTATGCAGACTCTTTCTTTTAGATAAGGCAGGTATTAATGCAGTTGGGCTCTTTACTAAAGAGAAACTAGACTCTTATACTCTTTAGAGGTAAAACTAAACTTCGTACTTATAACTTTTACTTTGACGTTTTCACTTAAAGCCTTACATGCTTCATCTATCATGATAAAACTATTTGCATAACCGAGTGGTGTAACCATACCTGGTGCAAAATTTTCACAAGGTGTAAAGAACTCCCCATCAAAAACTCCTGGGACTAAAGAACGGCGACCACCACGAAGAGTATAATTAATTTTCATTTTAGCAATTATTGGATTTGTAAACTTACTTTTAGCACCAGAGAGTGCTCGAATGATACTTGTTGCAAAAAGCTCAAAGTTTAGAGCAGCGGCAAGAGGGTTTCCTGGAAGATTTAGAATAAGTGTGTCACCAACTTTTCCAAATGTTGTAGGTTTACCGGGTTTTATGTCTATCTTGTCAAAGAGTATCTTGTATCCAAAATCAGAAAATGCCTCTTTTGTAAAGTCTGCATCTCCAACACTCACCCCACCACTTGTTATAACAAGGTCACATTCAAGGGCACTTTTAATATGCACTTTTAAATCCTCTAAGCTATCTTGAGCAGTTCCTATAAACTCAACCTGACAGCCTAACTCTTTTGCTCGGGCAAGAAGTGTCGGAGTGTTAGTATTGTAGAGTTGATAGGCAGTTACTTGCTCAAAGTGCATCTTTAGCTCATTACCAGAAGCGAAAAGAGCTACCCTTGGAGCTTTATGTACTTTTATGTGACTTATGCCCTGTGAAGCTAAAAGTGTTATCTGGTGAGCATTTATACTATCACCTACATATAAAAGAGGCATCTCTTTTTTGATATCTTCTCCGGCTAAACGAATATGTCTACTTATTACTAAATTTTTGGGAAGGATTACACCATCAGTTGACTTTTGAGTATCTTCGATAGGGACTATACATTGTGCTCCGGAAGGGATTTTAGCCCCTGTCATTATCTTGATAGCAAAACCTGGATTTAGTATTCCGCTAAAGTTGTCTCCAGCAAAGATAGTCGCCTCAACTTTAACACTCTTACCTGAGTCCTCGAGCTTGACAGCATAACCATCCATTGCCGAGTTGTCAAAGGGTGGAAGGTTATGAGTCGCTACCACATCTTGTGCCAGTACATAATCTAAACACTTCTCAATTGGTAAAATTTGAAGTGATGTTTTTTTAACATTTGTATAGATGAGTTCAAGTGCACTCTCAACAGAAATAGCCATAGTGCATATCCTTAGTCTTTTTTAGTTTTATTATATTGTTTTTTTCTTAATTTTACTTCCCATAAAAGCCTTAGTATTTCTTAGATATAATTGCCATTATATATAGATAGGAAATTATTATGATAAGAGTTGATTTTTTAGGGCCTATACAAAAAGAAGCACTAGAGTTAGATATAACTAACTTAAATGAATTAGCAATAATTTTACAGAGTGATACTGAGGTAAGTAACTGGTTAGAGAGTTGTGCAGTAGCACTTAACGATACTCTGGTTACTTCACTCGAAGTACCACTTAAAGATGGAGATAAAATATCTCTTCTGCCTCCTGTATGTGGTGGTTAAGTTATGCTTAGTTTATATGATGGTTCCCTTGATGTACCAACTATACTTAAAGAGTGGTATGAAGAAGAGGCCAGAAGTAACTACGGTGCATATATCCCTTTTGTTGGGACTGTAAGAAGTGAAGATGGTATAGATGGACTTAGTTTTGATGTATATGAGCCTATCTTAGAATCATGGTTTTCTTCATGGCAGAAAAAAGCTGAAAAAAAAGGTGCAAAGATAAAAATGGCACATTCCAAGGGTGATGTGTTGCTTCATGAATCTTCGTATATAGCTGCAGTTTTTTCACCTAAACGAAGAGTGGCTTTAGAGTTTATAGATGAATTTGTTGAAGCCTTTAAATCGAGTGCCCCTATCTGGAAGTATGATCTTAAAGATGGAAAGCGTATTTATGCAAAAGATCGTTCTACTGCTATTGCCGGCAGTGGATTATTAGCTTAGAGGATTTAAGTGATGGATTTATTATCGTATGAGACAAGTCAAAATATGTTGGGTTTACTCCATGTAAGCTCTAGTAGATACGAAAAAGTACCACTTAGTAGTGCTTTGGGTCGTATCTTATACACAGATATAGTAGCTGAGTTTAATGATCCTCAATTTCCTACTGCTTCTATGGATGGGTATGCTCTTAAACATGTAGACTTAGGCCAAGGTGTTTTAACCGTCTTGGGTGATAATCCTGCTGGACACGATGAGACTAGAGTAGTAAAAAATGGTGAGTGTATTAAAACATTTACAGGTTCTGTGATGCCGAAGGGTACTGATACCCTGATACAGATCGAAAATGTTACATATGAAGATTCAAAGATAATAATAAATGAAGAAGTGACTTTTGAAAATGCAGTGCGTGCTATTGGAGAAGGGTATCGCTCAGGTGATATTCTTATCAGTAAAGGCACAAAGATTGCATTTGCGGAGATAGGTGTAATGGCAGGTCTGAATAAAGTTATGGTAACAGTGGCAATCCGCCCTCGTGTAGCAGTTATAGCGACGGGGAGTGAGATTCTTGACCTTGGTGAAAACTCTGATAATCCTGCGCAGATAAGAAGTTCAAACAACTACACTCTTGCAGCCCTATTTGAGCAAGTGGGAGCTGAGGTTATACAACTTGGAACTACACCAGATGATAAAGATGCACTTATGCAAACATTTCAGACAGCCCTAGATTCTGCTGATATTCTTGTGAGCACTGGTGGTGTTAGTGTTGGTGATTATGACTTTGTAAAAGACATAGTACCGCGTTTAGGTGCGGAAGTGGTTTACAAGGGTGTGGGAATCAAACCTGGTCGTCATATCATGGTAGCAAAACGCGAAGAGAAGTTTGTCTTAGCACTGCCTGGTTTTGCTTACTCATCAACTGTAACAGCAATACTGTATGTGCTCCCTTTAATTGCAAAGATGTTAGGGAGAGACAAGGCATACAAAACAGTTGCAGCAAAACTCTCAAGCGACTTTAAAAAATACAGTCGTTTTACTGAGTTTACAGCATGTAATGTTGAAGTTGAAGATGGGGAGTATTTTGTTAACTTCAAAGGTAAAAAGGTCGGAAGCTCAGCTATTCTAGTAAATATGCTTAGCGAGTCTGCTCTTATGGTAGCAGGTGAAGAAGATAAGTTCTTAGAAGCAGGTACATATGTAAATGTTATTCTCTTAGATAATTTATAATATTTGTTAATATTTTAATGCAAATAGCCGATTGATTTTAACCTAATAATAGAGTTTGGACAGTTACTCTTTATAGCTATTCTAGCTAGGATATTGTTTATATTAAAAAAGTGTAGATTGCAGGGCTTTGAGTTTAAAACTTCTTCTATGAATATCACAATAGCCAAACTCTTTGATTTTTTCAACATGTAATGCAGTACCATAACCCTTGTGTCTCTCAAATCCGTACTCAGGGTAAATTTTTGCATCACGAATAATATTTCTATCATGAGTAACTTTTGCAAGTATGGAAGCCGCACTTACTTCGGCTACCTTAGCGTCTGCTTTTACCATAGTATTAAGTTCATCAACTCCAAATGTAGTGTTTCCATCAAAAAGGTAAGAGTCTGCATTTAGATACTCTTTTATCTCGAGAAGTGCTTTAGTCATACACTTTGAAATACCAAATGCATCTATTTCTTGTGGAGAGATAACTACTATATGGTTTTGAGTGTTTGGTTTAATCTCTTCAAAAAGTTCATACCTGCGTTTTTCACTAATCTTTTTAGAATCGTTGAGCCCAGATATTTGAGTATCCGTATTAAAAATACATCCAGCAACTACCAAGTCACCCGCAATAGGCCCACGACCGGCCTCATCAATTCCACACAACATGTAAACTCCTTTATTATTTTGTATTTTAGCATAGCCTTTATATTCTTTAGTCTAAAGAATATTGAAAAAATAAAATATTAGTATTGTTATTTAACAAGAGTAAGGTTTTAACAAATTAAGAACTTATAACTAAATGTAACTACATTAATCTAGTTATCGTTACTATGAGTGAAAGACTGATGAATTAGTATAGATCAGGAGAACAACCTTCTAATCCCCTATTGCCCAAATATCAAAAGGTACTATCTCGACAACGGCAAAAGGGTGGGAGAGAGATCCCTCTTTATTCATACTAATAGCTGTAACTTTTTGTATAGAGTGAGTAAAGATAAAAGCTTCTATATTCTCCAACTTTTTAAACAAACGTCTCTCATCCACCAATGGTTTACAAAGAATAATTTCGTTAGTTTTAGGTAGATAAAAATCTATATCATCATCATAGTAACATTGAACCCCTGACTTTAGCAGTTCTAAAAAGACCATATTTTCAAAAAAATTTCCAAAGTTCTTTTCAATAGTAAGTGCAGTTTTTAAAGATGTATCACAAAGATAGACTTTTTTGGTAGCTCGTGAATGTTCAAACTTTTCTAAAAGATGTATATAGTTTTTTGAGACAAGTGTATCAAATGATTTGTAGAGTTTATCTTTAGATATTTTACGACTCAGTTTCAATCGTTCATATATTGTAAATGCTGAGAGTTTTTGTGACATAAATTTTGAACAGAGAGTAATAATGTCAAATGCAATATCATCAAGAGCCAAATGCAGCATCTTTTGTATGTTAAGATTTCTCTCATCTGCACTAACCTTATGCATATGTGCAAAACCACCCAGCTGAAAAAAGTGGTTAAGAGCTGAAGAGTCGTACTTATCCTCATAGGAGAGAAACTCTTCATAGTCTAGTGGATAGAGTTGTAGTGTTTGCAATACATCTATCTTATAGTGAGTCTCACAAGTTATGATGAGTTGAGATACATTAGCAAACTTTATCTCTTCTTTATAGTTATCAAGAACAAGTACATCAATTTTATTTCTATTACAAAAAGAGTTAAGAGTTATGTTAAGTGCTTCTATATCTATACGAATATCATCACAGTTTATATAAAGGTAAGTACTTTTTTTCAGACCTAAGAGGTAGTTTTTTACAAGTTTTGTTTTTCCACTATGTGTTATTCCATTTATCTGATAGCTTTGATCATCTAAATAGAGTTTCCTAAAATGGTATTTTTCTAAATTTAGGTCTATTTTATACAATTCTTCGAGTAGTATTTCCAAAATTTACCTTTTTTTTTATCTTTAGTATCATACCTGTTCCTTATTAAAAGGAAATAAATTATATATAAAATCAAAATTTAAGCCCTAAATCCTTGAATAAAGAGAGAAGCTTGGGTATAATTTCGCACCCTAAAATAATAGTGGTTAATAGTCAGGT
>Ga0208468_1000206_pt1 | contig 19659 bp, 25 predicted proteins | sample DeeseametaMP0960_FD_184198 | JGI IMG/M metagenome (GOLD analysis project Ga0208468, IMG submission 184198) | Marine microbial communities from the Deep Indian Ocean - MP0960 (SPAdes) | ecosystem: Environmental > Aquatic > Marine > Oceanic | place: East of Madagascar, South Indian Ocean... | reverse complement strand
TTTTTTTTTTCTAGCTCTATACATAAAGCAACTTCATTTTTCATAATGTTATGTATAAAACCTTGCTCACCTTTAGCAGGAATTGTTAATGAGGAAAGCACAATGATATAATAATACCACCTTTTTCAGGTCAGTGTAATCTGCTAAAAATAATGAGAGTATTTTTCCTAAATTCTTTAACTCCTGAAGAGTATAGAAAGAAGTTTCAATCTAATAAATAAATTTAAATAATTATCTCTACTGTTTTGTCCCTTTGGTACTTAAGTTAAAGTTGCTACACTTTGCTTATGAATAAAAACCTACAAATGGTATTTAATTACCATCAAACGACAAAACACTCACAACAGAGATATGCCCGTTCTCTTGGATATATGGACTGGCAAACACAGCCTAATCCTTTTAGAAACTATAATGGTGTAGAGTCATTGCTTTTACCTCTCGCTATAGAGAACTCTACTCCACCTTATCATCTCTTGGATTCTGATCTACCCCCTGCACCGCTCTTAAAAGAGTCGCTCTCACAACTCTTGCAATTCTCTATGGGAATTGCTGCTTGGAAAGTCTCAGGTGATAGTTCTTGGGCAGTAAGATGTAATGCATCAAGTGGAAATCTTCACCCAACTGAGACATATCTTATTTTACCACCGACCTTAGATCAGCAAAATAATAAAACATCTGTTTTCCATTACACACCTAAAAATCATGGACTTGAGACACTTAGTACATTTAACACAGCTTTTTGGGAGACTCTTCCTAAAGGTAGTTTTCTTATGGGCCTATCTGGTATCTCTTGGAGAGAAGCTTGGAAATATGGTGAACGTGCTTTCCGTTATGTAAATCTAGATGCAGGTCATGCTCTTCAGTCAATAAATGTATCTTCTAAGATGTTAGGATGGAAAATCACTCCTCTTGATAGTGTAAGTGATTTAGATATAGCAACTCTTTTAGGACTTTCTCAAGAGAAGAGATTCTTTGAAAGAGAACATGCTGATATGCTTTTTATTGTATCACCGGAGGAAGTATCAACTTCTACTAGTATTGAGAGTTTACTTCAAGATGTTCCACTAATGTTTGATGGTATTGCCAATAAACTTAGTCCCACAATGGAGAACTGGGAGATTATAGCAGAGGTAGAAAATGCAACTTCCGTGATGCAGATAGCTCAAAAAAATGTAGCAAAGAGTAAAAATATTCCAACTGTTACACAAGAATCTAAAAAAGTAATCATGCAAAGAAGAAGTATTCATGTTATGGATAAGGTACGTTCTCCCATCACTAAAAATGAGTTTCATACACTGTTAGCAGGTATTGTAAATTCTCTTGATGGTAAAGAAAATGCAGCACACTTAGCTATTTTTGTTCACCGTGTCAAAGAGTATGAATCTGGAATTTATATCTTAGTTCGTAATCAGCGAGACAGAAAAGCACTTCAAGAGCAAATGTTCTCTGCGTTTAAATGGAGCGAGTGTGAGTTTGAGGGCCTCTATCTTTTAGATATCAGAGATTCAATGGCTACTAGTCAAACAATAAGTTGTGCTCAAGAGATAGCTAGTGATGGTGCTTTTAGCCTTGGAATGTTATGTAACTTCTCAGAACAACTTAATACTTATGGAGCACATAGGTATAAAGAACTATACTGGGAGTGTGGTGCTATAGGACAACAGCTTTATCTTGATGCTACCTCAATGGGTCTAAGTGGAACGGGAATAGGATGTTTTTTAGATGATATGATGCATTCTGTTTTAGGTCTAGAATCAGATAAGTTTCAAGTACTGTATCACTTTACAGTTGGACGAGGCTATGTTGATAGTCGTATCCAAACACAAGAAGCATATGAGCAACGATAAATATACAAAGATAAAAAAGAGTGATTAAGTAAGTTTAAAACTTACTTAATCTTCGCTACGATAGATTCAGCTGTAAAACCGAACTTCTCAAAGAGTAGTCCTGCTGGAGCTGATGCACCAAAAGTGTTCATAGCTATTACAGTATCTGCAAGTCTATACCACTCTAAACCACGAGCCGCTTCAATCGCTACAGTTTTAGTGCCCTCTTTGATAATAGAGTTCATATAAGCCTTATCTTGTTCTATAAATAGGTCATAGCATGGAACAGATACAACATTAGCTTTTATCCCTTCTGCATTTAGTGTCTCTTTTACTTTGAGTGCTAACTCAACTTCAGAACCGGAAGCCATAAGAGTAATCGTCGCATTTTTATCAGATGATAAAAGGTATCCACCACGAGAAGCTTCTCCAGATACTGCTTTTGGAAGCACTGAAAGGTTTTGACGAGAACAAACAAATGCAGATGGAGATTTTTTCATCTCTAGAGCTGTTTTCCATGCTTCTATATTCTCGCTACCATCAGCTGGACGCCATACATAAAAGTTTGGTAATGCACGAAATTGTGAAAGATGTTCTATTGGCTGGTGAGTTGGCCCATCTTCACCTACACCGATACTATCATGTGTCCAGATAAAGAACTGCTGGATTCCTGTAAGTGCTGCTATACGAGCTGCAGGTTTTAAGTAGTCAGAAAATACAAAGAATGTAGCTGAGAAAGGCATAAGTGGACCATAAAGTGCCATTGCATTTACGATAGAAGCCATAGCATGTTCACGAATACCAAAGTAGATATTTCTTCCCTTAGGATAAACACCCATATCATTAAGGTTTGTTTTGTTAGATGGGCTAAGGTCAGCACTTCCACCTAAGAAACTAGGAATTGCACGTGCAATTACATTCATAATCTTACCATTTGTCCCACGAGTTGCTTCTGCCTTATCAAATGTTGGATAGTTGATACGAGAAAAGTCAGGGTTTTGAAGTGCTCTTAAAGCTTCATTTTGCTCCATTAGTGGTAGTGTTTTTTGTCTATGAATCCACTCACGCTCTAGTAAATCTCCATGCTCTATTGCACATCTAAATCTAGCCAATATATCCTCTGGAACAAAGAACTTTTTATCTGGATCAAAACCAGCATCAGATTTAGCCTTAGCAATAACTTCATCACCCAGAGGAGCACCATGAGCATGGTGTGAACCTTCTAACTCACTTGCACCTTTAGCTATAGTTGTGTTTGCTATGATGATAGTCGGTTTAGTATTAAGTTTTGCTTGAATAATTGCATCGTTAATTTCATCAAAGTCATGTCCATCTATCTCTAAAACATCCCATTCTTGAGACTCAAAACGCATACGAATATTTTCAGAAATACTTAAATCAGTACTTCCCTCGATAGTGATATTATTTGAGTCATAAATAAGAATAAGATTGTCTAGTTTATTATGTCCAGCTAAAGAACATGCTTCATATGAGAGTCCTTCTTCTAAGTCACCATCACCACATAAACAATAAACAGTATGATCAATCAACTCAGCAGTGTCAGAATTGACTTGAGCACCAACAAACTTTGATGCCATTGAAAAACCAACTGCATTTGCTACACCCTGACCTAAAGGACCAGTTGTAATCTCAATACCCTTAGTATGGCCATACTCTGGGTGACCTGGTGTTAGAGAATCTAGTTGACGAAAGTTTTTTAAGTCCTCAACCTCTAAACCGTATCCCCATAAATAATACAAAGAATAAATAAGACCTGTTGCATGTCCACCTGAAAAAACTAATCTATCACGGTTTAACCAATCTGGATTTTTAGGATTATGGTTTAAGTGCTCACCTAAAATAACTGCGATATCCGCTAAGCCCATTGGTGCACCAGGGTGCCCTGAGTTCGCACGCTGAACCATATCTGCTGCTAAAAATCTAATACTATCGGCCATTCTTTTACGTGTTTGATTCATAATTCTAATTTCCTTGTTTATGTCTGTTTATGTAATTTGTTAGTAAAGAGGACAGCTCACCTTGTAAGCTCTCATCAAAACTAAGCATCTCTTGTGTTAACTCGTTTGCTAATATATTTGCTTCTTTTAGACTCTCGTCTAGACCTAAAATAGTTACAAAACTATTTTTATCCTCATCATTATTTGTTAGTTTTCCTGCTTGCACACTTGAGAGAGTAACATCTAAGATATCATCTTGTATCTGAAAAAGAAGTCCAAGTTTTATACCAAAATCATATAGTTCTTGTGCCACATCCTCACGACCAACTATTATAGCTCCCATTTTCATCGATGCTGCAATAAGTTTTGCTGTTTTGTTGGTATGAAGAATTTTGATGTCTTCTACTTTTAAAGGTTTATTTTCAAAGTAGCAGTCTATTGCTTGACCTAAAACCATACCATTAAGCCCACCATTAGATGCAAGTTCTCTGATGAGTTTAACACGAGTTTCATCTGAAAAAGGTGCATTTGATAAAACTTCAAAAGAGTAAGTATTTAAAGCATCACCTGCTAGAATAGCTGTCACTTCATCAAAAGTGACATGAAGTGTAGGTTTACCACGGCGAAGTGGAGAATCATCCATAGCAGGTAAATCATCATGTATCAGTGAGTAAGTATGCAGAAGTTCAATAGCAAATGCAGCATGTCGAGCTGAGTCTAACATCAAAGGATTATAAGCCTTTACAACACCTAGTAAAAGTGCCGGACGAAATCGTTTTCCACCTGCTAATAACATGTTTTGCAGAGCAGCCTCATAATTAGGATGAATACTCTGTGATGTTGGTAAATTATCTCTTAAAAATTGCTCAAAATTTTGCATATGAAATTGTATAATTATTCTACTTAATATCTACAAAAAATTGAAAATTTCTTCTTAAAAAAAGGAGCGAAGAGAATTCTCTAAAATTTTCTATGTAACTGAGTAGTTCATTTTGGTTTTTTACTTTTACACCATTGACCTGTAAAAGTTGGTCACTTAAGACTAGTCCATAGTCTATAAACGCTTGGGAGAGTTCAACTATATGCAGAGTCTCATCAAAATAAATGCCCTTGTGTTCTAAGAAATTATCACTAATCATTCCAGCACCATAACGCAAAGAACTTACAACTTTAAAAGTCATATATTCACTACCGCATTTTACTTTGACAGTGTGTTTTGAGCCTATCTCAGAAAAAAGAACTCTACGTATAAAAACAGATGCTGCGCTTACCTTTTTACCATCAAACTCTAGTACACAGTCATCTTTTTTCAGTGGATTATTCTCTAAGTAAGGGTTTGAAGCACTTACAATAACAAAACAAGCTTCATTTTTTACACGAATACCGATGTCAGAATAAATAGCAGGAGATTTTGAAAGGAACCTTTTAATATACTCTTTTTGAATGACACCACAAGGTGTATAGATGCCTTCTAAAGAACAACAACTACTAGTAATTAGTGCAGGCTTAGAAAAGCTTGTACTATAGACTGCTAAAGAGTTTAAACCGATTTGATTTTTAAGTATTTTCCCCTCTTTAAAAACCTTATTGTTTACTATTGCACTTCCAAGTTCTAGCCACATATTGACAGAAAATGGGTACTTAAATTTTTTCTTATCTTCTATAAGGTAAAACGAAAGAAAAGGATCGTATTGAAGAATTTTAGCTTTTGGTTTATATGTTGATTGGACTAGAAGTTTATTGTTTTTTACAGGTATATAAAGAGCGCTATTTTGTATTGTTTCTGAATCTTTAATTTTTGCGATACATGAGAAATAACCATATTGGCAGGCATAAATGTCTAAAAGTAGGAGGCTTGTAAGAATAAGTAGGCTTCGCACCTACTTATTCCCACCAGATGGATGACCCATATTATTTAAAGAACCAAGTATACTCATCTCTCCCATGTCAGATATGGACTATATATTTTCCGCTATTGTTAGGATATCGTTATTATCATCTAAAATAACAACTTTAGGCTCATAATTATCAAGCTCATTTGCATCATAACTTGCATATGCAACTATGATAACCTTATCGCCTTTATGCACTTTTCGAGCGGCTGCACCATTTAAACAAATATCGCGCTTCCCTCTTTCACCTAAAATGATGTAAGTGCTAAAACGCTCACCGTTGTTAATGTTTAGTATCTCAACCTTTTGTCCAACTCTCATCTTAGAAGCTTCTAAAAGTTCCTCATCTATCGTAATAGAACCAACATAATTTAAGTTAGCATCAGTCACTGTAGCACGATGGATTTTGCTGTACAACATATCAATTAACATAGTATTTCCTACTTGCCCATTAACTTACGTGCATCAGCAATACTCATAGGATCATCCCAAGATTCTTCAGCAATTACATACTCTTCTACTACATTTCCACCAATAATATGCTCAGTAATGATTCTATCTATTTTTTCTTCTGTAAGACCTACATACATTGTGTGCCCTGGTTCAATTAACATAACTGGACCTTGCTGACATCTATTCATGCATGAAGTACGAACGATTGGAGCTGCCATCATAACACCTTCCATCATTAATTTTTTAGCTGTGTACTGATATAAACCTTTGTTGTCGTCTGTTACACAAGATGGTTTTGGCATACCTGGAGGAGCTGACTGCTCACACTTGAAAATATAAAATGTTGGTTGAGGGATTCCCATAAAAAGTTCCTTAGTTTAATTTTTGAAATTATATCGAATTTATTCTCTTTTATTCTAATGATGTTATATAAGTTTAGTTTTTTAAGATATTATTTTATAAAATATTATAGGAAATTCTTTGAAAAAAATTATATTTTTTGCCCTACTAACTACATCGCTTTTTGCACAATCAAAAATGTATATGGGACTTGGTTATAGTCTTTATAATGAAAGCTATAGTTATTCCGCTTCAGACTTACCAAGTACATCTGATAATGCTTACAGACTTAAATTTGGATATGGAATAAGAGAAGCGTATGCAGTTGAGTTTTCACTGGACTATATTGAGCATGCATCATACGATCAAACGCAAGAAACGGGTAAGGCAAAATATGCTTTTAACATTGCACTTATAAAAGCTTTTGACTGGGGAATATATATAAATCCCTTTGTTAAAGTAGGTTTTGGGGCAGGTATAATTGACAACTTTGAACAAGAAGAGCCTTCTTTTACATACGGTTCATTCGATGCTGGAACTGGTTTTTTTATCCCTGTTAATAATTTTTCAGACTTTGAAATAGCTTATGAATATAAAAATCTCTCTTATGAAAAGCACTCCCAACTTGATTCAATTGTTCAAAATTCTTCTCATATTAATAGCCTCTACTTTGGATACAATATTAGATTTTAGAAATAAAATTCAGTACTACTGTTAGAGCTTTTTTTACATATACTATCTTTTTTTACACATAACTCATGATAAGTATCATCTATTTGGTAAGCTTTACAATTTTCCCGAAAATTTTCAAAAAATCTATGTAGGATTTTTTGTTTACTATGACCTTATTTTGTTCTTGTTCGTCTACACATTGAGCACTCGTAATACAAGCCTCTTTAACCATCTAGCACTTGCCTCCCCTATCGTTTCATCTGACTCAACATTAAAAGCAATCTAACTGAGTTACTCTAGCAAGAGTGTTCATTAATATAAACTGAACATACATTCTTGTTAAACTCTATCTAAGTTCTTGATACTTTAACAGACCCTCTCTTCTATCACTGGAAATTACTATATAAGCTTTTGTATCTTGTACTTCAAAGAGTCTATAGGCAATTTTTAGATTATCAAAAGATGTGAAGTATTTTATTCTTTATCAATAAAAGTGAGGGAAAAATTTTTAGTTTTAATTCTAAGGTAATTTTATACTTTTTATTGAGATAATTAAAACTCTCAAAACAAAATAGATTACTAAGAAGAATGAAAGTTAAAATAAAGACTTTATTTTAAAGGTTTAAAATTTGTCTAACAACTTCTCTATCATCAAAGGGAAATTTTTCATCATAAATGATTTGATGCGACTCATCACCCTTACCCAGGATTACTACAACTTCACCCTCTTCTTGTGTCTCTAAGGCTAATTCTATGGCTCTCTTTCTGTTTAACTCTACTACAACATTTGTTGTATCATCTATCCCACTAAGAATATCATTCACTATACTTTCTGGATCTTCATGACGAGGATTATCAGTAGTGATAAATACTTTTTTTGCTAAAGAAGCAGCGACTCTTCCCATTATAGGACGTTTGATAGTATCTCTATCTCCACCTGCTCCAAATACAACTATGAGTTCTTTCTCTTTTAATGCATTAAGTACTTGCTGCATACCATCAGGAGTATGTGCAAAATCTACTATAACATTTGGCAAAACACAAACTTGTTCCATTCGTCCACTAACACCAGCAAAATTATCAACTACATCTGCTATCTCTTCAAGTTTTTTATCTGTTATAAGATCAACAGCTGCAATAGCACCCATTAAATTATAAAGGTTAAAAAAACCGTGAGTTGAAGCGGTAAATGGAACGATATCTTGAATATGCTGAATTAATCCACTACTTCCATTATTAAGCGAATAAGCCATTAATCTATATGTAGAAGGATTTTCTATCCCATAAGTAAAAGCATTTTTAAAATTAAAGTTTGCTCTCGTCTCATCTTTGTTTATAAGTTTTTTACCTTCATCTTGGAAAAAAGAGTTTTTAACATAGATATAATCTTCGAGGGTCTTATGATAGTCTAGGTGGTCCTGTGTAATATTTGTTAAAATTTTGAGCTCAAAGTTAAGTCCCTCTATTCTTTTTTGAACAATAGCATGAGAGCTCACTTCCATTATAAAGTATTCACACCCTTCTTGTACTGCTTGGTAAATATGCTTATATGTGTTTAAAACAGAGGGAGTAGTAAGTGTTTTGCCCTCAGTCACATCATCATTCATAAATAAACCACGGGTTCCTTGCATAGCAGCCTTGTAGCCTAAGTCAAGTAAAAATGAGTAAATTGCACTAGCAGTAGTAGTCTTACCATTTGTTCCAGTAATACCTATTATCTTTATCTTATCTACACCAAAGAGTGCAGCGATATCAGTAATTTTAATAATAGAGTGAGCTTGATTTTCTTTTGCATTTTGAAGGTATTTATAGTTTTGATAGGTTAAAACAAAGGCTGTCTCACTATCACACTCTAAAGAATTTTCTGTTACATACTTGTAGGCTTGATTTGGTAGTTCTATTTTCAACTATTTTGGCCTTTGTCTAATTTTTTAAAAAGTTTTCGAAGTAGTTTGTCACTAGGGTAAATACTCAAAGCATTTTCTAAGTATGTAAGTGCCATCTCTTCAAAATCATGTTCTATCAGTCTATCTAAAAAATCAAGAAAATCATCTTTTTGTGTAATAATCACACGAGTAGAGAACATAATATTTTCAAAAGTTTCTCTAAATTCTCCACCTTCATCTAAAATATTTCTAAAATCTTTATACAGTATACCGTCTTCAGATTCTAAACGCTCTCGAATAGGATCAGTAAAAACTTTACTTAATTTTTCTAAAGAACCATCAATATCTTGTAGTATTTTACTCATTATTACATCTGCTTGTTCTTTATCATCAACTTTTAGTACTTCATAATAGTCAAATAGTGCTTCAGCACCACCCTCTCCACTCAGTGCCATTTCAGCGAGGATAACTCCGTTATAGGCTTCTCTCGAGTTTGGATAATTTTGTAAAACAGTTGCAAATTTTTCTAAAGCATTTTTATACTCTGCTTTAGAGAAGCTATCTTTAGCTTGTGATAATATTTGATATTTACTAATTAAACTCATATTAATAAGACTTATAAACTGTCTATATCATTTTCCATACCAATTGGTACATTAATAACGGTAATTTCAGGATGAATATCCATACGAAGTTGACGTTCAACACCGTACTTTAAAGTAGTACCACTACTACCACATCCTACACATGCACCTTTAAGTTGTACATACACCGCACCATTTTTTACTGTTAGAAAATCTATATCTCCACCATCGAGTGCCAGTGAAGGTCTTACTTTATCAATTACTACTTTTACTGGGTCTATTAACTCTTCATCTGAAAATGGAATCATATTTATCCTTAAATTTTATATTTATTTATTTGTATCATAAAATATTACAATATCGCTTAACAAGCAATAAAATAATATATTAACTATTCTTTTAAAGCCATAATGTCTTGCACATAAGAGGATTTTCTCATTCCAATAAGTATATAATCTATACTCTCTCTTTGTAATAAAAACTTCAAAGCACACTCTTGAAGAGATGCACTACACTCTCCTAATTGATTTTTTAAGTGAATTCTAGTACTTTTAGAACACTCGTAAGCAACCATCTTTCTATACTCTTGTAAAAACATATCAACATATCCAAAAAGTATTTTAAAATCTTTTTCATCAACATTCTTTAAACTTTTTTGAATATGAGGAATTATTTGAGAATATAAAAAACTATCATAATCACCAATCCAGCCAAATTTATGTTTATTATCATCTAACTGTTCTATCATTGTATAGAGCGATCGTAACTCATTACTATTACTTACTTCAAGAAGTTCATTAAGATGGTTATAGTACTCACTGCTCTCATCGTAATCTGCAAGTCTATACATCAACTCACCTTCTTTAGCATTTAAGGGACGATTTACCAAAACTCTCAGTCCATTTTTTTTCGCCCAAGTTGCACACTTTAAACCTTCTGTTTCTAGTATGTTAATTGGTAGTTGTATAGTTGTAAAACTATGTACTTCATTCCCCACAATTTCAGCTGCTCTATCAGCAAGTGTAATTAAATCTTCATAGGGTAAGAACTCAATATCATTTTGATCTTTTGAAAAACTATTAGAACTCATACCATAGCTTTTAATAGTTCCGTTATTCACCTGTTCTTCAAGTGCTACAAAAACATCAAATATTCTATCAAACATATTATCAAGGGCTTCATCTCTAGGCATATTTTTATTTAATGCATTAAAAATATAATACTCAGGATTATGCAGTAAGTAACAGTCAATTACTCTTACCTCTAGCCGCAGTAGTGTCTGTTCTAACTGATGAAGCATAAATGATTTACTTATAGAGTGAAAACAAGATTCTGAATACTCCACAACATCTTCAAAAGGCTCTTCTTTATGGGTTAGCATATTGGAACCTTGAATATAACCAAATTTACTTACTATTTTTACTTCATCTCGGATATCATCATCAAAATGTCTCAGTGCTTTTGCTATAGCTTTCTCAGCAGCACCATCCATATAATTACTAGATGTATCAATAAGTCTGATACCTGCTTCTATAGCATCAATAATTGCTTGAACATGATGTGGATTTTGGTCAGTTATACGGTAAGTTCCAAATGCGAAATTACTCATTTTTTTCTCTCTTTATAAAAGTATTTTAGAATTGGGAAGTTCAGCCTCTCAAAAACAAAGTCTTTGTAGCTTTAGGGGGTTTTAGGGACATACCTGTCCCTGCTATTAAAATGGATTACTCCATTTTAATAATAAATTAATATTTATACTAGCTCGATAAATGCCATTGTTGTAGCATCACCACGACGAATTCTAGTTCTAGTAATTCTAGTGTATCCACCAGCACGTTCTACATACTTAGGAGCAATTTCATTTACTAGTTTTTTAGTAGCTTCTTTACTTTGAAGCGCAGCAAATACTGATCTGTGAGCATTAGAGTCATTCTTACCAGCAATTGTGATAAGTTTTTCTACGTATGAACGTAACTCTTTAGCTTTGATAGCAGTAGTTTCGATTTTTCCATGTTCTATTAACGAAATACTAAGGTTCTTAAGAAGTGCAGCTCTATGTGTACTTGTACGACCTAGTTTACGATATCCATGACGGTGTCTCATATCTAATCCTCTATTAAGCTTGTAAAGCTTCTATTTTCTTTTTTAACGCAGTAACTACGTCATCAGCTAAGTCAGCGCCAACTGCAAAACCGAACTCTTGAACTTTTTCAACGATTTCATCGTATGATTTTTTTCCAAGATTTTTAACATTTTTCAAGTCATTTGTACTCATAAGTGTAATTTCACCTATAAGTTTAATGTTTGAACGATCAAGACAGTTAAAACTACGAGCACTTAAACCTAAACTATCAATATTAGTAGTTAGTTTTTTAAGATCCGGTGACTCTTCAACTCTCTCTATTGTTACAGGTGCTTTAATACTAATCTCTGAGTTAAATACTGCAAGTTGTGCATACATCACTTCTAAAGAATTTCTAAATGCATCTACTGGAGAAATTTGACCATCAGTTTTAATTTTTAAAATTACTCTTTCAAAGTTAGGATTGTCTTCTACAAGAACATTCTCAATTTTGTAAGTAACACTTCTTACTGGAGTAAAAAATGCATCTAAAGCGATATAACCATCTTCTAATTCTTCATAAGTATCTTCACTAGGAACATACCCAATACCTTGAGCAATTTTGATACTAAAGTTAAGAGTAGAATCTTCATTTAAAGTAGCAAGTGGAGCATCAGGTGTTACCACATCAACTTCATCACTACTGAGGTCACTTCCCGTAATAGTACAAGGACCTGCAAAGCTATAGTTTATTTCTGCTTCAGAAGCATCATCGTTTAATTTAAAACGAATCTCTTTAAGATTTAAAATAAAATCTGAAATGTCTTCAAGCATACCACGCACTGAGTCAAACTCATGCTTAGCACCCTCGATTTTAATAGCAATTGGTGCATAACCAACTGAGCTACTTAATAGAAAACGGCGAAGTGGATGAGCTAAAGAGATAGCATAACCCGTTTCAAATGGGTATGCAATTATGTTAGCTTCATTTTCACTAATCTGTTCTACCTCAAACTCTTGTGGAGCAAGTGGAGTAGTTTTAATTTTTTTCATATATTAACGCCCTTTTTTTATTAATTACTATTTAGAGTAAAGCTCAACGATTAAACGTTCTTCAACTGGAATAACAACTTCATCACGTTCTGGTAAACGAGTAAAAATACCGTAAACTTTCTCAGCATCGATATCAACCCATGGAGCAAGACCAGTTTGGTTAGTTAATTCAATTGCACGAACGATCTGTGCATTTGTTTTACTTGCTTCTTTAACTTCAATCTTCTGTCCCGGTTTAACACGGTAAGAAGGAATATCAAGTTTTTTACCATCAACTAAGATGTGACCGTGAGTTGTAAGTTGACGAGCGAATCTACGAGTAGATGCGAATCCCATTCTATAAACAACATTATCTAGTCTGCTTTCGATAAGTGTAATAAGGTTTGTACCTGTATTTCCACTACGACGTTTTGCTTCAACGAATAAAGCACGAAAGCCTTTTTCAGAAACACCATACATGAATTTAGCTTTTTGCTTTTCATTAAGTTGTAAACCATACTCAGAAACTTTCTTACGTCTTTGACCATGTTGACCAGGACCGTAAGGTCTTTTTTCTAATGCAGATTTACCTGCTAAACGACGTTCACCTTTTAAGTTAAGGCTTACTCCGAATCTTCTTTCGATTTTTTCTACTGGACCTCTATATCTTGCCATCAGTAATCTCCTTAAACTCTACGACGTTTAGGCGCGCGACAACCGTTGTGTGGTAATGGTGTAACATCTTTCATAAATGTAACACGGATTCCTTCGATTGCACCAACAGCTTTAACTGCAGTCTCACGACCTGAACCAGGACCTTGAACTTTAATACCAAGCTCTTTAATACCATGTACTTGTGCTTTTGCAACTGCATCTTCAGTTGCAGCTTGTGCAGCAAATGGTGTAGATTTTTTAGAACCTTTAAATCCTAAAGAACCTGCAGAACTCCAAGCAATCATATTACCCATCTCATCTGTAATTGTTACAAGTGTATTGTTAAATGATGCAGCAATGTGGCAGATACCACGTGCAATATTTTTCTTTACTACTTTTTTTCTAACAGCTTTTCTTTTTGCCATAATCTATTCCTTACGCAGCGCCGACAGTCTTACGTTTACCCTTACGAGTACGCGCATTTGTCTTTGTTTTTTGACCACGACATGGAAGACCACGACGGTGACGAATTCCTCTGTATGAACCAAGATCCATTAGAGCTTTAATATCCATAGCTACTTTCTTACGTAAATCACCTTCAACCATTATCTGGCTTTTACGGATTTCAGCAGTAATTGCAGCAACATCAGCTTCGTTTAATTCGAAAACTCTTTTGTTATAGTCAATACCAGTTGCATCTAAAATTAGACGTGAGGCATGAAGACCAATACCATAGACATATGTTAAACCATATTCTATTCTTTTCTTTTTAGGTAAATCAACACCAGATATACGTGCCATGCTTATCCTTGTCTTTGTTTATGTTTTTTAACTTTGCAGATTACTCTTACAATGCCTTTTCTTTTGACAACTATACAGTCATCACACATCTTCTTAACTGAAGCTCTTACTTTCATAAGTCGTCCTTTGTTTGTACATCTTTACTGTTCTTAGGCTAGAAATATATAATTTCTCACCAAAAGTTCACCTCACGGTGAGAATTAATTAACTTTGCCAATACTTTTATCAATACAGTATATATAAAGATAGAAATACTCTTTTGTTTTGTTAGAACAGTAAAGCGGATGGAAATTATACCCAAATTTATTTAAAAAAATTATTAAATCTTAAATATTATATGCTTATGATTAAAATACATTAAATAAATAAGGTGTATATATGAGAACTTTATCAGTTAAGGGAAGAGTCTTTCCAACTAACATAAACCATAATAGTGGTTTGCTTATGGATAGGGTAGCTTCTCTAACAGTATATGAAATTACCAAGTGTGGTACTGTTACAGTATAAGTTACTGATCTAGATTTTAAATACCCTGTGAGTGATAGAGATATATTGATAATAGTTCAATTTTAATCAATGTAAATTTTCAAATCCGTAGTATAAATGAAGAGAATGAACTCTTTGAACTTAAATCTGTTGTAGATGCTAAGTTTAATTTGTTGCCATTGAGAATAAAAAAACAGTTTCTAAATGTGACCATCTTCGTCCAGATATAATAAAAGACATAATAGCTATGGCTTATAATTGGTAACCATATTATGAGGAAAAGAAGATCGCTAACTCTGTAGATGATTTTGAGATAAATCCGCTAGCATATATATAGGAAGTAAAGACTTACTCCCATAAGATACTGACTTCATACTCTTAGTTTAAAATCATATTTTTTTTATAATAGACTTTTTACCATACTTTTTACTCAGTAGTTCTACTTCTAGGTCTACTTCGTTTAAAAATGCTCTTATATCTTTATACTGTAACCATTTTCCATACTTTGCTAAAGAGTTTTGCCAAATTTTAAAATCGTAACTTGCATCTTCTCTTAACTCAAAACTTCTCCGTCTTCAGTTTTCCAGTGTGCATTTGAGCAAGAATAGAGTTTTACTTTCTTTCCACTTACTTCTTTATCACGAACTTCTATATAACCATCTTTTCAGTAAGGGCACTTACCTAATATCATATTACTCCAATACTAATTATATTGTGTATACTAATCTAAATTATGAGCCTAATTGAAAATATGACATTTAGACATATAATTAGCTTTTTTACGAGATTCTAGTGTCCATATCCATAAATTTCTACACTATACATAGATTCATCAGCCTCAGTTATTTTTTTTCTAATAATTTTACTATTTTTGACACTGCTTCTATAATTTTATTTGAGATCTTCACTAATACATTATCACCAGGATGATGTTCCTAAGTATCATTAACAGCTTTAAACCCATCTATGTTTAGAGATAATAAAGCACAAAGTGTATTATGGTACCTATGTCTAAACAGAGTTTACTCGCTTCTTTCAAAAAAGTATCTTCTATTTACTAAATTAGTTAAGGGTACATATCTCTTCATGATTTTAAAAGTATATTAGCAAGACCAACAGTAAAACTATAGTACTTGTTGTTCCACAAAATATTACAAAAAAGAAAAAACAGGGGATGCTCTGCATCTTGATTATATGTATTTAAGAGGAAGTAACTTGAACTAACAAAACCATCACTACTGTTCCCAAATATAAACTCAAATTCAAAAAATCTAAATACAACTATTGATATAAAGAAATCTATAACATGTTTTATAGCAATATTCATACTATTTTTAGCACGGATTTTACTACTCTTTTACACCATAGAAGCAATAGTAATTATTCTAACACAATCATAACTTATATTTTCCATCTAATAATTGTATCGCAATAGCCTATAATATAAATTTTAGATAGAATTTCATCATGCAAAACTATATTCATAAATTTCACACAGCTATACAAAATACTTTTTACACTAATCTTCCTCTTTATGAACAAGAGTTCATTAAAAATAAAGCTCTTGAATTACATTTTTCAGTCCAAGAATTAAAACAAATAATTACTATTGCCCGTGACTTAGAGATGTGGAATGAAAAAACAATCAGAGAAATTTTTCCAGACCATAATCAAAAAAAAGTTGTTTTTTCTCGTCTAAGAAGTGCATATGAAGCTATTCAAAATAAAATGAATTCTTATGAAAATTTTACATTAAAAAATATCCCAAAAGAACAGAAATTTACTTTTAAGGTAGCTGAAAAACAAGGCTTTGGTTTGGGATTATGCCCTGTAGCAAGTGAAAAAACCAGATGTTGTAATCTCCTAACACTTGATGCTGTTGAGTCTTGTGGTTTCGATTGTTCTTATTGTTCCATCCAAAGTTTTTACAACCAAAACACTATTACATTTGATAGTAGTTTTAAAGATAAACTTCTCAAACTGGAACTCGACCCTAATAAAACATATCATATAGGTACAGGACAAGCAAGTGACTCCCTTATGTTTGGAAATAGAGAGGGTGTTTTAGATGCGCTCTTTGAATTTGCATTCAAAAACCCCAATGTGATTTTAGAGTTTAAAACTAAAAGTGATAATATCAAGCACTTTTTAGAAAATGATGTGCCACCAAATATACTTTGCACTTGGAGTCTTAATACTAAAACTATTATAGAAAACGAAGAGCATTTAACAGCCTCACTAGATAAACGAGTGAATGCAGCAAGAAAGCTAGCGGACAAAGGGGTTAAAGTTGGTTTTCACTTTCATCCTATAGTTGAATATGTAGGATACCTAGATGAATATAAAGAGGTATATAATAAACTTACTAGTGAGTTTAGTCCTAGTGAAGTAGCTCTAATTAGTTTTGGAACACTTACTTTTATTAAACCAGTTATTAAACAGCTACGAGGACGTGAATTTAGAACAAAGATTACACAGATAGATCATGTTGATGCTAGTGGCAAAACATCATATCCTGACACGACTAAGGTCGAGATGTTTAAACATGCATATGAGAGTTTTTCTGCTTGGCAAAAAGGAGAGGATAAAGTCTTTTTTTATCTCTGTATGGAAGAGCATCAGATGTGGGAAAAAACATTTGGTTACCAGTATGCAACAAACAATGACTTTGAATCAGCCATGCTTGGAGCATATAGTAAAAAGCTAGGTCAAGAGTACCTACTTGGAAGCATTAACCCATTTTAATTAAAAATGTGTCTCCATCTTCATGAAGTGTAAAACTGTGCTTATCACAAAAGTTTTCGTTCATAATTTCTATCATCTCTAGGCTTTTTTCTAGAGCTGCATCTTTAGACTCAATTACTTGATTGTTTTCTAGGTCACTTCTTCTAAAACAACCACACTCTCTATCTACAACTATTTTAAACATATTTATCCTTTAAATTTGTGAAATAATAGCTAAAAGCTCTTTGACTGCTCTTAGTTAATATCTCTGCATATTAATTTAAGATATAATTGCACTATTAAAGACTAATAGTCCATAAGGTTTTCTCTAGTGAATAAAAAAGTACTTCTTTTATGTAAAGACAATAGTGCTCTCTCTGTTATGGCAGAAGCGGTGCTCAATAAATACCTCAAAGAAGTAGATGCTTCAAGTGCAGCTGTGAAAAAAACAAAAGCTATTAACCCTTCTGTTAAGTCAGCCCTGATTAAAGACACTTCATGGAGTGATACCTACAAGAGTAAAGCTGTTCTTGGCTTACTAGAAGAAGAGTTTGATTTAGTTATAGCGCTAGATGTAATTGCTACAAAATTCATCCCTGAGTTTTCAGATAATACTATCGTAATTGAGATAGAATATGAACACCCAAACTATGAAAGTTCTACACAAATGGAGCGATTTATCAAAACCTTAAAAATGGAGTTAATCCCTATCACAAGAGATATATTAGATCTATAAAATTTTATATACGGAATAACCAAATGACAGAAAATATACAAAGCGACTTTTTAGAGCTTGGTGTTATCAATACCTTACTTATTGATAGACTTACTACACCCGGTGCCTACCTAATGGCAAGAGATGGGCAAGATGTCTTGCTCCCTGGACCTTACTTAACACCAGAGATGAAAGAGAGAACATTAGTAGATGTATTTATTTATACAGACTCTGAAGATAGACTCGTAGCTACTACTAAAAAACCTGTAGCAATGCTTGATGAATTTGCACTGTTTACAGTAGTGGATGTAGCTCCTTTTGGTGCTTTTATGGACTGGGGACTTTCTAAAGATTTACTAGTTCCAAATATGTTTCAAAAAACAAAATTTGAAGTTGGAGAGAAAAGATTTATTAAAGTCATTTATGATGAAAGAACACATAGACTTGTCGGAACAGAAAAAGTTGGTGATGTTTTAGATAAAAAAGTAAAAGGACTGGCTGTAAATAAAGAGGCTCAGATTCTTATCATCTCAAAAACTCCCCTAGGATTTAAATGTATCGTTGATGATAAATACGAAGGTCTTATTTACCATAATGAAATCTTTGAGACTATTAACATAGGTGATAAAAGAACTGCTTATGTCAAAAGTGTTCGTAAAGATGGCAATATAGACTTAACTCTAAGAAAAGCTGGAAGTAAAAAAAGTGGTTCTAGCGATGAAAAGGTTTTATCACTACTCAAAGGGAACAAGGGTATCATGCCTTATAACTATAAAAGCGATGCAGAACTTATAAAAAATATATTTGGCCTCAGTAAAAAAGAGTTTAAACGCACACTTACATCACTTAAAGATGCTGGAAAGATTGAAATAAAAGAAACTGGAATATACCTTAAAGGCTAAGTATGATAAAAAAGAAATTTAATGAAGATTTACGTGGTAAAGATATAGAGTTTGAAATGCTCAACCAAAAGTATAAAGCAATCCGTTTTTATCAGTCTAAAATGACACTTGATGTTATGCTTGTGAATGATATAGAAAAACAAGGTATAATCAATATACCTTTTGCACATCTTCCAAAAGCAACAAAAAAAATATTAAAACCTAACTAAGGTCTATACAATGAAAAAATGTAAAACATTAGAAGAAGTGAGAACTGAAATTAATACAATAGATACCAAATTAGTAGAAATCATCTCTGAACGTTCACATCTAATCCGTCAGGCAGCAGGTTTTAAAAACTCAGTTGAAGAAGTAAAAGCAAAAGATCGAATAGAATTTATTCTGCAGCATGTGAGAAAAAAAGCAATAGCACTAGAAATAAATCCAAATATGATAAGTGAGCTTTTTACTATAATGATAGATGAAATGGTGGAGATGGAGATATCTGAATTTAGAAACTTAAATGTTTTTTAAATTCTAAATGAGCTTTATAACTCATTTAGAATAAGGCCTATTACTTATATCTATAAGTAATACGACCCTTATCTAGTGAGTATGGAGTTAACTCAAGTTTCACTTTATCACCTGGAAGAATTTTAATGTAATGCATTCTCATTTTTCCAGCAATGTGACA
>Ga0208468_1000203_pt1 | contig 19716 bp, 15 predicted proteins | sample DeeseametaMP0960_FD_184198 | JGI IMG/M metagenome (GOLD analysis project Ga0208468, IMG submission 184198) | Marine microbial communities from the Deep Indian Ocean - MP0960 (SPAdes) | ecosystem: Environmental > Aquatic > Marine > Oceanic | place: East of Madagascar, South Indian Ocean... | reverse complement strand
ATCTGCCGAACCCGCTCGCGGGTCAAGCCGATCTCACGCCCGACCTCTTCCAGTGTTGCCGCCTCGTGGCCGCGCAACCCAAATCGCCTTACCACCACTTCTCTTTGCTTATCGCTCAGCTCATCGAGCCAGTGGTCAATGCTGTCGGAGAGGTCATCATTTTGCAGAATTTGACTGGGGTTTAGCGCGTTGTGGTCAGCGATTGTATCCAGCAGCACTTGATCTGAGTCCTGCGCCAGGGGCACATCCACCGACGCCACACGCTCTTTTAGCCCACACAGGCGCTTGGCCTCGGCAACAGGGCGATTCAACTCCCTTGCCATTTCTTCCGGCGAGGGCATGTGGTCCAGCTTTTGGCTCAGCTCGCGCTCCGCGCGCAAATAACTGTTGAGCTCTTTTACCACGTGTATCGGCAAACGAATCGTGCGGGTCTGATTCATAATCGCCCGTTCAATGGTTTGGCGTATCCACCAAGTGGCATAGGTAGAAAAACGAAAGCCGCGCTCGGGGTCAAACTTCTCAACGGCGCGAATAAGCCCCAAATTTCCCTCTTCCACCAAGTCGAGCAAAGTAAGGCCTCGATTTAGATAGCGGCGGGCAATTTTCACCACCAAGCGCAGGTTGCTCTCTATCATGCGCTTGCGACCGGCCTCATCGCCTTTGCGAGCCAGACGCGAGTAATAGACTTCTTCATCGGCAGTGAGTAACGGCGAGTAGCCGATTTCGTTGAGGTATAGCTGAGTAACATCTAACTCAGCGCTGTGGCGCTTACTGCGTTTTAAGCGACTGATGCCTTTCTCAGTTGTGGATTCTTGTTGTTTTTCTATATCCGTATCTGCCACGCCCTTAACAGGCCGCGACGCTTTTCCGTTCGATTCATATACCCGCATCGTCGAATCCTTATGCAAGATTGTTATTGTTTCGACTTGGGTGACGCCCTCTTGCTCCTCCTCTTCTACCGCCGCGGAAGCAGCTTCAAGGGATCAACCGGTTTTCCGTCAATTCGAACTTCAAAATGCAATTTCGCCGAGTTCGTACCGCTATCGCCAAGTTCAGCGATCGTTTGCCCAGCGTTAACTCTCTCTCCCTCTTTTACCAGCAAGCGCCGATTGTGACCGTAGGCACTTAAGTAGCGCTCTGAGTGTTTCAATATAAGCAGGTTGCCGTAACCGACCAGGCCACTGCCTGCATAAACGACAACACCACTCTTCGATGCCCTTACAGGCTCACCCATTTTACCTTTGATATCAATACCCTTGTGGGCCTGCCCTGTCGCAACAAACCCTCGCGTAAGCGGCCCCTTTACCGGCCAGCGCCATGACTCCTTCGCGGCGCTACGCGGCGGCGACGGCTTTTTCGCAATGATCTTTTTTTGAGGCTTTACGGTTGGCGTAGGGGTTTTTACTGAGGGTGAAGAAACGGATTTCCCCGCGACTTTTTTCGGCGCGGACGGCGCAACATAACGCTCTTTCAACATGATCGCCTGGCCGGGGAAGATGGTGTACGGCGCTCGAATGTTGTTAGCGTTCGCTAACCGTTTAACGTCGAAGCCGTAACGCCATGCGATTGAAAAAAGGGTGTCACCACGGCTGACAATATAATAGGGCGGCGGTTTTTCTGAGGGGTTGTATCGGTCAACAACCGGCGCAGCACGATGGGGAGCACTGCATGCGCCAAGCGCCAACAACAGCACAGCCACAAGCAGCGTGTATCCTACCCTCTTCACTGACGCGGAACCTTCATAGCGAGCTTTCCAGTGGCAATTTGTCATTGGCAACGACTCATTGACCCTAAAGCGAACAAAAGATTCTTTTTATCCGCAGCAGGATCAAGCGGGTTTTGATTATTATCAGTGATTTAAACGCCTCGGCTTATGTAAAAATAATCTTAAAAAAGTCTCAATTTCTACTGGCTACGCGTTCGAGCAAAAGGACAGTCGCGAAACCCACGGCCATCAGCAGCGCACACATCAACCACTGAGGGTCCGCCTGTTCAGCGTACTGCATGGGCAAGACATTATGCCAATCGACGCTGTGCTCATCGGTTAATAACCGCCCCGCTGAGGAAAGCTTCCACGGCCAGATCACCGCCAATGATCCCAGCAGAATCCCCGTCAGCGTAGCCAGCAACGAGCGCCGATGAGTGTGCATCAGGTAGCTAAGCAGGCGTACAAACAACATCAGGCCCGTGGCGCAACCCAGCATGAACACCGCGATTATGCCAAGGTCCATCGACTTAATGGCATTGATAATGGGCTCATACATCCCCAGCAACAGCAGGATAAAACTGCCTGAAATTCCCGGCAAGATCATCGCGCATATCGCCACCGCACCCGCGCCATAAACGGTCAGCATATTCACCGGCACCTCAGCCGGGCGCAGCGCGGAGATGGCCAGCGCGAAAACCAAGCCCAGTACAACAAAGCCAACAGGCTGACCCCGGCCGGGAATCTGTTGGTAGACAAACAATGCCGACGCGAGAATCAACCCGAAAAAGAAGGCTGCCAGCAATAGCGGATGAGTAGCCAGAGCCCAGGATATCGCCCGTGCCAGCGACAACACACTAATGGCGATTCCCAACAATAAACTCAGCAGAAAACCGCCGTTAACGTACTGCCATGCCGCCGACGGACCACGCGTGAACAACAACTTGAGTGCCTGCAGGTTGCAGGCTTTCAAACTTTCAATCAGCTGGTCGTAAATACCGGTAATGAAGGCAACCGTTCCCCCCGAGACTCCCGGTACAATATCAGCAGCACCCATTGCCGCCCCGCGCAGCATCACGCCGGCGCTAAAGCCCTTCATACATCTTCCTTAATTGAATTTGGCAACACGTTTAGGCGACAACACCACCCACCAAGGGCACAAATAACACCGGTTCAATGCACTGCTCTTCAATGCCGTCTTCGTGGCGGTCGTAAACATATAGACTCTGCGGTTTGCCCTGTTCACCGACGGGAATAACCAGCCTGCCGCCCACCGCGAGTTGTTCTAATAACTCAGCTGGCACCACCTCTGGCGCCGCCGCCGAGAGTATCGCATCGAAGGGCCCACGCTCAGGCCAGCCCATACCGCCGTCAGCATGGCGCAAATGCACATTGTGCAGGCCCAAATGGCGAAGGCGCTTGCGCGCTTTCTCTTGCAAGGGACGGATACGCTCAACACTGAACACGCGCCCGACGTGTTGCGCCAGGATGGCTGTTTGATAGCCCGATCCTGTGCCCACTTCCAGCACGCGCTCACGCGGGCCATTGGCCAATAACAGCTCTGTCATACGGGCGACAATATAGGGCTGAGACAGGGTTTGCTGAAAGCCTATCGGCAGCGAACTGTCCTCATAGGCGCGGTGAGCCAGCGCTTCATCCAGGAAAATATGCCGCGGCGTGGCGCGAATGGTATCCAGGACTTTTTGATTACTAATACCCTGCGCTCGCAAACGCTCAATCAGTCGATCCCGGGTACGCTGGGACGTCATCCCAATACCTTGCAAGTTAATACTGCTCACCTTTGCTCTTCTCTGTTTTATGGCCTTCAGGCGTTAATAAATTCTCTCACAAGCGCTGTAGCGAAACAGCCACTGGGCAGTGAAAACTGCAACTGCAGCTGATCATCACTTAACCACTGCCAGCATAATTCCTTTGGAACAACCCGCAGACTGCGCCGCTCCATTTTCATGCCGTGGCGCAGTAAACCGTCGCACAGCGTTTTATGGGCAGCAAACACCGATTGTTCAATGGCGTCCACCTCGGCGGTAACACTGTGGCGCGCCACCTTGCCAAACAAGGGGCCACTGGGGTGTATATCCCCCTCGGCGATACGTTTTGCGATCCCCTCATCCGGCTCAGCCGCAAAAACACTGCCGCTGTCGCGCAAGCTATATAGCTCACCTTCTAAGGGCGATAGCCACGTTCCTGCCTGCAATCGTAATGCCAAAACCTCATTAAACAGGTAAGAGCGCGCCGAGGACAGGTAAATACTTCGCTGAAATCGCTGAGGCTTACTCTCTCCCTCAAACCAAGCGCGGCACTGCTCGATATTCGCGCCATCGTGGCCAAAGCGCTGCTCACCGAAATAGTTGGGGTAGCCGGCGCACAGCATCTTCAGGCGGCGATCAATATCGTCGCGGTCGCCAACCACCTCACGCAGACGAATCACAAAGCGATTGGCACGGTGACTGCCAGGGCGCAGTTTCTGCCGGTGCCGCCCCCAGCGCTGTACCTTCCAAAAACTGTCGCCCGATAGCTCAGCAATATCGTCCCAGTCTCGCCCCTGCTTACCCGGCAGATGAACGCAGAACCATTGCCGAGTTAAGGCATGTCGGTCCTTCAATCCACTATAGGTAACGGCTTTGAGGGAAACACCGGCTAGGTCAGCGATACGGCGGGCAACATACTCGGTGTTATTGCCACGCTTCTCCACCCACAGCCAATCGAATTCACCATCGAGGCTAAATTCAACATCAAACTGTTCTTCGACTTCAAAATCCTCGGGCACGCTGCGCAGGCGTCCGCGCGCCTGAGGAGCGCCGAGATAGGTGGGCCAGTCAGGCAGCATTGGTATCGCGCTCAAGCAATACAACAGCGTCAACGGCAATGCCCTCTTCCCGGCCCACGAAGCCAAGTTTTTCAGTCGTGGTTGCCTTCACGCTAATATCAGCCAGCGCCACATTCAGGACGCTCGCAAGGCGCTGACGCATAACGGGGATGTGCGGGGCGAGCTTTGGCGACTGGGCAGCGATGGTAATGTCGGCATTTCCCAGTACATAGCCTTTCTGCTTTATCAGCGCGTAACAATGCGATAACAGCTCAGCACTATCGGCGCCCTTGTATGCCGCATCGGAGTCGGGAAAATGCTGACCAATATCGCCCAGTGCCAAGGCACCGAGCAACGCATCGCAGAGCGCGTGAATGGCAACATCACCGTCGGAATGCGCCTCCAGCCCTTGGTGGTGATCGAGCCGAATACCGCACAAAACAATGTGATCCCCGCTGCCAAAGCGATGAACATCGTAGCCGTGACCAATACGCACACCACTCATCACCGCACTCCTTCGCGCGACTGCGCCTGCAAATAGAATTCCGCCAATGCTAAATCCTCGGGATAGGTCACCTTGATATTCGCGGCACTGCCTGCCACCAGCTGTACGCTGCCGCCACAGTGTTCAATCGCAGACGCTTCGTCGGTTACCGTCAAGCGGTGCTCTCGGCAGTAGCGCAGCGAGGACACCAGCTCTCCATAGCGAAATACCTGCGGCGTTAGCGCGCGCCACAAACCGCTGCGGTCCAGGGTTTCTTCAACCTCATTGGCTTGGCCCGCTCGTTTTACGGTATCGACAATCGGCGCCGCCAACAGGCCACCGCGCTGCTGAGAAAGCGTAGCCTGAATCAGCGCCGACAAATCGGCCGACGTCAGGCAGGGCCGCGCCGCATCGTGCACCAACACCCAATCTGCATCACTGGCCTCACCGCGCAGCGTCAGCAGTGCCATCTCCACAGAGTCTGCTCGTTCACTGCCGCCAACGACGGCCCGAACCCGGGGGTGATGGCTTAAGGGTAGAGAGGAAAACTGCTCATCACTGGGGTGAAGAGCAAACAACACGGCTGATATTTGAGGTTCAGCCAGCAGGGCTGATGCACTGTGTTCGATAACCGTGCGACCAGCGAGAGGCATGTACTGCTTGGGACGCTCACTGGCAAAACGGCTGCCTCGGCCGGCCGCGGGAATAATGGCCCACAAACGCTGTGTCACGGTGAGTCTTCTATGATGAGATAAAACGTTTCGTCCTCGCGAATCAGCCCCATATCATTCCGGGCTCTCTCCTCGATGCTGTCGAGGTTATTCTTGAGGCTATGCACCTCGCCCAGCAGCCGATCATTGCGCTGCCGAAGCGCAGTATTGTGTTGCTGTTGATCGCCAATTTCCCGCCGCAGACTAACAATCTGCTCCCAACTGCCGCTGCCATTCCACAGGCGCAATTGCAGCGCAAGCAGTAATACCAGTAGCAGTAACAGCAATCGGCGGCGGGTCATTGCTTATCCTTTGTCGGTGCTCAGAGACCACGCTTGCCTCTGAGCACACGTACACAGTGCGATCAGGCGCGGAACTCATCGCGACCGCGATAGGCTGCGCCGAGTTCTGCTTCAATACGAAGCAAGCGGTTGTACTTAGCAACGCGGTCAGAGCGACACAGTGATCCGGTTTTGATCTGGCCGGCAGAGGTTGCAACCGCCAAATCGGCAATCGTGGTGTCTTCTGTCTCACCGCTGCGGTGAGAAATCACAGCCGTGTAACCGGCATCTTTTGCCATTTTGATTGCATCCAGTGTCTCGCTCAGCGAGCCGATTTGGTTGAATTTAATCAAAATTGAGTTGGCGATGTTGTTATCGATACCGCGCTTCAAGATGCTGGTATTGGTCACAAACAGGTCGTCGCCCACCAGCTGCACACGCTCACCAGTCAGCTCAGTCAGTGCGGCCCAGCCGTCCCAATCGCTCTCATCCATACCGTCTTCGATAGAAATAATGGGGTAGCGCTGAGACAAGCCGTCCAGATAGGCGGCAAAGCCGGCGGCATCAAACTCTTTACCTTCGCCGCTAAGCTTGTACTTACCGTCTTTGTAAAATTCAGAGGCCGCGCAATCCAGCGCCAGAGTCACGTCTTCGCCAAGGGTGTAACCGGCGTTAGAAACCGCCTCTGCAATCACTTCCAGAGCCGCTTCGTTCGAGGGCAAGTTGGGAGCAAAACCGCCTTCATCACCCACAGCGGTGCTGAGACCACGGCCGGCAAGCACCTTTTTCAATGCATGGAAGATTTCAGCGCCAATGCGCAGCGCTTCCGCAAACGTCGGCGCCGCAACGGGCTGAATCATGAATTCCTGAATGTCGACGTTGTTATCCGCGTGCTCGCCGCCATTCAAAATGTTCATCATCGGCACCGGCATGGTGTACTGGCCTTCTGTACCGTTAATTTGTGCAATGCGTTGGTAAAGCGGAATACCTTTCTCTGCCGCAACCGCCTTTGCAGCCGCCAGAGAGACTGCCAAAATCGCGTTGGCGCCAAACTTCGCTTTGTTCTCGGTACCGTCGGCGTCGATCATCGCTTTGTCGATCGCACGCTGATCTTCGGCATCCATCCCCATCAACAGATCGCGAATATCGGTATTGATATTGGCGACGGCTTTGGTCACACCCTTACCCAAGTAGCGCGACTTATCGCCGTCACGCAGTTCGAGGGCTTCACGTGATCCCGTCGATGCACCAGAGGGCGCACAGGCACTACCTACCGCCCCAGAGGCCAACACAACGTCTGCCTCCACGGTGGGGTTACCGCGAGAATCCAGTACCTCGTATGCCTTAATATCGACGATTTCTGCCATGGGGTGATCTCCTTCCTATAAGTCGTATCGCGACGCCGAGCGTCGTTATTGTTTTAAAAATGAATAGGGTTTAGCGAATGTCCAGCGCCGGCAATGACTTCACAAGATCATCGACGGCTTTCATTTGCTGTAAAAACGGTTTCAGTGCAGACAGCGGTAGCGCGCTGGGGCCGTCGCATAACGCTTGATCCGGATTCGGGTGCGCCTCCAGAAACAGCCCAGCCAGCCCCTGGCTCATCCCCGCCCGACCCAGCTCCGCAACCTGGTGACGGCGACCACCGGAGGCCGCGCCCATCGGGTCGCGACACTGCAGGGCGTGGGTAACGTCAAAAATTAACGGCGCGCCGCCACTGACTTCACGCATGGTGCGAAAACCCAACATATCGACAACCAGATTGTCATAGCCAAAATTACTGCCGCGCTCGCACAGCATGACTTTTTCGTTGCCACACTCCGCAAATTTCTCGACGATATTCTTCATTTGCGCGGGGCTCAGGAACTGAGGCTTTTTGATATTAATCACCGCATCGGTTGCCGCCATCGCCGCAACTAAATCAGTTTGCCGGGCGAGAAAGGCTGGCAGCTGAATAACATCGCAAACCTTAGCCACCGGCGCGGCCTGGTGAATTTCGTGAATGTCGGTGATCACCGGCACATTAAAGCTGCGCTTGATCTCTTCAAAGATTTTTAAACCTTCATCCATACCGGGGCCGCGGTAAGAATGAATGGAAGATCGATTGGCTTTATCGAAAGACGCCTTGAAAACATAGGGAATACCCAGCTCGGCGCACACCTCCACGTAGGCCTCCGCCACGCGCATGGCCAGGTCTCGCGACTCCAGTACATTCATACCACCAAAAAGCACGAAGGGCAGATCATTGCCCACATCCAAGCCAGCAACGTTGAGATGTTTATCCTGCATAGGGAACTCCGCTTGCAAGGCGGCGCGCATCCCGCACCACCATGTTTTTAGTTAGGGGCGCGGGCGCGATCATTACGCCTGCTGGTGCTTCAGGGCAGCACGCACGAAACCGGTGAACAACGGGTGACCGTCGCGCGGTGTCGAGGTAAATTCCGGGTGGAACTGGCAGGCGACAAACCAGGGGTGGTCCGCCACTTCAACCACTTCGACCAAGCTCTTATCGGCCGACCAGCCACCAATGCGCAGGCCATTATCCTGCAGAGCCTGAACGTAATTATTATTCACCTCATAGCGGTGGCGATGACGCTCGGTAATTTGCGCGGCGCCGTATATCTCCTTCACCAACGAGCCGTCGCTGAGGTGGCACATCTGAGCACCCAAGCGCATGGTTCCCCCCAGGTCGGATTCAGCGTCACGCTGCTCCGTTTCACCTTCAGAGGTCACCCATTCAGTGATCAGGCCAACAACAGGATTGGCGCCATCTTCAACGAATTCACTGCTGTTGGCATCGCTGATACCCAGGACATTGCGCGCGAATTCAATAACCGCAACTTGCATACCCAGGCAGATGCCCAAGTAGGGAATGTTATTTTCGCGGGCGTACTGAACAGTGCGAATTTTACCTTCGACGCCGCGATTACCAAATCCACCCGGTACAAGAATACCGTCGACATCCTTCAGCTCATCAACACCTTCGGTCTCGATGGTTTCGGAGTCGATATAGCGCACATTGACCTTGGTGCGCGTGTGAATACCGGCGTGCTTCAGAGCCTCGTTCAGCGACTTATACGCGTCGAGCAGCTCCATATACTTGCCCACCATCGCAATGGTCAGGCTCTGATCCTGATGCAAGTCACCGTCGATAACGCTATCCCACTCCGACAGGTCGGCCTGAGGGCAATCGAGGCCAAAGCGCTCAACCACTAAGTCGTCCAAGCCTTCCGCAGACAGCAACGAGGGAATACGGTAGATGGAATCCACATCGCGCAAAGGAATAACCGCGCGCGACTCCACATTGGTAAACAGTGCAATCTTGTGACGGCTGCTAAGGTCGATTTCGTGATCTGAGCGGCAAAGCAATACGTCTGGCTGCAGACCAATAGAGCGCAATTCCTTCACCGAGTGTTGAGTTGGCTTGGTTTTGGTCTCACCGGCTGTCGCAATATAAGGCACCAACGTCAGGTGCATCAGCATCGCGCGCTTGGCCCCGAGCTCTATTTTCAGCTGACGAGCCGCTTCGAAGAACGGCAGGCCTTCAATATCACCAACGGTGCCGCCTATTTCGACAATGGCGACATCTGCATCACCAGCACCCGCAATGACGCGGCGCTTAATCTCGTCGGTAACATGGGGGATCACCTGCACCGTGCCACCCAGGTAGTCGCCGCGGCGCTCCTTGCGCAATACGGTTTCGTAAACGCGGCCGGTGGTGAAATTATTACGCTTGTTCATTTTTGCACGAACAAAACGCTCGTAGTGGCCAAGATCCAAGTCGGTCTCTGCGCCATCTTCAGTTACGAACACCTCGCCGTGTTGAAACGGGCTCATGGTGCCTGGATCCACGTTGATGTAGGGGTCCAATTTTAGCAGGGTTACTTTCAGCCCACGCGCTTCGAGAATCGCCCCGAGCGATGCAGAGGCAATACCTTTGCCAAGAGAAGAAACAACGCCGCCAGTGACGAAGATGAAACGCGCCATGTGATGCCTATATATCGAGCTAGTAAGGGTGCAGGACTCAAAAAAGCGATGCTTTAAAGGCCCCTATATGATGGGCGCTCAGTTTAACAGCATGGATCGACCTAGACAATGAAATTAGGCCTCTGAGCCAGGCGTATGCTCTGTTATACTGCCCGGCTAATTGCTTGCACATTCAAGGTCTTAGTTCTATGCAACCCATGTTGAATATCGCCCTGCGCGCCGCGCGCAAGGCCGGTGATCTGGTCGCCCGCGCCGCCGAGCAGATTGACCGCCTGAAAATTGAATCAAAGGGCGAGAATGATTTTGTCACCGAAATCGACCGCAAGGCCGAACAGGAAATCATCTACCACCTCCAAAAAGCCTACCCCGAGCACCGCTTTCTCGGTGAAGAGAGCGGCGAAACAGGTAACCCCGACAGCGATTATTTGTGGATTATCGACCCCATCGATGGCACCACAAACTTCGTGCGCGGCATCCCGCACTACTGCATCTCGATCGCCTGCCTTCATCAAGGGCAGATTGAGCACGCCGTTGTCCTGGACCCGATCCGCCGCGAAGAATTTACCGCCAGCCGTGGCCGCGGCGCCCAGTTAAATGGTCGTCGAGTCCGCGTGACAATGGCCGCCAGCCTGGAAGGCACCCTGATCGGTACCGGCATTCCATTTAAGTCGCGCAGTGAACAGCATATCGCTGCTTACATGAAGAGCCTGGAAGCCGTCGCGCGCGAAACCGCGGGAATCCGCCGCGCGGGTTCAGCTGCTCTCGACCTGGCCTATGTTGCGGCAGGTCGCCTGGATGGCTTCTGGGAAATCGGCCTGAGCAAGTGGGATATTGCTGCTGGCGTGCTGTTGGTTCGCGAGGCCGGAGGTCTGATTAGCGACTTCCAAGGCGGTGGCAACTATCTGGAGAGCGGCAACATCGTGGCCGCCAATCCGAAGTGCTTAAAGGGCTTGCTGCAGGCAGTGAAACCGCCGCTTGAGCACATTCGCTAGTCACTGCTACCAGCTATTTTTAAAAACCAAAAAGGGCGCTACATGCGCCCTTTTTGTTTGCCGTAAATACCGCAACATTGTTACGGCAGTTCGTCCAGCTCGGCGCCCTCTTTCTCCGGCACCACCAAATCCTCTGGACTGATCTTCATTGCCACCAACAAGCTCGCAACAATAAATACCGACGAATAGGTACCCACACCCACACCGACCAGCAATGCCAGTGCAAAGCTATGGATCATTTCACCTCCCACCAGCGCCAGAGCCACCAGCACCATCAAGGTGGTACCCGAGGTCACCAACGTACGGCCAAGCGTATCGGTAAGCGAGATATTGACGATATCCACCGGGGAGTATCCGCGCATACCGCGCAGGTTCTCGCGAATCCGGTCGGCAACAACAATGGAGTCATTCAAGGAATAACCAATAACCGCCAGTACGGCCGCCAAGACCGTTAAGTCGAAATCCCAACCGACCAGCGAAAACACGCCCAAGGTGATGACCACATCGTGCGCCAATGCCAATACGGCGCCAAAGGCAAACTTCATCTGGAAGCGCATTGCCACGTAAATCAGCACCACAATCAGCGCCAGCAATACTGCCAGACCACCTTGTTCACGCAGCTCCTCACCGACCTGTGGGCCAACAAACTCAATACGGCGCAGCTCTACGTCGTAGGGGCTGTCCGCGCGCAGCGCCGACAACACTTGCTCGCCCAGCGTGGGGCTCAAGCCCTGGGGCAGTCGCACAAGCACATCGGTATCTGAGCCAAAATTGACAACGATGGCACTCTCAAAGCCATTGGTTTCCAGCGTATTGCGCACCTCTTGCAGGGGCACCGATTCCTCATAGATCACTTCGATCAATGTACCGCCGGTGAAGTCCAAACCGAAGTTCAGCCCCTTCACGGCAATCAACAATATGGAGGCAAGCACGGCCGCCAACGAGAATGCCGCCGCCACTTTGCGGGCACTCATAAAACGGATAAATTTCTTTTCCTCTGACATGGGCCCTTCCTTATATTGCCAGTTTGCTGACACGGCGGCGGCCGTAGATCAGATTCACAATTGCACGCGTTCCCATGATCGCCGTGAACATCGACGTCACGATGCCCAGTGACAGGGTTACGGCAAAGCCGCGTACCGGACCAGTGCCCACCGCATAGAGGATCACCGCCACCAGCAGGGTGGTAATATTGGCGTCCATGATTGTGACAAAGGCTCGGCCGTAGCCCGCATTAATGGCGTGTTGCGGCGATGCCCCTTCGGCAATTTCCTCCCGTATTCGCGAGAAGATCAACACATTGGCATCCACCGCCATACCCACGGTGAGGACGATACCCGCAATACCCGGCAGGGTTAGCGTTGCGCCCAGCAGCGACATGGCGCCGACAAGCAACACGATATTAAAGGCCAGCGCCACCACGGCGATAATGCCGAACACGCGGTAGTAAACCAGCATGAACAGCGCTACCGCAGCGAGACCGATCTGCACCGACAACAGGCCTTTAGAGATATTCTCTGCCCCGAGTGATGGACCTACCGTTCGCTCTTCAACAAAATCGATCGGTGCGGCCAGGGCGCCTGCGCGGAGTAACAGCGCCAATTCAGTAGCCTCACCGGGCGCATCGAGGCCAGTAATACGGAACTGGACGCCCAGGGCATCGCGAATGGTTGCCAGAGAAATGATTTTTTTCTCGTCGTAGGGAACACGAACAACCTGCTCTTCCCCAGCGGCATTGGTTTCATAACGCGTGCGGCTCTTGCGCTCAATAAACAGCACACCCAAACGGCGGTTGATATTGTGGCGGGTAACACGGTGCATCAATGCGCCGCCCTCGCTGTCCAGGGTAATACTTACCTGAGGCATGCCGTTTTCATCGAAGCTGGCTTGGGCGTTGGCAACACGCTCACCAGTGATGACCACTTCGCGCTCCAACCAGGCGTTGGGCTCACCGCGACCGGGGTTGCGGAAGTTGAATTGTTCCCGGTCAGAGGGCTCGGCGTCGTAGCGCGCCTCAAGCCGGAACTCCAGATTCGCTGTTTTACCCAAAATTCGCTTGGCCTCTGCGGTATCCTGAATACCGGGTAATTCCACAACAATGCGGTTGCGCCCCTGGCGCTGAACCAAGGGCTCTGATACACCCAATTCATTGACGCGGTTGCGCAGAGTGGTCAGGTTTTGACCCACGGCGTAGTCTTCAATCTCTTTGCGTTTGGTTTCAGAAAGCAGCGCCTCGAGATAAAACGCCTCCTCCCCTTCCGGGGCTGAAACGCGCTGGGCGGTAAGCTCAGTATATTCCTTGCGAATCACACTTAAGGCTTTGTCGCGATTTTCTTCACTGCTGAATTTACCGCGAATAATGCCCTGCTCACCCAAACGCACAAAGCCGCGAATACGCTCTTCACGCAGCTTCTTTTTAATGCCAGTACTGTAATGCTCCAGGCGGGTAGCAATGGCGGCGTCGGTATCGACTTCAAGCAAAAAGTGCACACCACCACTGAGGTCAAGCCCCAGCTTCATTGCGCCGGCCCCAAGTCCGCTCAGCCAGTCAGGGGTGTTTGAGGCCATATTGAGGGCGACCACATAGCCATCACCCAAGGCGCGCTGAATTAATTTCTGCGCGTGGAGCTGGTCGTCAGCATGGCGGAGCCGCACCAAACCACTTTTGCCAGAGGTATCGGCTTCAGCACCGAAATGGTCGATATCGGCCGCCGTCAACGCCGCCGTGATTTTATCGATTTCCCGGGCAGAAATTTGCGTACCGCTGCTTTCACCAGAGATCTGTACCGCAGGGTCTGGCCGGTACAAATTCGGCGAGGCATACAGCAAACCAATCCCCAGAACCGCCACGATAAGCAGGTTCTTCCACAGGGGGTATTTATTGAGCATTGTTATCCACCAAAACCACCGCAACGGCGGTATCCATTTTTATAAATTTGATCGCCGGCTAGTCAACCCACACCCGCGCATTGCGGAACATACGCATCCAACCGCTATCTTCACCCTGATCTGCAGGTGCCCAGCTGTTGGTAACGCTGCGGAATACGCGCTCCGGATGCGGCATCATGATGGTGACACGGCCGTCATTGGAGCTCACACCGGTAATACCCTGGGGCGAACCATTGGGGTTCGCCGGATACTGCTCGGTAAGCTCACCAGCATTATTCACATAGCGCAGTGCGACATTCCCCGACGACGCCATCGCCTGAAGCTGCTCAGCTTTCGCAAACTCAGCACGGCCCTCGCCGTGCGCCACCGCTACCGGCAGGCGCGAACCGGCCATACCGCTTAACAATATGGAGGGCGATTCGGGAATTTCAACCATCGCCACGCGCGCCTCAAACTGTTCTGAGCGGTTGCGCACAAAATGCGGCCAGTGCTCAGCGCCCGGAATCAGCGAGTGCAAATTCGACATCATCTGACAGCCGTTACACACGCCCAGCGCGAAGCTGTCTTGGCGGTTGAAAAACTGCTGGAACACATCCCGCGCGCGGGCATTGAACAAAATGCTCTTCGCCCAGCCTTCGCCGGCACCCAACACATCGCCGTAGGAGAAGCCGCCACAGGCCGCCAAGCCTTTAAATTCGGCAAGATCAAGGCGACCGCTGAGAATGTCACTCATATGAACATCGACGGCGGCAAAGCCTGCGCGGTCAAAGGCCGCGGCCATTTCCATTTGGCCATTGACGCCCTGCTCACGCAGCACCGCCAGCTTGGGCCGCTCACCTCGCTGAATATAGGGCGCAGCGATGTCTTGCTGAGGATCGAAACTCAGATCGACAAATAAGCCGGTGTCGTCCTCGCGCAAGGCGTCAAATTCCTGCTCGGCACACTCGGGGTTATCGCGCAGGGCCTGCATACGGTAGCTCAACTCCGCCCAGCGACGGTGCAGCGCCAACCGGTCTGCCAGCAGAATCTCGTCGCCGTTTAGCGACACCTTAATCTGGCTGCCCAGAATAGGCACACCAATATCCTGAACCAATTCACTGAGGCCGTAATCGGCAAACAGCGCCATCACCGCCGCCAAATCACTGCGGCGCACCTGAATCACGGCGCCCGCTTCTTCGGCAAACAGCTCAGCTTGCGGCTTCGCAGAACCTTGCAGCGCAATATCCAAACCGCAGTGTCCGGCGAAGGCCATTTCCAACAGGGTAATCAGCAAACCGCCATCAGAGCGATCGTGGTAAGCCAGAATATGGCCTGATTCCAACAAGGCCTGGGTGGCATTGAAGAAGGCTTTCAACAGTGCGGGATCATCGATATCCGGCGCATCATTGCCCAGCTCGCCGCAAACTTGCGCCAGGCAAGACCCGGCCGTGCGACGTTGCCCGGCACCCAGATCAATGGCCAGCAGCACGCTGTCCTGCTTGGCATCCAGGACCGGCGTCACCGTCTTGCGCACATCGACCACCGGTGCAAAAGCGGAAATTACCAGCGACATCGGCGCGGTAACGGCCTTGTCTTCACCGTCGTCCTGCCATGCGGTGCGCATCGACATACTGTCTTTACCCACGGGGATAGTCAGCCCCAAGGCTGGGCAAAACTCCATGCCAACCGCTTGCACTGTGTCGTACAGGCGCGCGTCCTCGTCGCCGTGACCCGCTGCGCACATCCAGTTTGCTGACAGCTTGATATCCGACAACTGGGCAATGCGCGTCGCCGCAATATTGGTAATCGCTTCCGCCACCGCCATGCGACCCGATGCCGGCGCATTCACCAGGGCCAACGGCGTGCGCTCGCCCATCGACATCGCCTCACCCGCGGTGCTGTCGTAACTCACCGTGGTCACCGCGCAGTCGGCCACAGGCACCTGCCAGGGGCCAACCATTTGATCTCGATGAACCATGCCGGTAACCGAGCGGTCACCGATGGTGATCAGGAAGTTCTTGCTGGCAATCGCTGGCAAGCACAGCAGGCGATCCAGCGACTCTTCAACACTCAGCGCACAGTCGAATGCGGGCTGAACCACGTCACTGCGCTGCGCTTCTCGGTGCATTTTCGGGGGTTTGCCGAACAGTACCGACATCGGCAAATCAACGGGATTGTTATCAAAGTGACGGTCGCCGACACGCAGTGTTTTGTCTTCGGTCGATTCACCCACGACCGCATACGGGGCGCGCTCGCGCTCGCAAATGCTTTCGAAGGTCGCCAGGTTTTCCGGCGCAATGGCAATAACATAGCGCTCCTGAGACTCGTTACACCAAATCTCCAATGGCGACATACCCGGCTCGTCATTGGGGACTTCGCGCAGCTCAAAATTACCGCCGCAGCCACCGTCTTTCACCAGCTCAGGGAAAGCGTTGGACAGGCCGCCAGCGCCCACATCGTGAATAAAGGCAATGGGGTTGTTCTCGCCAAGCGCCCAGCAGCGGTCGATTACCTCCTGGCAACGACGCTCTATTTCGGGGTTTTGACGCTGCACGGAAGCGAAGTCCAGATCGGCACTGGATGAGCCAGAACTCATCGACGAGGCCGCACCACCACCCAGGCCAATCAACATTGCCGGGCCACCCAGGGCGATCAGCTTGTAACCGGCTGGGAATTCGTCTTTGACAACATGCTCGGCCTTAATATTGCCGTATCCGCCCGCCAACATAATCGGCTTGTGATAGCCGCGACGCTCTTCGCCCTCCGCAGTAACAATATTCTGCTCGTAACTGCGGAAATAGCCGCACAAGTTAGGGCGGCCAAATTCATTGTTGAATGCCGCGCCACCAATTGGGCCCTCAATCATAATATCCAGGGCCGAGACAATGCGCTCTGGCTTGCCGTAATCCTGCTCCCACGCCTGCTCAAAGCCGGGCACCTGCAAGTTAGACACGGTAAAACCAGTCAGGCCGACTTTGGGCTTGGAGCCACGACCCACCGCGCCCTCATCGCGAATCTCGCCGCCCGCACCGGTGCCGGCACCGGAGAACGGCGCAATCGCCGTGGGGTGATTGTGCGTTTCCACCTTCATTAGCAGGTGAATATCTTCGTGGTGGAATTGGTACTCCGCCGTTACCGGGTCGGGATAAAAACGTCCACCGGGGCTACCCACCACAACCGCGGCATTATCCGAATAGGCGCTGAGTACATTCTCGCCGCCCAATTCGTTGGTGTTTTTGATCATCGCGAATAGCGACTTGTCTTGCGGCTTACCGTCAATCGTCCAACTCGCGTTGAAAATTTTGTGACGGCAGTGCTCAGAGTTGGCCTGCGCGAACATCATCAGTTCAACATCGCTGGGGTTGCGCTGGAGTTCTTTGAAGCTATCGACCAAGTAGTCAATTTCATCCTCGGCTAACGCCAGGCCCAGCTCGGCATTCGCCGCCACCAGAGCCTCGCGCCCACCGGCAAGCACGTCTACGCGCTGCATCGGTTTAGGGGAATGCTGACTAAACAATTGCGCGGCGGCGGGCACCGAGTCTAAAACCACTTCCACCATCCGGTCGTGAATAGCCGCCGCCACCGTCGCGCGCTGACTGTCACTAAGCGGTTGCGCACTTTCCAGCCGGTAAAGAACGCCTCGCTCCAGGCGGCGTAGCGTCGTCAAGCCGCTGATATGGGCAATATCACTGGCCTTGCTCGACCAGGGCGATATCGTTCCCGGGCGCGGCACAACAAAAAATTCACTGCCGCTTAATTCAGCCGGCGCCGCGCCTGAGCCGGGCCCATACTGCAGCAATTGCTCAAGTATTGTCTGCTGTTCATGACTGAGTTCACCCTCCACGTCGGCCAAGTGCACAAACTGCGCACTGAGCGCCTGTAGCTCCGGAATCGCGGTGCGCAGGGTGGTCAGCAGTTTTTCAATACGGAATTCAGAAAGCGCCGCAGCGCCGGAAACGATCAGCATGCAGGTCTAGAACCTCGGTCGACGGGAATAAAGGCCGACATTGTACAGGAATCGCAAGGGAAAATTCAGGCTTATGGTGTGAACTCTGCAAGCCCGATACAATGATTAAATAATTCTGCGGAGCACAGCGATTGAGGAACACAAAAAACAGTCATTCGTGGCCCTTTCGACGCCTGGGCGTCTGGCTACTACTGCTGTTTTGCGGCGCGTGCTCTCCCCCGCAAGATGCCCTGGACACCATCCGCGAGGAAGGCGTTCTGCGCGTATTGACCCGCAACGGCCCAACCACTTACTACGAAAGCCAGGGCAACCCCAGCGGTTTTGAATACCATTTAGTCAAAGATTTCGCCGACTACCTGAATGTCGAGCTGGAAATGATCCCAGTGGTCAGCCTGGACGAGCTATTTGAAAACCTCCACGAAGGTCGCGCCAATCTCGCCGCGGCGGGACTCAGCATTACCCCGGAGCGCAGCGCCGCACTGCAATTCGGCCCCAGCTACATGAGCGTAAAGCAGCTATTTATCTACAACCGCACGCTTACCGACAAGCCCGCCGATTACGCCGCCCTGCCCGACTTGCGCATTCGCGTGCTCGGCAACAGCTCACACGCCGAAGTGCTGCGGGAATTGCGCGAGCAGTACCCGTCATTAACGTGGAGCGAAAGCCGCGACCAGGAAACCATCGACCTACTTGAGCAACTGCAGCAAGGTGAGATTGATATCACCATGGTCGATGCCAACGAATTTCACGCAAACCGGGCCTTCTATCCCGACTTCCGAATCGCCATGAGCGCGGGCAAACCGGGCAAACTGGCCTGGGCACTTAGCAAGAATGCAGACAACACCGCCCTCCAGCAGGCGCTTGAAACATTCTTTGAAGAGATCAAGGCAAACGGCGAGCTGGACCGGCTGATCGATCGCTTTTTTACCTTTAATGAACGCCAGTCGTTTATTCGCACACAGACCTTTCTCAAGATGAAAGAGCAGCGCCTACCCAGCTATAAAGGCCTGATCGAGCAGGTCGCCATAGAATACGATATGGACTGGCGCTTTCTCGCCGCCATCAGCTACCAGGAATCCTTCTGGAACCCCAAAGCAAAATCCCCAACCGGGGTGAGGGGCATGATGATGCTCACCCGCCCCACGGCCAAAGAGTTGGGCGTGGACAACCGCCTGGACCCACTGCAGAGCCTGCGTGGCGGCGCGCGCTACTATAAAAAACTGTACACCCGCCTGCCCAGCGGCATCGAGCCGCCGGACCGCAGCTGGTTTGCGCTGGCAGCCTACAACATTGGCCTGGGGCACCTGGAAGATGCCCGCATACTCACCGAAAAAGGCGGCGGCAACCCGAACCTGTGGAGCGATGTTAAAGAAACCCTGCCGCTACTGCGACAGCGAAAGTGGTACAAACAAACCCGCTATGGCTATGCCCGGGGCGATGAGCCAGTGCGTTATGTGGAGAATATACGCCGCTATTATTCACTGCTGACCTGGGACGAACTGAATCGCTACCGCGTGCCGCCGCCGCGCATTGTCTCCGACTATTTACCGGAATCGCTGAACCGGGGTTTGGACGCGCTCTGAGCCGTAGCGATCAGGCTCGCCCCTGAAGAAAAAACGCTCACACAAAAAAGCCGGCGTATGCCGGCTTTGTATCGAAGGAGATTGACGCGCGTCGACTAGCAACCCTTCCACTGCGGAGGACGCTTTTCGGCGAAGGCAGTCGCGCCTTCAATAGCATCCTTACTGGCAAAGACCGGCAAGGCAATATCATTTTGTTTTTTGAACATGTCTTCCGATGACCACTCTTCCGACTCGTTCATAATCTGTTTGCTGGCCAATACCGCCATCGGCCCGTTGGCAGCAATTTTATCGGCCAGCTCACGCGCCGTAGCC
>Ga0208468_1000199_pt1 | contig 19773 bp, 19 predicted proteins | sample DeeseametaMP0960_FD_184198 | JGI IMG/M metagenome (GOLD analysis project Ga0208468, IMG submission 184198) | Marine microbial communities from the Deep Indian Ocean - MP0960 (SPAdes) | ecosystem: Environmental > Aquatic > Marine > Oceanic | place: East of Madagascar, South Indian Ocean... | reverse complement strand
CTATTTTCAACAGTACAACGTCCCGATACTGCTAAATACCTTGTTCCATCAACATGGCATGAGTCTGGGGTAATGGCATTTGGTAATATTACTGATGACTTATCATACAGAGCTGCTCTAATCTCTGCACTAGACACTGATGTAAATGATAACTACCAATGGTTAAGAAGTGGTAGAGCTGGTTCACTTAAGCAAAAAGCACCACAGGCAGCAGCAGTAGTTAGAATAGACTACACAGGGCTTAAAGGACTTATGGCTGGGGTTTCAGCTTACTATGGTGACTCTGATGTATCAGGTGTAAAGTCAAATACTACTATTCTTGATATTCATGCTGATTATAAAATTGATGGTTTTCGTGCTTATGGTGTTTACTCAGCATCAGGTAGAACAGAGTCTACAAATATCGGTGCAACTGCACCTAAGAGAGCTTCTGGTGGTTACTTAAATCTTAGTTATGATGTACTTTCAACTTCAAGTTCAGAGTATTCACTTCCTCTTTTTATTCAGTATGAAAGTGTTAGCCCGCAAGCAGAGCTTTCAAATGGAGACAGTGTTGATGCTGTAAATACTACAACATTAGGTGTTAACTTTTTTCCACATAAACAAGTTGTCTTAAAAATGGATTATGCAATGGCTGATAACAAATATAATAACTACGACCACCAAACACTTGTAAATAAAGACAAAGTTTCATCTAGAACATTAAGTGTTTCAATGGGTTTCATTTTCTAGAACAAAATATATATTCTCCTTATATAAAGAGTTTTACACATTTTCTTGTGTAAAACTCCCTTTTTTTTGATACACTTTCACAACTAAACATTAAAGATAATAACTATGAAAACGATATTTGCACTTTTACTTTTTTTTTCTTTTAGTACACTTCAAGCACAGATGCTTATCTCACCGATAGATGCAATGAAAGAGGCTTATGACCTAAATGCAACAATTACAAAAAAGAACATTTTACTCTCAAATACAAAATATAAAAATATACAAAAAAATGCAAAAACAAAACTAGATACAAAAATCTATAGAATATTTACAGCTAAAAAAGATGATAAGATTCTTGGTTATGGTGTTTTAGTAAGTAGAAAGGTTCGTGCAAAAAATGGAGTTGTCCTCTACTTTATAAAAAATAACAATCTTCTAGGTATAGAAGTCATTGCTTTTAACGAAGCACTCGAGTACCTCACAACAGATAGATGGAACTCACAGTTTGAAGATATTAACACATCTAAAATGCTTAGACTCAACCGTGATATCCCAAGTATATCGGGTGCCACTATGAGTGCTAGAAGTGTTGTTGAAGGTTCTCGTATCGCTTTTGCTGTGTATAACGAACTACTCAAAGGAAAATAAGTTTGCGTTTTACTCTCATAAAAGATCTCAGACAAGACATCACGATGAAACCTTTACTCAATGGTTTATTAGTTTTTATGTTGATGTATTTTGTAGCTGATTTCTTTGTAGTAGAGGCAACAATAGGTCTTTTTATTGAAGATATAAAAATGACTCTTTTTGGAAATATAGATGAGTACATAGACCCTATAGATAAGTCAGTGTTTTTAGAGTATATCCACGGAGAGATCTTTTTTATGATGATGATTATTTTAACACTGAGTGCAGTGTATACAAGACTCTGCTCCATAAAAAACTACTCAATTATAATCATAAATATTTTAATGCTCAGTGCCTTACTTACACTTATCAGTTTAAGTATTAGCTATTTTTATGTTCCAAGCTTTTTAAGTGTTTATGTAGTTTCATACTTTATCTGGCATATCACAGCATTTGTTATGTCCCTACACTCTTTATGGAACCTAAACTTTGCAACAAGCATATAAATACGCAGTCTTTTATTTCTTAGCCTTTAGTCTACTTCTTCTTGGGAGTTCATTATTACTATTTGAAAAAAAAATAGGCTTCTCCATAAGTTCTGTTTTAGAATACTACCTTGGTAGTCAAGAGAAGTTTTTAGTGGAAAAGTCATGGTCTACAATACTAAAAATAATCCTACCTCATATTTTTGCATTTGGGCTTTTTTTTATGGTCGTACTTCATTTTTTACTCTTTACAAAACATAGAACATCAAAACTATTTCGAAACCTAAGTTATAGCATCTTTTTTATAGGGTTTTTAGAGATATTTAGTCCCTATTTTATAATAATGGGTCTAGAATTTTTTGCATATGTAAAACTTATCTCTTTTATATCATTAGAGTTACTCTTATTGTATACTTTTTGGCTCTTGCTCTCTTCTATTTTTGAACATTAACATATAAACTTATATTTTCACTTATCACAAGTGCTCTACCACTCTCTAAAATAACATATGCTAGGTCTAAAGAGTTTAAAAACTTATATGCTAGCTCTTTTGGCATCACACTTGCAGCTGTTGCATACGCATCTATATCACTACTTGGAAGTGTCGATATAAGGGTAATAGATATAAAATCTTTTTGTGATTGTTTTGTTTTTGGGTTTATTAGATGATTATTTTTTTGTGTACCTACAAAACGATTGTAGTTTCCACTCGTAGATATAGCAATTTCTTCTTTTTTCGTAAGAAAACCTAATAACGGTTCATCAGAGTAAGGGTTATTTATATTTATTTCACAGACTCCTAAACAGCGAATGTCACCACTGAGTGCAACTTCTGCTTTTTTGACACCATTTATTTTAAGGTACTCCATCGCTCTATCAATGCCATAACCTTTTCCAAAACCACCTAAGTCAATTTTCACTCCTTGAGCTAGTTTTGCAGTGCGTTTATTAAAGCTCAAGGCATCAAAGGAGGTATCACTCGTATTCAATTCCCAATTTTGAGGTACTCTCTCATCTTCGCCAAAATGATAAAGATCTTTTGTTACACTTCCAATAGCAATATTAAAGTAGCCTGCACTCTCTTTATAATACTTCTTGCTCAATAAAAGTGCCTCATAAGTATAAAGGTTAATATCAGCTTTTTTATCTTTATTGAGTTTATATATCGGAGAGTTTTGATTATACGAGGATAGGGAGTTATCTATGCTAATTAAAGTAGCAAAAGCACCTTTAAGCAAGTCCTTCTTAGACTCTGTGAGACTAATCGTAGCAAAAGTACCCATAAGTACCTTTGTTCTTGTTTGTAAGCCTTCTTGTGCATTTAAACAAAGAAAGGCAAGAAGTAAAGAGAAAAGCTTCATCTTTAGATGTCTATAGTTTCATTTACCTCTAAACCAAATCCACTTAGTCCACCAAACTCTGTAGATTTAAGTGGTGTAATAAGGTTCATTTTATCAATTCCAAAAGATTTGATTATCTGAGCACCAATCCCAAGTTCTTTAGGTGCCGAGTTGTCTTGATGGTGTGTTTTATTTATAAAGACTAAAATACCACTATTTATTTTGAGGTACTCTATTGATTTTATTAGGTTATTATATTTTTCTTGATGTAATAGAAGTTCCATATCGGGTACAACATTATGCACTCGTACATTTGCAATACTACCAGTAGAGTAAAACTCTATTGCCGTATGCTCTATACCATCATGGTCAGTAAATATATGTTTTTTAACTTTAACACCAAAAAAATCTATCTCATCTACTGATGTCTCATTAACTAAAGACTCGTGTGCAAGTCTGTACTCAACTATGTCTGAGATAAAAACAGTTTTAAGATTATGTTTATCACCAAAGATATCTAAATCATCACGACGAGCCATAGTTCCGTCTTCGTTAATGATTTCACAGATTACACCCGCTTCACTAAGTCCCGCTAAACGACAGATATCAACTGAACCTTCAGTATGTCCAGTTCGGACAAGTGTCCCACCATCTTTAGCAATCAAAGGAAATATATGTCCAGGTTTAACGAGTTCCGTCGATTTTGCAATTGGGTTTGCAAGTATACGAATAGTATCATCTCTTTCACCTGCAGAAATACCAGTAAGTGCATCTTTTGCATCTACAGAGACAGTAAATGCAGTCTCATACGAAGATGTGTTTGAGCTAACCATAGGATTTAAATCTAGACGAGTTGCTATAGTTTTACTAAGAGCAACACAGATAAGTCCCCTTGCATGTGTTGCCATAAAGTTAACATGCTTGGGACTACTAAATGAAGCAGCATATACTAAATCTCCCTCATTTTCTCTATCTTCATCATCAATCATGATGACCATATTCCCTTTTTTCATCTCATCAATAGCTTCTAGTACTCTTTGGATAGGTGTCATAGATTCTCTTTTAATTATTTTATATTCATTATATGAAAAAATTCATTAAAATGAAGTCAGTTTAAACTTAGGTATATTTATGTAAGAAAACTGCTCACATAATGCATCTACATCATCAAGTATCGATTCACCGATAAATATCATAATAGATGGATGTGCATACTCATCAAGTTCTTCAAATGAAACATTACCAAAAGAGTAGTTAATAACGATTGGATTTGCTACATCTGTCACTTTAACCACTCCCTTAACTCTATAAATACTCTTTGGAATATTTTTTAGTATCGTATCAACATCTTCAAACTTTATATCTTCTTTTAAGTAAGCAACTTGCTGTGTAATTGAATCATTTTGAGTGTGTTCTGGATGTTGGTAATCTTTTGCAAGTCCAATAATTTCATCAATTTTATATACACCTTCAAAAACTTCTTTTTTAACAATACCCTGCTCTGCTTGGGTAATTACATAGTTATTAAAAACTGTTTCACCTGTCAGATTATTTTTTATATTATATGCATCTTTCATCTCTATTACTTGTTTTTTAACTAGTTCTAGTTCTTCATCATTTACAAGGTCTGTTTTATTTAAAACAATTATATTTGATCCACCAATCTGGTACTTTGCAGTAGAATTGTCTTTGTAGGAGTCTAAGTTCTTAGAATCAACCACACAAATAATACCCTCAACTGTAACACCAAGGTTTTGCATAGACATAAAAATAGGAAAAGGCTCAGATGCTCCTGAAGTCTCTACGAAGATAATTTCAGGCTTATACTTCTCAATAATTTCCATTACACCACTCTCAAACTCTTCAGAGAGTTGACAACAGATGCAACCCTCTGAAATTTCAAGGACTTCACTATATACATTACTGAGTATATCTCCATCGATTCCAATATCGCCAAACTCATTAACTACAATAGCTACTTTTTTATCAGCGAAATGCTCTTTAACTGTATTAGTTAACATAGTTGTTTTACCAACGCCTAAAAATCCTGTAATTATAAATGACTGTATCATACGTATTCCTTGGTGCTAAACTTATTTAATAAGCGCTTGGCTTTAAGTGTTTATAAAAAAAGTTTGTGAGTGTTTGTTGAGGAGGATAAATAACTGTGCCAAAGGCACAGTTAAAATATTACTTTACGATGTTACCGTTGTTGTGCTTAGAAGGTTCTAGAATTTGTTCTAGTCCTACTTCTTTAGCCCAAGCAGCAGTTAAATCATAAGCAGCTGATGCAGTATCAAGATTTTTTTGAATAAGTTCTTTCTTCTTCTTAAATTTCTTTTCAATAACTGAATCGAGTGTAGCAGTACCACCAGAAGCTGTATATTTCTTAAGGAATCTATCTTTAATTCCTTCTTCAATAGCAGACTTAGAGATTGTACCAAGAGCACCAAAAAGTGCACCAAGCATAGCCATGTTAGTTGCAAGTTCAGTACCAGCTTGCTCAATTGCAAACTTAGTAAAGTCACGAGTAAGTACTTTAACATTTTTGTCAGCAAGAATTTTCTTATCAACATCAGTTAAAAGATCAATGTCAGAGTTAATAATAACAAGACCATTATCTTTAATACCAGCATAAAAAGGCATAGTGTATGATTTACCCATAGTAATAACTTGTGGGTGGAAAATCATAACGATATCAGGATAAATTACTTCCCCTCTATCGTAAATAGGCACAGTACCTATTCTTGCATAAGACTCAGATGGAGCCATACGCTTTTCTGCACCAAAAAATGGATTAGAAACAGCGAAGTATCCTTCAGTATCAGCAGCAGTTGCTGCAATGTGTGCAGCTGTAACTGCACCTTGACCACCAAGACCCGGAAGTCTTACTTTGATTGAATCTTTAGCCATTATAACTTTCCTTCTGCTTTACATTTTTTCAAGTATTCTTCTGCTTCTGGAGAAACAAACTTGTAAGATGCAAATCTATCTTTATCTTGATCTTTCATTTCGCCAAGACCTTCATTTGCACTAAGTCCAATTTCAAGAATACAAGGAGTATAAATGTTAAGGAATGTTGGTCCGATTTCTCTTGCAACTAAAATAGCTTCACGAACAGCTTTAGCAACTGCTTTAGGAGCAGAAGCAGTCATGTTCATAGTATAATGACAACCAGCAGTAGTAGCTAATTCCCACATTTTAACTTTTTCAAATTTCTTACCTAAAGGTGCCATTTTGAAAACTTGACCTTTTGGAGTTGCACCTGATTCTTGTCCACCAGTATTTGCATAAACTTCATTATCAAAACAAATTGTAGTGATATTTTCTTGTCTGAAGAAAGACTGAAGTGTATAGTCAAGACCGATATCAACAGTAGCACCATCTCCAGCTAAAACAACAACATCTTTTTCTATATCTGGAAATCTCCAGTCAAGAACTCTTTTGATACCAGTTGCAACAGCATTTTGGTTACCAAAAAGTGAGTGAACAGTATGAAGAGCGATGTGTGGGAACATCAAAGAAGTACAACCAGTTGAATTAACAATAATAGTTTCTTCTGGCTTAGGTAATGCAGCAAGTACATATCTAAGAGCAGCAGATTCTGGACAACCAGCACATAAAGAGTGTTCTTCTAGAATCTCTTTAGTATCTGGCATTTCTTTAATACCACGTGGTTTTGTTCGGTTTTGAGCCCATGTTGCATTTTCCTCAAGATCAATAATCTCTTTAGGCATAATGTCACGAAATTCAGGGTTGATTTTGTATATATCAATTGCCATCTTATTTTCCTTCTACGTTAATGTGTTCAAATACTTCTTTAAGAATTGCTTCAGCAGGCATACTCATACCACCAGCAACTCTAGGTCCGCCAATAACTTCTGCTGTATGATTATTATGAAGAGCAGCTTTAACTTCTTTTTCTAACCAACCAACAACATTGAATTCAGGTACGAAAATGTGTTTAACACCTTCAAGTTCTTTAAGAAGTTCTTCTTTTGGAAATGGTCTGATAGTTCTAAGTTTAATAACCTTAGTTTTAACACCAAGTTTCATTAACTCTCTTTCAGCTTCTTTTGCTTGATGAGAAGCAGTACCACAAGTAACAAATGCGATTTCAGCGTCAGGAGTTCCAGTTACATGAACAAGACCGTTAAGGAAGTGCTTAGCATATGGACGTGAACGCTCAACTGCAGATCTTACTTCCCACTGCCATGAAGCGTGAGTTGCATAAGAAATATAGTTAGACTTCATTACAAATGGATCTCTTAAGAAACGACCTGGAGGAGTTTCAGAATCAATCGGAGGTAATGGAGATTTGTATGGCTCATAAGGTAAAAGAGCGATATCATCAGCTGGTAACATTACAGACTCACGTGTATGAGATACAAAGAAACCATCAACAACAGTAACGATAGGCACATGTACATCAGGCTTTTCAGCTACGATAAATGCAGCAATAGTCATGTCAAATAACTCTTGAACATTTTCAGCATACCAAATTTGACAACCAGTTTCTAGCATGAATGTAACTTCAAGATTATCAGGTTGAATAGTAAGTGGTGAGTTAATACCACGAGCCATAAGGATTAGTTGACAAGGAATTCTTGTACCAGACCATTGTGGAAAGTTTTCCATTGCTCTAAGTGTACCAGGACCTGAAGTCGTAGTAATAGTTCTTGCTCCAGCCATTGCACAACCAGCAACTTCTGACATAACACCGAACTCATTTTCTCCACGGAAGTATGTACCAACATAACCTTCAGCCCATAGTTCACCGATAAGGTGAGCTGCTTCTGATTGTGGTGTAATTGGGTAAGATACTGATGCATCTACTGTACATCTTTTTACCGCTTCTTTTAAAACTTCAGAACCAGTCATGAAGTGCTTTTCACGTGGTGCTTCGAAAAGCATGTGATCTGCTGTAACTAATTTCTGTCCAGACCAGTTATGTGTATCTGTCATATCTTTAATTGATGCCATTTAGTTCTCCTTTTCTTATAATTTTAGTTCTGCTTTTACTTCTCTAGCTATCTTGATAAATTTCTCAAGTTCTGAAGAATGCTGATCTCTTAATGTAGCCATAGCATCTTCATGCCCTGACAAACCACAAATAGCGATAGTGTAACAATCTGTTTCACATCTAACCATTTTTAATGCAACGTTAGCATAGTGACAGTGAACACCAATAAAAATTGCTGCTTTAATGTTGTTATGCCAAATTGTTAAGTTCGGGTGATTTGGATTGATTTCAACTTCAGCATCAATTTTAGGATACTTTGGTCTGTAGTCATACATTGGAATCATTTTAGCATTAAGAACTTCAGCCATCTCTTTAATTAGAGTAGCTTTTTTCTTTGCTTCTTCATTGTAACCATATAACACTTGTGGACCAGGGAAAATTGTTGCATTTTCTTTAGTTAACATTTGCTTTGCGATTTCTCTCATTGCAATTTCTTCGTCTACCACTTCTTCTAATAAAAGTGCTTTCCCTTCCGGTGGTGTAATTACACCATCATAGAGTGCTGCTGGATATGGTGAATAATACGCGGGGCCTTGATTTGCCATAAGTTCTCCTATAAATTTTTATACATTATAATTAAATATTAACTATAGATTTATTTTATTGTATTTCTGCTATTCCGTCTTAGCTCTCACTATGACGCAGTAACATTATACATATACACAATGTGTACAACACTACCGAGTCTACTCTTCGTGACCAGCCATTTCCATTGTGATACAGTTACGATCAAGCATATCTGTACAAACGTATACACATAGTGCACACCCTTTACATCTATCTTCATCTACCCAAGATGTGTTACCATCTTTATTGAACATTAGCGTATTTGCTTCTGGACAATATAAAGTACAAGTGTTACATTTATATTCAGCACACATGTCAGAATTAACTTTTGCTACATAATACATTATTTACTCCTTAAATGTTGACTTAAACATTGCTATCAGTTCTTATAGAATAAGATCTAACAATAGTTAATAAACTATAATTTATGTTTCTCGAATAGCACTTTACTCAAAATAACCTTTTATTTCTCTTTAATTTAAGATATTTGAAATTTATTTGACTAATTTAATATAGATAAAACTAAATTGTAACCATTAATTATAATTATATAAATGACTGTTGTATCATTTAGTAATATTTTCACTATATTTATGCTACAAAGCGTAACAAGTTGTATAAAATTTATCTTTTATTTTCCAAAAAGTATTATTTTTTAAATCTATAACAATAGTCTGTCAGAATATATTATATATATGATAAACTGATAGAATTACTTAGTAGTAGTTTTAGTATGTTAAATTTTATTTATATACTTAATTTAAACATAAAAACTAAACCTTTATATTTTATTAACTTCAGGAGTTCTAGTGGAACAAATAATATTACTCATTCCAGGTATACCAATTTTTATAGCATTTTTATTACTATTTATCAATAAAAAAGAACTTATACCAAAGGTCAGTATTATGCTTTCAAGCATGATCGCTCTACTTGGACTATATGGTACTTATTATGTCATAAGTAATGATACACAAATTATTGGCTTTGATGGTCTTCTTGTATATAATGAACTCTCAGCAATCTTAGTCCCTTATGTTGCCATACTTGGCCTTGTAATAAGAAAGTATGCAACTAAGTATATGTGGGATGAGGAAGGTTATAGAAGATTTTTTATTCTTTTAAACTTTATCTTTGCTTCTATTTATCTATTTGTCATGAGCAACAACCTTATTGTACTAGCTCTTGCTTGGCAACTTCTCAGTATTAGTTTATATCTACTTGTTTCATTTAATGTAGGTTCAAATACTGCTGTAAAAAATGCAAAATGGGTTATGATAATTCATAAAGCTGCTGATTTAGTCTTTATAATCGCTGTTATCTTAACATATCAAACATTCGGTAGTTTCGACTTAACTATATTAAGCGAAAAATGGTTAGCTATGTCGCATCAGCCAGTAGATAATCCAATGATTTTTGTTATTGGTTTACTCTTTTTAATTGCTGCTATGATGAAGTCAGCTATTATGCCTTTCCATATCTGGTTACCGTATACTTCAGAAGCCCCTACTCCAGTATCAGCAGTAATGCATGCAGGTGTAGTTAACGTGGGAGGAATTTTACTTAATAAACTCGCTTTTCTTCTACTGCTCGCACCTGCTGTACTTCACATCGCATTTGTAGTTGGTTTAGTTACAGCAATTTTTGCCTCTTTAATTATGCTTGTTGTCTCTGATATTAAACGCTCCTTAGGGTACTCTACCGCTGGACAGATGGGTTATATGATTATGGAGATAGGGCTTGGTGCTTTTTCTCTTGCTATTTACCATCTAATAGTGCATGGTATATTCAAAGCTACACTCTTTTTAGAGTCAGGAGTATTAATTAAGTTAGCACGTCATGACTCAAACCTACCTAAACGCCTTACATATGAATTATTTTGGGAAGAAAAAATTAAAGGTAAGAGTAAAAAGTTATTTAAGTATTTAGCTTTTTTCACTATCTTACCTGTTGTGACTTTTGTTGGTGTTAAAATGATACTAACTGATGACTTTTTTGAGCTTAATGCTTCTATCATCATATTAGCCTTTGCTTGGTTAACTGGTACACAACTTTTTCTCTCGTTTTTTAAAGTATCTAAAGATGAATCATTCAAGGTTCTAATTGCCCTTATTAGTTCATTTGTTATCATCTTATTTACATATGAGTTTATTGGTTTATCTTTAGAACATTTTATCTACGGAGAAAATGCAGTACTGTTTTATGAAGCAGCAACTTTTAATATAACTACAATAATGTCATTTATAATGTTATCTGCCATTATGATTGTAGGATGGCTCTTTATGTATACACAACACTTTCCAAAAGTCTTTAAAACCGATAAAAAGCAAGACAACCTTCAGTGGTCATTTTATAAGTTACTAGCAAAAGAAGGTTACTTTTTCAATATTATAAAAGCCCTACAAAGGAAAAAAAATGATCTATAACATTCTATTTTTGATATTAGTCGCAGGAATGCCCTATTATCTTATTTTGGAAAAAATTCCTGCTATTAAGAGTAAGCATATATTTTTATTGAGTGCTTTTGCACTTTTATCTAGTATGATGCTTTCATTTTATATACCAAATGAGCATAAAACATCACTTGTAATTATTTCACTTTTAAACTCAGTTTATACTCTCTATAGAGCAACAAAGACAACAAACTTTTATAAACTTTCATATTACTTTATATTTGTTAATTCTCCATTCTTTGTTCTTTACGAAGGAGAGACTTCTCTATATAGTCTATCGCTTCTTTTATCCCTATCAGGTTTATATTTGATAGGACAATTTTATGAAAAAAACTATGGTAGTGCTAATTATCGTTACATAACAGGGATTACACTAGTTCGGCCTTATATAGGTAGCTACTTAACTTTGTATCTGATTTCAGTAGCACTATATCCACCTTTTCCAAATTCGCTCTTTTTTCTACAGTATATTTTAGGAAGTGAGTCAAATCCTCTTTGGTTTGCTGTTGTTATAACACTGTTCTTTGGTAATTTTTTTCTTTCTATGGGTGTAATGAAAAGAACACTTTTTGGAAGACCAAATCCAAACATACATTATGTACATATGACAATCAAAGAAAAAGTACCACACATACTTATTATAGGTATGCTACTATTATTTAGTCTATATGGACTCAAGGAGATACTACTATGAGTATTATAGAAAAACTCAATGCTGTAAAGAGTACCATACCCCATTACTGGCCTATTGGATCGTTTATTCATCATAATCCTTTAAAAGGTTTTGAAAACATGCACTTTAAAGACGGTTTGAATAAGGCTCAAAGTATTTTTGGTGGTAAGGTCTACATGGAGCCTTCGTACTATAAAGATCTCTATAAAGAGGATAAAATTAACGATAGTATATTTGAAAAGAATATCAAAAAAGTTCTTCTAGATAAGGATTTTAACATTCCTTTAGAGTTTGCTAAGAAGTTTTTACTAGATGTAAGTCCACAATGGTCGAGCCTTAGAGTAGAACTAATTTCAAAAAAAGAAAAAATCGATGATGAATTGTATGAATATTTACAGTCACATTCTTTATATTGTGATGAGAAAGCATGGTTAGCCAAACTTATCCAACACATGACACTATATGAGATTAATGATGCACTCTTTAGCCTTGATGATAAAGACGGAATTGAAAAAAATATTATTGAGTTTATTTCACGATTTTTAGACGAAGACCAAACAACAATGCATATGCCAAATAGAGACTTAGGTATGTTTGAAGTATTTAAACTCTTTGAGAATTTAAATTATACAAAAAATGCTGAGAGCTATGTAGAAGAGGCATTTAAAGAACTTCAAGTTCAAGACATTGAGTCTTACTTTTTAACACATCTCCTTAAACTCCATGGTTGGGCAGGATTTATTAAGTATCGTTCAGAAGATTCTGATAATGTTTCACAACAAGAGTACCCATCTCAACTTATAGATTATATAGCTATTAGACTCTACTATGAACTTCAAGCTGTAAAAAACAATAAGATAAGTACTTTTAAGATTTTTGCTGCATATGCCGAAGCAAACTTAAGTGATGTGATTTTACAACTACTCAAACATAAGAACTTGCTCTTTGGAATAGCCTTAGACATGTTAGAAGATAATGAAGAGGCTGCGAAGGTCTTATCCTACCATGTAAAAAATGAATTGCATCTAGATGCACTACAAATTCAGCACTCCAGTGAAGTACTCCAAAGTAAACTTCCTTTAATTGAGCTCTTCACTATTTTAGATCAGTTAAGGAAGGAAGAAGGTTATATCTGGCTTAAATCTCTTGAAGACACATATATAAGTCATTATGTAGATGAAGTTATAAATATTGTGCCTGTTGAAGAAAAAGCTATAGCCTCTGCAACGTTTTGTTTAGATGTTCGATCAGAAGTAATGCGTCGCTCAATTGAGAGCCTTGGTGCATATGAAACTTTTGGAGCAGGAGGTTTTCTTGGCCTTCCTATATCCTTTGTAGAGTTTGATAAAGCACATGAGCTTTTTTTAGCACCAGCTATTATTAAACCGAATAATGTTGTGTTTGAATTACCAATCGAAGAACATCAAGAGTATAGTTCTAAAAAGGGAATACATAAAACAACTAAAAAAGTTTTAAAAGACTTAAAGAACAATCCATATACTCCATACATAATGGTAGAAGCTATTGGTTGGATTTTTGGTATTACTTTATTTGGTAAAACATTTTCACCTATCAAAACAAATAAGTTCTTTTCTAAGATGAAACCTTTGAAGCCTAAAACTACTTATACACTTGATAAACTTTCTGCAGATGAAATTGAATTTTATGTTAAAAAACTTCATACTAAGATTATCTATACTATTTTAGAAAAGTATAATACGAAAAACTATGACGATGATACTGTAGAGAATCTTCGTAAGCACCTTCTTTTTAATGAACCCTTAAAAGAAGACTTATTAAGTACTATAATACAAGAACTTACAACAACATATCACATTACACCAGAAGATTATGAGTACCAAAAGAAAAAACTTGCTATGGTTGGTTTTACCTTAGATGAAAAAGTTTCTTATCTATATAACTACTTAACAATGATTGGACAAGTAAAAAACTTTCCAGAATTTATAACGATAATTGGACATGGATCTATTTCTGATAATAACCCTTTTGAATCAGCTCTAGATTGTGGTGCCTGTGGGGGAAATATTAGTTTACCAAATACACGTGCCCTTTGTATGATTGCAAACACTCCCGATGTTAGAGAAAAGATTAGAGAGAAAGGTATTAACCTTCCTGATAATACAAAATTTATACCGGGTCTTCATATTACATCAACTGATGAAATAAAGTTTTTTGATACTGAAATCTTAAATAATGAACAGTCTGAAAAGTTTTCAAAAATTCAAGATGACTTTAACAAAGCATCACAACTCTCAAGTAAGGAGAGGTCATTAACTCTCCCTTTTACAAAAACACAAGACGAGATGCTTATAAAATCTATGGACTGGTCTGAGACTAGACCTGAGTGGGGATTAGCAGGTAATATGGGTGTATTTGCAGGACCTAGGTCTTATACTAAACACCTAGAACTTAACAATAGATTTTTTATGCACTCTTATGACTATAAAATTGACAACAAAGAAGCTGATATTCTTAAAGCTATTTTTGATGGACCATTAATTGTAGGTGAGTGGATTAATCTAGAACACTACTTTTCTACAGTTGATAACTATGTATATGGTGCTGGTTCCAAAGTGTATCATAACATCGTTTCAAAAGTAGGTGTCTTTAGTGGTAACTACAGTGACTTAAAAATTGGACTACCTATTCAGTCTGTATTTTTAGAGGGTGAAGCATACCATGAACCAGTTAGACTTATCTCATTTATTGAAGCTCCATTAGAAATGGTAGGTAAAGCCGTAGAAAATTCTATCGCAAAAGAATTTATTTTAAATGAATGGATTCGCCCTGTTATCATAGATAGAGAGGCTAAAAAAGTCTATTCTTATGAAAATGGTGATTTTATTGTTATAAAAGAGATATAATTTCAAAAAATATTCAAGGAGAATAAATGTATACAATAGTAATTGAAAACGAATGCGCTTGTTTCTTAAAAAGTGACATAAAAAATAATATGGAATTTGAGACTAGAGAGGACATGATTAATAAAGCTCGTGTTATAGAATGTCTAATGAATCAAAACTTTTGCATGACGCATTATTTTCAAGCAATTGACTACAATGATAAGGTTATTATTCGTAGTACTGTTAGACCTACTTATGATGAAGATGAAGATGTAGAAACGGCAAGTGAACTTGTAAGTAGAAGTGGTGTTGTAATCGGTTTTGACGCTGGTGAAAAACCACCAAAAGATGCTGGTGGAAACTAAGTACTTCTATATTATGTAAGAATTGAGTATATCTCACTTCTTACATATCTTCCTAAACTTTCTTTTCTTTCAAAAAATAAAACCATCTTTACCAACAAGAACTACATATTAAAAATACTTCTATTTCAGTTATAGTAACTATACTTGCGTTAATTATTAACAAAAGGAATACTATGTACACAGTTACAATGGAGCACGAATGTGCCTGTTTTATCAAAAGCGAATATAAAAAAGAGATGTCATTTCAATTTCAACCTCAAGCATATAACTACACAACAACAATTATGGAATTAATGAATGATGAATTTTGTAAAACACATATGTTTTATGCTGAAAAGTCAAATGATAATGAATATTTAATTAGAGTAGCAGCTAATAATGGTTCAGAAGATAGTTGTAGTACAGATAGTTGTGGTTCTTGCGGTTGTTAAGTAGATTTTAACACACATTTATTATATCAGTGTGTAACAAATATACTCACCCTAGCTAATATATGGTTTTTCTCCATATAATAGTGTAACGAATATACCCAAATAAGACAATTTACAGTTCCTGATATAATCGCATTTTCCTCGATATTTAAAACTATGTCCTGCTATTTCACCAAACAAGTAGCACATCTTAGCTAAAGCCCTATTTTACTATGCTTCAAACCATATACTAGACTAACTATCTGAAATACCATGCTCTCTTTTCTCCTTAATATTCTTTCTAAAATAACTGTATCTGTGTCCTTAAGAGAAAATTCAGAGGATTGTTTTAATCTACTTAAAGATTATTTCGATACAATTAGGCACAAATTCAAGTTTTTCAAGAGAGTAGCTGATGCTATACTCTTTTGCAGGACTTTATATCTAGTTGTAAATGTATAATTAGATATTGAATTTAAAATGTTTTATATACTTAACATAGTGTATTTAACAAAACTTTTTCATTAAATATAAGGAGTTAATATGACGAAAATAGTAGAAGTAGGCCCCGCAGGCTATATGCCTCAATCAGCACCATCTATGGGGGTTGAACTAGCACCAGAAGGTTCAGCTTTACTCTATGGTAATGTTGTAACACCTGAAGAGGCTATGAGAGATGCAGCTATTGCATTACTTACAAGAAAAAATCCAACAATATTCCCTGGGCCTCAAGTTCTTTGGGACTGGAAAGAAGATGTTGCAGAAAAATCAGCAGCTATTTTAGATTTAGCATCTGAAATTCCTAATTGTAGAATTATTCCAATGCCAGATTACAGACCTAAATATCCAAAGATTGATGTTAAGGCTGAGATTAACCCAAATCACCCTAACTTAACAATCCTTGATAATAGAATCGAAGCTTGTGTTTTTGTTGGTGTGCATTGTCACTATGCTAACCTTACACTTAGAATGATTCGTGCTGGTACTAACTGTTATACAGTTGCATTATGTGCTTATATGGGACATGAAGAAGCTATGGCATCAATTAGAGATTTACATGCTTCAGATATCGCTAAGTTCAAAGAAATAGTGATTGAAGAAAGAAATAAATTAGGCATTAAGTGGGAAACTACTTTACCACCTGAAAATCCATCTTTACCAAAAGAGGACAACAGTACATTATCACCTGCTGATTATGGCGAGTATAGAAGTCTCATCATGACTAAGAAGGGTGAGCATATCACTGACGCGGAATAAGGGAGAAATTATATGAGTGCAATTACAAGACCAGTATTAAATAAAAAACAAGTAGAGATGAACTATCTTCTACATGAGGCTCCAAGAGAGAAACACTTCATTACAGGTGCGCAAGCAATGTCTGAAGCTGTTAAAAGAGCAAACGTTGACATGGCTATTGCTTACCCAATTACACCACAATCAGAGGTTATGCACCTTGTTGGTGATGTTTTTGCTCAAGGTCACATTAAAGAGTATTATAGAGCGGAAGAAGAGCTTGGTACAATGTCAGCAATCGCTGGTGCATCAAGAGCTGGTGTTCGTCTATTTACAGCTACTTCAGGACCAGGACTTATCCGTGGTTTAGAGGCAATCGCTTCATGGCCAGGACACAGAGTTCCAGCGGTACTTGGTATCCTTACTCGTGTTATTAATGCTCCATTATCAATTCAACCTGATAATATAGAAATGGCTTATATGATGCATTGTGGTGCAGTTATGTTACATGCTGAAAATCAGCAAGATACATTTGACTTCACACTTGCAGCATTTGCTATTGCTGAAAAAGTTGATGTTTATATTCCAGTTGCAGTTGCTACAGAAGGTTTCTTCGTAACACACGCTAAGGGTTATGTAAACATGATGTCTGAAGACTTAGTTTACAAAGAATTTGATCCAGTAGCTTCACCAGTTCCAGCAATGGACAATGAAACTCCTCCAGCGAGAATTCAACGTGATGCTCCTGTTCAAAAGTCAAACTTTATGAGTTATTTAATTCACTCAGTATGGCAACAAGAGATTTGGGATTCTAACTCTCGTGCAATGAAATATATCTATGAGTATCTTGGTGGACCAATTGAAGTTCAAAACCCTGAAGCTGATGTATTTGTTGTTGCATCTGGTTGTGCTGCTGCACAAGCTAGAGAAGCATGGAGATACGCACAAGAGGAAGGTTTATCAGTTGGTTTAATTAAAATTAAAGCAATCAGACCTTTCCCTAAAGATGAAATCCGTGAAGCTACTAAAAATGCTAAAGCTCTTATCGTTCCTGAGCACAACATTATTGGTTGGTTATCTAAGGAAATTCAAGCGACTATCCCTAATGGTGGTATCGTTGTTGAAGGTCCAAGAGTTTACGGTGGTATGACACTTCCAGTTGAACTTATCATGGTCGAACTATACGATGCGCTCGGTATTGAGCACAACATTAAATTATAATAAAAGGATAAACTATGAGTTTAGCATATATTACTCCATCAGAGAGATTTAAGAAATATTTACCAAAGGACTATGTTGAGTTAATCGACTTCGGTCCTTTTGGAAAGACACAAGAAGAAGCTGGTCCAGGTAACATGGGTCAATTTAAAGAGTTAATGGAAGAGCACCCTATGTGTTCAGGTTGCTGGATGGCTTACTACATTAGATTAATTTTTGCTGCACTTCCATGCCCGGAAGAGACTGTAACAATTGGTACTGCTGGTTGTGGTCGTCTTGCGATTTCTCAAGCTGCTGTTCCATTTATCTATGGTAACTATGGTGATCAAAATGCAATGGCTTCTGGTCTTACTCGTGCATTTAGATTACGTTTCCCAGACAAGACTAAAGATGTTATTACTATTGCCGGTGACGGTGGTACTATGGATATCGGTTTTTCAATGACTATGCACTCATGGATTCGTGGTGAAAAATTTACTACAATCATGCTTGACAATGAAGTTTATGGAAATACTGGTGGTCAATCATCTGGTATGTCTCCAAAAGGTGCTGTTCTTAAGATGGCTCCAATGGGTAAAGACTTCGAAAAAATGCCTGCTACTGATTTAGCTAAGGCTGCTGGTTGTGTTTACATTGTAAGAATGTCACCAACTAACATCAAAGCTGCTGCAAAAGTTATTAGAAGAGCAATCTTCGTAGCTCGTGAAGTTGGTCCAACTTTTATTCATGCTTACACTTCTTGTAACATTGAATATTCTATCCCTACTGAAGATGTTTTTGCTGATGCAATCGAACTTGGTAAAGGTAGATTCAAATTTGATGAGTATATGACTGACGAAGCTAAAATAGTAATCGAGCGTGTTGAAGGCGAAGAAAAAATAGCAAGAAAAGCAAGAAAAGCAGCAAAAGTTGCAGCAGCAGAGGCGGTTAACTAAAATGGCTGAAAAACAGAAAAGATATAATATACGTATTTCTGGACTAGGTGGTCAAGGTGTTGTTACAACTGCACACATCCTTGGTTCATGTCTTGATAATGCAGGTAACTATGCATCTCTTGTTCCATTTTTTGGTTCTGAGAAAAGAATGGCACCTGTTGAAGCTTATGTAAGAGCTTCAACACAACCAATTTATGAAGTAGGTGAAGTAATTTACCCAGATATTATCCTGATTTACCACTCACAAGTTGTAACTCATGGTAAGTCTTATACTATGCCATTTTATACTGGTCTTAAGCCCAATGCTCTTATCATAATCAATACTGACTTTGATGTTCTTACTGAAGATGATAGAGCAGTACTTGAAGCACTAAACGCAACTGTTGTTCAGTTTGACGCAACTAAACTAGCAATGAAAATTGCTGGTACTGAGCTTGCAACAAACATGGCAATGATGGGTATGGTTCTTGGTCTTACTAAGCTTGTTAATACAGATCATATCGAAGCTGCAGTTCGTGAGAGATTCCTTGGAAACTCTTTCGTTGCATCTGGTGGTACTGCTGCACTTGACTCTGCTATTGAGAAAAAGTTCAAGAAGAAAGAGCAACTACTTGAAGCTAATATGAATGTTATTAATGCAACATTCGAAATGGCTGATACTGTTGATATTACTGGTAGCGAGTTAATCGTTAGACTAAAAGTATAAGGAATTTATAAATGTATTATGTAGCAAAAGTTAATTCAGATATGTGTGCTGAGTATAAGTGTAATACTTGTACATTATATTGTCCAGAAGCAAATACGCTAATGTTCAATAAAGATGGTAACACATCTTGGGTAGATGAAGATAGATGTAAAGGGTGTGC
>Ga0208468_1000197_pt1 | contig 19984 bp, 17 predicted proteins | sample DeeseametaMP0960_FD_184198 | JGI IMG/M metagenome (GOLD analysis project Ga0208468, IMG submission 184198) | Marine microbial communities from the Deep Indian Ocean - MP0960 (SPAdes) | ecosystem: Environmental > Aquatic > Marine > Oceanic | place: East of Madagascar, South Indian Ocean... | reverse complement strand
TGGAACAGTGCCTATGTGCAGCCTTCCCGCCGTCCCACCGACGGCCGCTACGGGGAAAACCCCAACCGGCTGCAGCACTATTACCAGTTCCAGGTGGTACTGAAACCGTCCCCGGACAATATTCAGGAGCTCTATCTGGGTTCCCTGCGGATGCTGGGTTTTGATCCGCTGGTCCACGATATCCGCTTCGTGGAAGACAACTGGGAATCGCCCACTCTGGGTGCCTGGGGTCTGGGTTGGGAAGTGTGGCTCAACGGTATGGAAGTCACCCAGTTCACCTACTTCCAGCAGGTCGGCGGCATTGACTGCTACCCGGTCACCGGCGAAATCACCTACGGGCTGGAACGTCTGGCCATGTATATCCAGGGGGTGGATTCGGTCTACGACCTGGTCTGGTCCGATGGCCCATTCGGCAAGGTCACCTATGGCGATGTGTTCCTGCAGAACGAAATCGAGATGTCCACGTTCAACTTCGAACACGCCAACGTGGATGAACTGTTCAAGCAGTTCGACCTGTTCGAGGGCGAATCCACCAAACTGATCGAGGCCGGCCTGCCGTTGCCCGCCTATGAGTATGTGCTGAAAGCCTCCCATACCTTCAACCTGCTGGATGCCCGCAAGGCCATCTCCGTCACCGAACGTCAGCGCTTTATTCTGCGTGTGCGCACCCTGGCCCGGGCCGTCGCCCAGGCCTACTTCGACAAGCGGCGTTCGCTTGGCTTCCCCATGGCGGATGCCAGCATCCGCGAGGAAGTGGAGGCGGAATTGAAAAAGCAGGATGAAAAGGCCGCAAAGCAGGCCGCTAAAAAGAAGGGGAAGCAATAATGTCCCGGGATTTGCTGATTGAACTGGGCACCGAAGAGCTGCCCCCCAAGGCGCTGCCCACTCTGAGTGCGGCGCTGACGGAAGAATTTGTCCGCCAACTGGATGAAGCCGGCCTCAGCCACGGTGAGGTAGAAAGCTTTGCCGCCCCGCGCCGTCTGGCTGTGCTGGTGCGTGGCCTGGATGACAAGCAGGCCGATCGGGATATCGAACGCCAGGGCCCGGCCGTGCAGGCCGCCTTCGAGAAGGACGGTAACCCCACCAAGGCCGCAGAAGGCTTTGCGTCTTCCCTGGGGCTGACTGTGGACCAGCTGGGCCGCCAGGACACCGGCAAAGGGGAGCGCCTGGTGGCGCAGATCACCGAGAAAGGCAAACCCGCCGCCGAGCTGATCCCCGATTTCTTTGCCCAGGCGGTACAGAAGCTGCCGATCCCCAAGCGCATGCGCTGGGGCAAACGCAAGGTCCAGTTTGTGCGTCCCGCGCACTGGCTGGTTGCCCTGTTCGGTGACGAGGTGGTGCCCTTCGAGCTGCTGGATCTGCAGGCCGGGCGCACCAGTTACGGCCACCGTTTCCATGCCCCCGGCGCCATCGAGCTGGCTACCGCCAGTGAGTACGCCGAGCGCATGGAAAAAGAGGGTCATGTGATCGCCGACTTCGCCCGCCGCAAGGCGATGATTGAAGAACAGGCCATCGCCGCCGGTCAGGAAGCCGGGGGTACCGCCCAGATCGACCCGGACCTGCTCAACGAAGTCACCGCCCTGGTGGAATGGCCGGTGGCCCTGATGGGCAGCTTCGACGACGACTTCCTGCGTGTGCCCCAGGAAGCACTGATCAGCGCCATGGAAGAACACCAGAAATATTTCTCGGTGCTCGATGCCAACGGCAAGCTGATGCCGCGCTTCATCACTATCAGCAATATCCAGTCCAAGGACCCTCAACAGGTGATCCATGGCAACGAGAAGGTGATTCGTCCGCGTCTGGCGGATGCAGCCTTCTTCTACGACAACGATTGCAAGAAGACCCTGGCCCAGCACGGCAAGGGGCTGGCCAATGTGGTGTTCCAGCAACAGCTGGGCACCGTGGCCGACAAGTGCGCACGTATTGGCGCACTGGCTGCCATTATCGCCGAGCAAATTGGAGGCGATGCCGAACAGGCAAAGCTGGCCGGTGAGCTGAGCAAGGCGGACCTGAACAGCGAGATGGTCGGTGAGTTCGACACCATGCAGGGCATCATGGGGTTCTATCTGGCGCGCCTGGAAGGCCAGCCAGAAGAAGTAGCCCAGGCGCTCTACGAACAGTACCTGCCGCGTTTTGCCGGCGACAAGCTGCCACAGAGCAAGACCGGTATGGCCGTGTCTCTGGCCGACAAGATCGATACCCTGGTGGGCATCTTCGGCATCGGCCAGAAGCCCAGCGGCACCAAGGACCCCTACGCCCTGCGTCGGGCTACCCTGGGTGTGCTGCGTATCATCATCGAAAACCAGCTGGATGTGGACCTTCACCATCTGCTGGAAAAAGCCGGTGATCAGCTTGAGCTGCGTATCAACCGCGCCGACGCTGCGGAAGCCTTCGAGTTCATCAAGGGTCGCTACCGGGCCATCTACCAGGAGCAGGGCATTGCCACGCCGGTGATCCTGTCGGTACTGGCCATCGACGATGCCTGTCGCAAGCCGCTGGATTTCGACCGCCGGGTGAAAGCCGTGGCCGCCTTCCAACCTCGGGAAGAAGCCCAGGCGCTGGCCGCCGCCAACAAGCGAGTATCCAATATCCTCGCCAAGCTGGATCAGGCACCGCCGGAAGAAATCGATGGCGCCCTGCTGGAAGACGAGGCCGAGCAGACCCTCACCAATCTGGTGGTGGCCAGCTACGAGCAGTCCGAACCGCTGCTGGAAAAAGGCGATTACCAGGGTGTACTGGAAATGCTCGCCGAACTGCGCGAGCCGGTGGATGCCTTCTTCGACACCGTCATGGTGATGGCGGAAGACGAGGCCGTGCGCAACAACCGCCTGGCCCTGCTGGCCTTCCTGCGCGACCTGTTCCTGAATGTGGCGGATATCAGTCTGCTGCAGGAATGACGAACAGCTAAACGCAACACGAGAAAAAACGAGGCCGCTTCCATGCGGCCTTTGTTTATCCGTAGGCGCGTCGCTGGCGGCACCATACGGTTGCTTCTTGGTAATCTGTAACCCTCTCGCCATGCAAGCATGGCTCCTACGAACATGATTGGTATTGGGCAAGAAAGGCATGAACAAACTCATCATCCTCGACCGAGACGGTGTCATTAACGAAGACTCCGACGCCTATATCAAGACCCTGGACGAGTGGATTCCATTACCGGGTAGCATTGACGCCATCGCCCGTCTCACCCGGGCAGGCTATCGCGTGGTGGTGGCCACCAACCAGTCCGGTATTGCCCGTGGCTATTTTACCGTGGCGACGCTGGATACCATGCATAAACAGCTGGCAGATCTGGTCCGGGATGCGGGCGGCGAGATGGGCAAGGTGTTTTATTGCCCCCACGGACCTGACGATGGTTGCGACTGCCGCAAACCGGCTCCCGGCCTGATCGACCAGATTGTTACCGAGTATGGCGATGTCACCGGCGCGCCTCTGATTGGTGATAGCCTACGGGACCTGGAAGCCGGAGTCGCCCGTGGTTGCCAGCCTGTACTGGTATTAACCGGCAAGGGCGCCAAGACATATGACAAGGGCTTGCCGACTGCGCTGGGCCATGTCGACATCTACGACTCCCTGGCGGATTTTACGGATCATATTTTGAAGGATTAGGCATGACCCAGCACACGCATTATTCGCTGCCGATCAAGATACGCAGCGTTCTGTTTTTTGTGCTGTATAACCTGGCCGGCATTATCCACAGTGTCTTCTGCGTACTGATTGGCCCCTTCCTTCCCTACCGTCGTCGCTATAATTTCGTCAATCTGTGGACCGGCTTTGCCATGTGGCTGCTGCAGCGGCTTAACGGCGTGCGCATTCAGGTAGAAGGGCGTGAGAATCTGCCTCCAGGGGCTTTCGTGGTCTTGGCGAATCACCAGAGCAGTTTCGAAACCTTCTATATGCAATTGCTGATCAGACCACAGGCCACCGTACTCAAGCGCGAGTTACTGTGGCTGCCTTTTTTCGGCTGGGGTCTGGCCTTGCTAAAACCGATTACCATCAATCGCAGCAATGGCAGTGCGGCACTAAAATCCGTACTGCAGCAAGGCAAGCAACGCCTGCAAGCGGGCATTCCCGTGGTGATTTACCCGGAGGGTACACGCCAGGCACCGGGCACCCTGGGTAAATTCAATCATGGTGGTTCCATGCTGGCGTGTCAGGCTGGCGTCCCGGTTGTGGCCATTACCCATAACAGCGGCAATTGCTGGCCTGCCCGTTCCTGGATGCGCCTGCCTGGGACGATTACCTTACGCATCAGCCCGCCGATTAACAGTGACGGTAAAAAGGCTAAACAGGTTACCGAAGAAGCAGAAAACTGGATTCACCAGCATTACCCTCAATAGTTTTAAAATCGTTTTTTTATTGTCCATCTATCACGAGTTTAATTGCCTTTCCCCGCTAAAATAACTAGAGTTTGTGCCGCTGTTAATCATCGATAACAAGGGCTACTCAATGAGCATTAATCTTGATGAACTTTCCGTTGATGAACTGGAAAAACTGATCAAGCAAGCGGAAACCGCACTGGACAAGAAGCGCAAGGCAGAGCTGAAAAATGCTCAGGCGGTACTTGAGAAAATGGCCAAGGATCTGGGCGTCTCTCCGGAAGCATTGCTGAAGGATACCGCCGGCAAAAAGAAAACCACCCGCAAAAAAGCCGCCAAGAAGAAAACCGGTGTGCGTCGTCCGGCCAAGGTGAAATACCGCGATCCGAACGATAGCAGCAACACCTGGACCGGCCGCGGCAAACGTCCGTTGTGGCTGCAGGGCGCACTGGACAAGGGCGCCAAACTGGAAGATTTCGCGGTCGAGTAAATAGCAACGTTTACCCAATACGCGACAAAAAAAGCGAACCCTTATGGTTCGCTTTTTTTATCTGCTTATTTCAGGCTAGCCCCTTAACCCCGCCGGTAACCGGTTATTCGGCAGTGTGCCTTCCTGGCCAACCGATGCCGTGAGTCCCTGACAGGCCGGAATCAAAACCGTCACTATTGCCAATAGCAAAAGGCCAGTGAGACCCGTCAGCGGTAAATGGCTTAACAGCTTTGCCCTGCGACGCTTATCGCTACGGTAATCCTTTTCCTTTTTCACCATGCGGCTCCTTTCATCCCTAATCTGCAGAGCAGTTTTCCCGATCCTCACATTGCCGCCCTATGACAGCGGACAGGCCAGGCATAGAGGGTCCGGAAAAGTCACGACCGCTGTACGGCCACCAGGGGCACTGACCCTCATGAGCGCCAGCATCTGCTGATGCCGCGCTTGTTATGCTTACAAACTACACTCACACAGTTACAAATTGAATACTGTTCAGATCAGCTTTTACGATTGCAGACGACGATCAGGACTAATGCAGGAGAGACAGGAAGCAGGGGAAGCGAGGAGGGCAAAAACAAAAAAGGGGCCAGACGGCCCCTTTTCCTTTTTCGTTACGGCAAAACGACGCTGTATCAGACGTCCAGATTGGAGACCTGAAGTGCATTGGACTCGATAAACTTGCGACGCGGATCCACATCATCACCCATCAGGCAGGTAAAAATCTGGTCTGCAGCGATGGCGTCCTCGATGGTGACCTGCAGCATACGCCGGCTTTCCGGGTCCATGGTGGTTTCCCACAGCTGCTCTGCGTTCATTTCCCCCAACCCTTTGTAGCGCTGGAAGCTGGTGCCACGGCGAGCCTGAATCATCAACCACTCCAGGGCGTCGGCGAAGTGCCGGATGGGGCGCTGCGTTTCGCCACGCTGGATATAGGCATCCGCGGCCAGCAGGCCTTCCAGGGTTTCCCCCAGCGCCTTGATCTTCTGATAATCCGGCGACTGCAGGAAATCCAGAGTCACGCGGTATTCGCGGGGTACACCGTGAGCGAGTACTTGCACACGCGGCAGGTACAGGCCACGCTCCTCGTCTCGAGCGGCGGTGATGGTAAAGGTCTGGGTAGCATCGGTGATCGCATCTACCCGTTTGCCAAGCACCTGACACCAGTCTTCCATGCCCGCCTGATCCTTCAAGCCTTCTTCGCTAACCGAAGGCATGTAGATCATCTGCTCCAGCACTTCCTTGGGGAAAACCCGCGACTGACGGTCGACAATCTTCATGACGTTGCGGTATTCCGCAATCAGGTTGGCCAGGGGCTCTCCACTGATTGGCGGCGCATCATCACCCGGATACAGGGCGGTTTTTTCCAGAGCCAGGGTGGTCAGGTACTCCTCCATGGCCGGATCATCCTTCAGATAGGTCTCCTGCTTGCCTTTCTTCACCTTGTAGAGCGGCGGCTGGGCAATGTAGATATAGCCCCGCTCAATCAGCTCGGGCATCTGGCGGAAGAAGAACGTCAGCAGCAGGGTGCGGATGTGAGAGCCATCCACGTCCGCATCGGTCATGATGATGATGCGGTGATAGCGGAGCTTTTCCACGTTGTATTCGTCGCGGCCGATCCCGCAGCCCAAAGCAGTGATCAGGGTGCCCACCTCCTGGGAAGAGAGCATCTTGTCGAAACGCGCCTTTTCCACGTTAAGAATCTTGCCCTTCAGCGGCAGGATCGCCTGATTCTTGCGGTCGCGCCCCTGTTTGGCAGACCCCCCCGCAGAATCACCCTCCACAATATACAGTTCGGAAAGGGCAGGGTCTTTCTGCTGGCAGTCCGCCAGCTTGCCGGGCAGGCCGGCAATATCCAGCGCGCCTTTACGACGGGTCATTTCCCGGGCCTTGCGCGCCGCATCCCGGGCACGGGCCGCATCGATGATCTTCGAGGAAATGGCCTTGGCTTCCTGGGGGTTTTCCAGCAGGTAGTCCTGGAACAACTCACCCATGGTCTGCTCGACCGCACTTTTCACTTCGGAAGACACCAGCTTGTCTTTGGTCTGGCTGGAGAACTTGGGATCCGGCACCTTCACGGAAATCACCGCGGTCAGACCTTCACGGGCATCATCGCCGGTGGGGTTGGCCTTCTCTTTCTTGAGCAGACCTTCCTTTTCCATATAGCTGTTCAGGGTGCGGGTGAGGGCAGCCCGGAAGCCGGCCAGGTGGGTACCACCATCCCGCTGGGGAATATTATTGGTAAAGCAGAACAGATTTTCCTGGTAGGAATCATTCCACTGCATGGCCACTTCCACAGCAATGCCGTCTTCTTCGCGGTCAAACTGGAAGTGGAATACCTGGTTCAGCGGCGTCTTGTTTTCGTTCAGGTAGCTGACGAAGGCGCTCAGGCCGCCGTCATACTCGAACACATCCTCTTCACCATTACGCTCATCCAGCAGGTGGATACGCACCCCGGAGTTCAGGAAGCTCAGTTCCCGCAAGCGCTTGGCCAGAATGTCGTAGTGAAACTTGATATTGGTAAACGTTTCCGGAGAAGGGCGGAAATGAATGGCTGTGCCGCTGCTGTCAGTATTACCGACCACTTCCAGAGGCATAGCCGGTACACCGTGGCGGTAGACCTGCTCGTGGACCTGGCCGTTACGACGAATCGTCAGCTTCAGCTCTTCGGAAAGGGCATTCACAACAGACACCCCCACACCATGGAGGCCGCCGGACACCTTGTAGCTGTTGTCGTCGAATTTACCCCCGGCATGGAGCACGGTCATGATCACTTCGGCGGCGGACATGCCTTCTTCTTCGTGCATGTCCACGGGAATACCCCGACCATCGTCCTGGACGGACACGGATTCATCCGGGTGGATAACCACCTTGATCTCGGAACAGTGGCCAGCCAACGCCTCGTCGATGGAGTTATCCACCACCTCGAAGACCATATGGTGCAGGCCAGTGCCATCATCCGTGTCCCCGATGTACATGCCAGGGCGCTTGCGAACGGCGTCCAACCCTTTCAGCACCTTGATGCTGGATGAATCGTAATTTTTCTCCGCCATGGTATTTCCTTATTCACTCCCGGTGAGGGGCCGAAGTTGGCCATGTTCCACGTGGAACATTTTGCTCTCGATCGCCCGTAACGCTTTATTCTGTTGCACCACCGCCTCCCATTGAGGCAGATCCAGTGCGGTAATCAGTGTCTGGTGACCTGTGGAGGCCAGAAACCCCAGCATTTGATTACGGTGTTCTTCGTCCAGCTCTGCCGCCAGATCATCCACCAGCAAGGTACAGACTTTACCCGCCTGACTGATCAGGGGCAGCTGAGCCAACACCAGGCCATAGGCAACAAGCTTGGCCTGGCCCCGGGAGAGGCGATCTCGTGCCACCACGCCCCGGGTTTCGATACGAATATCACTGCGGTGAAACCCTGCCTGGCTAAACCCACGCCGGATATCATCCTGGCGCAGGCGAGACAGCGCATCCGCATAGCTCTCATCTTTTTGCAGCCCTGTCTGCAGCTGGACGCGAATCTTCAGCTCCGGTGCCAGATGGGACAATACCGTATCCAGCCCCGTCTGCAGCGCCTGCAAATAGCGACGGCGTAACCCTTCGATTCTATCAGAAGTCTGGGCCAGTTGCTGGTCCCAAAACCCCAGTTCCCGTGGGTTCGGACGCCCGGTACGCAGCAGGGCATTTCGTTGCTTCAGGGCTGCCGAGGCTGTGCGCCATACCGGCATAAACTCATGTTCCACGTGGAACATTCCCCAGTCCATGAAACGCCGTCGCAGGGCCGAGGCACCAAAAACCAGCTCCACTGAAGTGGGGTGTAGCGCCAGGACCGGCAAGAGTCCAGCCACTTCACTAAGGGCTTTGGGCGTCTCACCATTCAGCTTGATGGCATCAATACCCCCAGGCGTACGTCGCACCCCCAACCGATGATGCTTCTCTTCGCACACGACTTCCGCATACAGGGTAGCCGCCGGGGCACCGTCGCGGACCAGCCGGGACAACCTGCCACCACGGAACGACCGGCCGCCGCTGCCAATAAAATAGATGGCCTCCAGCAGGCTGGTCTTGCCACTGCCGTTGTCGCCCAGGATCACATTCAGGGAAGGGGAGAGGGCAATGTCCAGCTGACGGTAATTGCGAAAATCTCCGAGCTGGAGACGACTCAACATAGAAAGGAATCCACCCACTACACGACCAGGAAGGCCGTCATTGCGGCCAGAAATGAATCACTCGATTGTAGCCCAGGGAGAGGGGCAGGGCACAGCGCCTAAATGGAAAGTGACAGAACACAAAAAACTTAAGCCAAAAAAAACCCGGCATCGCAGCCGGGTTTTTACAGACCTGGAATCAGCCAGCGATCACAACCGCATAGGCATGACCACATACAGGGCCGCCTTGCTCTCCGGATCCAGCACCAGGGCGCTGCTGTTGCTGTCACCCATTTCCAGCTCTGCCTGGGTGCCGGCCATGGTATTCAGCACATCCAGCAGATAGCTCACATTGAAGCCAATCTCCAGGGGCTGACCATTGAAGTCCACGGACACTTCTTCTTCCGCTTCTTCCTGCTCCGGGTTGTTGGCAACGATGCGCAGGCTGCCCTCAGACAACTGCACCCGCACACCCCGGTATTTCTCGTTGGACAGGATCGCTACCCGGGCCAGGGCCTGACGCAGGGTTTCCCGATCGGCAATGATGGTGCGAGAGCCCTCTTTCGGAATCACCCGGTCGTACTCGGGGAACTTGCCGTCCACCAGCTTGGAGGTAAACGTAATCGCCCCGACCACGATACGGACGTGGTTGCGCCCCACGGTCAGGCGAGCATTTTCACCGGCATCGCCAAGAATACGGGACAGCTCCATCACCCCTTTACGGGGCAGAATCACCGAGGCTTCTTCCACCGGCATATCCAGCTCAGCATCACACAGGGCCAGACGATGGCCATCGGTGGCCACCGCGCGCAGACGCCCCGGCTTCAGCTCGAACAGCATGCCATTGAGGTAATAGCGCACGTCCTGCTGGGCCATGGAGAAGGCGGTGCGATCAATCAGACCCCGCAATACCCCCGGCTGAATATCCAGCGTGGAGCCAGCGGCATCTTCTTCCAGATTGGGAAACTCGGAGGCAGGCAGGGTAGAGAGGGTGAAACGGCTGCGACCGGAACGGACCAGCATGCGCTCACCATCCACTTCAAAGCGAATGTCGGCTTCCGCCGGCAGGCTCTTGGCAATATCCACCAGCTTGCGGGCCGGGACTGTGGTTTCACCTGCCTGGTGCTCCCCCTCCAGGGGCAGGCGAGCCACCAGCTCCAGCTCCAGATCGGTGCCGGTCATGGAAAGCTGTCCATCGCCGACTTCCAGCAAGACATTGGACAGCACCGGCAGTGTCTGCCGTTTTTCCACCACTGCGGCCACCTGTTGCAGGGGCTTGAGCAGTTGTTCTCTATTGATTGAGAATTTCATCGCGCTTTCCCGTTCTGGTTATTTGGGCCAGAGGCTCCCGGCCTTACTATGCACAGAACCGGCCACCGGGCCGGGCTCTCCCCGTCAGGACGTCAACGTCCGTAACAGGCTCTGATAATCTTCCTCGATTTCCGGATTGGATTCCCGCAGCTGCAACACCTTACGACAGGCATGCAATACGGTGGTGTGATCGCGGCCACCAAAATTCTCACCAATCTCCGGCAGGCTGTGGCTGGTCAGCTCCTTGGACAAGGCCATGGCCACTTGCCGGGGTCTCGCCACCGAACGGGTCCGCCGGGGTGAGAGCAGGTCGTTGATCTTGATCTTGTAGTACTCGGCCACCACCCGCTGGATGTTGTCGATACTGATCTGCCGTGCCTGCAGGGCAATCAGATCCTTCAGCGCTTCCTTGATCAGGCCGATATCGATCTGCGCCCCGGTGAACCGCACATGGGCGATCACCCGGCGCAGCGCGCCTTCCAGTTCCCGTACATTAGAACGGATTCGTTGCGCGATAAAGAAGGCCGCGTCATTGGGCAAATCCACCTTGGCTTCTTCCGCCTTCTTTTTCAGGATCGCCACGCGGGTCTCCAGCTCCGGCGGTTCCATGGGCTGGGACAACCCCCACCCGAACCGACTCTTGAGCCGCTCCTCCAGACCATCCACTTCCTTGGGGAATTTGTCACAGGTGAGGATGATCTGCTGACCATTTTCCAGCAACGCATTAAAGGTATGGAAGAACTCTTCCTGGGACTGCTCTTTACCTGCAAAGAATTGAATATCATCAATCAGCAAGGCGTCCACGGAGCGGTAAAAGCGCTTGAACTCATTAATGGTCTTGTTGCGCAGGGCAGAAATCATGTCTGCCACAAACCGCTCACTGTGCAGGTAGACCACCTTGGCATTGGGGTTGCGCCGCAGCAGCTCATTACCCACCGCGTGCATCAGGTGGGTCTTGCCCAGGCCCACACCGCCATACAGCAACAACGGGTTATAGCCATGGCTGGCAGGATTCTCCGCCACCTGCTGGGCAGCAGCCGCCGCCATGCGGTTGGACTTGCCTTCCACAAAGGTAGAAAAGGTAAAGCCGGTATTGAGATTGCTGCGATGTTTGCGGGCCCCGCCCAGCGCCGTGGGCTGCGGTTTGCTCTCTGCCAGCTCAGGGGTACGCATATGACCGGAAGAGGGTGCAGCCGCGCTGGCAGGGGCCGGAGAGGACGTCTGTGGCGGCGGGGTGGGCATACGGCTGGATCCCACCTCCAGGCGTAACTGGGGCAGCGCACCGCTCTGCAATTCGCCCAGCACCTCACCGATGCGATCCATGTACTTGTCGCGTACCCAGTCCACCACAAACCGGTTGGGGGCAAACAGCGTCAGCTCGGCGCCATCCGCAGATGCAGCCACCTGTAATGGCCGGATCCACATGTTGTACTGCTGTGACGGCAACTCATCCTCGAGTCGGGTCAGGCAGCGTTGCCAGAGCTCTTCAGACACGCACACGCCTTATTATCCTGAACGATACTGCTCTTCTGCCCACAGGCGCGAAAGAACAAGGAACCCGACCGCGAAAGGACTCACAGTCCAGCGGCACTTCGGGCCCTGAATCGTCTTTATGAACTGAATGAAATTTCGGTCAACGAACCGCAATTTGGCCCGTCATTCTACCCCCTCCAGGCGATAACTATCCACAGGACAGCGGGGATTTTTCTGGCTTTATTTCTGTGGATAAGTAGGGCCATAACCCTGTGTGGGGATACAGGGACAACCCGGTGGACAACAACCGGGATAATTTGTACCCACATTTAATGACAGCTCGTCCCCCGCTCGTCCCCAGTACTTACACACAATGGTACGCAAGTTATCAACGAAGCAACGCATTGATAAATATATATTTTTCTTGCTTATCCACAAAAAGCTGCTTCCCCTATTAAAACTACTACTACTAAAAACATTTAAATATTTAAGTTCTATTAACAGTTCTCTCCAGCCCGCTTTGCACAAGGCTGAAAAGCCGATTGACAGGGGATTTCCCTTTCCCTAGACTTGCCGGCCTTCTAATTGCTGTCTCATTCCATGGGGAAGACACCATGAAACGCACATTTCAGCCCAGCGTACTCAAACGCAAACGTGCCCACGGTTTCCGTGCTCGCATGGCGACCAAAAACGGTCGTAAAATTCTGGCCGCTCGTCGTGCCAAGGGTCGTAAGCGGTTGGCTGCCTGAGCCAACCGTTTTACTCCGCCCTCCTGGCTGAGGTAACAGTGCCGACAACCCAGGCTTTTACCCGCCAGCACAGACTTCTTACCGGAACCCAATATCAGACCGTATTCGACCACCCCAAATGGAAGGTGGGCAATGCGGCGTTTTTGTTGTTGGCGTGTCCGAATCAGCAGCAGTTGCCCCGATTGGGCCTGGTGATTGGCCGCAAGCGCGCAAAGCGGGCGGTTGACCGTGGCTGTGTCAAACGCAGAGCCCGGGAGCAATTCCGTTTACGCCAGCACGAACTGGCAGGACTGGACATTATATTGCTGGTCCGCGGACGCATTGATCACCCGGATCCGGCTGAAGTGACAGACCAGCTTGGCAAGCTCTTTGACAAGCTGCTTGCTAAGTGCGGGCAAGCTTGAGAAACTGCGGCCCGTTTTTCACGCCACAGAATAGCCTGTTATGGAAATCCAGCGCGCCCTAGTGATCACCGGCATTGCCATCGTTTCCTACCTGATGATTCAGGCCTGGCAACAGGATTATGCCAACCCGACCCAGCCAGCCGCCGTTGAAGAGGTTGCGCAGACTGCGCAAGGCAATGACGACGGGCTGGATCTCCCCGAACCTCAGGCCGAGACTGCCGATAGCGGCATTCCTTCTGCTCCCGCAGAACAGGCTCAAGCTCCCGCATCCGAATCCAGCGAGCAGTCCACCCGTCAGGAACGTATCCGTGTCAGCACCGATGTGCTGCGTGTGGAAATCGATCCCAAGGGGGGCGATATCGTCCGCCTGGCGTTGCCGGAGTTCCCTCGCCATGCGGAAACCCCGGATCAGCCCTTCGTGTTGCTCGAGCAGGATGCCAACCGTACCTATGTGGCCCAGAGTGGACTGATTGGCAAGAACGGAACCGATTCCAGTGCGGGCCGTCCGCTGTGGAGCACAGCCGAGCAGAGCTATCAGCTGGATGAGGGCAGCCAGGAACTGAATGTGGATCTGACCCTGCGTCAGGACAATGGCGCCGAGCTGGTCAAACGTTTCACCTTCGAGCGCGGTAGCTACCTGGTTCGCGTCAGCCATATTGTTCGCAACCAGGGGAACAGCGAATGGTCCGGTGCCCTGTATGGCCAGATCAAGCGCGACGGCAGTGATGACCCGGGTCTGGCGAACCATGGCTTTATCCCCATGCCCACCTATTTGGGGGCTGCCTACTGGGATAGCGAGAAGCCCTACAATAAACTCGATTTTGACGACATGGCGGACCAGCCCCTGAACCTGACGGTCGAGGGCGGCTGGTTGGCCATGGTGCAACACTACTTTGTTTCTGCCTGGGTACCGGATGCCCAGCAACGGAATCAATACTCCAGCGTCCATCTGGAAAAGCGAGGCCAGTACCTGCTGCGCTTCGTCTCCCCCACCGTCAAGGTGGCTCCCGGTGAAGAAAAAGTGCTGTACGCCGAGTTTTATGCCGGGCCCAAGCAGCAGGACAAGCTGGAGGCAATCAGCCCCGGTCTCAACATGACCGTGGACTATGGCTGGCTGTGGTTTATTTCCCAGCCCATCTTTGCCCTGCTGGTGTTCCTGCAGAGCGGTGAGGTGTCCGTGTTTGGCATGGATATCGACATCGGTGCCGGTGTGGGGAACTGGGGTGTGGCCATCATCCTGTTGACCTTCATTATCAAGGCAATCTTCTTCAAGCTCAGCGCTACCAGCTATCGCTCCATGGCGAAAATGCGCAAGGTGGCGCCGGAGATGCAGCGCATCAAGGAGCAGAACAAGAACGACCGGCAGAAAGCGCAGATGGAAACCATGAAGTTGTTCCAGCGCGAGAAGATCAACCCGCTGGGCGGCTGTCTGCCCATGCTGGTTCAGATGCCGGTGTTTATTGCCCTGTACTATGTGCTGCTGGAGTCGGTGGAGCTGCGTCAGGCCCCGTTCTTCCTGTGGATCAACGATCTGTCAGTGATGGACCCGTATTTTGTCCTGCCAATCCTGATGGGCGCTTCCATGTTCCTGCAGACCCGCCTCAACCCGACGCCGGCGGACCCCATGCAGGCCCAGGTGATGAAGTGGATGCCGGTGGTGTTCTCCGTCTTCATGCTGTGGTTCCCGGCAGGTCTGGTGCTGTACTGGCTGACCAACAACCTGCTGTCCATTGCCCAGCAGTGGGCGATTACCCGCAAGATCGAAAACGAAGGATAACAGCCTTGCGCTGCTGTTCTTTATCAACCGGCCGGGATTTCCCGGCCGGTTTTGTTTTATGCTGATGCTCCTTTGCCGGTCTGCCTGAATTAGCCCATGTCGAATACTGCCCAGGATACGATTGTTGCCATTGCCACAGCGCCAGGCCGTGGCGGCGTGGGCGTGGTTCGCCTGTCCGGTCCCGGGGCCCGTGAGATCGCCGGAAAGTTGGTGGGTGATCGCTCACTGACCCCTAGAATGGCGCATTTTGCCCGCTTCAAAGATGCCCAGGGCCAGGTGATCGATGAGGGGCTGGTGATTGCCTTCCCGGCACCCCACTCGTTTACCGGCGAAGACGTGATCGAGCTGCAGGGCCATGGCGGCCCGGTGATCCTGGATATGCTGGTGGCAGCCTGCATAGCGGCTGGCGCCCGTCAGGCCCGGGCGGGGGAATTTTCCCAGCGGGCCTTCCTCAACGACAAGATGGATCTGACCCAGGCCGAAGCCATCGCCGACCTGATCGATGCGGGCACCAGTGCATCAGCACGAGCCGCCCTGCATTCCCTGCAGGGGGTGTTCTCCGACCAGGTGAATCGCCTGGTGGAGGAGCTCATCGGGTTGCGCATCTATGTGGAAGCCGCCATTGATTTCCCGGAAGAGGAAATCGACTTTCTCTCTGATGGCAAGGTGGCCGGGGACCTCCGTGAGTTACGCGGGCAATGCCTGCGGGTGCTGGAGGAAGCCAATCAGGGCCGCCTGGTTCGTGAGGGCATGACCCTGGTTATCGCCGGCAAACCCAATGCCGGAAAGTCCTCGCTGATGAATGCCCTGGCCGGCTTCGATGCGGCCATCGTTACCGATATCGCCGGTACCACCCGGGATGTGCTGCGCGAATCCATCCAGCTGGATGGCATGCCCCTGAACCTGATTGATACCGCTGGCCTGCGGGACAGCGCCGATGTGGTGGAGCAGGAGGGCATTCGCCGTGCCTATGCGGAAATGAAAAAAGCCGATCGCCTGCTGGTCATGGTGGATTCCCGGGAGGGAGATGTTAACCCACAAGATATCCACAGCTTACTACCCCAGAGCCAGCAGCAACTGGAAAATCTGGATCTGCCGGTGACGGTGGTGCTGAACAAGGCAGACCTGTCCGGCATCCCGACCGGGCCCCGGGATGACGGTAGCTTCGTGATCTCCGCTACCACCGGTGACGGGTTGCCGGAACTGCGGGAGCACCTGAAAGCCGCCGCCGGATTTAAAGGAACGGAGCAGGGTGAAGGGCAAAGCCGCTTTTCCGCCCGTCGCCGCCACATCACGGCCCTGCAACAGGCTCTCGCCGCCCTGGACAATGGCGAGCAGCAATTGCACGACCATGCCGCTGGCGAGCTGCTGGCGGAAGACCTGCGCGCTGCCCAGAAAGCCCTGGAAGAAATTACCGGTGCCTTTACCGCGGATGATTTGCTGGGGCGTATCTTTTCCTCCTTCTGTATTGGTAAATAAGAAAGAGCCATAGCCGCCGTGGATTCAGGGCGGAGCACTCTCCCGTCCGCAATAGTTACCCACAACCTTCCCGGTTGGCCAAATATCCCCAATTCCTGACCAAACCGCTCATCACAGAAATAAGTGGCGAAGCCCTTTCAAATCAAAAGCCTATCTGCCAGGTAAACATATTGTTTCTTTTTGAGCATTGAGTTGCATAGTCATTGCGCTAGGTTTGTTTGTGACCGGTTGGTCACAAAAGTGAACGGTTTTACATAAAACAATAACAAACGCAATGAGGTGAGCATGCTCACCAGACCCAAATACAGACACTGCATCAGGTTATTCCGTGTTTTGCTGGTTGTCCTCGCGGCTGGCCCCATGGTGGGTAAGGCTGCACTGGAATCCCTGGATGAAGAAAGCCTGTCTCAGGTGACCGGCACGGGCCTGGCTATCGGCTTCGAGGATTTTCGCTGGTTGATCAAGCCCACCAGTTATTTCGAACAGGTGGGCTCAGATCCGGTAGGTAGCACCACGTTGCAACGGGGGGACCTGCGCTGGTATGGCGTGAACATTTCCGGTGCGGGTACCGGGGGATTTCACTGGGATGAAAGCGGCGGCAATTTCGGCACGTCCTGTGATGCCTCAAGCCTCGGCTGTCCTCGTGGTGGACTGATCAGTGACTTTGCGCCCCATGATAACCCGTACCTGTTACGCGCATTTTCGCCCCGCGGGGTCAGCTACGATGGCACCGTCCTCAACAGTGATCCCAATAACCCGGACAGCACCATCTATGAATATCTGGCGCCCAGTGCCCAGCCGGAATACACCTTTTCCTTTTGGGGAGAACTGGAAGTAGGTCGCTCCGGTAATAATAACAACCTGTCCGTCGGTACCGGGGATTTGCTGAAAACCCAGACCATCATTCGCGGTAATGCGGCCAATTCAGCCTTCCGCCTTTTCCAGTTTACCCAACCGGGTAACGAAACCTTTGCCATCCTTTACCACAGTCGCCTGAAGGGCGACTTCCGGTTTTCTGCAGCACAGCATGATGGTCCGGGCGCCAGCGATGTGGTGGGGCAACCGGTGAGGTTCGATGCCCTCGAAGGTCTGCATTTCAAAAATGTGGATGCCTATGTTCCGCTGGGACAGCTTTACTATCAGGCGCTGACCCTGGATACGTTGCCGTCTCAGGACGGTAATTTCATTCTGGAAATCCCGCGTCTTCCAGATGTCCCTACCCATACAGCGGTTCATGATCATTTCTACTCGCTGGCAGTACCGGACAGTGCGGATGCCGGCTATATCACTGCCCGGGCAGCGTTATTGAGCAACACCCCTGGCGCAACGCCTTCTCATGCGGTGGATGATTCCTACTTTGTTACCCATGGCTACTCACGTTGGGGGGACTGGTATCCCTGTCGTGGGGTTGGCTGTCCAGCGGTATCGACAACGGTTTCTCCAAATCGCAATGCCTACAACGATACCGGTGACGGCATCTTCTTTCGCAAGTGTGAAAGCTGCGATGACTTTGATGCGTTCGCTTACATGATCACGGCGGTGGATGTTCGGCCAGGACAGGATCAGTACTCCTGCCCGGGGGGAAGCAACTGTGGTGATTATGCCCCTCGTGGAGGCTCCGGAGGTGTTGCGGATCGCTATTATCGTCAGGCAGTTAATTGTACCGCTAATAGCGGGAGTGATTACCAATGTGGCTATGGAGGCAGCTACAACATCAGTGCCGGGTCTGATTACACCAAGGTGAACAAGATGAACCCATCAACGTTATTGGGAGTTCCCGGCACCAACACTCTCCCCGTTATTCGTACAGGCGCTGCAAACCTTGGAGATGCCAGAGCAGAAGGTTTACAGGTGAATTACATGAAATTTACCAGCTATGGCGCAGGGGATTAGAGAATTTTTATGGAAAATAAAACAAAAAAAATTCCGTCAGTAAAAATATCAGCTGCGCTTATATTGTTCTGGTTTTCATCTTCCTACGCGTTCAATGCTGGAGGTATGAGTCCTCTTGATGAGGATCAGATGAGAGCTGTTACGGGTCATGGACTGATCGTTTCCGACAAAATATCAGGCAGCGCATTGTCGAATCCCAACCCCTATTCCACACCCTTTGAATTCTATCGAATTGGTCTGGACGGAGAGCTTCAGTTAAATCTTAACGTTTCAAAATTACAGCTCGGCTGTGGCGGCATTAACGATCATCTTTCCGGTCACGCAGGTTGTGATATTGATATTGATTACCTGAGCCTGATGGGAAGAAACGGCACGGATATCGGCGATCCTGTAAGCCCCTTTACACTGGACAGGCCGTATATCGAGTTCGCGGTTAAGAATGACGACTCAACCACATTACGTGAGATTGCCGGTATAAAAATTGGCGCGCAATCCGCAGATGGTGCTATCAGTGCGGGGCGCCGGTATTACACGAACAATGCGGTGAATCAGGAAAACACAGCGTTTGCCACTACCTGTAATACCGGTGCCGTAACAGGCTCTGGCGTTGTGGGGTGCCATTCGGGGATAAACAGTGTCAGCGGATTTCTGGGTTCTGAACTATCACTGACCATGGATATTGAGGCCCGGTTGCTGAGTATTTTTACAATAAGAGCAACAGGGTGTACGGGAAGGACCAGCATAGGACATGATGACTGTGGCAATAATATTTCTGATGCACTCTTTGTTGATATTGCCGGCACAAGAATGCAGACGCTTGGCCTGCAAGCTGCAGAACTGAAAACCAACAACCTTGAGTTCCTGGGGGGAAGTTGTGGTTTTTTTAACCCCCTTGCCTGTGCCGCTGAGGCAGTAATGGATACGGTTTTCGCCAGCCTCAATACCGATCTTCGTAACGTTCATAAACTGACATTTGAAGATACCTCAGATTTCTTTCTTTCCTTCCAGAGAGAGCCCATTGCATACCCCCGTTACAGCAAACTGACGCCGACGGAAGAGTTGCCTCCTGGCGCTTTTGATATCTGTGCCACCAGTAATGCTACCCCCCGTTGCTCAAGCAGCTATGCGGTGCCGGCGAATACCGGATGGTGGCTCAACGCGCCTTCGGTGAAGCTGTTGGATGTTTACAACCCCAATGCGGATCTTGGTAACCGCGGCATTGATGAAGCCATTGCATTGCTGGGGGCGCCGGGGTTGCTGCTGGAACACCCCGAGTTTGATCTGGCGCCGAAACAAAACTGCTACGGCAGCACCATGTTCTGCTGAGAGAGGGAAATATGTCTGGATATGGTATGCCATCGAAATACATCCCTTTTATGTTTGTGGCGCTATGGTTGCTGCTAAGCATTATTTATCCTCAGACGGGGAAAACCGATTCCATGGTTCCCCTTAACGACAGTGAGCTTCAGTCAGTCATTGGCGGTGATGCCATTCAGCTAACCCTGCGGCTGCGAAATAATGTTGGTGAGGACAATGCACCGGATACTGCGTGTGGCGGCACCCCGGACCCCTGTCGTCTTGGGTTGGAGTTTGTCGCCAGGGAAGGAAACTGGCTGGTGTTGAAAGAATTCTATGGCAGCCTTGCCATTGAAGATGTCCGGCTGGAAGGGGCATATCTGAGTAATAGCGGATCCAGCTACCGTGACCTGAGTCGTTTTGAAGATGCTGACGGTAACTGCCTGCTTTCCCCCTGTAACCCTGATGGTCTGCCGGCAATTCAGCTGGATTACCCCTTTGCGAAAGGGCCGGGCGAGTATCGGTGTTTTTCAAGATAGTTGTCACTGTTTACATGCTAAGCCGCTTGCTTCATTGGCAACTCTTTTTCCGGGTTCAGTGTCGTCGGACCAACAGGCTTGCAGTTCCTGACGGCCCGTGTGCCCC
>Ga0208468_1000196_pt1 | contig 20087 bp, 22 predicted proteins | sample DeeseametaMP0960_FD_184198 | JGI IMG/M metagenome (GOLD analysis project Ga0208468, IMG submission 184198) | Marine microbial communities from the Deep Indian Ocean - MP0960 (SPAdes) | ecosystem: Environmental > Aquatic > Marine > Oceanic | place: East of Madagascar, South Indian Ocean... | reverse complement strand
GAGGACCTGTTCCGCCTTAACAGCGAGTCAGAGTACTACCTGATCCCCACCGCGGAAGTGCCGGTTACCAATATGCTGCGCGATGTTATCGTCGAAGCGGGCGAGCTGGGAGAGGGCTTAAAGTTCACCGCCCATACACCGTGCTTCCGCTCAGAGGCGGGCAGCTACGGCCGTGATACCCGCGGAATGATTCGCCAGCACCAGTTTGAAAAAGTGGAGCTGGTGCAGTTCGTCAAGCCCGGCGATTCTGCCCAAGCGCTGGAAACCCTGACAGGGCACGCCGAAGCCATTTTGCAAAAGCTGGAGCTGCCTTACCGCAAGGTCTTGCTCTGCGGTGGTGATCTTGGCTTTTCCGCGCAAAAAACCTACGACCTGGAAGTGTGGCTGCCGGCCCAAAACACCTACCGGGAGATCTCCTCTTGCAGTAATTTCGGCGACTTCCAGGCGCGCCGTATGATGGCTCGCTGGCGCAACCCTGAAACCGGCAAACCTGAGCTGCTCCACACCTTGAACGGTTCAGGGCTGGCAGTGGGGCGAACACTGGTCGCCATACTGGAAAATTATCAGCGCGCCGACGGCTCGGTGGCCATACCGAGTGTATTGCAGCCCTATATGGGCAATATTGAGCAACTCAGCGCCGAGGAGCTTGGCTGATGGACTTTTTGCCGCTGTTCACCAAACTCGACGGTAAGACCTGTTTACTGGTGGGCGGTGGCGAAGTCGCCTTGCGCAAAGCCCGGCTTCTCAGTAAAGCAGGAGCGATACTGCGCGTTGTCGCCCCGGATATTGCCCCTGAGCTGGAACAGCTTGCCCGTGAATCGGGGCAATGTTTGCACGCGGATTACCGCTTGGATTACCTGGATGGCGTGTTTTTAGTCATCGCCGCCACCGATGACCAAGCCCTCAATGAGCAAGTGTCGCGGGACTGCAACGCGCGCAATATTCCGGTAAATGTGGTGGATAACCCGCCGCTGTGCAGCTTTATTTTGCCGGCAATTATCGATCGTTCGCCCATCGTGGTGGCAGTGAGCAGTGGCGGTAAAAGCCCGGTGCTGGCCCGGATGATTCGCTCGCGGTTGGAATCGAGCATTCCCGCCGCTTACGGGCGACTAGCCGGTTTGGTCGGACAATTTCGCGACGCCGTTAAAGCCCGTTTTGACGACATAGAAGATCGCCGTGACTTCTGGGAGCAAACGCTCCAGGGGCCTGTGGCGGAGATGGTCTATGCCGGGCAAGAACAAGCGGCCGGCGAAATGCTCAGCAAATTGATCAATGAGGCAGAGCTTCGTCCTGGCGGCGAGGTATACCTTATTGGTGCCGGGCCTGGCGACCCGGACTTAATGACGTTTAAGGCGCTGCGGCTATTACAGCGCGCGGATGTTGTGCTGTATGACCGCTTGGTCGCACCGGAAATCGTCGAGTTGTGCCGCAAAGATGCCGAGCGTATTTTCGTGGGCAAAGCGCGCTCGAATCATGCGGTGCCCCAGCAAGACATCAACGCCTTGTTGGTTGAACACGCCAAGCAGGGCCGAAAAGTCGCTCGCTTAAAAGGCGGTGACCCCTTTATTTTTGGGCGCGGCGGTGAGGAAATTGAGCAGCTGGCAAACGAATCGATCCCTTTTCAGGTTGTGCCAGGCGTAACTGCTGCGGCCGGTTGCGCGAGCTATGCCGGTATACCGCTGACTCACCGCGACTACGCACAGTCAGTGCGTTTTGTTACCGGCCATTTGAAAGACAACAGCATTAACCTGCCCTGGGCCGAGCTGGTTCATGGCCACCAAACGATCGTTTTTTACATGGGCCTGGTTGGCCTACCGGTGATCTGCGAGCAGCTCATCGCCCACGGTCGAAGCGCCGATACACCAATTGCTCTGGTGCAACAGGGCACCACGCGCCATCAAAAGGTCGTGGTAGCCACCTTGGCAACCATGGTTGAGGAAGTGGCAAAAAATCCCGTTAAAGCCCCCACGCTGATTATTGTCGGCGAAGTGGTCAGCTTGCGAGAAAAACTGGCCTGGTACGAGCACTACGATCTCGCGTCGCCAAGTTTGTAACATCGGTCGCTGCGGCGAGTCCCAATGCCATATTCACTTGATTCGGAGGTTTTGTGAGTCAGTTTGATTACGATCTGTTTGTCATTGGTGCCGGTAGCGGCGGTGTTCGCGCGGCCAGAATGTCAGCGTCGATGGGCGCCCGCGTGGCCGTGGCCGAAGCCCGTTATCTGGGTGGTACCTGTGTAAATGTCGGCTGCGTGCCTAAAAAACTGTTTAGCTATGCGGCCCACTTCACCGAGAACTTCCACGATGCAGCCAGCTTTGGTTGGGATGTTTCGCACGGCCCGATCGACTGGCCGCGCCTGCGCGACAATAAAACCCGCGAAATTGAGCGTTTGAATGGCATCTACGGCAATATACTCAAAAATGCCAATGTTGACCTGATCAACGGTCACGCGCGCTTTGTCGACGAGCATACAGTGGACGTGAACGGCAAACACTATCGCGCCGAACGGATTCTTATTGCTGTTGGCGGCTGGCCCTATATCCCCGATGTGCCGGGGAAAGAGCACGCCATTAGCTCCAATGAGCTGTTTTATCTCGATGAGCTGCCAGAACATGCCACGGTAGTGGGCGGAGGCTATATTGCCACCGAATTTGCCGGCATCCTCAACGGCCTGGGGGTTAAGGTCACACAAATTTACCGTCGCTCGCTGTTTCTGCGTGGCTTTGATGAGGAAATACGCGGCCACCTTGCAGAGGAAATGCGCCAGCGCGGCATCGAACTGCGTTTCAATGAAAACGTCACTGCAATCGAGAAAACCGCCGACGGCTTGCAGCTTCAGCTGGAGAGCGGCGGCGTGCTGAATACCGGCGCTGTGCTTTATGCCACCGGGCGCCAGCCGCTACTCGAGGGACTTGGGCTTGAAAACACCCGGGTTGCGCTCAACGAGCAGGGCTTTATTGCCGTGTCGGACACCTTCCAAACGGCGGCGCCCAGTATTTACGCACTGGGTGATGTCATCGGTGGCATGGAACTGACGCCTGTGGCGCTCGCCGAAGGAATGAATCTCGCTCGGCGACTCTATGGCGGCATTGACCAGGCGATGGACTACGAATACATTCCCACCGCGATCTTCTGCCAACCCAATATTGGAACGGTCGGCTACAGCGAGGAACAAGCGCGGGAGAAATTTGGCGATATCAGCGTGTTTACGTCGCAGTTCAAACACCTGAAACACACCCTCACTGAGAATCCGTCAAAGGTATTTTTGAAGCTGATCGTCGATAAAGCCTCAGACCGCGTTGTCGGCGTTCATATGCTCGGAGATGATGCCGGCGAATTAATCCAGGGCTTTGCCGTGGCGATAAAGGCGGGGGCAACCAAAGCCGTTTTCGACGCCACTATTGGCATTCACCCCACGGTCGCTGAAGAGTTTGTGACCATGCGCGAGGCCAGCCGATAAGCTGGCCTTCAAGGGAAGGCCCTTTTTAGGGCCGCCCGGCGAGTCTTTCCTGCTGGAAGGCAGGAATCGCGTCCACCAGAATATGGCCGGCCTCATTTAGCAGCGGGTCAGGACGCTTGTCTTTCTCTTCACCCTCATTCTCCGCCTCGGTATCCGGGCTGATCAGCAGGTCATCCGGGGTATCGAGCTCGTCATCTTTCAGCACATCCAAGGGCTTTTCACCCTTGGCCACACGGCGGCGGTTTTCCATCGCCAGCTGCAGGGCTTTTTGCTCTTCGCGCTCTTTTTTGCGCTTGGCAATATTCAGCGACAGGTACTTTCTGTCGCGATATTTTTCTATTGCCGCTAATTGCTCTTTCAAAAACCGAAAATCAGGATCTTTAGCAACGCGCTCCTCGTGGCGCTTTTCCAACTTATCCAGACCGCTGCGCAGGTCGTAATAATAGCTGTGGCGAGCGCGGGCGATGCGGTCCCACGCCATCGCATTGTCGAGAATGCTCTCGCCAATCTGTTCGGAATCGTAGAGGGGAGGGAAGCTGATATCGGGAATCACGCCACGGTTTTGGGTGCTGTCACCCGAAATACGGTAAAACTTCGACTCGGTCATTTTTAACTGACCGTGACTCAGCGGGTTTACCGATTGCACCGTTCCCTTACCGAAAGACTGGGTACCGATCACAATACCGCGCTGGTAGTCCTGAATGGCACCGGCGAAAATCTCCGACGCAGATGCGCTCATGCGGTTGATCAACACCGCCAGCGGGCCGGTGTAGTAGGGCGAGCTGCGGCGCTTACCTTCGCGAATCACCCGGGAATTGGACTGGCGTATCTGCACCGTCGGCCCGGATTCAATGAACAGCCCCACCAGACCGTTGGCCTCGGCAAGCGAGCCGCCGCCATTGTCACGCAGGTCGATCACAATACCTTCCGCGCCCTCAGCCAGTAGTTCACCAAGAATGCGATGCACATCACGGGTCGTGCTGCGGAAGTCCGGGTCACCCATGCGGAAGGCGTCAAAATCCAAGTAAAAGGTTGGGATATCGATAACCCCAATCTTTCTAACCTTGCCCGAGGCATCTTCAATATCAAGGATCTCTCCCTTGGCACTTTGCTCTTCGAGCTTCACCTCGTTGCGCTCGATCACAATTTCCTTGCGCTCTTCGTCGCTATGCGCCAGCGCAGGAATAACTTCTAAGCGCACAACCGACCCCTTCGGGCCGCGAATCAGGTCGACAACATCGTCCAGGCGCCAGCCAATTACGTCCTGCATATCACCCTTCTTGCCTTGGGCAACACCGACAATACGGTCTGCGGGCTGCAACTCACCCTGTTTATCGGCAGGGCCGGCAGGCACCAGTCGCACGATCTTGGTGTAGTCGTCTTCCATTTGCAGAACAGCGCCGATCCCCTCCAGCTTCAGGCTCATATTAATCTGGAAGTTTTCCGACAGCCTTGGCGAAAAGTAATCGGTGTGGGGGTCATAAAGCGAGGCGAGGGCATTCGCGTAGATTTGAAAGGCGTCTTCCGCCTCAAGCTGAGTCAGGCGCTTCACCTGGTTGCGGAAACGTTTCTCCAGCAACTCAACGATGGCTTTATCTTCTTTGCCCGCCAGCTTTAAACCGAGAACACGATTTTTCAGCTGCTTGCGCCAAATCTCATCAGCTTCGGTCTGGTTTTTTGGCCAGGGCTGTTCAGAGCGGTCCAGCAAAAAGCTCTCATCGACACTGAAGTTCATCGCCGCGACGGTTTTTTCCAGGTCGTCGAGGCTGCGCTCCAAACGGCTCACAATGCGTTGACGATAGCGGTTAAAAATCAGAAAACCTGTATCCAGGCGACCCTTTTTGAGTTCATCATCCAGGCGGTCGCGGTATTGCTGAAAACTGGCAATATCCTCGGCGAGTAAAAACTGTCGATTGGGGTCCAGGTCACTGAGGTAGGCATCCAACAAACGCGACGATGAGGCGTCATCAACCGCCAATTTTACATAGTGGCTGCTATTGAGTTGGTTGAGCATGTCGCGAATCGCCTTGCGATGCTCTTTGCTGGGTTCTAAGTCGGTCAGCGCATGGGCGGGCGACAGCAAGAATAAAAAGAGGAGTGAAACGCTAGCGAAAAGGGTGCGCGACGAACGATGTTGAGTAAAAAGCATAAATTACCTGTGTTTTTCCGCTGTGGTTCAGCCTTACGACTAATTTTCCGGTGATTTCCTATCAGCGGATTTCCCGTATCGGTATACCGCGTTACACTGAAAATATCCACTTAGGCTAACTGATGGAGCCCGCAATTGTGAGTAAAAACCCTAAAGTGACAGCCGTTGAAACATATATCAAGGCACTGACTGAGCACGACCTCGGCGCAATTGACGCACTTTTTGATGACAACGCTACCGTGGAAGACCCAGTCGGTGGAGATGTCATTCGCGGTAAGGACGCTATTCTAGGATTCTACAAGACCGCATTTAGTTCCGGCATTTCTGCAAGATTAGAGGGCGCGGTGCGCTTAGCCGCTAACCATGCGGTGTTTCCGTTTGTGGTAGAACTCAACCCCGGCAACGGCGAAATGCGCCTGGAAGTCATCGACCAATTCACCTTTAATGACGCCGGAAAAATCTGTGCAATGAAGGCATTTTGGGGTGAAGAGAACATGACAACCCCCTAACGCCGCCCCGCCAAATGCCTGATGCCTGTCACCTAGCGAATGATCGCCACCGACTTAATTTGTGCAAAGACCGACATACCCACGGTTAAGCCCAAGTGGTCGATACTTCGCCGGGTGAGCCTCGCCAATAGGCGCTCGCTACCCAGCTGCAATGTTAGTACCTGCATAGCGCCGACCGCCTCATCACTGATTGCCGTTATCGAGCAGGGCAGCACATTCAAAATACTGCTGTCGCCGTGGGCAGACAGGCTGATACTCACGTCCTGAGCCCGAATACGCAGGCGTTGCTCGCTCCCTAAGGCTTCATCGTTGTGTTGTACCCAAAGTGCACCCCCATTAAAGGCCAATTCCGCGAGTTGCCATTGCTCATCAATGCGGTTCACCCTGGCACGCAGTACCGCCGACACATCGGCGCTGCCCGGCCGGGCAATCACCTGCTGCATGAGCAGCTCTTCCATTGGCCCGTAGTGGCTGACTTTGCCGTTTTCCAGCATTAGCAGGGTATCAGCGAGGCGGCACACCTCATCAACCGAGTGGCTGACATACAGAATAGGAATATTCGACGCGCGGCAGAGTGTTTCCAGATAGGGCAATATCTCGGCTTTTCTGCGGTCATCCAGGCCGGATAAGGGCTCGTCCATCAGCAGCAACTCTGGGCCGATTAACAGCGCTCGCGCAATCGCCACACGCTGGCGTTCTCCCCCTGATAACTGATCTGGCCGGTGCGACATCAATGCGGCAAGGTCCAATAAGTCCACTACTTCTTCCAATGCCGGCGCCTGGGGCGCTGCACGCTGCTGTGCATAGCGGAGGTTGCCCGCCACACTGAGGTGTGGAAACAAACTCGCCTCTTGAAAAACGTAGGCAATCGGTCGGCGGTGGCAGGGCAGGGAATGGCGCCCTTGCTGCCAGCAAGCGTCACCAAAAAACAACTCGCCGCGAGCGCGCTGCAAGCCTGCGATGCAGCGCAGCAACGTTGTTTTCCCCGAACCGGAAGGGCCAAATATCGCCGTAACGCGGTCCATTGGCAGGGAAAACTCGGCATCAAGCGCGAACTTGTCGCCGGGAAACGCCAATCTAAAATGACCTGAAAGCTGCTTTACCACGGCTAGAAACCCAATACTTTTGCTGAGCGCTTGCCGCTGCGAAGCCCATGCAGCAGTAGCATGGTAATAAAGGATAGCGCCAACATCAGCGCGGCGAGGCGATGCGCACGGGGGTAGTCGAGGGCTTCCACATGTTCATACAGCTGCACCGAGAGCACCTGGGTTTCACCCGGAATATTGCCGCCAATCATCAGCACCACACCGAACTCGCCCAACGTGTGAGCAAAACCCAGCACCGCCGCGGTGATAAACCCCGTTCGGCACAGCGGTAATAACACCGTAAAGAAACGGTCAACCGGGCCGGCACGCAAGGTGGCGGCCACTTCAAAAGGGCGCTCGCCCATGCTTTCCATTGCGTTTTGTATGGGCTGTACCACAAAGGGCAGCGAATAAAACAAGGAGCCAATCACCAAGCCCGTAAAGCTAAACGCCAGGCTCCCCATCCCCATACGCTCGCTCAGGTAGCCTATGGGCCCGTCCGGCCCCATTGCCAGGAGCAAATAAAAGCCAAGCACTGTAGGCGGTAGTATCAATGGCAGGGTGATCAGCGCCGCTACCGGAGCGCGCAACCAAGAGCGGCTGCGGCTTAGCCACCAGGCCAGCGGTGTCGAAATCACCAACAGTAAAACAGTGACGACCAGTGCCAATTTCAGGGTAAGTAAAAGCGCGGTCATATCCTGGCTATCGAACCCCATCATTCTGCGCCCTCCAGTGTGGGCAGCTGATAACCATCGTTACGAATGATCTGCTTAGCAACATCGGTTTGTAAAAACATCAGAAACGCCCGGGCAGCCTCAATATCGTCACAGCGAGTTAGCACCACTCGTTGCTGCCTGATCGGCCGGTGCCAGTCATCGGAAATTAACCAATAATCGGTGGAAGAGGGGGGCATCTGGGCGCGCGCTAACAGGCCTGCGTCCGCATTTTTGGAATGCACAAATTGGTAGGCTTGGGCAATATTTTCACCGACTACCAGTCGCTTTGCCGCCGCTTTTTCTAGCTTGAAATGCCGCAAAACATCTTGTGCTGCTCGCCCGTAAGGGGCCAAACGCGGATTGGCAATGGCAAAGCGCGAATAGTGAAATGCTGCCAGTTCACGCTGCCCATCTTTATTTACCGGCCACAGCACTAAGCGGCCACGCGCATAGTCCTGGCGGCTGCCATCGATGACGAAGCCGCTTTCCTCCAGGGCTTTCGGGCGGGCGATATCAGCCGAGAAAAACATATCGAAGGGCGCACCTTGGCGAATTTGTGCGTATAGCTTGCCCGAAGAACCGCGAACAAGCTCGGGGGACACTCCACCCAAGGTCGCGTAATGCGCGGCGAGCTTCTCCAGTGTGGGGGCGAAATTCGCGGCCACAGCAATACGTAGCGGCGCCGCCACTGCAGCGCCAGACCACATACATATCAATAACAGGCCAAACAGTCGGTTCAACAACACAGGCACCCTAAAATCAGGCAGCTAGTCTCGACCAAATTTAGGTACGACACAAGCGGCGCCTCTACTTAGCCTCTATTCTGTTAGCTTCTAGTGCATGTTGTGCGACAAGGGCTGCTGCGGCATGACCCGCGTCGGAAATGTACGCTGGGTCATGGTGGATCAACATACTCGACGGAGCACCTTCCAGCAGCAAAAACACCTGCCTCGTGGTAAGCGCCGGCGCGGCGAGGCCTGCGGCACTATAGGCCTCGGTTTTCCCATCTTGCTCGGCGAACGCCTGCTGATAAGCAGCCAAATTTTGTTGGTCCCGCGAGCGTAAATACGCCGTTATGTGGTTAAAAAGCTAAAAGCCCGCCGTAGTAAGGGGGCGCAAATGCCAACCTCTCGCTCTCATGCAAATACTATATTTAACATAATATATATTATGCGAACATTCGGTATTTGCTAAATCAAGGGTGTTTCGACATATGCGGTTGCTTCCTTTCAGAGAAATACTTAAATCATTGAATTTATGCTATTTTCCTTGTCTGTTATTTTTCGTCTCCCGAGGAAAAAACGTGGCCGACCGGAAACAGACGATTATCTACGTCGATATGGATCACGTCTTGTGCGACTACGCGGAAGGGTTTTCTCGGCAAAAGGACTTGTTCCCTGATTTGCAATTCCCTCAAAGCGAGGAGCCGGGTATGTACATTGGCCTGAATCCCTTGCCAGGGGCAATAGAGTCATATCACTGGTTAAACGACCTTCCCGAAACGGATGTGTGAATCCCCCCGGGTTTATCGGAGGCTAACTTTCTTGAGAGAATTAGCTGATGAGCAAACGACCTGGATACTCTCCCGAAGTTCGGGAACGCGCTGTTCGCATGGTGTTAACCGGCGAGCATGAACACAAATCCCGCTGGGCGGCGATACAGTCTGTCGCGGCCAAGATTGGCTGTACCCCTGAGACCTTGCGGTCTTGGGTTAACAAAATAGAAGTAGATAGCGGTGCCAGACCTGGTGTCACCACTGATCAAGCCGCTCGGCTGAAACAGCTGGAACGAGAGAACCGTGAGCTGATGCGGGCCAATGAGATACTGCGTAAGGCCGCCGCTTTTTTCGCCCAGGCGGAGCTCGACCGCAAACCGAAGTAATGGCGGCGTTTATTGATCAGGAACGCGAGAATCACGGTGTCGAGTCAATCTGCAAGGTGTTGCCGATTGCGCCGTCCACGTATTACCGATTCAAAGACTTGGAAGCCAATCCTGCCAAACGCTGCATGCGTACTCGACGGGACGAGACGTTGAAGCCTGAGATTGTGCGGGTCTTTGATGAGAATCAGCAGGTGTATGGCGCCCGCAAAGTCTGGAAGCAGCTAAATCGGGAATCGATTAGTGTTGCCCGCTGTACGGTTGAGCGGTTGATGTCCGGATTGGGGTTGGAAGGTGTAAAGCGCGGTAAGCGCTGCATCACCACGATCCCTGATGAGCTGGCTGAGAAGCCGCTTGATTTGGTGAGTCGCCAGTTTACCGCGCAGGCCCCGAACCAGCTTTGGGTGGCTGACATCACGTATGTGGCTACTTGGTCAGGCTTTGTCTACGTGGCTTTTGTTGTGGATGTTTTCTCCCGCTATATCGTGGGTTGGCGCGTGCTGAAGAGTTTGCAGACGGATATTGTACTGGACGCCTTGGAGCAGGCGCTGTGGGCGAGAGGCAAGCCCAATGGCGTCATCCATCACAGTGACAGGGGTAGCCAGTATTTGTCGATTCGCTATACCGAACGGCTGGCAGAAGCTGGATTTCAAGCCTCGGTGGGGAGTGTTGGCGATTCCTACGATAATGCTCTGGCGGAAACGATCAATGGACTATACAAGGCTGAGGTCATCCACAAGGATGGGCCATGGAAAGGGTTGGATGAAGTGGAGCGGGCAACGCTGACCTGGGTAGACTGGTTCAACCACCGACGGATACTGAGTTCAATTGGTGATATACCGCCATCGGAATACGAAGATCTGTATTATCAACAAGGCGAGTCTGCAGTTGCATGACTCAAACCAAAAAACCTCCGATAAACCCGGGGGGATTCATAGCATCATTTATGGTTGGCTATATTTTTATTGGGGTGCCTCTGAGAAAGAAAGGCATTCGCAAAAAGACGGTAGATCTAATTGCATCCTCAGTTACCGCAATCTGTGTAATCGGCGGGTATAGTGTCTATCGTTCGCTTACATGAAAAGGAGCAGCGGTCGCCCGGCAATAACGCTGTCGGGCTGGGCTTAATTTAACCTCGACGTCGTTGGCATTGCTGCGATGGTGCCCCAGTCCAAGTGACAAAATACTCCGTTAAATGTAGTTCAATAGGATCGCCTACGGGCGATAGGAGACAAAATGGACGTTAAGTGTATTGCAGGGTTTGCGGTAATAACGAAAGACCCGGCAGCGAGCGCGTCTTTGTATCAAGATGCTTTGGGTTTGTCATTGGAAGCAATGGATGACTATCGTTTTATGGATCGGTTTCCAGGCGCGAACCACTTTGGCGTGTGGCCGCTGGCAATGGCTGCTCAATCCTGCTTTGGTCAGGACGAATGGCCGGCGGAGTTTGCGGAGCCTACCTCAACCATAGAGTTTGAGCTGGCCGATGCAGCGGCGGTCGAGGCGGCCGTGTGTGAAATGAAGGAGAAAGGGCAGGCTTTTATTCATGAGGCGCGCACGGAGCCTTGGGGGCAGACAATTGCTCGCTTTATGAGCCCTGAGGGCGTGTTGATAGGGCTCAGTTACGCCCCTTGGCTTCACGAATAACTATTAATCACCACTGCCCAGCGGGTGCTGGGGCAGGGGTGGGCCGCTTGGCTTTGCGAGTCTTCGCGGACTGTCTACAGGCCGGGACTTCAAACCCCGGAAGGTGTAACTACTTTTATCGAGCCTTGAATCGCTTTTGGCTGCGAAGCTTGAGTAGCCACGAGGACCGATTTTTTTCTGCGTCGTGGAATACGGCGATGGTGAAGAAAAACATCAGTAAAAGTATCACGTGAGCCGCTAAACTGATGCCAAAGTAGATGATGCTCCCTACGTACATGCCGAAGCTGAAGCTCCACATAGCGGCCAGGATCGTCATGATATAAAACCGGCTAACAGGGTCTGGTATGTGTCTTAGCGGATTTCTGCTTGAGTCAAAAATGTAGGTGTAACCGTCGTAAATGCGAAGCAGTAATTGTTTCATGGCGGATGCTCTTATTGTCATTTATGGTAAGAGCTTTACGCTTCGCGGTTGGCTTTGGATTCGAGCCCATCTGTGCGATGCACCGGTTTTAGTCAGCGTAGCCGCAGGCGTAGAGGTATCTAACGCTATTTTTCAAAAGGCTTGCACCGCGCATATCGGATAACGGCTATCAGGCGAGAGCCTTTTTTTGTTAGCAGCCTGACTACGACAGGAGTACTGATTACTATGAGCAAAGTCTTTGTACTTGCCACGGCCTTGATTTTCTTTGTATATGGCCTGCTGTTCTTTGCCATGCCACTAGAGACCTTTGGCTTTGTTGTTGATGGCTCGGTGACATCCAGTTCTGCGGTTATTGATTTGCGAGCGACCTACGGCGGCATGTCGGCAGCAGTGGGGGTGATCTTGTTGCTGCTGGCCAGCAACGTAAACACCCTGCGTGTTGCTGTGGTTAGCGTTTTTTTGTTGATGTTTGGCATGGCGTTTGGACGCTCTTTGGGCATATATCTTGATGGCGGTGCAAACGCTTATATGTACGGCTATCTCATTTTGGAGTTGGCAGCATGCGCAATTGCGCTGCTGTTGTTGAAGGTTGATCGAGCTCAGTAAAACGTATTTTTAAAGGAAGTTGTAAGCATGGATAAGCGGCAGGCCGAGGCCTTTGCACAGGAGTGGGTATCGGCATGGAATTCCCACGATTTAAATGAAATTCTGGCTCACTATGACGATGACTTTGAAATGTCATCGCCAGCGATTATTCAGTTAACCGGAGAGCCCAGCGGTACGCTGCGTGGCAAAGCTGCGGTCGGCGAGTACTGGTCGGGAGCGCTTAAAAAATTCCCGGATTTGCATTTCACCTTGCTGCATACATTGTGCGGCGCCAATAGTGTCGCGTTGGTGTATGAGGGCGTGTTGGGGCTTTCGAACGAAGTTTCCCACTTTGGAGACAACGGTAAAGTCATCCGCGCCTACGCTCACTATTCCTAACACAACACCTAGCTACAACCCCTAGCCACACGCCCCAGAGTAGGCTCGCCATGCGGTAAGCCGGCGGGATACACTGACCGGCAAAAATAGAAATAGGTAGGGGGCGTGATGTCAGAGTCTGTTTTCAGGGGACTGCTGGTTTTGGCAGCGGTGTTTTTCACCGTGTTCTTCTCTGCGGTGGTTGTGCCGCCGTTGTTGGAGAACCCGGATATTATCGGCGCGTTCGCGGCGGGTTTTGTAAACCCATTTTCAACCGGCTACTCAACCGATGTATTGGTGTGTTGGGCGGTGTTGGCGGTCTGGGTGGTTTTTGAGGCCAGGCAATACGGCGTTCGGCATGGTTGGGTGTGTTTGCTTGTTGGCGTGGTGCCAGGTGTCGCGGTGGGTTTTGCCGGGTATCTGCTGCTGCGTGCTAGGCAACTTACTCAATATGCGAAAGTGGATCAGCGTTAAACCGCGATCTATAACCGTAGAGTAAGTGTTATACATAGGGCGAGCGGGGTTGATGATGTTTCGAGAAATTTTCTATTCCACGCACATTGATATAAATGCTGATGCCGACGATGTGTTTGCAGTGATTGCCGATTTTGACGGCTACCACCGCTGGAATCCGTGGTTGATTCAGGCGCAGGGCCAGTGTCGCGAGGGCGAAATTGCCGACGTGACTGTTCGCTTGGGCGGCAAGACCATGAAAGTGAAACACAAGGTGCTGGAAGTGGTTCCCGGAAAGCGTTTGCGCTGGTGCGATATGGGGTGGTTCACCCTGTTCGCTTACGGTGAGCGCAGCCGCTCGATAGAAGCGTTGCCCGGCGGTGGCGTGCGTTATAGAAATGAGCTGCCGATAACGGGGCCACTGCGCGCACTGGCCGATATGTTTACCGGTAAGGCAGTGCGCGAGGGCATGGTGGCCGAGAACCTTGCCTTGAAGCAGTTTGTAGAAGCCGCTGCTTGAGCGGCATCGTCAACGGCAACACGGCGTAGCGGGGAAGGGCGTGTCAGCTTGCGGCAGGTGACAGCGCAGCCTGTTGAAGGTGGTGATAGAACTGCGCCGAGTGAGTAATCACTTGCGTGATATCCGGCGTTTTGATGCCCTGTTGCTGCATGAATTGCTGAGTGTCTCGGGTATCGAAACGGGTGGTTTGGATAAAATTGAGTGCCTCTGGTGAGGTGTTCATTACCGTGGGCATGCCGGGAATGCGCAGCAACCATGACAGTAGGCGCAGGGGTAAGTGACGTTTAGGCGCAGCCATGTCGAGCGCCTGCGCGGCAATTTCCAGTGTGCCTTGCAGGTTTGGCGTATTGGCATCCAGGGCCAGCAATCGCCTGGGGGCATTTTCGCTGGTGGTGGCATGGGCAATCAGCGTTGCTAATACATCAACCGCGACCAGCGGCAGCCAATGTTCGGGGCTGCCCGGCACCATGGCCAGGCGCCCATGAGCGAGGTTATCCAGCAAATTGAACAGCGGCTGCTGAGCATCCAACATGCCGGTTTGGCTATGGCCCGCAACAGTGGCTGGTTGCACTTCGACAAGATCCATATCGTTGGCTTGTGCAAAAGCGCGAACGCGGAACGCCGCTTCCAGCTTGCTGGCCTCGTAGGCGCCGGCGCGGCGGTATACCCTGCGCCAGTCGGTGCGCTCGGGATCGGTTGGGTGGATGCCGAGACGGCTTAGGTGTTGGTGATTTTCCAGCATAAAACCGCTGATAAAAACCAATCGGCACTGATGTTGCCGCGCCAGTTCGGCCGCCGCCAGGCTGCCGCCTACATTGCTGTTGTGGGCGATGTTGGGGGCTAACTTCCAGGCGAAGCGGGCGGCGAGATGGATGACGGCGTCTAGCGTGGGCAACGAGTCTTTAATTCCCAGGTTCGGCCGCTCCAGATCGCCAGCGACCGCCTGGATGTGTGCGCCGTTGCCACCCAGTGCATCGACTTGCCGGCGAAGTAACGGCAGTTGTTGCTCGGGTTGGCGCAGCACAGCGATAAGGGCTTGGTTTTTCGATAATTCAGCGCAGACGTGGCGGCCAATAAAACCCGTGGCGCCGGTAATCAGTATGGTCATGGTATTGCTCCTTGCTTGACGGTGAAGCTACCCTAAGGTGTAGAGTGCACTCTAATGTCAAACCCTGTTGTGGAGAGGTAGATGCGAATAGCCGAGCTGGAGCAGCGCACTGGTGTTAGCCGCCATACGCTGCGCTATTACGAGAAGGCGGGCCTGTTAAAGGAAGTGCAACGGCGCGGCAACAACTACCGCGACTACCCGGAAAAAGCCGTGGCGCGGGTGGCGATGGTTCGCCAACTTAAGGAGCTGGGGTTCTCACTCGCCGAGATTTCCGATGTGCTGGACGCGCTGCGCAGTGACCGCATCGACTGTGAGCAGGGCGCGTTGTTGATGGCGGAGAAAAAAGCCGCTGTGGATGCCAAGATTCGCGAGCTAAAGCAGGTGAGTCGTATGCTCGACCGGGAGCAACAACGCTTACTCGCCAGCGCAGCGGCGGCCCGGGCTTAGTGGTCTTGCTTGCGGTAACTGAGGGGGCTGAGCCCCGTCCAGTGTTTGAAGGCGCGGGAAAAGGCACCCGGTTCGGCAAAGCCCAGTTTTGTCGAAATATCGCTAACGCTGAGATTTTGCCGGGTGAGCATCACTATAGCCTGGTCGCGGCGCAGGTTGTCTTTAATTTTTTGGTAGGAGCTGCCCTCACTTTTCAACTTGCGACACAGGGTGTAGGAGGTCATATGGAGCTGCTCTGACACCCATTCCAAGTTGGGTAGGCGCGACTCTTCTTGGGCTTCGAGAAGCTGGCGCACACGGGTGCTGAGGCTGTTGTCTTCGTCGGTCCAGATCAGCAGGTCGCGGGGGGAACTCAGAACAAATTCATCGACCTCTTCCTTGCTGCGGCATACCGGCATGCTCAGGTAGTTTTTGCTGAAGAACAGGCTGTTTCGCTCGCGCTCAAAGTGGCATTCGCAGGGAAAAATAAAGCGATACTCGTCAAAATGGGCGGGCAGGGCATGTTTAAAATTGGCGTGGCTGAGGACTATTTTTCGGCCGATCATCCAGCCTACCAAGCGGTGCCAAACCAGTAGTAACCATTCAACCAGAAAGTTATCGGGGTCGAGTTCGGGGCGCAGGTGGTTGAGGCTCAGTTCCACTTCGTCGCCGCTGTGTCGCAACTCAATGTGGACATCATCGGAAAATAAACTGTAGGCGCGAATGCTCTGTCTGAGGACTTCCTCAAGGTTGTCGGCGTGAACGACCAGGGCGCTCATCAAGTGAAAGTGGCCGACGCGACAGGGCAGCGTGCTGCGCCCCATAAACTCGTCATCAAGGACCTTCCAGCACAGTCTAAACAGGCGGATAAATTGGTCGGTAGGCACGCGGGCTTTAGGCTGGCGCACCAGCTGAGGGTCGATACCGCGCTGTTGCAGCAGGGCGTCGGTGTCCAGCCCCTGCTGTTCTAAACCCCACAGGATCGCGCGGGCATAGTGTGACGAAAAGGTGAGATTTTTCATCAAATGGCGGCCGTCCTGTGCTGCAAAACTTGTCAAATTATCTGCTGGAACATGTCATTCTGTTCGGGCGGTGCATTGCCTAAGCTGAGTTTTTTCTTCGCGGTCTAGCGCGTTGGCGCTAGCACACAATAGTTATAAAACACGCATTAACAAACGGGCAGGAACATGAACGCGAGCAATTATCAGGAATTCGCTAAAAACTTTTCCATGGAGCAAATAGTACAGAATTTTGTCGGTGATTTTAACGACGGTCTGAACGTTTGCGAGGAGATCTGTGACCGCTATGCCACCGACGAGAGTCGCGTGGCGCTGCGCTACGAGCGTGTTGACGGTCAGCCAGGAGAGATGACCTTTGCTGAGTTGCAGCGCCGATCCGCGCAGTTCGCCGGCTTTTTGCAGGCCCGCGGAATTGGCCGTGGCGATCGTATTGCCTGTTTGTTGCCGCGTACGCCTGAACTATTGATATGTGTGCTGGGTGCACTGCGTGCGGGTGCGGTTTATCAGCCTTTGTTTACCGCCTTCGGCTCTGGTGCAATTGAATATCGCCTGCAAACCGCGAAGACCAAGCTGATTGTTACCAATACCGAGCAGTGGCCGAAATTGCGCGAGGTTAAGGGCTTGCCGACATCGCTGTTATTGGCAGATGAAGGTGATGCGCTGGCCAGCGAAGCAGACTTTCTCTACTGGCCGGAAATTGAGCGCCAGAGCGAAGCGTTCGCGCCGGTTAAAATTTCGGCTGACGAGCCTTTCCTGCAGATGTTTACGTCGGGAACCACCGGTAAGTCGAAGGGGGTAGCGGTGCCTGCCCGCGCACTGGCGGCATTTTGGATGTATATGCGCTACGCCGTCGGCCTGCGTGAGGACGACAACTTCTGGAATGTGGCCGACCCCGGCTGGGCTTACGGCTTGTATTACGCGGTGGTGGGCCCGCTGTTGCTGGGCTGCACCACACACTTTAACGAGGCCGGCTTTACAGCCGACAATACCTTTGAGTTTTTACGCAAATATAAGATCAGTAATTTGGCAGCGGCGCCCACTGCCTACCGTCTGCTGATGGCGAACGACAAGCTGTTGGCAGACTACCCAGAGATCGATCTGCGGGTGGCCAGCAGTGCCGGCGAGCCGCTAAATCCCGAGGTGATTAGCTGGGTAAAACGCGCCTTTGATTGCACGGTGTGTGACCACTACGGCCAGACGGAAACGGGCATGACGTCGGCCAATTTCCACGAGCTGTCCCACCCTCAGCACGAGGCCAGCATGGGCTACCAAATTCCCGGCTATCGACTCGTGGCGCTGGACGAAAACTTTAATGAAGTGGCGCCGGGGCAGACGGGCGAGCTGGCGATTGATATGGAAAATTCGCCGCTGTATTTCTTTCAGGGCTACACCTGGGATGAAAAACGCCCCTATCACGGCAAGTATTACCTAACGGGTGATGTGGTCATCAGCAACGGCGATGGGTCGCACGCTTACACCGGTCGCGATGATGACATTATTGCATCAGCGGGTTACCGCATAGGCCCTGCCGAAGTGGAGAGCAGTCTGCTGGAGCATGAGGCGGTGATAGAGAGCGGTGTTGTGGGCAAGCCCGATGCCAAGCGTAGCGCGATTGTGAAAGCCTATGTGGTATTGGCTGAAGGTAGCACTGGCGACGACGCTCTGGTGGAAGCCCTGCAGCAACATGTGCGCAGCCGCCTGTCTACGCATTCCTACCCGCGTGAAATTGAATTTGTCGACGCATTGCCGAAAACCTCCAGCGGCAAAATTCAGCGTTTTGTGCTGCGCCAACGCGCTGAGCAGGAGGCGCAACTCAGCGCCTAATGACTCAGTCGGCTTGCTGCCCAGGGGTAAGCAAATAATGGCCCACCAGCCATTCATTGCCGCCCTGATAGGCGAACAACTCCGCGCAGGCCAACATAAACATGCGCCAGCGCTGGAATTGAACGCGAGGGTTGGGTGCATCGGCGAGAATTTGCATTGCCCGCGGGCGCTGCTGGTCTAACTTCTCTAGCCAGGCCTCTAACGTTTGCGCGTAATGTAGGCCGTTCACGCGCCAACTATCGGCGACACGCATATGCTCTGAGAAGTGCATAAGCGTGTCGAAGGCTGGCATCTGACCACCGGCGAAAAAGTTGTCGGTCATCCAGCCGCCATCAAAGGGGTAGTGCAGGTGGGCATGACAGAAGATGTGCACAAACATCAGGCCCTCTGGCTCCAGCCAGCTTGCGACGTTTTTCAGCAGTTCGCGGTAGTTGCGCACATGCTCCAGCATTTCAATGCTAACAACGCGGTCGAAACGCTGGTCGAGTGTTAAGTCGGCGACATTGCAGGTGATTACCTCCAGGTTATCCAGCGCACGCAGTCGCGCCTGTGCCTCGATGTATTCGCGCTGTCCGTGGGAATTGGATACCGCAGTAATATGGCTGCCGGGATAGCGCTCGGCGGCCCACAAACAGAAACTCCCCCAGCCGCAGCCGAGCTCCAAAATACGCTGGCCACCGCGCAGTTGAGCTCGCTCTGCGTAGAGCTCAAGCATGGCTTCTTCAGCGTCGTTGATATTGTCGATACCATCGCCCCACCAGCAGCTTGAGTATTTCAAGCGACGGCCAAGCATCAATTCAAAGAGTGCAGCTGGCACCTCGTAGTGCTGGTCGTTGGCATCGTCGGTATTGATAGCAATTTCTGAGTGACGCAGCGCTTCGCGAAATTCTCTGCGACGCTGCTCGCTGGCATCGATGTCATCGCGGCCCTCTTGGGTCAGACGGTCTTGAAGTTGGCGGCGGATGCCGCGGCGAATAAGGGGGTCAGGGATCAACCCGCGCTCAGCCAGTGAAATGGGATCTAGCATAGCGACGCTCCATTGGGTTTTAGGTTTATAAAATTGTGTACGGTAAAAGCGCCCGGCTGGATGTTAACAGGCCCTAGTTTCGTTTAGTCTTGCGTCCTATGATGGTCAGGGCCTCGGGTGGCAGCCCGCCCGGGGCTATTGGATAAGGAGAGAGTGATGATTCCCGATTTACATGGCCCGACGTCGCATATTTATATTTCCCAGCGCCTGAGGCTGCATTACGTGGACTGGGGCAACCCGGACGCGCCACCGCTGATCTTGATTCACGGAGGCCAGGACCACTGCCGAAATTGGGACTGGATCGCCGAAGAGCTGCGCCACGACTGGCATATTATCGCGCCTGATTTGCGTGGCCACGGCGACAGTGCCTGGTCTCCCGATGGCCACTACAGCTTCGAAGCTTACGTGTGTGATATCGCGCAGCTGATTAATCAAAAGAAATTAGGCCCGGCGACCATTGTTGGCCATTCGATGGGGGGCAATATCGCCAGCCGTTACGCGTCTATTTATCCAGAGAACGTCAAGAAGCTGGTCAACATTGAAGGCATTTTGCCGAACAAAGATGAGACCGACGTGTGCGATACCATGAGTTATCGCCAGAAAATGCGCGACTGGGTGAAAGTGCGCCACGGCATGTCATCGCGCCTGCCGCGCCGCTACGCTAACCTCCACGACGCCTTTGAGCGTATGCACGAGGAAAATCCCCACCTCACCGAAGCGCAGGCTCGGCACCTGACCTGCCACGGCGCCAGCCAGAATGAAGACGGTACCTACAGCTGGAAGTTTGATAACTACACCCGCAAGCTGAACCGGCTTGAAAGTGGTGAGGAGGAACTGGAGGAAATTTTCACCAATATCGAATGCCCGACTTTCCTGGCTTGG
>Ga0208468_1000195_pt1 | contig 20093 bp, 19 predicted proteins | sample DeeseametaMP0960_FD_184198 | JGI IMG/M metagenome (GOLD analysis project Ga0208468, IMG submission 184198) | Marine microbial communities from the Deep Indian Ocean - MP0960 (SPAdes) | ecosystem: Environmental > Aquatic > Marine > Oceanic | place: East of Madagascar, South Indian Ocean... | reverse complement strand
CCCGGCTCCGACTCCACTGAGATGCGGCCGCCGTGATCTTCGATAATGCGAAACACAATGGACAAACCAAGACCCGTACCTTCACCGACAGGCTTGGTAGTAAAGAAAGGCTCAAAGATATGCGCGGCGGTTTCGGCATCCATACCGCAGCCACTATCGCGTACGCGCACCACGGCATTGCCGCCGTCAACAGCGGTGCTGAGTGTCAGGGTTCCCTTGCCATCCATCGCCTGAGCGGCATTATTGATTAAGTTCAGAAATACTTGGTTCAACTGAGACGGTGCGCAACTTATATCGGGTAGCTCGCCAAAGTCGCGCTGAATGTCCAGGTCTTTGATTTGGTTTTGGCAAATCTTCAAGGAGGTTTCGATCCCCTCGTTCAGATCAAAGAGCTCGGTTTGCGAGCGATCTACCCGGCTGAAGTTTTTCAGGCTCATAACCAATTCAGCAATTTGTTCTAAGCCGTATTGGGCATCGCCCAATAGCATGTCGAACTCGCCGCGGCTTTCCTCGTCGATAACATCCTCCATGGAGGACACCAACTCCCGCACAATTGACACGTTGCTGTTGGCGTAACCGAGAGGCGTATTAATTTCGTGGGCGACACCCGCCACCATTTGCCCCAAGGAAGCCATTTTTTCAGATTGGATCAGTTGTGCCTGCTGCAGACGCAAGTCTTCCAAGGCCGTGCTCAAATCACGGGTGCGCTCGGCGACGATGCCTTCCAGATTGATATTGGCATCCTGCAGCTCCATGTTCACTTGGTCCAACTCTTGGAATGAGCCGCGCAAACGCCAGGCGATCAATCCAAAAGCCAGCAGCAGCGCTGCCGCGTAGACAGCCAGGGTTTGGCGGTTGCGATCTGCCGCTGCCTGCAACTGGGAAAAGTGGTTCTCATAGCGCGCCTTGAGCGTTGCCAATGCGCCGGCAGCACCGGTTTCTGCGATTTCGTCCAGCTGCTGATTCAACTCATCTCGAGTGAAGCGCAGACCGTCCACCGTATCGAGCAATTGCGAAAGCGCCGCCAGTGCGTCGGTATCTTCCAGAGCACTGGCCTGAACCGCGATACTTGCACTCAACTGGTCTAGCAGCTCGGCGTTTTCTGCTGTTGAAATAATGCTGTACTGCGTCGCCTCGCGAATCAGCCGCTTGATGTCGCGCCCGAGAGCGGCTTCCGATTCTATCGCCGGTGCGCTGAGCACCGAAACACCGCCGCTGCGCATCGCCGCAAACAGCAGGCGCAAGCGACGCAGCGTCTCCTGGTAGGGCTCCAATGCATCCAGCTTGGCTTTCGAGCTGCGCAGGAAGTCGTTTAACGCGCGGTCCACAAGCGGCGCCTGCCCCTTGAGACCAGCCTGACCAAAACCGATCTGGCGCGACTGCTCATCGAAGCGCTCCGCGGCGGCCAGCATAGCCAGCGGCTCACTTTCTAACTGCAGCGGTGCACGCACGATGGCCCGATTGAGCTGTCGATCTGCGGTGTTTACGGCTTCTAACTGCTCCATGCGTACCACATGCAGCCCGGTTTCCAGCGGTGTTCTCAAGGTAACCCACAACAAATAGCCCAGCACGGTAAATGCCAGCAAAATAGCCAGCGGCGCAAACACGCGCTGAATACCTAGTTGGCTCACTGCTGATGTTGTCGACCCTCGAACCGCTCCTTCTTTTATTTTTCTTATTCGGCTCATGCCGTCTCCTAAAGCAACCCTTCTCCCGGGAATCCCGGAAATACCGGCTTAGCAGCCAGTACTACTCTAACGACCGATTTTGTTGTTTCTATAGTCTTGCTAGAGTCGCCATTTTTATGATGTGTAATAGGTTGGCGACCGTCGAGGATAAAAGCTCATCACCCAAATGTCTAGGCGCCCGGAAACCGCCTTGCGGCTCGCATTCGCCACAGCGCAGTTTTATACTTGCCGCTCTCAGTTCTCAGCGCAGCGAATCCACCATGAATCAGCAGCAATTGAAAGAAGCCGTGGCCGCAGCGGCCATTGAGCGCGTAAAACCCGCCATCCTCGACGGCGAAATCATCGGTATTGGTACCGGCTCAACCGCCAACTGCTTCATCGACCAGCTCGCCGCCCTAAAAGATGACATAAAAGCGACTGTAGCCAGCTCTGAAGCCTCGGCACAACGGCTGCGCAGCCACGGCATTGAAGTGGTTGAGTTAAATAGCTGCGGCCAAATTGCGGTCTACGTGGACGGCGCGGATGAGAGCAACCAGCGCCTTGAATTGATCAAAGGCGGCGGCGCCGCACTCACCCGAGAGAAAATCGTCGCGGCAGCGAGCAAGCAATTCATCTGCATCGCAGACGAAAGTAAATTGGTCGACCAACTGGGCGCCTTTCCCCTGCCGATTGAAGTTATTCCGATGGCGCGCAGCTATGTGGCCCGCGAGCTGCTCAAGATGGGTGGCAATCCGGTCTACCGCGAAGGCGTTGTCACCGACAACGGCAATGTGATCATCGATCTCTACGACTTTATGATCGCCACCCCACAAAAAACGGAAGAAACCATCAACAGTATCACTGGCGTTGTCACCAACGGCCTGTTTGCCCTGCGGCCCGCCGACGTACTGCTGCTTGGCACCGCCGACGGCGTTCAGACGCTACAGCGCGAGGGCTAGGGGCAACGATGTTTAACAATATTCTGGTTATCTGTATCGGTAATATTTGCCGCAGCCCAAGCGCGGAATACATGCTGCGTCAGAAGCTCGCCGAGGTGAAACCCAATATCACCATTCACTCGGCTGGCCTTGGCGCGCTGGTGGATAAAGGCATCGACGACACCGCAGCGGCACTGCTCAGCGAACACGACATCGACCCCAGCGGCCACCGTGCTCGCCAAGTCGACCGCGACATGCTGACCCAGGCCGACCTCATCCTCACCATGGAATCGCGACATATTCGCGGCATCAATAAAATTGCCCCACAAGTTGGCGGCAAGACGTTTTTATTGGGCAAGTGGTCGGAAAATCAAGAAGTGCCCGACCCTTATCGCAAGAGCCGGGAAGCCTTTGAGCACGTCTATAAACTGCTAGACCAATTCACAGACGATTGGTTGAAGTATTTGTAGCGTGTCGCGCTAGGGGTGTGAGGCCTTAACGCTTTCCAACATGCGCTTAACGGGCTGCACTTGGTTCATTGTATAAAAGTGGATACCCGGTGCGCCGCCCTCCATCAGAATCTGGCACATTTCCGTCACATACTCTTCACCGAAGGCAGCAATGCTCTCCAGATCCTGGCCATAGCCATCGAGTTTGCGCGCCAGCCAACGGGGAATTTCAGCGCCGCAGTTGCGTGAAAAGCGCGCCAAATTCGCATAGTTGGTGATCGGCATAATGCCCGGGTAGATCGGCTTATCGATACCGGCCTTTTCGCAGGCATCCAAAAAGTAGAAATACGCGTCGGCATTAAAGAAGTACTGGGTAATAGCGCTGTTTGCGCCGGCATCCAGCTTTTCTTTTAAGTACGCCACATCCTGCTCGTAACTCGGCGCGTCGGGATGAACCTCCGGGTAGGCAGCAACTTCTAACTCGAAATGGTCGCCGGTGTGCTTGCGAATGAACTCGACGAGTTCTCGGGCATACACTAAGCGCGTTGCCCCCATTCCGGAGGGAATATCACCGCGCAATGCGACGATGCGACGCACACCCGCCTGACGATACTGTTCAACCAGTGCCAGAACCTCCTCTTCCTCGTCACCACCAAAAGACAAGTGAGGGGCGACATCAATGCCCGCCGCCTTGGCATCGAGAACGATGCCCCGGGTATTGTCTCGGGTAGACCCGCCCGCACCATAGGTGACGGAAAAGAAGTCTGGCGCCAGACTATTCAACTCATTGCGGGTGGCAACAAGCTTTTCGCGACCGGCTTCGGTCTTGGGTGGAAAAAATTCAAAACTGTAGCGATTGGCCATGCACACATCCGCTTATTATCTGTCACGCGTATTAATGCCCCGCGCCCAATAGGCGGCGCGGGGTAAACGGCAGCGGCGAAACCGCTACCTCGGGCTTAGTACTTGTAGCTGTCCGGCTTGAAGGGGCCGTCCACGCTCACACCGATGTAGTCGGCCTGATCCGCTTTGAGTTTGGTTATCACGCCACCAAAGCCCGCCACCATGTGCGCGGCAACCTCTTCATCCAACTTCTTAGGCAGCACTTCAACGGTGATAGCAGCTTCGCGCAGTTCTTTTTCCAGATCGGCAAAGCGGCGCTCGTACAGGTAAATTTGCGCCAGTACTTGGTTGGCAAACGAACCGTCCATAATGCGGCTGGGGTGACCGGTGGCGTTACCCAAGTTAACCAGGCGACCCTCTGAAAGCAGGATCAAGTGATCGTTGCTAGCGCGGTCGCGATACACAACGTGCACCTGTGGCTTGATCTCATCCCACTGCCAATTTTCACGCATGTAGGCCGTGTCGATTTCATTGTCGAAGTGACCAATGTTGCACACTACGCAGCCGTTCTTCAGCGCCGCCAGCATATTCGCATCGCAAACGTTCACGTTACCGGTTGTCGTTACCAGCAGGTCGGTAGTGCCCAGCAGTTCGCTATTGATGCTGCTTGCCTCACCCGTGTTCACACCATTGATGTAAGGCGACACCACTTCAAAACCATCCATACAGGCCTGCATCGCGCAGATGGGATCGATTTCTGTCACCTTTACGATCATGCCTTCCTGACGCAGTGATTGCGCAGAACCTTTACCAACATCACCGTAGCCAATAACCAGCGCTTTTTTGCCCGACAGCAGATGGTCGGTAGCGCGCTTGATCGCATCATTTAAGCTGTGGCGACAACCGTATTTGTTGTCGTTCTTCGACTTGGTCACCGAGTCATTGACGTTGATCGCGGGCACTTTCAGCTCGCCCTTCTTCAACATATCTTGCAGGCGGTGAACCCCTGTGGTGGTTTCTTCAGTGATACCGTGGATCTTGTCGAGCATCGCCGGGTACTTCTCGTGGAGAATACCGGTCAGGTCGCCGCCATCGTCGAGTACCATGTTGGCATCCCAGGGTTGACCGTCTTTCAAAATTGTCTGCTCAATGCACCACTCGTACTCTTCCTCGGTTTCACCCTTCCAAGCGAAAACAGGAATGCCGGCCGCGGCGATCGCCGCTGCAGCGTGATCCTGAGTGGAGAAAATATTGCACGACGACCAACGCACTTCCGCGCCGAGAGCGGTCAGTGTTTCGATCAACACCCCGGTTTGAATGGTCATATGAATACAACCGAGAATTTTGGCACCCGCCAGGGGCTTGCTATCGCCATATTTTTCGCGCAGAGACATCAGCGCAGGCATTTCACCTTCTGCGATACTCAGTTCTTTGCGACCCCATTCGGCCAGGCTGATATCGGCAACTTTATAGTCGCTGAAATTTTCTACTGCAGTTACTGTGGCAGTCATATTGCTATCCTCAAATTAATTTCGCGAGTGGCTTTGCTTCTTACACCGCCGCTTTCAGCGCCTCGGCGCGATCGGTTTTTTCCCAGCTGAAGGCCGTGCTGGTTTCGCTGCGGGCTTCACCGTTTTCTGTCCATTGGTACGTATGCTCGTATGGCTCCCGACCAAAATGGCCGTAGGCCGCTGTGGGCTGATACATGGGGTGAGCCAAGTCCAGCATATTGGTAATGCCGTAGGGGCGCAGGTCGAATACCTGCCGCACTGCCGCCACCAATTTCTCATCACTGACTTTGCCGGTGCCGAAGGTGTTCACTGAAATCGAGGTCGGCTCCGCGACACCAATCGCGTAGCTCACTTGAATCTCGCAGCGGTCAGCCAGACCGGCGGCGACAATATTCTTCGCCACGTACCGGCCGGCATAGGCCGCACTGCGGTCCACTTTGGAGGGATCCTTGCCCGAGAAGGCACCGCCGCCATGACGCGCCATACCGCCGTAGGTATCAACAATGATTTTACGCCCCGTCAGCCCGCAGTCACCCACTGGGCCACCGATCACGAAATTGCCGGTGGGGTTGATGTGGAATTGCGTACCGGCGTGCAACAAATTGGCGGGCAACACATGCTTGATAATCTCTTCACGCACGGCCTCCTGAAGATCAGCCTGGCTGATATCAGGGTTGTGCTGGGTCGACAACACAACGGCATCAACGGCCACCGGCACGCCGTTCTCGTAACGCAAGGTCACCTGACTTTTTGCATCGGGGCGCAACCACGGCAGCACACCGTTTTTGCGCAGATAAGCCTGGCGCTCAACCAAGCGGTGGGAATAAAACAGCGGTGCAGGCATCAGGTGCTCGGTTTCGTTAGTGGCGTAGCCGAACATCAACCCTTGGTCGCCCGCGCCCTGATCTTCAGGTTTGGCGCGATCCACACCCTGATTAATATCGACTGACTGCTTGCCAATGGCATTTAATACAGCACAACTGGCGCCATCAAAACCCACATCGGAGCTGTTGTAGCCAATGCCGGTAATAACGTCGCGAATAATATCTTCGAGATCCACGTAGCACGAGGTGGTGACTTCTCCGGCAACCACTGCCATACCCGTTTTAACCAAGGTCTCTACGGCAACCCGGGCATGCTTGTCACGCGCGATGATCGCGTCGAGCACCGCATCGGAGATTTGATCGGCAAGTTTGTCTGGGTGTCCTTCCGATACCGACTCGGAGGTGAACAGGCTGTATTCAGACATTGATAGTCTTCCTCATTGTAATGGCCCTGTGGCCAGCTCGTTATTTCTTGCCCGGCTTTATAAACTGCCGAACTTGCACGCGAAAACCGTTTAACTGGGCCAGGTAAACTGACGGCCCCTCTTCCAAGCCGCAGGCCAACGCCCACTCACTTAATTCTTCCTGCGCGATGCCCAGCCACAGATCACCGCAGGCCTCTCTGGCCCAGTTTTGATCGTGAGGGCAGAGTTCAGCCAGGCAAAATACCCCGCCCGGACTCAACATGCGCTGTACGTCGTTAAAAATATCTGACGGCGAAGGCACGTGGTGAAGCACCATATTGGCCACCACACAATCGGCTTCACCCTCGGGCAAACGCCGGCTGCGGCTGTCGCCCAGCACAAACTCTATGCCGTCGAGCCCTTTGCCAGCAGCGGCGGTGCGCGCTTTGTCCAGCATTGGCTCACTGTTATCAAGCGCGATCACCCGTGCGTAACGGCCGGCCAGTTCAGCCAGAAAATCGCCCTCGCCCGGGCCGATCTCGACCGCCAAACGCCCACCCTCGGGCTGACTGGCCCGCAACAGCTCGGCGCAACTTGGGCCGTATACGCTGTACGCAACCATTTGCTCTTGCTGCTCACCGAACTCACCGGCGTGCTCAGCGAAAAACGCTCGCGAGCGCTCCGCCCGCTCGGCGACCACTTTTTCTAGCTGCCGCTGCTGCCCCGCATCCAATACCAGCTGCTCGGCAGCATTGAGCACCGCGGTGTGCAGCTCGGCCACACTGGCATGTTCAGCTTGCCAATTGCGGCGGTAAAACAAGCTATTACCTTCGCGACGACGAACAACCAAGCCCGCAGCGGCGAGTATTTTTAAATGGTGGCTCATGCCCGACTGGCGAACATCTAAAATCTGGCACAGCTCCTGAACGCTGTAGGCATCGCGACTTAACACACGCAGCACTTGCAGACGCAAGTTATCGGCTCCCGCCTTGCAGAGCTGGAGAACCATGGCGCCGATAGCCGGCGCGCTCGGTGTTGCAGGGAGAGACTCAGAGGAATCTGCCGCCGCCACATTGCAAGAGTGTGCATCCATGGCGAGGCAGTGTAGCAGCCTTAATGGCTATATCAAAATATTTTGATATAGACTTCCATTTGGTAATTATTGCACCAGCGGCCTCGGCATTGGCGCCGCAGAGGGGAGGGAGTGCCGCAGGATTCGCCACACCACTTGACCAAACTGTCGCGGCAGCGAGCCGGTATTGTAGTGCTGACCAAATTTCTGACATATCGCCCGCAGCTCTACCGACATTTCCTCGTAACGGTGGGCCGGCACAGTGGGAAACATATGGTGCTCGATCTGGTGACTAAGATTGCCTGACAAGATATGGAACAGCTTACCACCACTGAGGTTCGACGAGCCTCGCAACTGACGCAAGTACCATTCCGCTCGGCTCTCGTTATCCAACACCGAGCGCTCAAACACCTCGGCATCAGCGGTAAAGTGGCCGCAGAAAATGATCATAAATGTCCAAAGGTTGCGGATCAGGTTGGCAACCAAATTACCGCTGAATACCGTTAGGAAAAACGGCCCGGCAAGCAGCGGGAAAAACACATAGTCTTTAAGTAGTTGACGCCGAGTCTTCTTCCAGAGCGGTCGCAGCTCCTCCTTTAATTGCAGCCAGGACTTCCGCCCCTTGGCGACCCTGCCCAGCTGCAGCTCCTGAATTGCCACGCCCCACTGAAACAACAGCGCCAGCAGTACCGCGAATACCGACTGAAACAGGTAGGAAAAATGCCAACGCTGCTCGGGGAAGAGCCGCAGCAGGCCGTAGCCCACGTCATCATCAAGCCCCTTGATATTGGTGTAACTGTGATGCTTGTAGTTGTGGCTCTCGCGCCAGTTGTCTGACGTGCCGACGATATCCCACTCATACGTCGCGCCGCGCAGCGCAGGTTCGTTCATGAAGTCGTATTGGCCGTGCATCACATTGTGGCCAATTTCCATGTTCTCCAGAATTTTTGCCACACCCAGCAATACGGTGCCCAGTATCCATGCAGGCGGGAAAACGCCGATAAACAGCAGCCCTCGCCCCACGACCTCCATGTATTGCTGCACGCGAATCAAGCGGCGAATATAGCGGGCATCGCGCTCGCCCACGTCGGCGATCGCGCGCTTTTGCAATGCGTCGACGGCCTCGCCAAACGCGGTTAATTCCTCTGGGCTCAGCGCCCGACTTTTCCCTTGACTCACAACGCTCACCTATATGTCCAATTCGATGTTGCTGTTTGCGCGGCTGACGCACAGGCGCACAGACCCCGCCCCGCGAAGCTGCTCACCGTTTAACTGATTTTGACTTTCCCCACTGCGCTGACCACAGCTGCAGCTGTTGCAAATACCCATGCGGCAACCGTGAGGAGGCTGGTGCCCCGCCTCCTCTAGCGCGTCGAGTAATGACTGTTGAGAAGAAACCGTGATCGTTTGCCCACTGCGAGTTAACGAGACCTCAAAGAAACTCTCCGCTGCCACCGCTTCACCGAGCCGTTGCGGCGGACTAAATGCCTCGACATAAAAACCACCCGCCACGTCAGAAAATAGCTCGCGAGCCGCTCCCACAAACGCGCTGCCACCACAGGCAAATACACTGGCATTTGGATACCGCTCACACAGCGGCGCCGCCACCTCCGGGCTCAGACGCCCAGTCGAATAAAGCGATGAGGAATCACCGGCGTTGCAAAACCGCCTCACGGAAAACTGGGGGTGCGTCTGGCAGAGCGCGTCCAGCTCCTCGGTAAAGCAGAAACGCTCGACCTGTTTCTCCCAATACCACAGCTCGCCCCGAAGCGCGTCACCGCGCCTTGCCTGCTCGGCAATCAGGTTATAGATCGCGGTAATACCACTGCCCGCCGCGAGAAATACCTGCGCCGACGCCCCCGCCAAACCTTCCGCGAGTTCGCCATAGGGCTGGCTTAGCTCAAGCACATCGCCCACGCGCAAGTGATCGTGTATGTGATTGCTGACAAGCCCGCCCGGCTCACGACGCACCGAGATGCTGACACAACCACCCTCAGCGGGGCGCGACAGACTGTAACTACGGGTGCAGAGGCGACCGTCAATCTCGACAGACACATTTACATGCTGACCGGGCTCTGCCGATTGAAAATTACGGTTTGGCCGCAGCGCGATACTCAGCGTCTCTGCACCTTCCATGCGCAGGCTCTGCACGCGGGCAAATACCCGCCGCCACGCCGTAATGCTGCCGAACTCTCGAGCCCAGAAATCAAATTGCGACTCGCTTATCAGCGCCCCTAGCATTCCTGCCACACGCGGCATGCGCTCAGGGAAACTATTCAAAGAAGAAACCACACTCGCCATTGCCTTCATCCGGTGGTGAATTTTCGACAAATATACACGTGTATTTATAAGTGTCAATACAGGTGTATATTCATGTGTATATTTACTTGTATATACGAACGTCAAACAACGCACTAGAATGAGCACTTCAGGCCAGCAGGGCCAACCGCGAACACGGCAGAGACATGGGCATCAGAACACGACGCAAGAACAAGCAGGAAGCCGAGACCAGCAGTCGCCGGACACAGGTTACCGCGCAAGATTTAATGGATGCCGCCGTGCGGCTGCTGGGTACTCACCGCAGCGTTTCCACGCTGAGCCTTCGGGAAATTGCGAGAGAAGCCGGGATCGCCCCCAACAGTTTTTACCGTCACTTTCGCGATGTTGATGAGTTGACGGTTGCGCTTATTGATCAGGCAGGGCGCGCCTTGCGCGGTATTATCCGCGAAGCGCGACAGCGGCTTTCCATGGAGCGCAGTGCAATTCGCACGTCGGTCGAGGCGTTTATGGACCAGCTCGACGCCGATGAAAAATACTTGCAGGTGCTGCTGCGCGAGATGTCTACGGGCTCGGACGCCTTCCGCCAAGCCGTCGAACGGGAACTCACCTATTTTGAGGACGAATTGCGCGACGAGCTTGAGCGCATGGAGAAACTCACTGGCCACGCCACCTTTGAACCTGCGCTCACCGCAAAGGCCATCACCCGCCTGGTTGTGGCCATGGGCGCCAGCGCTGCCAGCCAGTCGCTTGACCAGCGCGCCGAACTCATCGACCAAACGGTCATCATGATTCGCATGATCATGGTCGGCTCACAAGCGATGGCAAAGAAAGCTTAGGCCCCTCGACAGCCCCCAAGCCAATACAAAAAAGGAGCCTTTCGGCTCCTTTTTCATTCTTGCTACTTGCTGATTGGGGTCAGCACGATCGGCAAATCATCAACCGGCTTCGGCAGTGGCACGGTTTGCATCTTATCGCTGAAGTTATCCGCCAGGCGGAACTCGTAACGGCGCAAGAATTGGTGGAGGAAATTCTTCACCTGCATTAGCGCAAAGTGCATACCTATACACTTGTGGCCGCCGCCACCAAAGCCAACAAAGCTAAAGCTGTGGCGCTTGTGCTCATTGCGCGGCTCCAGCCAGCGGTCGATATCGAACTTAAGCGGAGCGTCCCAGTACTCACCCATGCGGTGGGTATGCTGCGGCGCCATAAACAAAATGGTGTTGGCAGGAATTTTAAATCCGCCCAGCTCACACTCATTGATAGTGCGACGCTGCATCATCATCACCGAGGGGTGCAAGCGCAATGCCTCTTTGGTCGCCGCTTCCGCAAGTGGCATTTTCTCCAGGTCTTCATACTCCATGAAGTCCTTGTCGATTGCCTGGGCTTCTTCGCGCAGGCGCTGCTGCAACTCGGGGTTTTGGCCCAGGTGGAACAGCAAGTGGCTGAGTGCACTGGTCGTTGTATCGTGGGCAGCAAAGAGCAGGAAGCTCATGTGCGCAACGATATCCTCATCAGAAAAGTACTCCCCTGTTTCAGTCTTTTCCTTGGTGAAGAAGGTAAAGGTATCGATGCCATTACCCGCACGACGCTCGCCAATCAGCTTGCCGAAGAACTCCTTGAGGAAGCGCTCCGCTTTTTTACCTTTCGCGTATTTGGTGCCGGGGATTTCTTTGGTGACGATACCCATTAAGCCATCGGCAATATCCAAGAAGGCGGTATTCAGCTCATCGGCACGCGAGTCGTCTTTGTCCAGGCCGACGAAAATTTCCGAGGCAACGTCCAGCAGCGTTTGCTTAATGGCTGGGAAGAACAGCATTTCCTTGTTCTTGCCCCACGCTTCAACCGCCTCGCCAATCATCGGCCCCATCGTGCCGATATAGCCTTTCATCGCGTCATTTTTGAAAGCCGTTTGCATCATACGACGCTGAAAACGGTGCTCCTCGTGGTCGCGCAGCAACAGCGCACCCTTATAGAAGCGCCCGAGAGAGCCCATGTAACCCATCTCGGCAGAGAAATTTTTATCGCGATCCAGGTAAACCTCTTTATAGAGGTCGGGGCCAACCAGTAGTACGCCTTTAAAGCCCGCCAGACCGAAGCGAGAAACTGGTCCGAACTCCTTGTATTGTTTATCGATCGTGCCGTAGAGGTCTTTCACCAATGGAAAGGTGTGACCAATAATCGGCCACCCAAACGAGCCGGGAATGTGATCCAACTTGTCGTTATTGGGAGCGAGTTTGTAATCCGTATTGACTGCTGTGGCCATGCTTCTGCCCTCCGAAGGGGGTCCGTGTAGTGAATTATTTTGGAAGTCATCATAGAAGCCAGTTCGATACATATCAAGCGTTCGATATGAAATATTCGTCATCTTCAGGTATAGTTCCGCTCAGCGACAATTGAGCACACCCAGAGGTACGCCCCACAGTGAGGAAAGTAGACCACGACAGCCGCCGCGAGGAAGTCGCCGAAGCGGCCGCGAGACTCATTGCCAGCAAGGGGCTCGAGGCACTCACCACCCGCGCACTGGCAAAATCACTGGGGTGCTCCATCGGCGTGCTCTCGCACTACTTCAGCAGTAAAGAAGAAATTGTGATTGCGGCGTTTCGCTGGGCAGACCAGCGCATTGACCTGCGCATGCAAGAGGCCAGCATCCAGCAGGACAACCTGAGCCTGGATCAGTTCTTCCCCATCATCAAGGCAGGCCTCCCCCTCGACGAGGAGTCCGACCTCGAGTGGCGAGTGCGCTTAAATTTGCACACCTTCGCCCTCACCCACAACGATAGCCTGCAGGCCGAGTTGGAAAAGAACACACAGAACCGCGAATTAATGCAAGGGATGATCACCTCGCTGCAGGCACAGGGTGAATTGCGCGACGATGTCAGCGCAGAAGACATCACCAATATCGCCTTTGACCTGGTGATCGGCATGGCCAAGAACCTGGTGATGAGGCCCTTCAACGAGCGGGAAGAGCGGTCGGCCTATCTGTTTAGAATGATTGAACAGCTGCGCCCGGAGAAACGCCGTCCGGACGCAGCCAGCGCTTAAGCGCGGCTTTTCTCGATAACCTCGGCCGCGTACCACTGCAGCATTGCCACTTTCTCGTCGACCGTTTTGTCATCGGGCTCAGAGGCATAGACATCGCGGAAGGCAACCAACACCTCATCAACGCCGATATCCTCCAAGCGTTTAATGCCATCGGCACTGTAGGCCTCAGCAGTCATGGCTTGAAACTCGAAGGGCAGATGATCGCGACCATACTCAACGCGGAATTCATTGATTTGATCGATCATTGCCTTGATCGAGTCTAAATCACCCCCGGCCGCAATCCAGCCATCACCCAGGCGAGCCGCGCGGCGCAGTGCAGGCTTAGAGTGACCACCGACAAGAATCGGGGGGCGCTCGCTCGGCACGGGGCACAGCTTAATTTCCGGCAGATCGAAGATTTCACCCTGATAACCAAAATACTCGCCGCTCATCAGGCCGTTGATGATCTCAATCATTTCGTCCATGCGCTTACCGCGGCGCTCCCAGGGGACATTGGTGACTTCGAAGTCTTCGGCCCAGGGGCTAATACCGACACCGTAGCCAAAGCGGTTACCGCTGAGAATAGCCAGCGTCGACAACGACTTAGCGATCAGCGCTGGCTCGTGAACAGCCAATTTGTGCACTGAGGTTGTGAAGCGAATATTTTCGGTTTTCGCTGCCAGGTGAGCCGCTAGCAGAAAGGGCTCCATAAAGGGAACACCATCGAGGAACTCTCGGCTACCGTCGTTGTTATAGGGGTACTTAGAGCTCGCTTCTTTGGGATAGCAAATGCTGTCAGGCATGGTGATGGTGTCGAAACCCAGCTTCTCCGCTTCAATACTCAGCGGCACATACTGTTCAACCGGACACATACTGTGGTGGTAGGCAAACTTCATGGTGGCATCCTTCTTTGCTTATTGTTCCCCGCCGATGCGGTATCGATCTTCACTATAGTGTGGCGAGTTCGCCGCCTATAACCTCCGAACGGACGAGTTTACGTATTGGTATGGCGACTGGAGGCAGGCAGGCTGAGGATAGTGGCTGGCGGTATAAGCTCGCAAACCGCCAGCGCCAAGCCATCGCCCACGAAACAGGCGCTGTTTTTTGCTAAGCTAAGGCGCTATACCACCGCCGCATGCAAGGAATATGACACTGACCGCCGTTAAAGACACCCGAAGCCACCGCACACGTGACAGCCTTATTCGCGCAGCCGAAAGGCTCTTTGCCGAACAGGGTGTCGATGGCGTCTCGATCAATACCATTACCCGCGCCGCCGGCCAAGCCAACCGCAATGCGGTGCAGTACCATTTCGGCAATAAAAATGGCCTGCTACAGGCGATTTTCGACAAGCATGGCCCCGCCCTTGCCGAACGCCGCGCCGAATTGGCAGACCAAATGCTGGCTGACGGTGTTGCCACGCCACAACTGGTTGCCACCGCCATTGTTCAACCGCTGATCGAGAAGCTGGACGACAGCGACGGCGGCGAAGCCTATATCCACATCAGTGCCGAACTGATTGCCACCAATACCCTGGGCTACGACTTGGCGGATAAGCACTCCCTGCAGTTGGCGCGGGAAACCAAAATCGCAAAGCTGGCAGCGCAGGAACTTACCGAGCTCCCCCCCGAAATTGCCCAGCAGCGCATTCTATTGATGAACGTACTCGGCTTTCACGGCGTGTCCGACCATGCGCGGGTGCGCAAAAACACGGGGTTTAACCCACTGATCCGCGACACGGACTTCATGGCCAGCAACCTTATTGACAGTATGGCGGCCATATTGGAAGCGCCACCGTCGCAGCACAGCCTGGATATTTTGGCCAAGCGGCGACAAACCACCCAACACGGCGCCCCGTCATGCGCCTAACCTTTCTCGGCACCAGCGCCGGCACCCCCACTCGGCACCGCAATGTCACCGGCCTGGCGCTGGCCATCGACGACGCCCGCGATTGGTACCTGTTCGACTGCGGTGAGGGCACTCAGCACCAAATACAGCACACGCGATACAGCAGCGCCAAATTGCGCGCCATCTTCGTCACCCACGTGCACGGCGACCACTGTTACGGGCTGCCAGGCCTGATTGCCAGCGCGAACATGAGCGGCCGCAAAGCCCCCCTAACTATTTGCGCGCCCGACGGTATCGAACAATTTATCCGCGCCACCTTCCTGCACACCGACATACGGGAACTGCGCTTTCCTCTGGAATTTGTGCGTAGCGATGCGCCGGACTTCCATTTTGACGATGGCCACCTGCGGGTCAGCGCTCACGCGCTGTCTCACCGTGTCCCCTGCTTTGCCTACCGCGCCGAGGAAGTCCCACCTCGCCACCTGATTGAAGAAACGTTAGACGGCAAGGGAATTCCCAGAGGGCCTCTGTGGAACCGACTGCAAAAGGGGGAAAACATCGTCTTGGATGACGGCCGCGCCGTGCTCGCCGACGATGTTAGCCAGGCGGCATGGTCACCGCGCAGCGTTATTGTCGGCGGTGATAACGACCAACCCGCCCTGCTACACGACGCCATGTGTAACAGCGACGCCATGATCCACGAGGCAACGTTTACCGAGGACGTTCTGGCCCGGGTGGGACCGCAATACATGCACAGCACGGCGGCCATGGTGGCCAAAGCCGCCGAGCGCAGCGAACTGCCGCACCTACTGCTAACGCATTTCAGCCAGCGCTATCGCCTCAAGGGCGGGGAGAGCATTGAACACAGCATCGACGACCTGCGCAAAGAAGCGCGCCAGCACTACAGCGGCACATTGATCATGGCCGAAGACCTCGAGTGCTATCAGCTGGAAAAAAACCGCGACATAACGCCGCTTTCAACCAACCCTAAAAGGCCCTAGGGCATCGCCTCTAGCGCAGCACGCTGGCGCTCCTGCTCTTCGCGAACCCACTGTTTGTTGTGCTCACCGGGCACAAGCAAGGTCGGTGGCGGCGTTTGCGAGAAGGCAGCCAAACTTGCCGCGACAACATCCTCCGCGTTCGACCAATACTCCTCGGGAATCGAACGCTTATCAAAGCCCGCCAGCGCCTCACCCCCGTGAAAGTCGCTGTGGGTGTAACCGGGGCACAGGCACTGCACGGCAATACCGTGACGGTGATTTTCCTTGGCAAGAGACTGACTAAACGCCACCAAAAACGCTTTTGAAGCGCCGTATACCGCAGCGCCTTTCATCGGGATCAAGCCCGCCATGGAAGCAACATTAATCACCCGCCCGCGACCGAGTTCCTGCATGTAGGGCAGCGCGCCACGGCACAGCGACACACTCGCCTGACAATGCAGGGACAGCATCTCCAACTCAGTGTCGAGGTCACTGTCTACCAGCGCATTGTCGGTGGTGAATCCGGCATTGTTAATCAGAATGGTCACCGGGCCTTTTTGCCGGATGGCCTCCATCACCTCGGCCACGCCCAGCGGCTTGCAAAGATCGACGGCAATACAGTGAATCTCACAGTCGACGCTGGCCAGGCTCTCGGCAACACGCGACAGTTTTTCTGCGTCGCGCGCCACAAGAATCATTGATGAGCACTGCGGAGCAAGCGCCTGCGCGAAGGCTCGGCCAATTCCGGCAGAGGCGCCGGTAATTAATGCAATATCGGAATTATTCGCGCTGGCCATAGTCCATCTCTTAACATTGTTCAGGGCGTGAATTCTGCACTGAAGGCGCGCCGAGGGGAAGCCGAATCCCGGGAACGCGAGTTACCAAGTGTTCATGTCAACGCGACGGCAACACACCCCAACAGGAGGCAATATGCGCAACTATCTCACCTGCTACGCCGCCGGCAGCCTCGGCGGCTTGGCCAACAGCCTGGCGCTTTGGCTTTGCGGTCTGTACGGACTAACCGCCGCCGCGGGGGTCAATATTTCGCCACCACTAACGCCGGAATGGCTCTATCCGCGTCTGGTCTGGGGAGGCCTGTGGGGCCTGCTATTCGCCCTGCCGCTCTTCAGCGGAGCGTGGTTGCGTCGCGCCTTGCTGATCAGCCTCGCCCCCAGCGCCGTCCAGCTTTTCATTATTTTTCCGTATCACTCTCCGTACGGCCAAGCGGGGCTTGCCCTCGGCACGCTAACGCCCGTTTTTGTGCTGGCATTCAACGCGGTGTGGGCAATTACCTGCGCGCTTAGCTTGCGCCTGACTCGTTAAAATGAAGAGCCGGGCTGCTGCAAGAATTCCAGCTCTTCGGCGCTGGACGCTCGCCCAAGCACGGCATTGCGGTGAGGGTAGCGGCCGAAGCGCTCGATAATATCGGCGTGCTGGCGAGCAAAACGAAGATTATTCTCCACGCCCAGCGCCTCGTAGAGGGCAAGAGACTGCCGCTGAATCAGTTTCGATTCACTGTGCATATACGGCATGTATAAGAACGCCCGCTGTTGCTCATCGAGAGTGCGATCTGCACCGCCGGCAATGGCCTCTTGCGCCAATACCAGCGCCAGCGGGTCACATTGAAACGACTGCGGGCGGTCGCGATAAATATTGCGGGAAAGCTGATCCAGTACAATGACCTCGGCCAAACGCCCCAGCGGCTGTTCACGCCACTTATATAGCTCCGCGGCCGCCGCGGCACGGTGACATTCACCAAATCGTTTGGCGATTAGCGAATCCAATTCTGCCGACTTGGCGAACCACTGACCGGGTGTCAATTCATCAAACCAAAATTCTATTACCGCTTGCCACGTTGTCACCGAACGCCCTCCGTTACATAACATGCCGCCATCCTCTGCTGCCAAGCCGCAGACAGCAAATATAAAATGCATAGGCACAGCGTTGCGCCTGTTGCGACTCATTAACTTACTGCAGAGGCAGCCCAATTACTGTTAACGAGCCACCAACAGCGGACAGTTAGCCACAAGGGCTGCTAAAATGCCGTCGAAAATTCCCTCAGCTGGAGAGCACCCGATGGCCAAGGCAAAGGCGGTTAATTTTGAATCTGCCCTCAAAGAACTCGAAACACTCGTGCAAACGATGGAATCTGGCGAGTTGAGCCTGGAAGAGTCGCTAAAAGCCTTCGAGCTGGGCATGAGCTTGAGTAAAGACTGTCAGCAGGCGCTTGCCGATGCTGAGCTTAAGGTGCAACAACTCACTGCCGACCTCGACGCTACGGACCCCGCCTAATGCCCTTTGACACTTATCTTCAGCAATGTCAGTCGCGGCTACAGCGCGCGCTGCCGGAGCACCTGGCCCAGGCATTTAGTGAGTTCAGCGACCACGATGCCAGCGAGCAGCTGGCCCGCCTGACCGAAGCCAGCCAATACAGCATTATGAATGGTGGCAAACGCGTGCGCGCCACACTGGTCTATGCCACCGCGCAAACTTTACAGGCCGACATCGACGACGCCACATTGGACAGCATTGCCTGCGCCATTGAGATGATCCATGCCTACTCCTTGGTTCACGACGACTTGCCCGCCATGGACGACGACGACCTTCGCCGCGGCAAGCCCACTTGCCATATCGCCTACGACGAGGCCACTGCCATTCTTGTTGGCGACGGCTTGCAAAGCCGCGCCTTTGAACTGATCGCCGAGCTTCCTCTCCCTGCCACACACTGCGTGGCGATGGTCAAGCTTCTGGCGGCCGCCAGTGGCCCGCGCGGCATGGTCGGTGGACAAGCTATCGACCTCGCGAACGTTAATCGCAGCCTCGATCTGCACACACTGCAAACCATGCACCAGCTCAAGACCGGCGCGCTCATCCGAGCGGCTATCGGCCTGGCCGCCCTGGCCTGCGGAGCCAGCGCGTCACAGCAGCAACAACTGGACGATTATGGCAAAGCCGTCGGCTTGGCCTTCCAGGTGCAGGACGACATCCTCGACATAGAGAGCGACACAGCGACATTGGGCAAAACCCAGGGCGCCGATATCTCGCTAAACAAGCCGACCTTCCCCAGCCTGCTCGGCCTCGATGGCGCCAAGGACCTCGCTCGGCAACTCCACCAGCAAGCCGTGGCAGCACTGAGCAGCTTTGGCGATCACAGCGACGCCCTGCACCAACTTTCCAACTATATTATTGAGCGGCAACACTAAGCGGGCCATCAACATTGGCCGCTAACAACGTATAGTACCGCGCGAACACCGTGTCGCAGGCCGACAATTGGTTTACAATTGCCCCCTTTTTCGCCGCTTTGGGTCAGAAATTGATGTTCCAGAAAATTCCCTCGCAGCCACCGTCAACGCCTTTACTCGATGGCATCGCCGACCCGGACGACCTGCGCGGCTTGGAAGAACAGCAACTCCGTCAGCTCGCCTACGAACTCCGCGAGTACCTGTTGTATTCGGTTGGTCAAACTGGCGGACATTTTGGCGCTGGCCTGGGCGTTGTCGAACTCACCATCGCGCTGCACTACATTTACAACACTCCCGAAGACCGCCTGGTCTGGGATGTCGGTCACCAGTGCTATCCGCATAAAATATTAACTGGCCGACGCGAGCGCATGAATACCATGCGCAAAGCGGGTGGTTTAGCCGGCTTCCCCAAACGCGAGGAAAGCCCCTTTGACACCTTCGGCGTCGGGCATTCCAGCACAAGTATTAGCGCCGCCCTGGGCATGGCCATTGCCGCCCGACAACAGGGCATCGACCGGCGCACCGTTGCGGTCATTGGCGACGGCGCCATGACCGCGGGCATGGCCTTTGAGGCCATCACCCACGCCAGTCACACCGGTGCCAACATGCTGGTGGTGCTGAACGACAACCAGATGTCGATTTCGAAAAACACGGGCGGGCTGAACACTTATTTTTCTAAGATCTGGGCATCGAAAACCTACAACCAGATCCGCAGTGGCGGCAAATCCGTGTTGGAGAAATTCCCCGGCCCGGCAAAAGATATTGCTGCCCGCCTGGAAGAGTATATGAAGGGGATGGTCTCTCCTGCCACGCTATTTGAAGAGCTGGGCTTCAACTACATTGGCCCCATCGACGGTCACGACCTGGATGTACTCGTTCCCACTTTGCGCAACCTTCGCGAGCTCGACGGCCCGCAAATGCTGCATATCATGACTAAAAAGGGCAAGGGCTTTGCCCCGGCCGAGAAAGACCCGGTAGGCTTTCACGCTATTTCGAAAATTGAGGCCGACACCCCCG
>Ga0208468_1000194_pt1 | contig 20096 bp, 21 predicted proteins | sample DeeseametaMP0960_FD_184198 | JGI IMG/M metagenome (GOLD analysis project Ga0208468, IMG submission 184198) | Marine microbial communities from the Deep Indian Ocean - MP0960 (SPAdes) | ecosystem: Environmental > Aquatic > Marine > Oceanic | place: East of Madagascar, South Indian Ocean... | reverse complement strand
AGGTTCTACTATAGCAACTGGTGTTACAGCACCTGTTCGTCCGACTTGGAGGATTATCTCTTTTACAGTCGTGATTTTCTCTACTGCTGGGAACTTGTAAGCAACTGAGAAACGCGGTACTTTTACCGTATAACCCATATCTATTTGTGCCGCTATTTCGTTGACTTTAACGACCATTCCATCAAGCATCATATCGTAGCTATCTCTATCACGGTTCATCACTTCGTATATCTCTTCTATCTCATCATAACCTTGTGTTACTGCTCTTTGAGGTGGTTTTCTAAATCCAAGTGAATATATGTATTCCATCTTATCACTTAAGTATTTATACTCTAAAGTATCTATACCTACACCATACGGTAAAAAGACGAGGTTTCTTTTAGCTGTTACACTAGAGTCAAGTTGGCGAAGACTTCCTGCTGCTGCATTTCGAGGGTTTGCAAAGACTGCTTCACCCTCAGCTAAACGCCGTTTATTTATTCTCTCAAACTCATCTTTAAAGATAACTATTTCACCACGAATTTCAATAGTCTCCTTATGCTCTACCGTTAAAGGAATAGACTTAATTGTTTTGACATTACGAGTGATAAGCTCACCAATAGTTCCATCCCCGCGAGTTACACCTTTAACTAAAACACCATTTTCATAGATGAGATTTAGACTTGCACCATCATACTTAGGCTCACAGTAAAAACTAATGTTGGAGTCTAGTTTATAAGTTTTTGTGAGCCATTTATCTAACCCCTCTTTGTCAAATATATCTTCAAGACTCCACATACGAGAAAGGTGAGGCTCTTTTGTGAAACCTTCACTTATCATATCCCCTACTCTTTGTGTTGGAGAGTTACTATCTAATATGTCAGGGTTTAATTCTTCATACTCTATAATTTTATGATAAAGTTTGTCATAAACTTCATCTGTAGTAATAGGATCATCTAAAACATAGTAGTGTTTTGACCATAAATTTAGTGTTTGCATAGCTTCTTTGTACTCAGTATTATTCATAAAGTTATTTTATCTAAAAATCACTTTATAGAGTTTAAGAACTTATATCCAGTACTTAGGGATAAAATCCTTTAGGATTATTTGATAAATTATTTATGACGAATGCTATAACTGACATAAGACACGATCCTGATAAAATCAGTGAAATAATAATCAAGTAGTGGTGCACTATAAATCAAAACAGCAGAAATCCCCAAAGCTGATCAAAGTATTTCTGAAATATTTTTAAGTTTAGGACTCTTCTCAAAATCTTTTATTTTGTAAAAATATATTTTTATTTGTAAATACATAAAATTTATTCTTCATAAACATTATACCTCCTAGGATGAAGGTATTAATCTAAATCTTGCTAAAATAAAAAAAAACTATTTTGGGAAAGTGTATGAAAATGATATTGGCTGAGTCACAAGATGCAAAGAATGCTTATACTTTAGTTAGAAGCCTACAAAAAAGATTGGCTGATAAACTAGATCTAATAAGTACTTCTTTAGGTGAGGGTAAAAACTTCGAAGAAGTATTTTGGCTTCGTGACGAAGGTATACATGGTGGGGGTAGCCGTTTTGAAGCAAGAGACTTTAGTCTTTTTAATACAGCAAGTATAAATATTTCCCAAGTACATTATGATGAAATTCCACAAAAAAACCTCAAATCAGCGACTGCTATTTCAACTATCATTCACCCTAAAAATCCTAATGTTCCTTCTATTCATATACATATTTCACTTACAGAGTTAAGAAATGCCTCTGTTTACTGGCGTGTAATGGCTGACTTAAATCCAAGCATATTAAATAAAGATGATAAGAACAGCTTTGATAATGCACTTAAAGGTTTAGCAGGTAGAACATATAAAGAAGCTAATCTCCAAGGTGAAAAGTACTTTGATATTCCTGCTTTAGGTAGAAAACGCGGAGTATCACACTTCTATCTTGAAAACTACAAAACAGCAGATAAAGCACAAGACCTAGAACTTGCAAAAAGTTTTGGTGAAGGGATAATAGACAAATATATAGAAATAATCACTGCTGCCTTTACATCAAGAACAAAAATAAGCCAAGCAGATAAACAAAAGCAGCTAAACTACCATACTCTCTATCTATTTCAAGTACTTACCCTTGACCGTGGTACAACATCTGGGCTACTTATTCATAATCAAAATGATATTGGTATTATGGGGTCCTTACCTTCACATATAGATAAAAAGCTCTTCCTTTCATGGAGCAAAAAAGTTTCAACACCACAAGAATATCTCATAAAAAGTCTGGGAAAATGTTTAAATGAAGATGGAGTTGTAAATGCAGATGTTAAAATAAAACTAGCCAATGTAGTAAGAGAACACTACAAAAGATATCCAGAAGCCTTAAGTATGCAAGCTAGTGGGAACACCGTACCATCAACAATCGCTAATCATACAAAGGACTAAATTTTTATATAAAGCCAAGTTCTTTTTTGATAGATATACCAATAAATCACAGCTTTTATAAGTGTCTCAACATTCATTATTATAAATATAGCCTCAATACTATAACCCATTTCATATGCTATGTATGAGGGTAGCACTCTGAAAAACCATAAACTCAAAACATTTACTTTTAGTGTAGTTTTTGTAGCACCTGCCCCACGAATTGCTGAAGAGTACACAAAAACTATTGCAAGTGGAATTTGTGCGAGTCCTACAAGTATAAGGTACTTTGATGCTACAGCTATTGTCAGACTATCTTTTGTAAAGAATCCAACTAAATACTCAGGAATGAGTATCATAACAAGTCCAACACTTCCCATAAATACATAAGCGATTCGTCCACATATAATTCCAAAGTTATAAGCTTTATCGTAATTATTTGCACCAATATTTTGTCCTATTAAAGCCATTGCCGCAATTGAGAATCCAAAACCTGGCATAAATGCTATGCCCTCAATTCGAAGTCCAACTTGATACCCTGCAAGTTCTGCTGTTCCATATGCAGTTATAATTCCCACAAAAACTAAAAAGCTCATACTTGATATTAGTCGGTCTAAAGCAGCACCCCAACCAACATGCCAAACACGAATCAAATCTTTTACTCGAATAAGTGGTAAAAAATTTAGTTTTGAATTCATCTTTTTTATAAGAATATAATAGGAAAGAATATTAAAAGTATAAGCGATAACGGTAGCTATTGCAGCCCCTTCTACACCCATTTCAGGGAATCCAAAATGCCCAAAAATTAAGACATAGTTTAAAGCTGCATTTATACATGCAGATAGAAGTTTTATATAAAGTGAACTTTTTGTATCGCCTGCAGCTGAGAGTGCATTATAAAGTAAATTATCTATAAAAATGACTACAAAACCAAGGGAGAGAATTTTAAAGTACATGGAGCCTTGTTCTACAACTTCAGGGGAAGAGCCCATTACCTCATACATCCAAGTACTTCCAAAATAACCAGCTATGCTTATAAAAAATGAAAGTATAATTGCAAAAACTACAAGAGAATAGAGTAATGCTGAAGCTCTACGTTTACGACCTTGACCTATAAAACGCGAGATTAGAGCATTTCCACCGACTACATATAGTGTTATCAGAACATTTATGATCATCATAAATTGCATACTTAAACCAACAGCTGCAAGTGCTGCTGTCGATATAACACCGACCATCAACATATCTATAAGGATTTGGAGTATATCTACGAGGTGTTTTAATGCCGCTGGAATTGCAAGAGAAAGTACTTTTTTCGTATCATTTGAGATTAGTCTAAGTATTTCGCTACCTCTTGAATCTCAGCTATTAGCATCTCTTTTGTTTCAAAGGTAAGTGTCGTACGATCTTTTACATCTTCGTTTAAAGGAGTAAAGTCAAAGACAAGTACATAATGCACTATTTTTACCTTATCACCATACAGCTCTTCCCACTCCAAACTCATTTCAGCTACTGTACCTTGCATATCTACTACAACTGCTGGATAGAGTCTTGTAATATTATCTAGTTCTAAGTCACCTTTACTTGATTTATAAATCATTTTCTTCCTTAATTATACTTTTGTTCATTTTTCCATGTTTCATTTTTAAAAATGCTAAAAGACCAAAACTTACACCAATTACAATTGATAGAACTCCCCAAAAGTCTTCCCGTTTATAAGCCATAACTACCCAACAAATATCTGCAAAAAGATAAATACCAACTGCCTCATAAATCTTGCCCTTAAAGGTCAAAAATGCACCAATATTTAAAAGTAAACCACCTATTACAGCAAAACTTATCATGATATTTCCTCTAACTTTTCTTTATTTAATACCCAAGCAAAATAAATACCACCGACCATAAATGCAAGACCCATAATAATTGCAATATACTCTAACGAAAAATCATGTGTTGCTAAAAAACCTATCATGTATGAAGTAAATGCAGCCGAACCTAGAAACATCATATCGTTATAAGCTACAATTCTGCCATAGTACTTCTCATCAATATTTTTTTGTAAAAGTGTATAGGTATAAGACCAGAGTGTTGTCGTAAAAAGTCCAACCAGAACACTCGCTATTAAAGAGAGATAAAAGTCATGCATCATATAGGCCCAAATCCAAACTGCAAAACCCTGACCTATAAAAAGATAAATAATTCTCTTGTTAGTAATCCACTTTCCAAAAATAATCGGTCCGATTACTAGACCAAGGGCACGAGCCGAGTGAATGAGTCCTAAAGCTAAAGATGTGGCAATAACTGAAGCATAATATTGATCAACCATTAGTGCAACCAAAGCATCAAATGCCGTTAAACCAACAAAAGCATGTACAATAATGAGATACAGTGCCCTAGGAGTTCTCCCTAAATAGGAAAATGTATCCACCATCATACTTAAGAATTTCTCTTGTAAGGGGTGCATAATCATTTTTATCTCTAAGATGAAGAGTAGGTAAAATGCCATTACAAAGAAAGAAGCATCAAGAATAAATGCGAATTTTACCCCTAATGCATAGACCACAAAACCACTAATCGCCATACCTAAAGTGTAAGAGAGTGACCATATAATAGAGTGAATCTCATTTGCTTTTTGAAGTTTATCTCCATCAAGTATTTTAGGTAAAAGGGACATCTCAGTTGTAAAATAAAACGAAGCGGCTGCCATTTTTAAAAAGATAAGTATATAAAGTAACCACAAGTCAGATAGTTCTGTGATAAATATAAGACAAAATGTTGCAATAATTTCAATACTTATAAGTGAAAGCATAAGTTTTTTTGGAGACATTCTATCAATAATCACACCTGAAATCGGAGCTTGAATCACCCCTGCTAAAAAATGTAACATTGCAACAAAAGCTACTATTTGTGCACTTACATTCATCTCTAAGAGTAGTGTATAGATCGCGACATTAGAAAACCATGCACCAAAATATGAAATAAGTTGAATTGTTGATAGTCTAAATAGGACTGGATGTGATTTTAATAGACTTATATACTCTTTCATTAATGCAAGATTATCATAAAAAATAGATAAATACAAAAAAAGTATTAATTTAATTAAAGTTTCAAAATATTCTGTCGATATTCTTTTTTATTACTATATAGAACAGATTAAGGGATACATCATGGATGGCATAGCAAATGTAGCAAAACAACAACAGATGCAGGTAAAAGCAGTTGAAGTAAATCTTCAGGTACAACCTAAACAAGAGCATATTCTAAAAGAGATTCAACAAGAAACAGCAAGTGTAGAGAAGAAAATTAATTTTCCAAAAGATGTTGAAAATTTAGTAAAAGAACTCAACGATGCATTAGCACCAATGAATACAAACTTAAAATTTGGAGTTGACTCTCATGATATCTTTTTTGTTTCTGTAATTGAAGAGCAAACAAATAAAATGATTAGAAGATTTCCAGCTGAACAAGCACAAGACTTTCTACTAAAAATGCAAGAAGTAACAGGTATATTATTTGATTCTAAAGGGTAAATCAGCTTACCTTTTAAGTCAATCTTCATCTACTCTTATATTTTAATTTTATCTGTTTATTTATAAGCATAATCTCATATATTTTGATACAATCCCATTAACTATTACTCTATTATAAGGTTATCATATGAAAAAAGAAGTAAAAAAAGTAGTCCTCGCTTACTCTGGGGGACTTGATACTAGTGTTATTTTAAAATGGCTACAAGAAGAGTACAATGCTGAAGTTATTACATTTACAGCTGATTTAGGTCAGGGTGAAGAAGTTGAACCTGCTCGTCAAAAAGCGCTTGACAACGGGATTAAACCTGAAAATATTTTTATTTTAGATGTTCAAGAAGAATTTGTAAAAGATTATGTATTTCCTATGTTTAGAGCAAATGCTATTTATGAAGGTGAATACCTTTTAGGTACTTCTATAGCTCGTCCACTTATCGCCAAAAAGCAGATAGAAATCGCAGAAAAAATGGGTGCTGATGCAGTAAGTCACGGAGCCACTGGAAAAGGAAATGACCAAGTACGATTTGAGCTTGGATACCTTGGACTCAATCCGGACATCACAGTAATCGCACCATGGAGAGAGTGGGACCTTAATTCACGTGAGAAACTGTTGTCTTATGCCAGAGAACGCGGAATTGATATCGATGCAAAACACCTAGATGCTGAGGGTAATCCAACTGTAAGCCCTTACTCTATGGATGCAAATCTTTTACACATCTCTTATGAGGGTCTACACTTAGAAAACCCTATGAATGAACCAGAAGAATCAATGTGGTTATGGTCTAACTCTCCTGAAGATGCTCCTGATGAAAAAGAGTACATCACAATTGAATATAAAAATGGTGACCCAATTTCGATTAATGGCAAGGAGTTAAGCCCTGCTACAATTCTTCGTACACTTAATGAGTATGGTAACAAACACGGTATTGGCCGTATTGATATCGTGGAAAATCGTTTTGTTGGTATGAAAGCTCGTGGTTGTTATGAGACACCAGGTGGAACTATCATGCTTAAAGCACACCGTGCTATAGAATCTATATGTCTTGACCGTGAAGAAGCACATATGAAAGATGGCATGATTCCAAAGTATGCTGAACTTATCTACAACGGTTTTTGGTTTTCACCAGAGCGTGAGATGCTTCAAGCAGCAATTGACACAACTCAGAAATATGTACAAGGGAGTGTTAAACTCAAACTTTACAAAGGTAATGTTGAAGTAGTAGGACGTGAATCAGACATGTCTTTATACTCAGAAGAGCATTCAACATTTGAAGAAGATGAAGTTTACAATCAAAAAGATGCAGAAGGCTTTATCCGTTTAAATGCACTTCGTCATATAATAGCTGGTAAAAAAAGAGGAACTAAATAATGAGTATGATTAAGATAGATATGAATTCACCTGAGTTTATCGAAAGAATGGAAAAGACTGTTAAGTTTACTGACAAGGTAATTAGTCAATTTGGTTGGGAATATCACCCCGAGCAAGATATTAACGAAGGTGTACAAATGGGTCTTGCTCGTAATAAGATGATGTACAACAAGCTTTTTTGTCCGTGTTTTATGGTTGAAGAAGTAGATGGTAAACCACAGTCGGTGGATAACAGAACTTGTCCATGTACACCGGCTATTGAGAAAGAAATTCCTGAACTTGGTGCTTGTCACTGTGGTATCTTTTGTACTCCAGAGTTTGCTGCTAAAAAACGTATAGAAATGGGAATAGAAGAAGTAGTTCATACTCACTCACGTGGATTAACTAAAGAAGAGTGTCAGATACTTGTAGACCAAGCGGAGATTGATTCTGATGAGATGGTATCACTTCTTGAAGCAAGAGAACTCGGAATGGTAGACTTTAAACTTGTTGATGTTAGAGAAGATATGGAGTGGCAAATGGGTCACATTAAAGGTGCTGACTCACTCATCCCTACAAGTAGCTTTTATCAAGCACTTGAAGAAGCGAAACTAGATAAGAATGAAAATATAATTCTTTACTGCCATGTAGGTAGTCGTTCAGCTCATGTTGCACGTATTATGCCTGACTTAGGTTATAAAAAACTAGGAAATCTTACACACGGTATTGTTTCTTACGGTGGGGAAAAAGAAAACTAATGAAAGTTTTACTAATTAAAGATGTAAAAAGCCTTGGTAAATCTGGCGAAGTGAAAGAAGTAAAAGATGGTTACGGTAAAAACTTTTTAATTGGAAAAGGTTTTGCAAAAGCTGCAACTCCTGAGATTTTAGCACAACATAAAGAAGATGAAATACAAGCTGCTACGGCTTTAGCTGCTGAAATTACACTTCAAAAAGAGAATGCTTTAAAGTTAGAAAAAGCCGAAGTTATCATTAGTAAAAAAATGGGTGCTAATGGTCACCTCTTTGGTTCAATCACTAAAGATGAAGTTGCTCATGCATTGTTTGAGCAACACGGTATCACAATTGATAAAAAACATATCACTGATAAAAAAGTTATTAAAACTATTGGTGAACATGACTTAGACCTTAAACTCGGTCACGGTATCCATGCAACCTTGCATGTAGATGTTCAAGGCGAGAAGTAAGATCTATGTGTTAAAGTAGAGTCATTAACAGAAGAGACACTTTATCAGATTTTGGAACAAACACAGACCTCTCTTTTAAAACAGTATATTGCACTCTTGAGTGTTAAGGGAGTTGAGTTGATTTTTGAAGATGATTCTATTAGGGCAATGGAAGTTAGCAAATCGCGTAAATGAAAATACGGAAGATATCGGGGCAAGAAGACTTCATCCCGTTCTAAAAATATACCTGAAGAAGTGAGTTTTAATGCGAATGAGCATAAAGGTTCTACTTGTTCTATTACAAAAAAACTCGTACATGATAAATTAGACGAGGTTGTTGAAGATTATGACCTCTCTAGATATATCTTATAAAATATACACAACAAGGTAACTATATGACAAAAGCTGGTTTTGTTTCTTTAATTGGGCGTCCAAACGCAGGAAAAAGTACTCTAATGAATTCACTTTTAGGTGAAAAAATTGCTATGGTGAGCCAAAAAGCAAATGCAACAAGACGTCGTTCTAATGCTATAGTTATGGTTGAAGACACACAAATAATTTTTGTAGACACACCTGGACTGCATGAAAGAGAAAAAGTACTTAACCAGTTTATGATGGATGAAGCACTTAAAGCCATGGGGGATTGTGATCTTATTATCTATCTTGCTCCTGTGACCGATAGTGTAGAGCATTATGAAAAATTTTTAAAATTAAATAAGAAAAAGATTAAACATATCATCGTTATAAGTAAAATAGATCAGGTAAAACAAGAAAAGCTCTTTAAGACAATTGCTTCTTATAACCAATTTTCAGAATATTTTGAAGCACTTGTTCCTGTTGCTATACCCAAAAAAGTAGGTCATGAAGATTTACTAAAACTCATCACAAGAAATCTACCTGAATCTCCTTTTCTTTTTAATCCAGAAGATTTAACAAGTGAACTTGTTCGTGATATATACTCAGGGTTTATCCGTGAAGGAATCTTTGAAAATGTAAGTGATGAAGTACCTTATGAATCTGATGTCATCATTGAGAGTATTGATGAAGAGTCTCATGTTGATGTAATTACTGCTATGATTATTATAGAAAAAGAATCTCAGAAAGGAATTATCATTGGTAAAGGTGGTGATTGTATCAAACGTATTGGTAAATCAGCTAGGGAAAAGATAGAAAGGCTCAGTACTAAAAAAGCTTATTTAAACTTACAAGTTGTAGTAAAAAAAGGCTGGACTAAAGATGTGAACTTTTTAAAAGAGATTGGATATGACAATTCAAAATAGATCTAGACTATTTTACATTATTACATTTTCTTTCATAATTCTTAGTAGCTCGCTTTGGGGTAATCCAGTACAAGAAAGAATATAAAACTCACATTAGTCTTGAAGTATACTATTTACTTAATTCAAAGGGTAATTATTACTCTTTGAACCTTCTCTAAAAATTGCTCTATACTTTTTTCATCAGCTTTTATTTTATATATCGTTTTATTCTCAAATTTTTTCTCTAAAATATTTACATTAAAAGCTTTACACTCATAATCAATCAACCTAATATTACTATACTCTATCTCTATTCTCACTTCTCTCTCTTTTTTATACTCTTCAAACGATGCTTCATTTAGCACTAAATTTACTGCATCACTATAAGCCCTTACTAAACCGCCAGTACCAAGTTTAGTACCTCCAAAGTAACGAACAATTATAACTGCTGAATTTATAATATTTTGACCTTGAAGTACCATTAGTGAAGGTTTACCTGATGTTCCCTTTGGTTCACCATCATCACTAGAATACTCTAATATCTGCTCATACTCATTTAAATATCTATATGCTGTAATAAAATGTCTTGCTTTTGGATGTTGTAGTTTTAACTTTTCTAAGGTGATTTTATAAGTATCATAGGGAGTAAGCCAAGCAATAAATTTAGACTGCTTGACTTCAAGTGTGTTATTTGAAATATCTTTTACATATTTCATAAAAGAATTATGCTAGATTTGTATATATTTTCTGTACATCTTCATCATCTTCTAATCGCTCTAATATTTTATCAATTTCCTCTTGCTGCTCTTCATTTATTTCAACTGGAGTATTAGCAATTCGCTCTAATGTTGCTTTTTTAATCTCTATCTTCATCGCTTCAAGTGCTGTATTTAATGTACCAAAACTAGTATAATCAGCTGTCACTAAACACTCACCCTCTTCTTCTTCAATCTCTTCAAGACCTGAATCAATAAGTTCAAGTTCTAACTCTTCAATATCTATACCATCTTTTAAATCAAACTCAAATAATGCTTTACGGCTAAACATAAACTCTAATGAGCCTTTGTTTAACATCTCTGCACCATTTTTTGTCAGTATATTTTTTACATTAGCAACTGTACGAGTATTATTATCAGTGGCACATTCTATAAAGATTAAAACACCATATGATGCCTTACCTTCAAAATTTACCTCAGACATATCTTTTAAATCTTTTGCTGTTGCTCGTTTAATAGCTGCATCAATATTATCTTTTGGCATATTTTCAGACTTAGCATTAAGTATTGCTGTACGGAGTTTAGGATTCATATCGGGATCCCCACCACCCTCTTTTGCAGCCATTGTTATAACTTTACCAAGTTTAGGGAAAAGCTTTGACATTGCTCCCCATCTTTTTAATTTTGATGCTTTTCTATACTCAAACGCTCTACCCATAAAAGTTCCTCATATTTGTTATTGTGTAATTATAGCGTTTCATTGTATAATAATGTTTAAGGAATATATATGCGACTTGGATTTCGTCTTAAACATCATTTTTTTAGTGCTTTTCGAGAATTTTTTGTACATCACCATGGCTCTATAGAGTTTCGTGCAAAGATTTTTGCACTTGTAATTGCAGCTAATGATAATCTACCTCTTGAGTGTTATGAAGTAGTTAAAGATATTGGAATGAACATATATAATGGAAATGAAGAGCGCTCTGACTTGCTAGTGATTACTACTAAAGAACTCATACAAAAAGGTAAAGAGAACAATTTTGATACAGACCAGCTAATATCTAGTATATTAAAAGAACTAACAATTGTTCCTCGTTATGCAAAAAAAATAGATATAAAAGCACTTAGGGCCCTTCTTTTACTATCTCATGACCCAGATACTATTTCATACCAAGAAAATATTTTAGATTTTTTGCAAAATATCAAAGAAGAAACTCTAAATAAATCAGCTCTTGAAGCTTAATTAAGTCATTAATGGTAAAATTACATTATTATTTTACGGAGCACTAAAACTTGTCCTTAAACCTACAAACACATACTGAACACTTTACAAATCCACTCTATTTAGAAAGTGGACGTATTTTAGAACCTTACGACATCAGATATGAAACATATGGTACTCTAAATGATGATAAAAGTAATGTCATAGTAGTTTGTCATGCCCTTACAGGAAGTCATCATGCGGCTGGAATGTATGAAAATGACAATAAGTCAGGTTGGTGGGATGGTCTTATCGGTAGTGGTAAAGTTATAAACACAGATAAATACTTCGTTATCTGCTCAAATGTTATAGGCTCTTGTTTTGGCTCAACTGGTCCTATGAGTATGAGACACCCACATCATGAAGCATACCGTTACAAGTTTCCAGTTGTAAGTATAAAAGACATGGTAAAAGCACAAAGGATTTTATTTGATAGACTTGATATACATCGAGTTGAAGCAATTATTGGTGGGAGTATGGGTGGTATGCAAGCATTACAGTTTGCCATTCACTATCCAAACTTTGCAAATAAAATCATCTCTCTCGCAGCAACTCACGCAACACAACCTTGGGCTATAGCATTTAATAAGGTTGCACAGGAGTCTATACTTAAAGACCCTGATTTTAAGCAAGGCTATTATGATCCTGAAATTATTAAAGAGCAGGGTTTATCCGGTATGGCAGTTGGTCGTATGGCTGGACATATAAGCTTTCTTTCACATGAATCAATGCGAAAAAAGTTTGGTAGGGAGTATAAACTTACAGATGGTTTGTATGAGCTTTTTGGAAAGTTTCAAGTAGAGTCTTATCTAGAGTATAATGGATATAACTTTACAAAATGGTTTGATCCACTTGCCTATCTCTACATCACTAAGGCTATAAATATTTATGATTTAGCACGTGGCTTTGACTCACTTGGTGAAGCGCTAAAGAGAGTTACTGCGAATCTACACCTTATCAGCTTTAAAAATGATGGACTTTTTAAAAACTTTGAGATGCAAGAGTTAGCAGAAGAACTCTCTGCAATAGGAAATACAGAGCACACATACATCGATATAGACAGCGACTATGGACATGATGCATTTCTTGTTGAACTCGATAAATTTGACACTTACATAAAGGATATACTCAATGGCTAAAACAGACTTTGAAACAAAACTGCAAAATGCGAAAAAAACATTAGAGACATTAATGAGCCCTGAGATAACTCTTCAAAATAGTGTTAAGGCTTATGAAAGTGGTATGAAAGAACTTCAAGATGCACAAAAGATTCTTGAAGATGCAAAGATAAAAATTCAAGAGATTCAAGTATCTTAGATGAGAGCTGCTGTTCTTCAGTTAAATGCACAGGGAATGAGTTCTACAAAACTCTATAATAATATCCGTGTAGCTCATAAAAAAGGTGTAAAAGTTTTACTCCTAGGCGAGTATGTTTTAAATCCTTTTTTTAAAGAACTTCAAAACATGTCCCTAAGTATGATAAAAGAGCAGGCAAGTCACCAAATAAAGATACTTAAAGAACTCTCCTCTACTTATTGTATGACAATAATAGCACCACTTATTCTCGTAAAAAAAGATGCTCTGTATAAAACTATAGCGAAGTTTTCACCATCTTCTACTTCCTACTATCAACAGCAAATTTTAATCAACTATAGTCATTGGAATGAAGAGAAATTCTTCTCTAACTCAATAGACATGTTACAAACACCAATGGTATTTAAAATTGATGGTTTTAAATTTGGTGTTATAAGTGGATTTGAGCTACACTTTGATGAGATATTTCAATCACTAAAAGAAAAAAAAGTAGATGCAGTTTTAGTTCCTAGTGTAGCAACATTTGAGTCTTATCAAAGATGGAAAGAACTTATAAGTATGCGTGCATTTCTTAACAACTGCTACATTTTAAGAGCAAATAGAATCGGTGAGTATCAAGATAAAGAAGTTTCATGGAAGTTTTATGGAGACTCAGTTCTTGCTTCGCCTCACGGGGAGATACTCTCTCATTTAGGCAATAAAGAAGAGTTAATGATAGTAGATATGTCTCATACAGATGTTCTGCAAGCAAGACGTGCTTGGGGCTTTAGAGATGCAATAAATAAAAGGATTAAATCATGATGCAATATTTTCACAGACAGATACAACTTTGGGGAGAAGAGACACAAGAATCACTTCAAACAAAAAAAATCGCAATCGTAGGTGCGGGTGGACTAGGTTCTTCTCTCGCTTATGCACTTGGTGCTAGTGGTATTGGTGAGATACATATGATAGACTTTGATGAAGTGAGCCTACATAATATTCACCGCCAGATTGCTTTTTCTATGGGTGATGAGGGGAAAAACAAAGCTACTCTCAATGCTCAAATAATAGAAAAAAGATGCCCTTTTACAAAAGCTATTGCTCATGAGTGTGACTTTATAACTTGGAGTGAGAAGAACATAGCAGTAGACTTAATCATAGATGCAACTGATAACCTGCCAACACGTGGAGATATCAACACTTATGCAAAAAAAGTAAATATGCCATGGTTATATGGAAGTGTAGAAGCTTTTCATGGTCAAGTATGTTTTATAGATAAGTCATCTTTTAGTGACGCTTTTAAAATTATCACAAAAACACCTGCCGGAATTGCAGCTCCTATAGTTATGCATATAGCATCACTGCAAGCAAACCTTGCATTGCGCTTTTTAGCGGGGATGAGTGTAAAAAAAGATATGCTGTATTATCTTTTCTTTAACGAAGATGGGGAAATGATTACTCAGAAATTTAGACTTCCAAAAGCAGACTAATTTTAGATTAGTTTTGGAAGTTTCCATTGGTATTTGATAGCTAAAAGCCGCATAACTGTTCCAAATACTAGAAGGAACACTGATATAGCAGTATTTAGAATGAAAAAACTATCTATAAACCATATTAAAAATCCAAGTAAAATAGCTATAGTTCCATAAAAATCATTGGTTAATACAAATGGAACTTTATTCATCATCATATCACGGATAATCCCCCCTCCAACAGCTGTTAAAAAAGACAAGAAAATAATACCTGCGAGATTAAAATCTGCGTCTAAGCCTACAACTGCACCAGTAAAAGCAAACATACTCAGTCCTATACTATCACTTACATGAAAAACAATGTTATCAGTAAGTCTTGTATGTTTATGCAGTTTTAATAAGTAAGCGATAATAATGGTTAATAAAACGATGCTGATAGGGTAAGTCTCATGAAAGATAAAAGGAACTCTATTTGTAAGTAAGTCTCTCACAACACCACCACCAAAAGCTGTAATAAAAGAGACAACTAAAATTCCCAAGATGTCATACCTTGCTTTGGCCGCTAAAATATACCCAGAGAGACTAAATGCAATAGTTCCGATAATATCTAAAAATACAGTATATTCCATTTTATAATCCTGGTGCTTTCCACATACTTGTAGTAATATTTTCATCAACTAACTTTAGCTGCATTTCATATGCTTTTTGCCATTTTATTTTTATTAGATCATAGATTTTTTTATTTTGCATATTTGGCTCATAAGTTTTATCCCACACAACTAACTCTTTTGCAGCGCTTACTAGGTCTTTATATATACCGCAGCCAACTCCAGCAGCCATCGCAGCGCCTAAAGCAGTTGCTTCTGTGACCTTAGGTATTTTCACTCTATATCCAGTAACATCTGCTAGTATCTGTGACCAAAGTGCACCACGACTAGCCCCACCTGCGAAAACTATCTCTTGTATCTCTATACCACTAAACTCTTTAATTTTTTCCAGGTTTATACTTGAAACTATCGCTGCATTTTCTTCTAAACTTCTAAACATACTTGCACGGTTACAAATACTAGCATCTATGTTTAGGTTTAAAAAACTCGGAGCCGCATGGTACCACTTTCCATACTTCATGGAGTCAGAAAATATCGGTAAAATATCGTAAGAGCCAACTGGTACATCTGTCGCTTTTTCTTCTAAAACAGTATAAACATCTATACCTCTTTTTTTAGCTTCTAGTTTTTCCATATCACAAAATGCATCTCTAAACCATCGCATAACTAAACCACTAAAAAAAGTAATCCCCTCTGCTTGAGAAAGTGAATCAATTACATGAGGGTTAATACGAATTGACATATCTTTTGGTAGTTTTGTATCTTTTGGTATGTTTAGAATTTGTTGCCAAAATGAGCCTCCAAGAACTGCTACATCTCCAACTTCTACTACTCCAAGTCCAGCTGAACCAAGTTGAACATCACCTCCACCCATTACTACTTTTGTTGTAGGACTTAGACTTGTTTCTAAAGATGCAGTTTGAGACACAAGACCCATCACTTCACCGACTTCCAAAACTTGAGGAAAAATATTATTTTTAAGACCGACTTTTATAGCCATATCTCTATCCCAGTCGCGTTTACTTAATGAAAAGATACCCGTAGTCCCACCATTACTAGGGTCAGTAGCAATTACTCCACTCAGTTTTGCTAAAATCCAGTCACCAATCATAGAAATACTCGCCACTTTTTCATATACTGAAGGACGATTATTTTTAAGCCACATTATACGAGGTAGTGCTCCAAGTGCAAATGTTTGACCACTTTTTGCATAAAACTCTTCTTCAATACCTTCAAAATTTTCTTTTAGGCACTTAACCTCATCACTGGCCCTTGCATCAACATTTGCAACAGCCCAAAGTTCTTTACCATTTTCATCATATAGCACTATTCCCTCACGCATACTTGTAGCTGAGAGAGCCAAAATATCTTCAGTATTTATCTTTGCTTTTTTGATTGATTCTTTAATGCATACACATACCAGGTTCCAATTCTTTTCAAAGTCAAAACTCATAGAATTAGATACACCTTCTTCTTCTAAGTGTGTCCATTCAGCTTGAGAAACGGAGATTTGATTACCTTTGGTATCAAAGATAACTGCACGAATACTTCCTGTTCCTGCATCTATTGCCATTAGGTAGTTTTTTTGATTCATGTTTCCATCCAATTTTAATGTAGTTTCGCAATTTTTGGATTATTGTCGAAAATACAGACTTATTTTTTTAACTTAGCCTGTTCTAATTCCCAGTACTCCATAGCAAAACTATCTGCTACACTTATACTTTTATATCCACCTAGTTTATCAGCATGGAGTACTGCTCTCATTGTATGCTCAACAATGTCATTCACTATAGCCGCTTCTTTTGGTGATTTCCCAAAACTAATCACAGCAATGTTTTTAATAACCATATAATTTGGTGCTGTGTTTAACATTACCTCATCACTTGCAAACTCTTTAAAGTATGTTTCATACTCTTTCATATATCTCGAAAGTCCAGCTTCTAAATCAGTATCTTCCATAATAAGAGGTACTCTTTTAGTTCTAATTATATGCTCAGGTGTCAGGACTCCACGAGTAGCAAATTCACGTAAGTTTTCATGTGAAGCATAGTGACTTGCTAAAGGTGATTGGTTGATATTCAGTGAAACTTTATAACCCTTAAGTTTAGAAATTACTTGAACTATTTTTTTCATATCAACTTTACTAGATGCATAAGAGCTTGCTATATGAAGTACAGCATTCTGTGCTAAAAACACCTCTGCTTGAGAAACTGCCTCTATCATTTTTTCATATGACTCTCTTGCATCATCATCAAAAGTAAAGATACCATGGTTGTGTAAAATTATTCCATCAATACTCGACCAGTCTAAGTCTTTTGTCATTTCATAAATAGTATGTGCTAAAATAAATCCTGGCATAACATAATCAATAATTAGAAAGTTTGGAAAAACTTTTTTAATGTCTATTAAACCATTTTCAGTATTTGAGATAGTTACAATGGCATCAGCATGAGTATGATCAACAAACTTGTAAGGAATAAGTGCATGAAGGATAGCTTCAACTGAAGGATTTGGAGCAGTTTTGTCTATCATCCCTGCTTTTTGACCACTTACCATATCACTATCACTCAAAGTATCTAATGCTGCCATTTCTAAAAGAGTTTTCATTTTAACAGGTGCAAAACCTTCAGCTTTTATGCTTACTAAGTCCCAACCACTACCCTTCACAAGTAGTATCTCTTCACCGTCTATAGTAGTTTTTACAGAAGTGTTTCCACCACCGTGAAGCACTAATTCATCACTTTGCCCTAAAAGGTTTGAGGTATACACTCTAAGGTCTAAGTCACTCTCACAAACTACGGCTTTGTTTGCATCAAATAAATTCTTCATCAATTTACCCTAAAACTTCTAATTCATCACTATATTTATCGTCACAGTATGGTTCATAACTTGACTTATATACACCGTAATGAGATGAGGCTTTATGCCCATCAAGTGCAGCTTCATCTTGCCAAGTCTCTACAGCCATAAAACGCTGTGCTTCATTTTTATATTGAAATATTTCATAAAAAAGACAGCCTGACTCTGCCTTACTTGGAATTACCATTGCAGACAGAAGCTCTTTCATTTTTTTCTCACTCCCTTTTTTGGCTATAAATGTTACACTTTTTGTTATTGTCATCTTCTTTCCTATCATTATTATTAGTTAAATTACTTAGATTATATCGTGTTTATAATAACTACACTATAATAGTTAAAATATTTACAAGAGAAAGATATGAACCTAGAACTAGAGATAGAAGATATTATAGATACCAATGGGTCAAACTTTGAACTTAGTAAGCTTTTTAAGCATTACATTAACGATTATAAAGAGTCCCTTCCTCTCTTGTTTGAAAAAAATCAAGGAAAAGACTTTCTTGTTTTACATACAAAAAAGCTAGACTCTATTATCTCACTCATGTACAAAACTGTTCTTCGCCGTCTTTTTGGTAATTACATACCAATGAGAAGTTCTATTCCTATTGCTATTGTAGCACTTGGAAGTTATGGTCGAGAGCAACTTTGTGTGCATAGTGATATTGATCTACTCATAGTATATAAAGATATAGAGGGTTACAATACCAAACTAATCATAGAAAAGCTTTTTTATCTTGTACTTGACTCAGGACTAAAACTTGGGCATCGTGTACATGAGACTAACGACCTTTTTCGTGCTGCAAACGAAGACTTAACCATTCGTACAGCTTTAATGGAGTCTCGCCTCATAATAGGTTCTCCCTTTACATGGCAAGAGACACAGCACCAGCTTGCTCGAATTAGGCTTCATAATAAAAAAGATTTTTTAATTGCTAAGGTACAAGAGGCTCAAATCCGTAGGAAAAGATATCCAGTCTCTATGGAGCCAAATATCAAAGAGAGTGTTGGAGGTCTTCGTGATTCACAACTTTTATACTGGATAGCACACACTATCTATGGTATTAACACCATTAAAGAGCTTGTTGGTATAGTTTATAATGAAGAGTCTTACAAAGAGTATAGGATAGCCTTAGAGTTAATGTTTAGAGTAAGAAGTGCCCTTCATCTCATTACAAACAAGCAAGAAGACACTCTGCATTTAGAGCATATTCCAAGTGTGGCAAAAATGCTTGGATTTAATGACCAAATTAAACTTGCAACTAAGGTTATTGCCGCTGGATGGAGAATAGATAACTTCACACGTATATATACAAAAAAAATGATTAGACCTTATCTTTATGATGTAAAAATGATAGCTAACCTAAGAAAAAGTCGTATAAAAAAAGGGCTTTATGCGTATAAAGGCCGTGTATATATTTCATATAACCATCAGATAAACGATAGTACACAACTCTTAGAACTTTTTCTCTCACTAAAAGATAAAGACTATAAATTTGACTCAGGAGTATTAGCAAGGCTTACTTATACTAAAATTTCACACCCCTTAAGCCAAAGTACTTATACTCTACTCAAGCAACTACTCCACAGGGAACATACTTACAACTTTTTAAAACTTTTTTATCATGCGGGGATATTACATGAGCTCTTTGCTAACTTTCGAAAAGTACGCCATATGCCTCAGTTTGATGGATACCATTATTATCCTGTAGATATACATTCTGTTGAATGTATCCATGCACTTGAACATATAAAAGAACCCTTTATCCAAGAACTTCATGATACACTAAGTAATGATGAAAAACTTATAGTTAAAATAACCACCCTCTTTCACGATACGGGCAAAGGAAGGAAACAAGATCATTCTGAGGTTGGAGCAAAACTCATTATTCCTTTCCTTAAAAAGATGAAAGTGAGTAAAGACATGCAAGATAGAGCTGTTATTCTTGTCAAACACCATATCCTTATGAGTAATGTTGCTTTTAAAGAAAATATTTACAATGAAAGAACACTTTACAAATTTATGTCCAAAGTCGGAGATGTAAAAAATCTCAATATGCTGTATATATTAACATACTCTGATATAAATGGAGTTGGAGCTGGAACTTATAACTCTTTTAATTCTAAACTGCTTAAAGATTTATATAAAAGTGCCTTAGAGGT
>Ga0208468_1000188_pt1 | contig 20461 bp, 19 predicted proteins | sample DeeseametaMP0960_FD_184198 | JGI IMG/M metagenome (GOLD analysis project Ga0208468, IMG submission 184198) | Marine microbial communities from the Deep Indian Ocean - MP0960 (SPAdes) | ecosystem: Environmental > Aquatic > Marine > Oceanic | place: East of Madagascar, South Indian Ocean... | reverse complement strand
TGGGTATTCGTGGCCAGCCTGATCGTCTGGGGCATCCTGAAAGCCGTCATGGGCATCCGGGTTTCCGAGGAAGACGAGTACGAAGGCATGGACATCGCTGACTGCGGCATGGAAGCCTACCCGGAATTCGTGAAAGGTTAATCCTTCACAACGATTTCCTTGAAATGACAGGGCGCCTTCGGGCGCCCTTTTTTTGTTTTCAAAAATCCCCCTCAGGTTATTGGCGGCGCTCTTTCTGATGGGGATCAGAGGCGCTTGCCCCCTGTGCTATGATGCCCCCTTTGCCGCCAGCTGCTTGCCGACACCATGACCGAAACCACTGTTATCCGCCTCCGCAAGAATGAAGAGCGCCGCCTTAAAGCCGGCCATCTGTGGGTCTATGCCAACGAGATCGACACCCGCCATACCCCGCTGCGAGATCTACCCGCCGGCGTTGCCTGTGTGGTGGAAGATAGCCGGGGCAAGCCGCTGGGCCGGGCCCTGCTCAGCCCTCATTCACTGATTGCTGCCCGTCTTTACAGTCGGGATGTGAAGCAGGAGCTGTCGCGCAGCTTCTTCAAGAAACGCATCGAACAGGCACTGGCCCTGCGCGAAACGCTCTTCGAAGAACCAAGCTACCGGTTGATCTTCGGTGAAGCCGATGGCCTGCCGGGCCTGGTGGTGGATCGTTTCGGTGATGTACTGGTGGTGCAGACCGGCTCCGGTGCCATGGAAGCGCATCTGGAGACCATCGTCAGTGCCCTGGATGCGGTACTCAGCCCCACGCATATCATTGCCAAAAACGAAGCGGCGGCCCGGGAAATCGAGGGCATGGAGCGCTACACCAAGGCATTGAAAGGGGATCTGGTCGACGAAGTCTCGCTCACCGAAAACGGCGCCCACTTTGTGGCACCGCTGGCGGAAGGCCAGAAAACAGGCTGGTTCTATGATCACCGCAGTGCCCGCCAGGCCATGGCGCCATTGGCCAGGGGAGCACGGGTGCTGGACGTGTTTTCCTACTGCGGCGGCTGGGGCGTGCAGGCAGCACTGGCAGGAGCAGAATCAGTGACCTGCGTGGATGCTTCGGAAACTGCCATCGACTATGTGCACCGCAATGCCGAACTGAACGGGGTAGCAGGCAAGGTGGGCAGCATCCAGGGCGATGCCTTTGCCGCCATGAAGCAGCTGATCGCCGATGGCGAAAAGTATGATCTTGTCGTGCTGGATCCGCCGGCGTTCGTGAAGCGCAAAAAGGATTTCAAGAACGGCCTGGCCGGGTATCACGCCATCAATGAGCTGGCCCTGCGCCTGATCAAGCCGGGCGGGTACCTGATCTCTGCTTCATGCTCCATGCACATGCCGGCAGACCGCTTGCTGGAAGTGATCCACAGCAGTGCTCGCCACATTGACCGTAGTGTGCAGGTGATCGGTTACCAGGGGCAGGGGCCGGATCACCCGGTGCACCCGGCCATTGTGGAAACCTCCTACCTGAAAAGCTGGTTCTGCCGGATCAACTTCTCTCTGTAGGCCGACGCGAGCCGGGCTGACTCACTGGTATGACTGAGTCAGCCTTGGGTTTTCTCCAGATTCATCAGAAAATCCGCGATCAACCGGTTGGCCCAGCTTCGTGGTCGCCAGCCTTCAAAGTAAGCGCAATGGCTCCCTCTGCGGGTAATCACCAGCAGGGTACGGGGCAGGTCCCGCACCAGCGATTCGTATTCGCGCACATTGCCGATCACACACACCGGATCGTCTTCCGCGTTCAGCACCAGCAGAGGGATAGTGATCTGCTTCATGACAACCATGGGATTGCTGGCTTGCAGGAAATCGGCGTGGCTGTGGTAACCGGCGATTTCATGGAGGTGGGTATGAAACGCATGCAGATCCGGGGCGCTGGCACAGGCGTTATAGGTTTGCAGTTTGCTGAACGCCTCGGCATTGGCGGTGACAAAGGTGCGTGCCAGTTTGCGGGCCATCATGCGGTTGTAAGGTTGCCGGGCGCGCCGGAACGCCACCTCGATGTTGTAGCCGGGGCAATAGGCCATGGCGCCGCGAAACGGGGCGTTTTCTCCTTCTTCGCCCAGGTAGCGCACCAGTAACCCGGAACCCGCCGAGATGCCTACGGCATAGAGGGGAGACTGCGGATAGCGTTGCTGAATGACAGCGAGTTGTTCGCGCAAGTCATCGGTGTCGCCCATGGTGTTGATGCGAGGTGCGGTCAATGGCAAGTCGCCGTGGCCGCGCCGGGTGCAGACCACCACCCGCCAGCCTGTTTGCTGATGAAGGTCCCTTACCAGCCCGCGCATGCTCTTCGGTGAACCGGTAATGGTATGCAGGACCAGCAGGGTGGGGGTGTCGGCGGCGGTATCCAGACCGATCCAGTCCAGTGAGGTGGTACCACCGTCACGCATGGTGAGCATATCGGTGTGGGAATAATCCAGCGCCGGGGAAAAGGTTTTTTTCATTCCCAGCACTATCAATTGCAGGTGAGTGTTGAACAGCCAGGGCGTGGGGAAAAACCGTTGTGATAACTGCGGTAGCCGGGTCAGCATGTCCCGGTTAAAGCCGGTATCCCGGAACACCAGCTGCGGCTTGCGCGCGGCCGTTTTCAGGTAGTACGCGACGGCAAGGCTGGCTAGCAGAATGACGATAATGATAGTCACTGGTACGGCGCTCCATGCGGTAGGAAGTGAACGTGCCGGGTTTCCGATGAATCGTCAATGGCCGGCCCGGCAACTGCGCAGCCGGATGATCGCGGCCAAACGGCCGCTCCCACGGTGATGCGATCAGGCTTTTGTGGGAGCGGCGGGGCCGCCGCGACAGAGGCTGTTATTTCAGTTTTTCCAGCATGGCGGCCATGCGGGTCCGTACCACTTCAATGGCCTTGTAGGGGCGGATCATGACTTTGAAGTCGATGATCTTTCCGTCTTCATCCCACTGGATCATGTCCACGCCGTTGACGGCGATGCCGTCCAGTTCGACGACAAATTCCAGCACGGAATGCCGGCCGTCATGGACTTCACGAACATAACGGAAGCTGTCGTTGAGCAGCACATGCAAGGCCGCTGTCAGGTAGGCATTGGTCAGTGTCTTGCCGGTTTGCGGTGTATGCACGAGCGGTGAATGGAACACTGCCTGATCGGCAATCAGCTCACTGAGCGCCTGTGGGTCGCGGTTTTTTACCACTGCGTGCCAGGCATCAATATTCGCCATGGATTATCTCCTTCAGGCCGCATTCAATGCGCGGCGCGCCTGTTCGTATTCGTCCGCCAGCCGGGCGATAGCGTCACCGGCGCTCTGGATGGCGTCCACAGCACCGATGCCCTGGCCGCAGCCCCAGATATCTTTCCAGGCTTTCTTGTCGGAATCGCCGCCGGAGCCGAAGTTCATGGCAGACGGGTCGCTTTCCGGCAGATCGTTCGGGTCCATCCCTGCGTTGACGATGGACGGTGCCAGGTAGTTGCCATGCACCCCGGTGAACAGATTGCTGTAGACAATATCGTCCGCACGGCTGTCCACGATCATCTGTTTGTAGCCCTGGGCCGCATTGGCTTCTTCGGTAGCAATGAACATGGAACCGATGTAGGCCAGGTCCGCGCCCATGGCCTGGGCGGCCAGCACACTGCGGCCGTTGGCGATGGAACCGGACAGGGCCAGGGGGCCATCAAACCAGGTGCGCAGTTCCTGGATCAGGGCAAAGGGAGACTGGGTACCGGCATGGCCACCGGCGCCAGCAGCCACGGCGATCAGGCCGTCGGCGCCTTTCTCGATAGCCTTGCGGCCGAAGCGATCGTTGATCACATCGTGCATCACCATTCCTCCCCAGCCGTGAACCGCCTGGTTCACTTCCACGCGGGCGCCCAGTGAGGTGATCACCATCGGCACCTTGTACTTCTCACACAGCTCCAGATCCTTCTCCAGGCGGTCGTTGGAGCGATGCACGATCTGGTTGACCGCAAAGGGGGCGGCGGGTTGGTCCGGGTGGTCCCGGTCCCAGGCGGCCAGTTCCTCGGTAATGCGGTGCAGCCACTCGTCCAGCTGCGACAGGGGGCGGGCATTGAGGGAAGGAAAGGAGCCGATAATGCCGGCCTTGCACTGGGCCAGAACCAGATCCGGGTTGGAAATAATGAACAGGGGTGAGCCCATCACAGGCAGGCGCAGGCGGTCAGCAATAGAAGCGGGCAGGGACATGACGGGTCCTCCAGTAATTGATTTACCCTGTAAAATTTACACCGTATAAGTTAAAGGTCAAGTCATGCCGGCCCAGGCCGCTGAGCGAATCGGTCAATGCTCCAGGGTAGGGGGATTCACACGCATGCCCGCATACAGGGTGCGCATGATCTTCTCGCGCAGGGTGTCGCCATCCATGCCGCGCAGGCCGCTGGCCAGCTCCAGCACTACGATGCCGTGCAGGGTGGCCCAGAACATATAGCCGATCAGCTGGGCGTCGCCTTCCAGCAGCCCGGCGTCAATCATTTCGCGCACGTAGGCCACCATGGTTTCCTGGGCACGGAGATTGGCCTGACGCAGCTCCGGGTAACGCTCTTCGTCGGGCTGGGTGAACGAGAAAATCAGCTGATAGGCCGCCGGGTAGGTCTTGGCAAAGGTCACATAGGCATCGCCCACGGCTCGAGCCTTGGCGCGGGCATCCGGGGCTTGCTGTACGGCTTGTTCCAGGTTGGCGGAAAAACGGTGGAAGGCTTCTGCGCGCACGGTGGCGAGGATCTCGTCCTTGTCCTGGAAATAGCGGTAGGGGGTCATCGGGCTGACGCCGAGGGTGCTGGCGATCTGACGCATGGTCACATTCTGCGGCCCCCGTTCGATAAACAGCCGGGTGGCCACATCACAGACCTTGCCGCGGAAAGCGGCAATTTCTTCATCGGTTTTGGGCTTCTTCGCCAAGGGGGATGCTCCGGGGCCGGGGGTTGGGCTTACAGTGTAAACGAAGAGCGGGCCGTCGCCGAAACCCGCCAGCCATATGCCGGTTGGGTGAACAGTGACATCCTCCCTTGGGCCCTTCGGCCTCTGTGGTTATGATGCCAGTGTCTTGGCAGGGGAATGGCTGTGAGCCGAATCTTGATTGTGGATGATGAACCGCGCATCGCGGAGCCGCTGATGTTTGCGTTGGAGCGCGAACATTTCTCGGTGGACCATGTGCCGCTTGGCCAACAAGCGCTGGGGCGTCTCGCCTCCCGGGCCTTTGATCTGGTGGTGCTGGATGTGGGCCTGCCGGATCTGAACGGCTTCGAGGTGCTCAAGCAGCTGCGCCAGTCCAGCCAGGTGCCGGTGTTGTTCCTCACCGCTCGCCAGGATGAGGTGGATCGCATCCTGGGTCTGGAGCTGGGCGGCGACGACTATGTGACCAAGCCGTTCAGTCCCCGCGAAGTGGTGGCGCGTATTCGTGCCATTCTCAAGCGGCTTGCTCCTCGCGCCGATGACAGTACCGCCAGTTTGTGGCAACTGGATGAGGCGGGTGCGCGGATCCTGTTTCGTGGCACCGAACTGGCACTTACCCGTTCCGAATTCCGTATTCTCTCCGCCCTGCTGAAACATCCCGGCCAGGTATTCACCCGGGCGCAATTGCTGGATATCTGCGACAGTGATGAAGACAGCTTCGAGCGTAGTGTGGATACCCACATCAAAACCTTGCGTTCGAAATTACGCCCATTGGATGGTGAGAATCTTGTCGCTACTCGCCGCGGTATCGGCTATTACATTGAGAGCGACGCCGAATGAAACTCGGGCAGCGCCTGCTGGTTTTCTATTTCCTGATTCTCGGGCTGGTAGGTTGGTTCGTGCTGGATATGGTGTTCGGCCAGGCCAAGCCACTGGTGCGCCAGTCCGCCGAAGAAACCCTGGTAGACGCAGCCAATCTGCTGGCGGAAATCGTTGCCGAGGATGCGCATAACGGCGAAATCGTGATTACCCCGTCCTTGCGTCAGGCGCTCAATCGTTATGCCGGGCGCACACCGGATGCGGATATCTGGGGGCTGAAAAAAGATCGCACACACACCCACATTTATATTACCGGCCCCACCGGTCTGGTGTTGTTCGACTCCAGAGGAAAAGATGAAGGCCAGGATTTTTCCCGCTGGAACGATGTGCATCTGACCCTGCAAGGGCGCTATGGGGCACGCACCACTCGCAGCGATCCGGATGATCCTTCCACATCGGTGATGTATGTGGCCGCGCCAGTCCGCGATAGTGGCAGCCTGATCGGAGTGATCAGCCTGGGCAAACCGGGTCGTGCCATTGAGCCCTTTGTGCAACGCGCGGAGCGTCATCTGATGTTGTATGGCGGTCTGGCCCTGTTCGGTTGTTTGCTGCTTGGAGTATTGCTGGCCTGGTGGCTCAGTCGCCGGGTCAACCGTTTGCGCCGCTATGCGGAGGCGGTGGCCAATAACGAACGCCCGGCGCCGCCGGTATTCCGGGGTAACGACGAAATTCGTGATCTGGCGGATGCGGTCACGTCAATGCGTCGACGTTTGGAAGAACGGGCGCGGCTGGAAGACAACGTGAGCCTGCTGACTCATGAAATGAAAAGCCCGCTGGCGGCCATTCGCGGCGCCGGCGAAATTCTTCATGATGAAATTAACGATCCGTCACTGACTCGCTTTACCGATAACGTGATCCACGAAAGCCAGCGCCTCAGCGACCTGCTGGACCGGTTGCTGGCCATGGCCAAGCTGGAAAAGCTGGAAAGCCTGCCGGCCCGCAAAAGTCCCGTCACTATTTTCACCCTGGTGGAAGACTGGCAGCGCAGTCGTTTTTCGCTACTGGCGGAAAAGCATCTGGACGTCAGCGTGAAAGACGGTGTGCTTCAGGCAGAAGCCGAAACCCTCAAGCTGGCTCTGTTCAACCTGATGGATAATGCCCTGCGGTTTGCCAACGCGGAAACCACCCTCACAGTGCAAGTGGCAGGAGATCGCCTGACTGTGGAAAACATCGGTCCGCCCATCCCCGACTACGCACTGGATCGCGTCACGGAACGCTTCTACTCCCTGCCCGCCCCGGGCCACGACAAAAGCTCCGGCCTCGGCCTGACCATGGTGACCGAAATCGCCAGCCTGCATGGCGGCAGGCTGACACTAACCAACACCGACAACGGCGTCCGCGCCACCCTGACAATTCCTCAACACTAACATTTCTACAAAGCCGCTGTAGGAGCTCCTCTTGAGGTGCGAACCGCGCTTGCGCGGAAATCGCCCGCAGGGCGATCAGGCCTTTCAGATCTCTATAGATCTTTCCAGAATAGATTGCTACCCGATCGGCTCTTCCATCGCATTCGGCTTCGCCCCGCAAGAGGGGCTCCAACGACCAAGGCTTGGGGTTTGCTTTTCCTTGTAGCTTGCTGCTTGAAGCTTGTATCTCTCTCCCCACACACAATCCCCACAAAACCCCCAACCTGACTTTGCACACTGGCCTCTCCATATGAGGGAGAGGAACCATGCGACCCAACCTGTTACTGAAAATGCTCACTATCGCCGGCCTGTTGATGGTACTGGTGATTCCCCTGTTGATGATCCAGGACAAGGTTCGTGACCGCAGTAATGAAGCCTGGCAGGTAAAACAGCAGATCGCCCGCCAGGTCAGTGGCGAGCAGCAGATCAGTGGCCCGGTGATTGTTACCCAACGTGTCCGCAAGCAACTGGTGGAAAAGGCGGACTGCCGTCGCGGCGACAGCTGTACCGTGGTGGAAAAACGCACTGTCCTGGAAAGCCAGATTCCTGATGTGCTGAATATGGATGGGCAGCTGCAGACACAGATGCGTTATCGAGGGATCTACGGTACGCCGGTCTATCGCAGCCTGTTGCATCTGGAAGCAGTGTTTCCGGCCAATTGGCAGCAGGTCAAACAGCCGGAGCAAGTGGTGGCGTCTCGTCCATCGTTGCTGGTGTTGCAGATCAGCGACCTGCGCGGTCTGGTGGAGCGTCCGCAGATCCTGGTAAACGATGTGCCCCTGCCATTGGTGGAAACCGAGCAGCTGCCGTCCGGGCTGGGCGCCAACGCAGTGGCAGTGCAAGTGCCCGATGAACTGGCCGGTGCCTTTACCGTCAAGGTGCGCCTGAACCTGAACGGCACGGAATCTCTGGCTGCCTTGCCATTGGCGAAAGAAACCCGCATCGGCCTGCGTGCAGATTGGCCACACCCCAGCTTTGAAGGGCTGGTATTACCCGTGGAAAGAGAGATCAATACAGATGGCTTCACCAGCCAGTGGCGAACCAACAGCCTGGCAGCGGCCAGCGCCATTCTCTGCGCCCGGGGCGACGGCGCCTGCGGTGACGCCAGTCAGGCTCTGCGGGTAAGACTGGTGCAGCCGGTAACCGGCTTGCTGTCCAGTGAGAGGGCCCTGAAATACAGCTACCTGATCGTCGGCCTGACCTTCGCCGCCTTCTTCCTGTTCGAGATATTGCGTCGCTACCCGTTGCATGCCATGCAGTATCTGCTGGTGGGTCTGGCGTTGGCCATGTTCTACCTGTTGCTGGTAGCCCTGAGCGAGCACATCGATTTCGCCCTGGCGTATCTGGTCGCAGCGCTGGCCTGCTGTGCCTTGATCGGCGTTTACCTGATGGCAGTATTGCGATCCCCTAGAGCGGGGTGGGTCTTCGCTGTCAGTTTGCTGCTGGTGCAGGGCCTGATCTACGGCATTCTGATGGCAGAAGACTACGCCTTGCTGCTTGGCGCCCTGTTACTTTTCGCGGCTCTGGCGCTGGTGATGATCGTCACCCGTCACCTGGACTGGCATGGCTTTGCGGTTCCCGGTAAGGCCATGGCGAAAGCCAAATCGGAACCGGGTGAATAACATGACTAGTGGTCGCATCGCACGCTTGCTACGGGCCAGCCGGCGTTTCCCCGCCCAACGTCGCGATTTGCTGGAGCGGGCCCTGCGCCTGTGCCAGCAGGCGCTGGCCGGCAACGCCCGGGATCGCGAAGCCATGTTGTGGCTAGGCCTAATCTGGTGGCAGTTGGGGGCTCGCCGTCGAGGTCGGGCAATTTTAAGAGCAGCACATAATTCGTTTTAGTAAAGCCGGGTTATCAGGAGGTCATTCGCAACGCGAAGCCGATTAACAACATTACAGACATAGCAATTTTGTGGATGTTGCGGTTTTTTTACAATTGGGTTACTACTTAACGCGGATCAAGGGAGCCCATGAACGGGCTCAGGATGGCCTTGGTTCACTTTATTAATCAGGGAGAAATTCATGAATAAGAAAATTCCAGTGTTTGCGATTGCCGCGCTTGCCGGTGCCATCAGCCAGACTGCCATGGCTGAAGTGCCTTCTTTTAATTACATGCAGTTCGACTATGTTGTGTCCGGTGACACGGAAGTTAGCGAGGGCGGTCTGTCCGAGTCGTTTGATCTTGAACAGGGCTTCGGTCTGCAGGGCGGTTTCGAAATCGGTGACTATGTCATGGTCATGGGGCGGCATTTGTCGCTGGACTATGAGGATGACCTGGGTTTTGCATTGGGTGACGCTGATAATGCCGTGTTTAACGACATGACGTTTATTGGTGTCGGTGCGCATATCCCGGTGGCGGATATGGTCGACCTTTATGGTGCAGTTGGTTTCAGCCGCCCAACGTTCATTGGTATTGCCGGTGAGGGGTATGGCCTGGAAGTCGGCGCCCGTGCCAACTTTGAAATGGTGACCGCATCACTCTGGTACAACATGGGTCAGACGGATACCAAGATTGGTACGGACTCCCTGGATATTGACCCGGAATTACTGGGCCTGGATGTGGCCATTTCCTTCGCGCCGGATGCTCCCGAGCTGGTGCTGGGATATGTTGATGCGACCCACGAGCTCGAGATTGACAACGATAAACTTGACCTGGATTACGATCACTTCTCCATTGGCGTAAGAAAATCCTTCTGATCGCCCTGAACCGGGATCCGCTTGCGGATCCCGTGTTTCTTCTTGTTCCAGGAAAATCCTTCCATCGTAGTCAGCCAACGGAAAATTTTCTTTCACCTGTTTAATGATCGAGTGCCATTTGGATTTCAAGAAAAAGACCGCGCTCCATCCAGGAACGCGGTCTTTTTTTCAGTACCGGCAGGCGCCATTTCGCGAACGATTAACTATTCATTACCTTTCCCGTATGCCCGCAAAAACAACGCCACCACTTGCTCTGCATGGGGTTGTGCCTCGCTGGCCGTCATCGGTTGCTGATAGCCGATCATAACGCGCATGTGCTGGCAGCCCTGCAACAGGGAAAAGAAGTTTTCTGATGCCTGCTTGGGATCACTGACATCAAGCTGCCCGGCGGCGTTGGCGCTGCGGATCAGGTTTTCCATGGCGGTGAGCGTACGTTGCGGGCCTGCCTCGAAAAACAACCGTGCCATTTCAGGGTCCTGCGTGGCCTGGCTGTTCATAAGCCGTTGCAGCTCCACGGCATCCGGGCTGTGGATCAGTTCGAGAAAGGCCAGGCCAATCTTGGTGAGGGTGGTGCGCAGGGGCTGGCTTTCGTCCAGCTCAAAGATCGGCACCGGCAGCATATTCTGGCATTTTGCCTCGATAGCCGCGGAGAATAACGTTTCCTTGTCGCTGAAATGGCTATAAACCGTCAGTTTGGAGACCTTGGCCTCCTTGGCCACCGCATCCATGCTGGTGCCAGCAAACCCTTGGGAAACAAAGAGTTTTTTGGCGGCATTAAGAATGGCCGCGCGCTTGGCCGGATCCTTGGGGCGGCCACGGGTGGCAGGGGCGTTGGTGTCGATCATCTCGCTCATATTTCAATACTGGACGGTTCAGTTTAATAAAATTACTATACTGGCTAGTATAGCATAAAGGGAAGGCAACCGTCGGTGGCTTTCAAGGTAAACACGGGTTAGTAAAGGGTAGAGGGTAGCTGCCATGTTTCGTTCACTGTTGATACCGGGTCTGGTTATCGGGGTCGTTGGGGCTTTCAGCCTGCAGGCCTGTTCCGATGCAGAATCCGGCAAAACCGAAGCGCCGCGTCCGGCGCTGGTGGTTCAGCCGCTGACTGCCGGTGCCAGCCAGGATGTCTTTCCCGGCGAAGTGCGTGCCCGTTACGAGCCGGAGCTGGGTTTTCGCATCGCCGGCAAGATCAGCCAGCGCAAGGTGGACGTGGGTGATCGCGTCAGCAAGGGCGATGTGCTGGCTACCCTGGATACCGATGATGTGAACCTGCAATTGGATGCGGCCCGTGCCCGTTTTGCCTCCGCCCAGGCCGATCACAAGCTGGCCCGTAGCGAGCTGGACCGTCATCAGGCCCTGCTTGAACGCCAGGTCATCAGCCGCTCCCAGTACGACGGGGTGGAAAGCCGTTTCGATGCGGCCCAGGCCCAGCTTCGCCAGGCCCGCGCCAACCTGAATGTGGCCCGCAACCAGACTGACTATGCCACCCTCAAGGCACCGAAGGACGGGGTCATCGCCCAGCGTCTGGCGGAAGCCGGCCAGGTGGTGGCCGCCGGCCAACCGGTGTTTGTGCTGGCGGTGGATGGCGATCGGGAGGTGCGCATCGACCTGCCGGAGCAGGACGTGGGTCGGTTCGTCATCGGCATGCCGGTGGCTATTGAACTATGGTCGCGCAAGGGCAAGGTGTTCCCCGGCACCCTGCGGGAGCTCTCCCCGTCGGCAGACCCGCGTTCGCGCACCTTTGAAGCCCGGGTGGCCTTTGATAACGACGATGTAGGTGCGGACCTGGGCCAGTCGGCCCGGGTGGTGGCCAGTGGCGCCGCCGGCAATGGCGTGCTCACGCTGCCCCTGGCTGCGGTTACCGCGGAGGGGGATGAGCGATATGTCTGGGCGGTGAACCCTGCAGATTCCAGCCTGATAAAAACTCCGGTGGAAACCGGCGCCTATGGTGCGGAAACCATCCCTGTGCTGTCAGGCCTGCAAGCGGACACCTGGGTGGTAGCCGCCGGTACCCATTTGCTTCGTGAAGGGCAGACGGTGATTCCCGTGGATCGCCAGAATCGGCAGATTGAAATGGTGGCAGCAGACACCCGATCCCCGGCCGATGACGCCGAGACCGAGAGCGAATAGGGAGCACCGCCATGTCATTCAATCTCTCGGAATGGGCACTCAAGAACCGCGCTCTGGTGCTCTACGCCATGATCCTGCTCGGTGCCATGGGCGCTATTTCCTACGCCAGCCTGGGGCAGAGCGAAGACCCGCCGTTCACCTTCAAGCTGATGACCATCAATACTCAGTGGCCCGGTGCCAGTGCCGAGGAAGTGTCACGGCAGATTACCGAGCGCATCGAAAAGAAGCTGATGGAAACCGGCGACTTCGAGCGCATCACTTCCTACTCCCGCCCCGGTGAATCGCTGGTCATGTTCATGGCCCGGGACGAAATGCGTTCCAAGGAGATCAAGGATCTCTGGTACCAGGTGCGCAAGAAAGTGGGTGATATCCGTCATACCCTGCCCCGGGATGCACTGGGGCCGTTCTTCAACGATGAATTCGGCACCACCTTCGGCAACATCTATGCGTTGACCGGCCCGGGTTTCGACTACGCCATCATGAAAGACTACGCCGACCGCCTGCAGCTGGCCCTGCAGCGCGTGGAGGACGTGGGCAAGGTGGAGCTGGTGGGTCTGCAGGACGAAAAGATCTGGGTGGAAATTTCCAACACCAAGCTGGCGTCCCTGGGCATTCCCCTGGTCACCGTGCAGCAGGCGTTGCAGTCGCAGAATGCGGTGGCCGACGCCGGCTTTTTTGAAACTCCCAGCAGTAGAGTGCGCCTACGGGTGTCCGGGGAATTCACCAGTGTGGAGGATATCCGCCACTTCCCTATACAGGTGGGCAACCGCACCATCAAATTGGGTGACATTGCCACCGTTTATCGTGGCTTCAGTGATCCACCCCAGCCGCGAATGCGTTTCATGGGTGAGAATGCCATCGGCATTGCGGTGTCCATGAAGGACGGCGGTGACATTCTCAAATTGGGTGAAAACCTGGACAAGGCCTTCGCCGAACTGCAGAAGAGCCTGCCGTTGGGCATGGAACTGCGCAAGGTCTCCGATCAGCCGGCAGCGGTGGAAGCCGGAGTAGGCGAGTTCGTACAGGTGTTGATGGAAGCCCTGGTGATCGTGTTGCTGGTGAGTTTCTTCTCACTGGGCTGGCGGACCGGCATGGTGGTCGCCCTGTCCATTCCGCTGGTGCTGGCCATGACCTTTGCGTCCATGAAGTATTTCGACATCGGCCTGCACAAGATTTCCCTGGGGGCGCTGGTGCTGGCGCTGGGGCTGATGGTGGACGATGCCATTATTGCCGTGGAGATGATGGCAATCAAAATGGAGCAGGGCTTCAGCCGTATCAAAGCTGCCGGCTTTGCCTGGAAAAGCACAGCCTTTCCCATGCTCACCGGTACCTTGATCACTGCGGCAGGCTTTCTGCCAATCGCCACGGCGCAATCCAGCACCGGTGAATACACACGCTCGATTTTCCAGGTGGTGACCATCGCTTTGCTGGCTTCCTGGATTGCTGCGGTGGTGTTCGTGCCTTATTTGGGTGAAAAACTGCTGCCTAACCTGGCCAGGAAAAATGCCAGTGGCGACGTGCACGATCCTTATCAGAAACCTTTCTATCAGCGTTTTCGTAGCGTGGTGGAATGGTGCGTGCGCTATCGCAAAACCGTCATCGGTCTGACCGTAGGCATCTTCGTGTTTTCCCTGCTGCTGTTCAGCCTGGTGCCCCAACAGTTCTTCCCGTCTTCCAACCGGCTGGAGCTGATGGTGGACATGAAACTGGAAGAGGGTGCCTCGCTCATCGCTACCCAGGAGCAGGCTCTGCGCCTGGAAGCCATGCTCGGCGAAAATGAGCTGATCGAAAATTACGTGGGCTACATGGGCAGCGGTTCACCCCGTTTCTATCTGTCTCTCGACCAGAAACTGCCGGCGGCGTCGGTGGCCCAGTTCGTCATTCTTACCCGCAATATCGACGAGCGTGAGCAGGTGCGGAGTTGGCTGGAGGAAACCCTGAAGCGGGACTTCCCCACCGTACGTACCCGTGTGTCGCGGCTGGAAAACGGCCCACCGGTGGGCTATCCGTTGCAATTCCGGGTCTCCGGGGAGCACATTCCCCAGGTCCGTGAACTGGCCCGGCGGGTGGCGGCACAGGTCCGCGATAATCCACACACCCAGAACGTGCACCTGGACTGGGAAGAGCCCAGCAAGGTAGTGCGCCTGAACGTGGACCAGGACCGGGCGCGGACATTGGGAATTACCACCGCTGATCTGTCCACGGCCCTGCAGGCATCGCTTTCCGGTGTAGCGGTGAGCCAGTACCGTGAAGACAACGAACTGATCAATGTGGAAGTGCGCGGCGACAGTCACGAACGCCACGCCCTGGGCTTGCTTGGCAACCTGGCAGTGCAAACGGACAGTGGTCGCAGCGTGCCGCTGAACCAGATCGCTACCCTGGAGTACGGTTTCGAGGAAGGTATTATCTGGCACCGTGATCGATTGCCTACTGTGACCATTCTGGCTGACGTGAAGGACGATGCCCTGCCGGCCACTCTGGTCAATCAGATCATGCCGCAGCTGGAAGATGTGCGCGCCGACTTGCCGCCAGGCTATCTGCTGGAAGTGGGGGGCACTGTGGAAGAATCGGCTCGTGGGCAGAAATCCGTCAATGCCGGCATGCCGCTGTTCATACTGGTGGTGGTTACTTTGCTGATGCTGCAACTGCGCAGCATGCCTCTGTCGCTGATGGTGTTTATCACTGCACCGCTGGGGCTGATCGGGGTGACCTTCTTCCTGCTGATCTTCCAGAAGCCATTCGGTTTCGTGGCCATGCTCGGCACCATCGCGTTGGCCGGCATGATCATGCGTAATGCGGTAATTCTGGTGGACCAGATCGGCCAGGACATGGACCAGGGGCTCAGTACCTGGGATGCCATCATCGAATCGACGGTGCGTCGTTTCCGGCCCATTGTGCTCACCGCGCTCACCGCCGTGCTGGCCATGATCCCGTTGTCACGCAGCGTCTTCTTCGGGCCCATGGCGGTGGCCATCATGGGCGGCCTGATAGTGGCAACGGCACTGACCTTGCTGTTCCTGCCGGCGCTTTACGCCGCCTGGTTCCGGGTGAAGGAAGAGCACGCAACAGCCACACACAACGAACGCTGATGAAATGCCGGTCATCGCCGGCTTCCCCTTGGCCCCGGTTCTTCCGGGGCTTTTTTTGTGGCGCAAATGCCCACGGCTTTCCAAAACGTAGGGTGCACTGAGCCTAGGGCGAACTGCACCATCAAGCGTCCTGGCGGGGCGATAACCGACCCCTGAAAAACGGCTTCACCACAGAGGGCACAGAGCTCACTGAGGAAAGACAGGTTTTTCTCTGTGAGCTCTGTGCCCTCTGTGGTGGAAACGCTTTTGATTCTGGTCTTTTATCGCGGTGCTACATCGATAGTCAGCGCCTCGCTCCGCCCCTGGTGTGCCGCCCTTACACAGCGAAGGCTGAATGTTCCTGCCCGGTCAAATCGCCACGGCAAGGTCACCGTAGTGCCCGGCTCGCTCAGGCGGGTATTGGGGTAATCCTTGCGCAGATCGGGCATCAGCTTGTGGATCAGATCCTGATCGCGCAGGGCGGCGTCATCGCCCAGGGCAAACAGGTGCCAGTCATCACTGTGGTTTGTCAGGCTCAACCGCACACTGTGCTGGTAGGAGATGGCCAGGCTGGCGGGCGTCCAGGAATTGTAAAAACTCACCGGCAGGATGGGTAAATCCACCGGGTTTCGCAGGGCCGTGCCCGCCGCCATGGGGATCTCGTCTGGCAGAAAGCCATGGGCCCCGCTACCCTGCGATAAAGACAGCGTGCCGGCCAGCAGTACAACAATAGGGTATTTCAGTCGGTCAGGCATGGCATCGTGTATGAAATGGAGGGATCTCTGTGAGAACAAGAATACGTGTTTTGTTGATGGCTTGCCTGTGCATCTGTGTGGCCTCCGTCAGTGCCGCACCCCTCACTGTGGCAGTGAAGGCCTCGCCCCCATTCAGCTTCCAGAATGGCGATCGCTGGGATGGTGTCAGCGTTGAGCTGTGGGAACAGATCGCCGAGCAGGCCGGCTATGAATACCGCTTCCGCCCCTACAAGACCGTGTCCGACATGCTTGCGGCGGTGGAGCTGGGTCAGGCGGATGTGGCCATTGGCGCGATCAGTGTCACCGCCGACCGGGAGAGGCGGCTGGATTTCACCCAGCCCATGTACCGGGGCGGGCTGGGCATTGCCACCCGTACCGAAGCCAGCGGCTGGATGACCACACTGCGCGGCCTGTTTTCCTGGAAGTTCTTCTCCGCTGTGCTGGCCCTTGGGTTGGTGCTGTTACTGGTCGGGTTGCTGGTGTGGATGTTCGAACGCAAGAAAAACCCGGAACAGTTCGGCGGCTCCATTGGCCAGGGGATCGGCAGTGGCTTCTGGTGGTCGGCAGTGACCATGACCACCGTGGGCTATGGTGACAAAGCGCCGGTGAGTACCGCGGGTCGTTTCATCGGGTTGGTGTGGATGTTTGTCAGCATCATCACCATTTCCGGTTTCACCGCCGCCATCGCTTCCAGCGTTACCGTCAATCAGTTGCAGACCCGGGTGGCCGGGGCTGGTGATCTGCCCCGTGTTAACACCGCTGTAGTGGAAAACACCAGTGGCGAGCAATGGCTGGTGGGCGAAGGGCTCAGCTACCGCCCTTACCCGAACCTGGAAAAGGCCATGCGCGCGGTCGTGCTCGGCGAGGTGGATGCGCTGGTGGCGGACGCCCCGGTAATGCGCTACATGCTGCGCGAACGGGAAACCTCTCAGGTATTGGTGTTACCGAAGCTGGTGCGTGAGGAGAGCTACGCGTTTGCTGTGGCTAACGGCAGTCAACTGCGCGAGCCCATCGATCAGGCCATGCTGGACATTCTGTCCTCCCAGGAATGGCGACTGGTGTTGAACCGCTATCTCGGTGCAGATCAGTAGCCTCTGTTCATTGGTTATCAGCAAGCTTCAGACGTCGCTGTTATCAAGAAACAGCGGCGCCAGGCTTGCCAATTCTTCTTCCAGATTCCAGTGCATTTCCCGAGCGGTTACGTGTAGCAGTATCAGTGCATTGACGGGGGCGTCGGACTGACGATTGCCGCGCAAACGCCGGGTAAAGCAGCGGTTCAATTCATTCAGTGCCGCATAGCGTGCGTTGAGATCGGCCAGCGACACTTGGCTATTCTGGCGTTTATTCATGTGCTGCTGCAGCAGATACAGGCTGGCAGTGCGCACCAGGGTTTCTGTGGCGTTGCTGAGGGGAAGATGGAATCTGGCCATCGGTCGCAGGAAACGGGTGTGCGGGCAGTCGCTGAGCCCACAGATCAAACCGAAGAGAGAGCTCAGCGCGCGCTGCAATGTGCTTGTCTGTTGATACTGCCGCTGCGGAGTATCCACTTGCACTGAAACCGTTTGAAACGAGTCGCCCAGCGCCGAGTCTGGCAGCAGAAACGCCAGGTTGAGCGCGATGGGGCAATATCGGTGAGTCTCTTTATCTAGCGGGCAGTGGCTGCATTGATGGTAAGTCAGTTGTGCCCAGGCGGGAGGTTTGAAACTGTCGGGAATGGCGATGGTGTCATCCACCAGTTCGATGGCGATGCGTTGTTGCCCGCCTTCCGGTGTGGTGAGGGTGTACGCATAATCAGGCTGCATGGACTTTTTCAGACTGCTTCAGCGGCAGCTTGATGATGAACGTGGTGCCAGTGCCGGGTGCACTTTCCACTGTCATGGTGCCGCCATGATGGCGGATGATGTCATGACAAATCGACAGGCCCAGACCGGTCCCCTTACCGATGGGTTTGGTAGTGTAGAAAGGCTCGAAAATCTGCTCCAGATTCTCGCTCGGAATCCCCGGGCCGTCATCGGCTACTTTCAGTGTGCACCATTGGTCGTCACAGTCTGCGCTAATGGTGATAGTGCCTTTGCCTTCGATGGCCTGGGCCGCGTTGACGAACAGATTCATGAACACCTGTGAAAGCTGGCTTTCCGAGCCGGGGATCAGCGGCAGGGATTCCAGGTTGGCGTGGCTGACATTGATCCGATTCTTCAGCTCGTGCTTGGCCAGGTTCAGTGATGTAGCGATGCAGGATGCAATATTGGTGGGAGAAAAGGATTCCGGCTGGTTGTGGGAGAAATTTTTCAGATCGCGGATGATCTGCTTGATGCGTTCAATCCCCTCACTGGTTTCATCGATCAGAGCCGGGTGATCTTCCAGCATGAAACTGAGTTTCCGCTGATCGATTTTCAGGTCGGACTCAGCCTGCAGAAATTGCTGGAATTTCTTTTCGTTGATTCGTTTCTGTAACCCCTTGATCACGCCGGACATGGTATCCATGTATTCCCGCGAGCGATTCAGGTTGGAGGACAGCATGGCTATCGGGTTGTTGATCTCATGGGCAATGCCCGCCGAGATAGTGCCCAGGGAAGCCATTTTTTCAGAATGCAGCAACATGGTTTCTACATGGTTCAATTTCTGGTCTTTCTCTTTTACCTCCTGAATCAGCTGATTGTTCTCTGTCTTGATGTCGGTAATGTCCGTACCGAAGTAAATAAAGCCGTCATCCTCATCAGAAATATAGGAAAGCGGAAACAGGAACATGTTCATCCAGTAAAGGCTGCCATCCGCCCGCTGATTGCACACCTCCCCATTCCAGACCCCGGACGCAGCATGCTTGCATTGCATGATGGGCAGGCCGCTGTCATGGGTATCCGGATGGTTGATGCTTTCGTTCTTTCCGATCAGCTGGGAAAAAGCGTGGCCGCTCAGCGACAGGAACTTGCCGTTGGCAAAGGTAATGGTGCCCTGGCTGTCCGTGGTCAGCACGCAATACTCATCAATGATGCGGGCCAGGGGGCCGAGCAGGGCCTTGTTGAGTTTGTACTCATCCGCATTGACCTCGATCAGATGCATCTTGCGCCCGAACCGGTTGTCCGTCAGGGAGGCAAACTCCGACAGTTTGGCTTCCACGTTGATGGAGGTGCGGTAGGTTTTGTAAAGAAAGAAGATGATGATAAGAAGAATCACAGTGGAAGAAACCAGAAACAATCCTTGCGCTTCCATACCGAAACCGATTTCGGTGTTGTTCATGATACTTTCCATGGAACATGTCTTCCTGTATTTGGCTAGCCGAGGTCAGTCCTCATAGCCAAGACTGCGCAGTGTCTTGCGTTGTTCGCGAACGGTTTCCGCGAGGATGCGGTTTTCCAGCAAAATATCGCGGAACTTGAGCCCTTCGCGGATATTGTCGAGCAGTTGATCGTCATCCCAGGGTTTGGGTATGAAGCGGAATGCACCGGCCTTGTTGATGGCGGACATGACAGTTTCGATATCAATCACTCCGGTGAGAAGAATGCGGATGGTATCCGGCTGGATATCGCGCAGTTCCTGCAACAGTTCCAGGCCGTTGATCTCCGGCATCATGTAATCGGTAATGACCGCATCGAAAACGGTGGTGCGCGCCCGGCGCAGGGCTTCCCGGGGGTCCTGGTAGGTTTCCACCTCCCAGTCGGTGTACATGTTGATGGTGCGCTTCAGGGCCTTGAGGATGTAATCCTCATCATCAACAAGCATGACCTGGTACATATCACGATCCTCGTCCATGGCCTTCCGGGCGCAGTGCTGAGTCATGTCATGGGGGGAGGCTGCGCCGGGCCGTCATCTTTGACGATACTCGCGGGTATCAGTGCTGACAATTGATGGCAGGTCGTGCTTTGTCCCAGTCATGCTGTCTGTTCTGCCGTTTGTCAGGGATGTGCAGATCTGGCGCTTACAGGCAGGAAAAACGCCCAGTAAACCGGCTGACTCTTATTCCTTGTGGGAAGCGATGCTCGCATCGCTTCCCACGATAGAAAAGCGTTCTTCCCGAGGTTTGCTAGCGGACAGTGGTAATCGCCTTGGTCACCGAACCGGTGGCAATCAGGCGCTCTTCGCCGTTGGCATTCACCGCCAGGGCTTCCGCCCGCATGGCCGCCAGGGTGCGGCCCAGTCGGTCCAGGCGGGCGCGGATGACCACGCTTTCGCCTTTCATGGCAGCGCGCAGGACACTGCTGTGAGTTTCCACGGTAACCGGTTGCTGATCGGCGGACAGCGAAGGCACCACCGCAAAAAAACAGGCCACGTCCATCAGTGCATAAACAATGCCGCCATGCAGGGCGCCCATGGGGTTGGCGGTGAAATCGTTCACCGCGAAACGCACCTCGCTGCGGCCTTCGCCGGCACTCAGCAGCTCCAGCTCGCAGGCGCTGTGCAGGGGGTGGGCAAGAACGGAATCACGGACTTCTTCCAGGCGGCTCATGGTATCTCTCGTCAGAAAACGGGGCCGTTACTGTGCCTCCTGCTGCGACGGCTGTGAATGACCGGATGAAACTAAATCCCTTGACCGGGGTCTTCACTATTCGCAAAGTGGAACCCCTTCAACCCTTGGCAGGCACCATGAAAGCACTGGTCTGGACATTGCTGCTGATCATCTGCACACACGTGCTGGTGCTTGATGCCATGC
>Ga0208468_1000186_pt1 | contig 20587 bp, 20 predicted proteins | sample DeeseametaMP0960_FD_184198 | JGI IMG/M metagenome (GOLD analysis project Ga0208468, IMG submission 184198) | Marine microbial communities from the Deep Indian Ocean - MP0960 (SPAdes) | ecosystem: Environmental > Aquatic > Marine > Oceanic | place: East of Madagascar, South Indian Ocean... | reverse complement strand
AAGTGGCGGGGGAAGTCAAGATCAATCTCGTGTAACTAAAGAGGAACAACTCTACCGTCAAGACTATTGTGGCTGTATTTTTGGGCTTACTATGCAAAGAGAACAACAAGAAAAACTAATGGATGAGATGTTTAGCCCAATATCAGGCTCTATCCTTCCAGCTTCAATAGAAGAGAGAATCGCAATGTACACTCTACGAAACTCTCTTGAAGATGAAAATAAAGAGTATAAAATCATCAAGCAGAAGTTCCTTAACTATCGAGAATTTAACTTTAAAGTTACTAAGGGAAAGACAAATGTACTAGATGCGTATGCACTCTCATACTCAACTCTTCCAAGAAAACGAGCACAAGGAAAAATTGAATATAATTCACAAAATATTCACTACTTTAACCGTGAAGAAATAAAATTTATCACTTTAGCATTTTTTAATGAGCAAAACGAAACGCAATATAAAACTGTTAAAGAACTAATTTTTAATCCTTTAAGTCAAGAAAAAGAGCTCTCTTTTAGAGCTAAAATAAATGATACGAACTATGATTTAAGCCCTATTATAGTAATGCAAGAGATCCCCGAAGGAAAGCTCACTATCAACCTTGATAGTAAAACTTATGAAGACACGAAAGAAAAGCTAATCCTTTTATAATCTTTATTTGGGTAAAATAACTCAAAATATTACTACATAAGGCTTTTAATGATGATAATGGATGTTACAGAAATACAAGAGATACTACCTCACAGATACCCTTTTTTACTTGTTGACCGTGTTACAGAGCTAGTAAAAGGTGAAACTATTCTCTCTTATAAAAATATTTCTATCTCAGAACCTATTTTTCAAGGACACTTTCCAGGTCACCCAATCTATCCAGGTGTTATGATTTTAGAAGGAATGGCACAAGCTGGTGGAATCTTAGCATTCAAGAGCATGGATTTAACTCCCGAAGATACTGCAAATAAAGTTGTTTACTTTATGAGTATTGATAAGGCTAAGTTTCGTGCTCCTGTAAAACCAGGTGATAAACTAGAATACAAAATAACTGTACTAAAAAATAAAGGTTCTATCTGGGTACTTAAAGGCGAAGCATTTGTTGACGGTAAGTTAACAAGTGAAGCAGAGCTTAAAGCTATGATAGTAGATAAGTAAGCTTTAAATGTCAAAAATATCTAAATTAGCCCACATTGAAGATGGTGCAGTTATTGGTAAAAATGTTGAAATCGGCCCTTTTTGTTTTATCTCTAGCCAGACAATTATTGGAGAAGGCACAACTATCGCTGCAAATACTTGTATTTATGGTAAAACGACGATTGGAAAAAACAACAAAATATTTTCTCATGCCGTTCTCGGTTCTATTCCCCAAGACCTTAAGTTTAATGGTGAAGATGTTGAACTCATTATTGGTGATAATAATACTATCCGTGAGTTTACACTTTTTAATCCAGGAACAAAAGGTGGAGGTAGTAAAACTATCGTTGGAAACAACAACCTTTTTATGGGTTATGTTCACCTAGGCCACGATGTTATTATAGGTAACTACTGTATCTTAGCAAATGCAGCGACACTTGCCGGTCATGTTGAACTTGGTGACTATGTTGTAGTTGGTGGAATGACTCCTATACATCAGTTTATTCACATAGGTGACTATGCTATGATAGGTGGAGCTTCTGCTCTAGCTCAAGATGTACCACCATTTTGTATGGCGGAGGGAAATAGGGCTAACCTCAGAGGGTTGAACCTTACAGGCCTGCGTCGCCATATAGGGCGCGATGATATAAATGCACTAAAATCTGCTTATCGTGAGCTTTTTGAGTCAGGTCAACCACTTAAAGAGACTGCAAGCAGACTACTAGAAGAGACCAAAAACCACTATGTTAATGATTTATGTGACTTTGTTTTAAAAACAAAACGTGGAATCCCATTTGAGAGAAAAAATAATGATAAATAGACACTGTAGTTTTTGTGATGCCTCTGAGGGTGAAGTAAATCCCCTTATAGCTGGTAATGGAGTTTATATCTGTAAAAACTGTGTAGTTTCAGCATACAAGATTATGTTTGGAGATGAGAGTGAAACACAGATACAAGAAAACGAAGAGCTTCTTGTAGCTGTAGACAACTTAATGACACCAAAAGAGTTAAACAACTTTTTAGGTGAGTATATCATCGGTCAAGAGAGAGCTAGAAAACTTTTAAGTGTAGCTGTTTATAACCACTACAAGCGTATATTTAAAACACAACAAATCACAGATGATGACACAGAGATAGCAAAATCAAATGTACTTTTAATCGGTCCAACTGGTTCAGGTAAAACACTCATGGCACAGACCATTGCAAGAGTTTTAAATGTACCAATAGCTATAGCAGATGCAACAAGTCTTACTGAGGCTGGTTATGTTGGTGAAGATGTTGAAAATATTCTTACTAAACTTATCCAAGCTGCTGATGGTGATGTTGAGCGTGCACAAAAAGGTATCATCTTTTTAGATGAAGTCGATAAGGTAGCTCGTATGAGTGAAAACCGTTCTATCACACGTGATGTTTCAGGAGAAGGTGTACAACAAGCACTTCTAAAAATTATAGAAGGTTCTTCTGTAAATATTCCACCAAAAGGTGGGCGTAAACATCCAAACCAAGAGTTTACATCTATAGACACTACAAATATATTATTTATTTGTGGTGGTGCATTTGATGGTCTAGAAGAGATACTTAAACGTAAGCAGGGTGCAAATATTTTAGGTTTTGGACATGAGAAAAAAACAAAAGACGAGAAAAAACCAACATTTGATATGGTCGAGCCTGATGATTTAGTTCATTTTGGTCTTATTCCTGAACTTGTTGGTCGTCTTCCTATCATTGCATCTTTAAGTGAAATTAGTGAAGAGGATATGGTTCGTATACTTACAGAGCCTAAAAACTCTCTAATTAGACAGTATCAAAAACTTTTTGCTATTGATGAAGTGGAATTAAACTTTGAAGAAGGTGCGCTCTTAGCGATTGCAAAAAAATCTATAAAGCGTAAGACTGGAGCTCGTGGACTTCGTGCAATTTTAGAAGAAAATATGATAGATATTATGTATGAACTTCCTGAACATGCAGGGTATGAAGTACTAATCACAAAAGACGTTATAGACGATGGTGCAGAACCTGTTTATATTAAAACAACAACAACACAACAAACAGCATAAGGCAAGTAAATATGATTTTCAATAAACTAATAGGGATTTTCTCAAACGACCTCTCCATTGACTTAGGAACTGCAAATACTATTGTTATAGCCAAAGGTCGTGGAATCATTATTAATGAACCCTCTGTTGTAGCTGTTAAAACTGAAAAATATGGTCAAACACGAGTTCTTGCAGTAGGACATGAAGCAAAAGCTATGGTCGGTAAAACACCTGGAAATATTAGAGCAATTCGTCCTATGCGTGATGGTGTTATCGCTGACTTTGATATGACTGAAAAGATGATCAGGAAGTTTATTGAAAAAGCACACGGTCGTACTTCTTTAATATCTCCTCGAATCATTATCTGTGTGCCTTATGGTCTTACACAGGTTGAGCGGAAGGCTGTTCGAGAGTCTGCTCTCTCAGCAGGTGCACGTGAAGTTTTTCTTATAGAAGAACCTATGGCTGCTGCAATAGGAGCAGGTATTGATATTCGTGAGCCAGAAGGAAACTTAGTTGTTGATATCGGTGGTGGTACTACTGAAATCGGTGTTGTCTCTTTAGGTGGACTCGTTTTATCAAAGTCTATTAGAACTGCTGGTGATAAAATCGACCAATGTATTATCAATTATGTTAGAAAAAAATATAATCTTCTTATCGGTGAAAGAGCAGCTGAAGATATTAAAATTAATATTGGAACTGCTGTCCTTTTAGATGAAGAACTTGTAATGACTGTAACTGGTCGTGACCAGATTGAAGGACTTCTTAGTTCAGTTCAACTAACAAGTGAAGATGTTAGAGAGGCTATGAAAGAACCACTCAAAGAAATTGCAGAAGCACTTCGTAATGTTTTAGAGCAAATGCCTCCTGACTTAGCAGGTGATATTGTAAATAACGGTATAATTTTAACAGGTGGGGGAGCACTTATTCGTCAACTGGATAAGTATCTCTCAAATATTGTAAGAATCCCTGTTTTTGTAGCGGATGAACCTCTTCTTGCTGTTGCTCGTGGAACTGGACGTGCACTCGAAGAGATCGATTTATTACAAGAATTATTTGAGCATGAATAAAGAGTTATTTTCCTATCTCTTTGTACTCATAGCACTACTCGTAGGTGCTTTGTATTACAACCATACTATTCAGTCACCCATTATCACTTCCCTTAATACAATAAAGATTTTCTACCATAATATTAACCAATCAATTAAAAATAATTTCGATGAATATTTTTTTCAAGTAGATACAATTCAAGATTTACGACAAGACCTTCTAAAGTATGAAAATAATCATCTTGTAATGCAAGAGTTAAGAAGTGAAATTCATGATTTATACCAAAAAAACCACTCGTCTTTAAAAATAGAGACAAATGTAGAACTTGTACGTATGATATCTTATGAAAAGTTTGGAAATTTCAACCGCCTTTGGCTAGAAGTTTCAGACTATAATAGTTCTAAGATTTATGGATTAATCTATAAAGAACTAGTTGCCGGTATTGTTATTTCAAAAAATGGTCGGGCACTAGCACTACTTAATCAAGATATAAAAAGTGCCTATGCAGTTCATATTGGAAATAAGCTTGCTCCTGGTATAATACACGGTAATAATGATAATTTACTTATAGTCAACTTCATTCCTGCATGGTTTAAGATACAAAAGGGTGACGAAGTCATTACCTCTGGTCTTGACAATATCTTCATTAAAGGTCTTAAAGTTGGCCGTGTTCTCTCTGTTACCTCCGAACAAGGTTATCAAAATGCTATCATTGAGCCCTACTATAGAAGCATTGAGCCAAGTTACTTTCACATGATAAGGAGTATTCGATGAAATACATAGTACTACTAAGCCTCTTAATTCTCTCACTACATGCTGTAGAGACACAAAAAAAACAAAAAGTTACCCTTGGATTTGGCCCATATGTACAAATACAACCATACAAAGGTGTTGACCCACTTTTAGTCCCCTCCCCTGTTGTCTTTTTTGATAATGGTCTTTTTTATGTAAGGTGGAGTCGAGTAGGAATGTACTTTTTTGGAGATAAGGGTGAGGAATTTTCATGGGGTTTATCACTTACTGCACAACCTCGTATTTATGGATACCAGGCTCAAGATTCTAAATATCTAGAAGGAATGGATACGAGAGAAACAACTTTTGAAGGTGGTTTAGCATTAAGTGTCTCATATAACGATATGTATATAGAGACAATGCTACTCACAGATATGTTAGTGAGACATAAGTCTTGGTTATTTAAAACAGAAATAGGTGATGAGTATTCCCTTGGTGACTTTACATTTTATCCAAGCCTTATTTTTATTTATGAGTCAGATGAGTTTGTTAACTATTACTACGGTGTTAAAGAAAGTGAAATTACACTGAACAGAACACAGTTTACCCCTGGTGCAGGCTGGCAATTAGGAGCTCAAACATATATTGAGTATCCTTTTACTAACAAACTTGCAGGACTTGTGAACCTTCGAGTTGACAAACTTCCATCAAGTGCATTAAATTCTCCTCTTCTTGAGAGTGATTATATCTATTCTGGATTAGTTTCACTTATATATACATTTGAGTTTTAGGAAACTTCTCTAAAACTCATTAAATTTTAAGTGCCCTTTAGCTATAATAATTAAATTTTTATAAACATATTTTGAAGGGTCAAAATGCCAAAACGCACCGACATTAATACTATTTTACTTATAGGTTCTGGACCGATTGTTATCGGTCAAGCCTGTGAATTTGACTATTCTGGTACACAGGCTGTTAAAACTCTTAAAGAGTTAGGCTACCGTGTTATCCTCATCAACTCTAACCCTGCAACTATTATGACTGATCCTGAGTTTGCAGATAGAACTTATATCGAACCAATTAAAGAAGATGTAATTGCTGAAATCATCAAAAAAGAAAATGTAGATGCAATACTTCCAACAATGGGTGGCCAAACTGCTCTTAATGTTGCAACAAGTATGTATGAGAAAGGTATGCTTAAAGGTATAGAGTTTTTAGGTGCAACTCCAGAAGCTATACATAAGGGTGAAGACCGTTCTGCATTTAATGAAGCGATGATTAAAATCGGTATGGATTTACCAAAAAGTAAAAATGCTTACACTGTTTCTGAAGCTATAGAAGCAGTAAAAGAGATCGGTTTTCCTGTAATCTCTCGTGCTTCATTTACACTTGCAGGAGGTGGTTCAGGTGTTGCATACAATATGGAAGAGTTTAAAAAACTTGCAGAAGAAGGTTTATCAGCTTCTCCAGTAAATGAAATCGAAATAATGGAGTCTCTTCTTGGGTGGAAAGAGTATGAGATGGAAGTTATCCGTGATAAAGCAGATAACTGTATCATCATCTGTACTATTGAAAATTTTGACCCTATGGGTGTTCATACTGGTGACAGTATCACAGTTGCTCCAGCCCTTACTCTAACAGATAAAGAGTACCAAAGAATGCGCAATGCTTCTTTTGATATCCTTCGTGAAATTGGTGTTGACACTGGTGGATCTAATGTTCAGTTCTCAATTGACCCAAAAACTGGTCGTATGATTGTTATCGAGATGAACCCTAGAGTATCTCGTTCATCTGCACTAGCATCAAAAGCAACCGGTTATCCTATCGCTAAGGTAGCCACACTTTTAGCTGTAGGTTTTACTCTTGATGAAATTACGAATGATATCACAGGAACACCTGCATCTTTTGAACCTGTTATTGACTATGTTGTTACTAAAATACCACGTTTTACATTTGAAAAATTCCCTGAAGCTGTAAGCACTTTAAGTACTTCTATGAAGTCTGTTGGTGAAGTTATGGCAATTGGCCGTACTTTTAAAGAGTCTATGCAAAAAGCACTTTGTTCTTTAGAGACTGGTATTTGTGGATTTGATGAGATTGATGCTAACGAAGAGTTTATTAAACATGAAATTCGTCGTCCAAACGCAGAGAGAATGCTTTATGTAGCAGAAGGTTTCCGTCGTGGAATGACTATACAAGAGATGTTTGATACATGTCAGATAGACCACTGGTTCCTATATCAACTCAGTGAACTAGTTGAGAAAGAAGCGACAATCACAGATAAAATTCTTTTTGATGCTGAGATTATGCGTGATGTTAAAGTTGATGGTTTTTCAGATAAAAGAATAAGCCAACTCATAGAAAAAAACTCGAACCATAAAATCAGTGAAATGCAAGTATATGATGCTCGTAAAAAACTTGGTGTTAGTGTAGAGTTTAATGAGGTTGATACTTGTTCTGCTGAATTTAAAGCACTTACTCCTTACCTTTACTCTAGCACGAACATTACAAAACTTCCAAATATCAAAAACCGTGTAAATAAAGATAAGAAAAAAGTACTTATTCTTGGTGGTGGACCTAACCGTATTGGTCAGGGTATAGAGTTTGACTACTGTTGTGTTCATGCTGCATTTGCTCTTAAAGAGATGGATATAGAGTGTATTATGTACAACTGTAATCCTGAAACAGTATCTACAGACTATGACACAAGTGATGTTTTATACTTTGAGCCAATAGACCTTGAGCATGTTCGTGAAGTTATAGAAAACGAAGAACCAGATGGTATCATCGTTCACTTTGGTGGTCAAACGCCACTCAAACTTGCAGATGCACTTACAAAAATTGGTGCTAAGATTGTAGGAACAACTTCAGAAGTTATTGACCTTGCAGAAGATAGAGAACTCTTTAGTAATTTTGTTATTAAACATGGTCTTAAACAACCAGAAAATGGTCTTGCTCGTAAAAAAGAAGAAGCTGCACCAATTGCTAATGGACTTGGTTATCCTGTACTTGTTCGTCCATCATTTGTTCTTGGTGGTCGCGGTATGAAAATAGTTTATAGTGAAGATGAACTTAACCAGTACATGGACCTTGCTATATCTGTTTCAAATGAAGCTCCTGTTCTTATTGATAAGTTTTTAGATCAAGCAATTGAACTTGATGTTGATTGTATCTCTGATGGAAAAGAAGTGTATATCGGTTCTGTTATGCAACATATCGAAGAAGCTGGAATTCACTCAGGTGATAGTGCTTGTTCACTTCCTCCTGTAAACCTAACACAAGAAATGATAGAAAAAGTTGAGCAACAGACTAAAACTATTGCTCTTGGACTTGGTGTAGTTGGTCTTATGAATGTTCAGTATGCTATTTATCAAGATGAAATTTACCTAATTGAGGTTAACCCTCGAGCTAGCCGTACTGTACCTTTTGTGTCTAAGGCTACTGGTATGCCACTAGCAAAAGTTGCGACTCGTGTTATGATGGGTGAGAAACTTGTTGATGCACTTGCTTACTATGACAAATATGACATCGTAGAAGTTGCTAATGGTCTTCGTCGCCCAAAACTTAAAGGTCATGTTTCAGTAAAAGAAGCAGTTTTTCCTTTCCATAAACTCTATGGAGCCGACCTCGTTTTAAGCCCTGAGATGAAATCAACTGGTGAAGTTATGGGAATCAGTAAAAACTTTGGAGTGAGTTTTGCAAAAGCACAACTTAGTGCTGGTAATAAGATCCCAACAGGTGGAACATGTTTCCTCTCTTTTGTTGATACAGATAAAATTCATGCAGCAGAAATTGGCCGTGGTTTACTTAAACATGGTTTTAAACTTGTAGCAACTCAAGGCACACAAAGTATCTTATCTGATGCTGGTATAGCATGTGAGATTGTTCTAAAGATTTCTGAAGGTCGTCCAAATATTGAAGACAGTATGAAAAATGATGAAATTGCAATGGCAATAAATACTTCTGATAATAATACAAGTAAAAAAGATGCTGTGGTTATTCGCCAAGAGGTACTTCGTCGTAGCATTCCTTACTTTACAACACTTAGTGCTGCTCGTGCACTTATTTTAGCACTAGATGAAATGGGTGATGGTTCATGGACAAAGTCAACAGCACTACAAGACTTTTTAGTTTAAAATCAAAAGTTCTTCTGATTCAAACCGACACTACTGTCGGTTTTTTATCGCAAGATGAGTCACAACTTCAATCTATAAAAGAGAGACCTTCCACTAAACCTTTTATCAAAGTATACAAAAGCTTTAAATCTTTACAAAACTCACATATAAGAGTTCCATCAAGACAAAAAAAACTTATTCGCCGTGCAAAAAAAACAACATTTATTGTAAAACACACATCCTTTCGTATAGCAAAAGACACACTTCACTCCAAACTATTAACAGACATAACTTGGAACTACTCAACATCAGCTAATGAACGCTCAAAACACTTCGATAGAGGATTTTGTGAAGTAAAAGCTGATATAATAATCGAAGATAAGAACTCTTTATATGAGGGAAAATCATCAAAACTCTATAGAATCAATAATGTCAAAAAGGTGAGGTTACGATGAGTAAAGTAGTACAAGCATTTTTAAGTGGTATGTTTTTCACTTTTATTCTAGATTTTTTTCTATTTCTAGGTGTATTTGAGAACTATATAAAAGCACAAGAGATTGATGTTTATTATAATATCTTGTTTGCAGACCATCAAAACCTCTTTATCTTTCTTTTCTTTAGTATTATACTTGGATATATAACACTTTATAAGGAGACTAAACTCTCTCTAATTGTTATAGGGACACTCTCGATTATCTCACTTTCCACACTTATTACTCCTATTGGAAGTACTTTAGGTGAAGCTCTTTTAATGAAAAGTGATGTAGAGATACATATGATTAAATACTCATATAGTGGTGATATTCTTTATGATGGTAGAGACAAAATAACTTTTTATGACTATAACTTTAAAAAAGTATTACATTTAGATAAAAATCAAATAATAGGTGAATATTAGAATGAATAGATTTACAAACAGCGTTTTACTCGGGAGTACTGGTGTTCTTATGATGAGTGTTTTAGCAGGTTGTGAAGCACCTCAAGAAGAGCAAAAAAACCGTTTTTTAGTTATAGAACAACAGACAAATGGTAAGTACATAGTAGTTGAAGAGATGCCAACTGATGGCCCGTCTCGTGCTATCATCCGTGAAAAAGATGCACAGGGTAATACAGTTGAGCGTTTCATGAATGAAGCGGAGATGAAAGCATTAGCCGAACAAGAGTATAAAAAAGTACAAGATGGTTCATCTGAAACACTAAGAGAAAATGGTGGTGGTGCAGGAATGGGACTTGCAGGTACAATTTTAGCAGTAGCCGCAGGTTCTCTTATGGGAAATATGATAGGAAATGCTTTGATGAATAACAAAAACTTCTCAAAAAACTCTGCAAGAAGTAACAAAAGTGCATACAGTCGTTCTGCAGCTGGTAAAGCTAGTAAAAGTGGAAGTTCTAAAAAAAGCTTTTTTGGTGGAGGATCTAAAAGTTCTTCATCTAGTAAAAGTGGTGGTTTTTTCGGTGGATAATATTAAACTTACAGAACACGAAGCACAAGCCTATTATGATGCTTCAAATGAATTATACGACATGTATATCGAAGCAGCTGATCATGTCATAGAGAATGAGCTCTTTTTTGAATTGGGTATTCCATTTAACCTTGTAGATGTTATCAAAAAAAGCTGGGAAAGTGATGTGCATTGGCATATTTATGGTGCATTTCTTTTTAGTGGTGGTCTAAACAATAGTCCTATAAAACTTTTAGAGTTTCAAGCAGATACTCCATCTAAACTACTACAAACTTCACAAGAACAACTGGTTGAAAATAGCTTTAATGAAATTTATGAAAAAGTAAGTGAGAATTTTAAAAGGCTTATTACACTTGATGATGGTATAGAACTCTTTGATGAGAGATACGACAATTGGAAAATACTCTTTTCAAGTCCAAGTGATGATGAAGAAAAAGAAAAGACATCAAGATTTTTACAACAACTAGCAGAGGAAGCAGGATTTCAAACAAGTTTTTCTTACTTGCATGAAGTAGCCTTCAATGAAGAGGGTATACATGACCAAGAAGGCAATAACTATGAATACTGGTGCAAGAATTACTCATGGTTAGATATAGCGACTGATGAGGGGGAATTAGCGACTACTCTTACAAGTATAATGGATAAGCAACAAGCAATTATTATAAATCCTGCCTATACTCTACTCTTTGAGTCTCGTGGTATGCTAAAAATCCTCAAAGATTTATATCCTGACTCACCTTATTTACTTAAAACCTCTTTTAAAAGTTTTAAAGATTCACAAATGCGAACTATGTTTGGAGAGGGTGAAGAGTATTCTAACTTTACAAAGATTTACCAAGAAAAGAGAGAAGACACTTATAATGCAAAAGTATTTTTTGCTTATGAAGCATGTGGACTTAGTTTTTTTAGCGAAGAGGAAAGTTTTATAAAAGCAGAGTATGAATAAGCTTCTTTGTATAAGAAAACTGAACAGATATATAGTTCACAATATGGGCATAGTATCTAAATAAGTCAGTTGGAATGTCCGTGTTGATGGGGTTATTAAGTGTGGCTCCGGATGCTGGATTCGAACCAGCGACCAAGTGATTAACAGTCACCTACTCTACCGCTGAGCTAATCCGGAATGTTAAAAGAATTATATCAGTAGAAATTTAAAACAATCTAAAATTCTGCCATTTTTCCTTCATAAATTTCTATATCTTCTTCTCGCTCATGTTTTACAGCCCCTTTTAGCAATAAAGTGTACTTTTTTAGAAGTTCTTTTTTTATCATCTGTATTTTTTTATCACTTATCTTGTTTTTATTCTTTAGTAGTTTTTCCAAAGTAAAAACTCTAAACCTATCCATACCCCAATACTTGAAGCTTAACTGGTCTTCGTGCCCTGCATACTTTCTTATCAATTTTTTATCTACTAAGGCTATTTTATTTTTTATCATGATTCGTAACCATAAGTCATAATCTTCACAAACATCTAAACTTTCATCAAATAAGCCAATACTCGCAAATATACTTTTGTGTAAAAGTGCAGAAGATGGAGCTATATTACAAAATGATAAATTTTCTGAAAATACATCTTTACCGATTTTTCTAAATTTCTTTGGTATTTTTACATTTAAAGCATCTCTTAACCATATTTCATCTGTATAACTCACAAGAACACCCGAATTACCCTTATGAAATAATACTTGTTCTTGCAGTTTCGAGTCTATCCACTCATCATCTGAGTCCAAAAAAGCTATCCATTCAAAACTTGCATTTCTTATGCCTAAGTTTCTAGCAGATGAAACACCAGAGTTTTTTTGATATATATATTTTATATTTGGAAATTTTTGGAGGATTTGGGAAGTATTGTCGATTGAGCCATCATCTATGACTATGATTTCATCTGCTTGATGAGTCTGTCCTAAAACAGACTCTATCGCACGTTGCAAAAACTCATATCTGTTATATGTTGGGATAATAACAGATATTTTAATAACTTCTTACCAAACCTTTAGTTCATTATATAAACTATCACGTTCTACTGGAGAAAAACCACTGTTTTTAATGAGTGCTGTAAAATCTTCAAGAATTACACCATTTGCACTCTTAGCACCTGCTGCTGAGTTGATAGACTCTTTTTGAATCGTTCCATCTAAGTCATTTGCTCCAAACTCCTGAGCTACAAGAGCGAGGTTCACAGTTGATGTAACCCAGTAAGCTTTGAGGTTAGGTACATTATCAAGTACTAATCTTGCTACTGCCATAGTTTTAAGTACTTCATTTGCTGTAATTGGTGCTTCTATCTTTAAGTAGTTGTTCTCAGTTTGATATACAAGAGGGATAAAGCAGTTAAACCCACCTGTGATATCTTGTAAGTCACGAATACGCATCATGTGATCGATTCGGTTTTCACGAGATTCAATATGACCAAAAAGCATAGTAACATTAGACTTTTTACCGCGCTCATGCCATTTCCTATGAATTTCAAACCATTGATCAGAAGTAACTTTTCCTTTACAAATCTTTTCACGAACTGTTTCATCAAAGATTTCTGCACCTCCACCAGGCATAGAATCAACACCATTATCTATCATAAGATCAAGTACTTCATCATAAGTAAGCCCATGATGACGAGAGAGAAAGTCAACTTCTGCTGCTGTAAGTGCTTTTATGTGTAGCTGAGGATACTGCTCTTTTATCTTTTTAAAGATTCCTAAGTACCATTCAAGAGTAACATTTGGGTTATGAGCAGAGACTATATGTACTTCTTTAGCACCATGTTTGTCTATCTCTTCTACTATTTTGAGTATATCTTCATGACTCATAGTATACTGATCTGGATTTTTACGAGTGGCAGAGTATGCACAAAAAAGACAGACATCAGCACATACATTTGTAGGGTTTATGTGGCGGTTTATGTTGAAGTATGTTTTTTTACCATGAAGCTCTTGGCGTTTTTTATCAGCTAAATCACCAAGGTCAAAAAAATCCATATCATACAGTTGTAAAGCAGTATCAAAATCTATTCTGTTCATATATTCTCAATTTATTTTCTCTGATTATATCAAAATAGTTTTAAGCCAACTTAAGGATAATTCAACTTAGTCTCTTGCATTAAGAGTATAACAATACAATATAGCACTAGAAGTAAATTTAAAGATTCTCAAAATCAGTGACAAAAAGGCTAAAAAATCATCGTAAAGAAAAATAATATAGCAATGTTTATAGATTGTGATAATGTTAGTTCTAAATATATAGAAGGTATATTTGATGACTTGTCTCAGTATGGTACTGTAAATATCAGACGTGCTTATGGGGACTGGAAAGACAGAAAACTCCAAGGTTGGGAAAATGTTTTACAAGACTATAACATTAAACCTATTCAACAGTTTGCTTATACAAAAGGGAAAAATGCTACTGACATCGCTATGATTATCGACATCATGGATATTCTCTACACTAAAGAGTTAGAGGCTATTGTTCTCATAACAAGTGATAGTGACTTTACCCCTATAGTTACAAGAATACTCTCTGATGGTTTAACAGTGTATGGATATGGAGAGGCAAAAACTCCTATGGCATTTGTAAACGCCTGTGGTCAATTTATATATGTTGAAAAACTATCTCCTATTGAGGAGGAGGAAGAAGAAGTAGTGCAAGATGTTTTAGTAAAGAAAAACAACTCTGCTGTCACGGAAGCGGTCACCAAGTATCTTGGAAACAACTATGACATACGAAAAGACTTCAAGCTCATCAACCTACTCAAGCAAGGTGTTGAGCGAACTACGGATGAGCAAGGCTGGGCAGATGTTAAAGACATTTCAAAGTACATTAGAAAAAATTCTTCTTTTTCCCAAGTAAATTATGGATTTAAAAAGATGGGTGATCTCATAAAAGCCGTAGATAAATTTGACATAGAATACATGGGAGATAGGAAAACTCAACTCATGATAAGAATAAGAGAAAAAACGAAAAAACGAAGATAAATACTTGGTATTTTATTCCTCATAATGGGCAAAAGCACCCTCAACACTCAAGACATTTTTATATCGAGTGTTAGTTATTCTCACATGCCTCGTTTTTATGTCACATATAGCAAGACGATAGCTAGAGCTCATAAAAGGCTCAACTATACAAATAATTTTTCCATTTACCTCTCGCGTTGCATGAATCTCTCCATGGAGTTTATAAAAGAAGTACTGAGGATAACTTAAAGGTGTAATCTCTACAATGTTTACACTCTCTCTATCTTCTAAACTCTGAGCGATAATGTTTGCATCTTCAAAGTTATCAAACTGCACACACCAGTCATCAAACTTCTTGTTAAACTTGATTAACTCTTCATCTAAAAAACCACCTGCTGGGGACTGTAGAGCAAAAACAGTTCTATTCATTTTACTATCAGGGTTTATAATATTATTCTCAATTTATTTTCTCTGATTATATCAAAATAGTTTTAAGCCAACTTAAGTGCTTTATTTTAATCTTTTATAAACACTATCTTCACTTTTCATTTGTATTGTAAACTCTACTCCTCTTGATTTACCTGCATCTTTTAGTTGTGAAAATGCCATGCCCTTGGCTCTAAAATATTTTGTAACCAAATTCTATTGTTTACTACAGTTTTATCTTCTAGCCTATAACAATAAGACAAAACTTCATAAGCTCTATTTTGTGAAAGTTGCATATGTTTAAGATATATTTCTTCTTCACTTCTTGCATTTAACCAACTATCTGAAGTATGTCCTTCTACTCGTAGCTCTAAGATTTCATTTTTATACTCGGCAGCAGTTAAGATTTTTATATACCTAGAGAAAAAATCTTTTAAAACCACTTTAAACTCATTTTTTATCTCACTTTTACTTACTTCAAACAAAGATTTCTCAGAAGAAAAAACCACCCTATTATCTTTTGTGATTCTCGCATCCCTACTTAGTATGTCATTTTCAAACTTTTCAAACAGAGCTTCATTAAGGTTAGCTTTTGTATCTCTATACTCGATGGCTATATCTTTCATCACCTGCATCTGTTCCTCAACTTTCACCATAAAACTAATCACGATAAAAGAAAGTCCCCCTTAGGAGAAAGTTTAGCTATACCATAGGGGATATGGTTGAGTATATTATGATGCATTAGTCAGACTTATTTTTAAGTAGATTAATATTGATTTATTAGGTTTTTTATCCATTTATAGCCTTATAGCATATTCAAATGCTATAAGGTATAACTTATTATGTAAGTAATTACTGTTTTGGTAAACTGAAAAGAAAAACACTTCATAAATTATTACATTTTGTAATAATTTATTTTGTTTATTGTTAATTTAAGTTAAAACAAGAAGTCATAAGGGTTAGTATTTATATTATTTTACAACTATTGTAATGTTTATTTCATCATATGTTTTTTAGTATTTTTAGTAGCTACAGCCTGATAAGGATCTTCAGGCCAGTAGTGGCGTTTGTACTTTCCTCTTAGTTCTTTACGAACCTCAGCATATGAGTTTTTCCAAAAACTACTAAGGTCATATGTTATCTGTATAAGTCTCATCGCTGGTGAGAGTAGTTGTATCTGCAAAGCTATAGTATCATTAAATATTTTAGGAGTATCTTCTAAACCAAACATCTCTTGTAGTTTTACATAAAGTGCTGGTTTAGTAATATCACTATAGTCTATGAAAATATTTGAACCACTTGGCACATTCACTTTCTCCGGTGCTAAAGATGAGAGTTCTTGTTGGTTTTGCCATGAAAGCAAAGAGAGTAACATCGGATAGATATCTAGGGACTCTAACATTTTAGGAGACTTTACATCCCCCATAAAAGGTTCAAGCCAGACATCTAATGTCTCTAGTAATACATTTTCACTTAAAGACTCCATTGATTTTTTAAGGTGTTGGTTCACAAATGAAACCCTATCTTGTAAACTTTTAGCTCGTTTACTCCATGTGAGTAGTTTTAAACCCTCTTGTTTTAAAAGCTCTAAAAGAAGTGGTGTCATCTCATGTTTTTGACTTAGGGCAAGTGGTTTTGAGTAGAGTTCTAGTTGTAAAAAATGAGCAGACTCTTTTAAGTCAAACTTTTTACTCTCTTTATTGTAAAGGAGTTGTTCTTTAATCTCTATGGTATGAGCAAAGTGTTCTTCTATAGTAGCTAGGTCAATAGCCATAGTTAGCTTTATAAAGGAGTCTTTTGTATGTGCATAAAGATTTGCCACAACTAGGTATTCTTCATTAAAAAGGGGATCTTCTACAGATATAACCGCTCCTTTTGCATTACTCAGTTTATATCTATTATCATTTTTTACTCTGCGTTTAGCTAGTCTATCAGGATATGCAAGTAGAAGTAAAACAGCCATCATATCAGCTTCATAAGCCTTCTCTCGCTTAGATATTTTTTGTATCTTTTTAAGTTTTTTGAAAATAAAATCAGCCTGTTTTATAACTTCATGTGCCACAAAACTATTTATATACTGCGAGTTAAAGTCTCTCTCTTGTAAATGTGTAAAACGAGATAAGAGGTCGCTCTCATCTCTAGCATTTTTAAAGATATCTCTCTCACCAAGTATTGCACAAAGAAGTGAAGCTTCCTGCGCATATCCCATAGTATTAGCTTTAAGTATCATATATGCGAAGCGTGGATGAACACCTAAGCGTATAGCATCTCTTCCAAATGCAGTGATCTTATACTTAGAATCTAACATCTCTAGTTTACCAAGTGTGTCTATTGTCTCTTTTAAAATTTTATCTTGTGGTATGTCTAACCATTTAAGTTCATCAAATGAAGTTACACCCCAAAGGGAAAGATCAAGAACAAGTGAACTCAAGTCTGAACGCAGTATCTCTGCTTTTGTACTTTGCATCAGTACCTTTGACTCATGCCAGAGTCTATAACACTTCCCATTACTCATTCTTCCAGCTCGACCTGCTCTTTGTACGCTAGAGTCCTTAGAGATAAAACTAGAGTCTAGATGGTTCATTGCATTTGCATAGTTAAAGCGAGAGAGTTTTTCTAGTCCAGAGTCCACAACTATACGAACACCTTCAATTGTGAGTGAAGTTTGAGCGATATTTGTTGCGAGTATTATTTTTCTTTTGTCTGATTTTTGTAAGGCTTTATCTTGTTCTTTTTTACCAAGAGCCGAATACAAAGGACAGATTATACTTCCATCATCTTTTATAAGCTCATTCAATAATTTAGTAAGAGTTTTTATCTCTTTTACACCCTGAAGAAAAACAAGTATGTCACCCTCATCATTTTTTAGCACATATGAAAGAGTTTTAACAAGTTCTCTATTCATTGTTTTAAGAGTGAGTCCAGGAGTTTTAATGTCGAGATAGTGCATCTCTACATCATAACTTTTACCCTCTGAAGTCACAATAGGAACATCTCCCAGAAGTAAAGTTAGAGCAGAAGCATTTAGTGTTGCAGACATTATAAGAATTTTTAAGTCATCACGAAGCAGTTCTTGTACTTGCAGTGAAAGAGCTAAAGAGAGGTCACTATGAATACTTCTCTCATGGAACTCATCAAAGATAATCATACCGACTTTCTCTAACATCTCATCAGCTTGTAACATTCTGACTAAAATAGCCTCAGTTACAACAAGTACTTTTGTCTGAGCTGACTGTGCACTATCCATCTTGACTTGATAACCAACACTCTCTCCTACAGCTTCCCCAAGAACTCTTGCCATTTGAGTTGCGACCATACGAGCAGCAACACGTCGTGGTTCTAACATGATGATGATTTTTCCATTTAGATATGTCTCATTCATAAGAGCAAGAGGCACTCGTGTACTCTTTCCAGCCCCAGGAGGTGCTTGAAGTATAAGAGTAGAGTTTTGTTCTAACTTATGTAGTACATCTGGTAAAACAGCTTCAATAGGTAATCCTTGCATAATAAAAAGAGTCTTACTTCTTAAAGTAGTAACAGTACTCTAGGTTACCCTCTTTGCCTGTAAGTTTTGAAGGAGATTTTTGCACTAAATGCCATCCTATCTCTTGTGTAGCCTCTTCAAACTTAAGCATTGCATTTGTTATGGCTTTTGTATCTAAAACAACACCATTTTTATCGCGTTTAGCCTCACGACCTACTTCAAACTGTGGTTTAAAGAGTAGTATTATCTCATTACTAGCGAGTCTATCTACATCAGAGAGTATGTGCAAAAGTGAGATAAACGCAACATCGCTCACAACTAAGTTAAATTGTGTTTGGCTCTCAAACTTACGAATATCACAAGACTCATTAGCATCTACACGACTATCTTCTCGTATAGACTTATGTAACTGATCAGTTCCGACATCAACACAAGTTACAGTGCGAACACCTCTCTCTAAAAGTACCTGTGTGAACCCACCAGTTGAAGAGCCAATGTCTAATGCCACTCTATCTTTAACATCTAAGTCATGCTCTTGTAAAAACTCTAGCAGTTTATATGCAGCCCTTGAGACATAAGAGTCATGAGCTGCAACACTTACCTCATCTCCCTCTTCTACTTTAAAAGAGCTTTTTTTGATGACTTTTGCATTGACACTAACAAGCCCCTCTTTTATGATAGTCTGAGATTTATTTCGACTATCTACAAACTCTTTTTCAACTAAGTAAGTATCTAAACGCATAAGTACTTCTTAATCACAATAATCAGGCTCTTCATCTTCAAACTCCGACACTTCTTCTTCAAGTGGCTCTTCATTTAAGTAGTCAAACTCTTCTTCTATCTCTTGTATCTCTTCATTTTCTTTAAAATTTATCATCAAAACTCCTTTAAAATATATAATTTACTAACAATAAAATCGATCAAAGTGCTATAAAGACTACGGGAACTATAAGGATAACTCCACTAAAACATCCCTGTTGCTTTCGACAATCCCAAATCATAAGTAACCCACCTATAAGTCCAAATCCTAAAAAGAACATTGCAAAGGGGAACAGCACATCAAAATAATACAAACTGTAGATAAATAAAATCGGCATTATCTATATCATAAGAATATTTATATTAATTCCCTCATCTCACCCTCAGTCAAAGTCTTAACCCCTAACTTTTCAGCCTTGTCGTACTTACTACCAGCATCTTCGCCGTAAATCAAAAAGTCGGTTTTTTTACTTATGCTTCCTGACACTTTTGCACCTAAAGTTTCTATCATCTCTTTTATAACTCCACGACTCTCACTCATTGTTCCAGTAAGTACAACTGTTTTTCCTTTAAAAGGATTCTCTTTTGCTTCTTCGCGTTTCACAGGCTCTAGTGGTTCTAAGATAGTTTGTAGTTTAGTTATAGTCTCTGCGTTTACTCTCACAAACTCTAAAACAGACTCAGCCATCTCTTCGCCTATTCCCTCGCACTCTATTATCTGCTCTTTTGTTGCAGTTACGAAACTAAATCCAAAGTTTTCAGCTAATGTTTTAGATGCTACTTCGCCTATGTGTTCTATACCAAGAGAGTTTATGAAACGCCAGTAATCTTGTCCTTTTGCATTTACTAAAGAATTTAGAAGGTTTTGAGATTTTTTCTCTTTAAAACCTTCTAATTCTAAAAGTTTTTCTAAGTCCAAGTCAAATAAATCCACGACACTTTTAACAAGTCCTGATTTAAAAAGAGCCTCGACTATTTTTACACCTAATCCATCTATATTAAGACAAGGTTTTGAAGCGAAGTACATGATGGAGTTTACAACCCTTGCATCACACTCTAAGTTTTGACACTTAAGAAGTACCTCTTCTTGAAGTAATTCACTCTCACACACAGGACAATGTGTAGGTTTTATGACTTGCACCTCATCACCTGTTCTCTCATGTGTTAAAACCTTAATGATTTTAGGTATAACATCCCCACTTCTAAGGATGATGACCTTATCGCCGAGTCGTATATCTTTTCTCTCTATCTCATCGAAGTTATGTAGAGTAGCGCGCTCAACTACTACACCATCTATATCTGTAGGTTCTACTATAGCAACTGGCGTTACAGCACCTGTTCGTCCGACTTGGAGGATTATCTCTTTTACAGTCGTGATTTTCTCTACTGCTGGGAACTTGTAAGCAACTGAGAAACGCGGTACTTTTACCGTATAACCCATATCTATTTGT
>Ga0208468_1000183_pt1 | contig 20615 bp, 23 predicted proteins | sample DeeseametaMP0960_FD_184198 | JGI IMG/M metagenome (GOLD analysis project Ga0208468, IMG submission 184198) | Marine microbial communities from the Deep Indian Ocean - MP0960 (SPAdes) | ecosystem: Environmental > Aquatic > Marine > Oceanic | place: East of Madagascar, South Indian Ocean... | reverse complement strand
TTCTAGCATTAGAGCTTTTGTAGCCCAACCACCTCCGTATCTGCTATTTGTAAAACCTTATCTGCTTGAGAGCCTAAAGGTCTTGGATATAAATTTACTTACTTCAAATGCACTAGGTATTGCAGGCTATATCGGTTCTTTTAGTGCAGGGTTCTTAAAAAATGCTTTTTTAGTCATAGTCTTTTACTTTTTTGCGCTTTATAATGGTGGCGTGATGGTAGATTTTTTAAAAAGAATTGTACAGATGTCAGTAGAAGAGAGTAGTGTACTAGCACGGGAACTTTCAGATGTTATGAATGTAGTTTTTTACTCGATTATAACTACAGCGATGTTTGAGGGTATACTCTTTGGTGCAGCTATCTCTTATATGGGGTATAACGGTTTACTCTTTGGCATCATGTATGGTTTTGCTTCTTTAATTCCTATAGTTGGTGGAATTTTGATGTGGTTACCATTTATGGCATATGAATTCTCAGTGGGTAATAATGCCAATGCCATTTTTATAGCTATCTATTCTATAATAGTTATTTCTATTGTTGCAGATACTTTTATCAAACCAATTATTATTAGAGAGATAAATCAACACCTTTTAAGTGAAGGTGACACTAAAATGAATGAGTTGGTTATTTTCTTCGCTATTATCGCAGGATTGAGTAGTTTTGGTTTTTGGGGAATGATTGTGGGACCTGCAATTACTGCATTTTTCTTTACTATACTTAAACTTTTTGAAGCAAGAAGTAAAGAGTGTTTAGATAAAAATAGAAATACCTAGTCGTAAATTTCTGGATGGTCATTTTTAAAACGTCTATGTAACCAAAACCAAAACTTTGGTTCTCTTTTTATAAGATCTCTAAGCCAGTCAGCTTGAAGTTGGGTTGCCTTTAAAATATCTGCTTCTTCGTCATCTGTGTGCTCAACAGGTATCTCATCAAAAAGCATTAAAGTATAGCTGTCTTCATCATCAGTTCTAATAGTTACAGGAATAACAGCAGCATTAAATTTTCTTGCTAAATAAGCAGGTGTATAAGTTTGACGCAAAGGTTTTCCAAAGAAGTCTATGATGATTCCTTCTTTGGGATTTATATTTGTGTCTATTAAAATTCCACTTGCTTTTTTAGCGCGTATAAGTTTTATAAGTGATTTAGCTACACGAGTCTTTTCTAAGTTTGTATTACCAAATCTAGCACGTCCTTGGAGTAACCACTCCTCATAGACTTCGTTTTTCATCTTTTTATAGACTCCTGCTACAGGCTCTATAAAAGCACCAAGTGAGGCACCACCAAATTCCCATGAGGAGTAGTGTGTAGTTATATAGATAATAGCTCTTCCCTCATCATGTACTTTTTTGACTACTGCTTCATTCTCAACTGTGATGATACTTCTTAGCTCATTAAGAGACATATTACGTAGTTCCATTATATGTAAAAAGTTAAAGATGAGGTTTTTAAAACTATAACGGACTATCTCATCTATCTCTTCCTCACTTTTTGACTCTCCAAATACAAAATGAATATTTGCCCGTGCGATATTTCTGTATTTTTTTGAAAGATGATAAGCAAGAATTGCTATAGAAGAAAAAAAAGTCTTTCTAAAACTCTTAGGTAATAACATTAAGATTTTTTCTAAAATTAGTAATAGTTTATAACCCATATAAAAGTTCCTTAGCTGCAGTGACAATGCTTTGACTACTTATCTCTTTTATAGAGTGGTCATTTTTATTTATTTTTAAAATATTTACATCTGAAGGTGATTTTAAACCTATGTTTTTTGGTGTTTCATAAATCATACGAGTTGTTGTTGGACCAAATAGTACAATAGAAGGGATATTCTGTGCCCATGCTATATGAGAAGGACCAGTATCATTACCTATAAGTAAATCCATAGCAGAGATGTAGGAAACAAGTTCATTTATGGATTGTGAGGGTGCTAAGGATGCATAAATACTATTTTCTACTATCCATTGGGCCCTCTCTTTTTCTTCAATACTTCCCCAAATTATATAAGCATTTTCTTGTAATGCATTGCATAGTTGGGAAATCAACTCTTTAGGGTAAATTTTTGATTGCCAAGATGCACCGATTACAAAAGCAATATTTTTCTTTTCATGAGAAAGTGTATACTCTTTAGAGATTGGGAAAATTGCTTTTTTATTGAGGAGCATTTCATCACTTATCTTAAAATCGAGAGCATCCGAAACTATAAAAGCATTACGTTTGAGAACATTACTCTCATAAGATATATGTGAAGTAGATTTATAAAAAAAAGTTGCTATAGATTCTCTTGTGGAAGATTGATCAAAACCGTGTGTATCTTTACCTATTAATCTAGAGACTACTGCTGATTTTATTAAACCTTGCATATCAATGATAATATCAAAGTCGTTGAGTTTGTTTATCTTTTGTACAGTGGTGATTAAAAGTTTTAGGCTTTTCTTTTTTTTGACTTTTTTAAGGTTGATAGTGTGAACAGACGAGAGTTCTGGAAGAAGCTTCAGAAGAGGTGCAAAAATTTCTTCTGTTATCCATTCTATTTTTGTATTTGGGTAGTTCTTTTTGATAAACTGCAAAACCACAGCACTATTGACAATATCACCGAGTGCTGAGAGTCGTACTATCGCAATTTTTTTAATATTCTTATTCATAAATGATATTATATCTAAGAAGTATGAATTAATTTCTCACTTACTTTATTCCCTGTTATTTCTATATAATAAATAGGGTAAATAACAAGATCAAATGGTCTCACAAAACCACATGTAAGAACCATTTATGTATGCTATAACTCTTTTACTGAGTCTATATGTTGATGACCTGAAAGAATAAGAATAAGATTGTAATATCTAAAGAGTCTGTTTTGTACTTCCGCAGTATTGTTAAAACATACTTATAGGTATCTTTTTCTTTAGCTTCAGCCCAGTAGTTTATATAAGGGTGGTGATTCAAAGTAATAGTAGGTTCTTTGTTTTGTAGCATTATTTCTGTAAATGCCATAGTTGTCTCAGTAGAAAGCCCTTCATTAGCATCTTTTATTTAGCTGTCAAGACCTAAAATATTACAACCTCATATCTTTAACAGCTAATCATTAGAATTAATTTGAAGGTTTTTACCTTCTAAAAAATAGATTTAAAGATATTTGCATAGATACAACCTTGTGGTTTAGGGATAGACTCTTGATTTCCTCGAATTACAAGTGTTAGGTAGAGGTGTGTTTCTATGATTTTCTTAAAAACCTATTCTTGATATTATTGACATTCATATTCTTTATGATATGGAATAGTTTGGGGTATTATATTGGGTTGTAGTTAATTATTAACTCAATTTTGTTACACTTTCCTTATATTTAATATTAGTAATATAAATTTAAAAAAGGGTTTACATATGGAGTTAAGTTTTCAGACTATTTTATTTATTATAGGTGGTATAGTAATTGGGTGGTTCTTAAGTTTTATAAAGTCTAGATTTGAAGTCGCAAAATATAAAAAAGAAATAAAAGAGTATAAAGAACATTTAAATAGACAGATGAAGATAACTAATGATGGTAGTAAAGCTCAAGAAGATGAACTCAATAAACTAAAAAAAGAGAATGAAAACTTTCGTATAAGTGTACAAACCTTAGGTCAAAAACCAGGTCGTGCAGAATTAAAACTTTTAAATATTTATGATAATGCCTTACGCAAAATGCAGATGCATGCACCAGGCTTTTCATCAGCATGGGAAATATCACTGCAAGAAGCTGAGGCTGAGTATGTAGCAAATGAAACAGGTCTTAAGTCTATAATAAAAAGAGTCTTTAAGCCAAGTCTATCTCAAAGCATTGAACAAGCACCTAAAGAAATCAGTGATTTAGCATAAGTTTGCTATGATTCGATTAATTTTAATTTTAATTTGAAGGAGTAAGCAATGGTTGCAGCAGATATAGAACTCTTTAGTAGAGGTCGAACTAAGGCTAGAGCTTATTTTTGTTACCTTTTTTCAAAAAATATTCCAAATAGATTACCCTCTTTAAGTGAGGCAATGATTACTCCTCGTCTTCGTAAGATTAAGGCAGATTTAGAAGATTGTGAAGGTGTGTACCTCTTAAATGAGAAGGGTATTCAAGTAACACCAACATATGCGGGTAAAAAAGAAATATCTGAAGATATAGGAAAAATTCGTGCAGATCGTGCTTACTATTATCGTGCTGTCAGAGAAGAACGTTGTACTATTACAGATCCTTACCCATCATTGATCACGGGTAACTTAACAGTAACAGCTTCGGCACCTATCTTTTCTGAAACTGGTGAATTAAAATATGTAGCTTGTTTAGATATGCCTTTTGAGGGAGTACTAAAAATCTCTCATATGAATACACAAGATGCAATGTTCGCCCGTCTTTTTAAAGTGACATATGGTGTTTTTGCATTTTCACTTATGGCTGTCTCTTTATTATTATTTACTCATGCAATTCAAGATTTTTTTACACAAAGAATAGGCTTGCATATATTATCAATAGATGCGATGTTTAAAGCGACGATTTTACTCACCCTTTCTCTGGCCATATTCGACCTTGCCAAAACACTGATTGTAGAAGAAGTGTTAGGACAATATAAGAAACAGAATATTTCTGGTCCTCATAAAACCATGGTAAAATTTTTAGGAAGTATTATTATTGCACTCTCGATCGAAGCTTTAATGCTTGTTTTTAAGTTCGCTATTACAGATCCTGACAAGCTTATGTATGCTATTTATATTATCGTTGGTGTAGCAATACTAATAATGAGTTTGGCTATATATATTAAGTTTACCAATACTAAATATATGGAAGGAAATTAATGATAGGTATTGTTGACTATAAAATGGGTAACTTAGCAAGTGTACAAAATGCCTTTAGTAAACTTGGAGAAGAAACAGTTGTTGAAAATGATCCTCAAAAGCTTAAAGAGTATGACAAGTTAATCCTCCCTGGTGTTGGTGCTTTTGGTGATGCTATGGAACACCTACGTGAGTACAATATGATTGATGCTATTAAAGAATTTGCACAAAGTAAAAAACCGATTCTGGGTATCTGTCTTGGAATGCAACTACTTTTTGATAGTAGTGAAGAGTTTGGTAAACATGAGGGATTGGGGCTTATAAAAGGTGATATAAAAGCATTTAATGAGTCAAAATTCTCAGAGCCTTTAAAAGTACCACATATGGGTTGGAATAGAATGTTTACAAAGAATCACCCACTCTTTGATGGTTTGGATGAAAATCACTATCTCTATTTTGTACATACTTTTCACATTACAGGTGCTAATGAAAAAGATATAATCGGTGAAACAGAATATGGCTATAAGTTCACCTCTGCTGTAGCACATGAGAATATAATGGGAATACAACCACACCCAGAAAAAAGCCATGAAAATGGACTGAAAATTTTAAAAAATTTTATAAAAATATAGGAAAATTAATAATCATGACTTTATACCCAGCGATAGATTTAAAAGATGGTCAGGCAGTTAGACTTACAAAAGGTCTTATGGATAGTGCAAAAGTATACTCTAATGAGCCACATGAACTTGTAAAAAAGTTCGAAAAGATGGGAGCTGAATGGGTACACTTAGTTGACTTAAACGGTGCCTTTGCGGGTGAGCCTAAAAACTTGGATGCTATTATTAAGATTCGTGCAAATTGTAATGTCAAGTTAGAACTTGGTGGTGGTATTCGTGATGAGGCTACAATACAAAAAATGCTAAAAATTGGAATAGATAGAATTATTTTAGGTTCTATTGCTGTTAAAAATCCTCAGTTTGTGAGAGATATGGCTGCAAAGTATCCAATAGCAGTTGGGATAGATGCAATTAATGGTTATGTAGCAGTTGAAGGTTGGGGCGAAGTTAGTGAGATGAAAGCAACTGATTTAGCTAAAGAGTTTGCAAATGCAGGGGTTGAAGCTATCATTTGTACTGATGTTGGCAAGGATGGTACACTCAGTGGTGTTAATGTAGACTTTACTTTAGATATTGCAAGGGCTTCTGGACTTGCAACTATAGCGAGTGGTGGAGTCAAAGATGAGAATGATATTGAGGCACTTATAGCGACAAAAGAGGTAGAAGGTGTTATCATAGGGAAGGCATACTACGAAGGTACACTTGACCTTCCTAAAATGTTTAAATTACTTAATTAATTGTAAACAAACCAAAATTTTGATATTATTATAGTATTAAATTTATAAATTATTTTATAAAGGATTTCATTTGAAATTACTTGTTGTTGATGACAGTTCTACAATGTGTCGTATTATTAAAAATGCTCAAGCTAATTTAGGTTATAAAGATGTCCTAGAAGGAGCTGATGGTGTGGAAGGTTGGACGAAGATGGATGCAAATCTAGATAAAGAAAAACTAGGTGCTGTTATGGGTGTTGCTAAGTAATGACGAAGTACTACTATGAGTTAGTAGTTAAACTTTCTTCTCACCACTTACTTTTTTCCGATTTTTTATCAGATACCCTTCCTGTTGGTTTTGAAGAAACTGACACAGGGTTTATCATAAGAAGTGAAGATGACTTAGATACGATTATCTGGGGACTGGAGCAGTTTACTGAAGCATTACAAAAAGCACTTGGAAAGACTATTGAACTTGAGTGCAAACAAAAAAAACTCAAAAATAGCGACTGGGTGAAATCATATCAAGATAGTATCAAACCCTTGGCAATTGATAAGTTTTATATCTACCCTACATGGGATAAACCAAATCCTAACTTACTAAACATTGTTATTGACCCTGCTTTAGCATTTGGAACGGGACACCATCCTACAACTGCTTCTGCTTTAAGAGCAATCTCAAAATATGTAAACGCAGGTGACAGAGTTTTAGATGTTGGTTGTGGAAGTGGTATCTTAGGTATGGCAGCCATGAAGCTAGGTGCAAGAGTTGATGCTTGTGATACTGACCCAATCTCAGTTGAAAACTCAGAAGTGAACGCTAAACTTAATAGTTTGGTTTTTAATAAGATATGGGAAGGTTCTTCTTCGTTAGTAGATAAGAAGTATAATTTTGTAGTAGCAAATATTGTTGCGGATGTTTTAACCTTTATAGCAAATGATTTAAAAAGAGCATTAGAAGATAATGCTATTTTAGTTCTATCTGGTATCCTAGATAAGTATGAAACCAAAGTGTTAAACTTCTATAAAGATTGTGAAGTGATAGAAAAAATAGCCCAAGATGAATGGGTTACTTTAGTTTTAAAAAGAAAATAAAAAGAGATAAAAATGGCTAATAACGATAATAATAACGATAATAACAATTTTTTTAATAAAAACCCCCTCATTACATTTGCAATTCTTTCAGTTGTAATAATAGGTGTATTTAAAATATTAGTAGGTACAAATGGCGGAGCCTTAGGTAACGCAAGTAAACGTACAGAACAAGTGAGTTACTCAAAACTAAAGTCACTAGTAAACTCTAAAAGTGTAAGTAAGGTTGAGATAGGGCAGAGTTACATTAAAGCAACAGGATCAAATGGTGCAATTCTTTATACAACTCGTATAGTGAAGGGTGACACGAAATTAGTTGAGGCTCTTGATACTCAAGGTATTGAGTACCAAGGTTTTTCTGAAACAAATTGGTTTACTGAAATGTTTGGGTGGTTGTTTCCATTTTTGCTTATCATTGGTATCTGGATGTTTTTTGCTGGTCGTATGCAAAAGAGTATGGGCGGTGGTTTACTTGGTATGGGTAACTCTAAAAAAATGGTTAACTCTGAAAAACCGGATACAAAATTTGATGATGTTGCAGGTGTAGAAGAAGCAAAAGAAGAAGTTCAAGAGATTGTAGACTTCCTTAAATACCCTGCTCGTTATGTTGAAATAGGTGCAAAAATTCCTAAGGGTGTACTTCTTGTAGGTAGTCCAGGTACTGGTAAAACACTTCTAGCAAAAGCAGTGGCTGGTGAAGCGGATGTGCCTTTTTTTTCTGTTACAGGTTCTAGTTTTATAGAGATGTTTGTTGGTGTTGGTGCAGCTCGTGTTCGTGATCTTTTTGAGCAAGCAAAAAAAGATGCTCCGAGTATTATATTTATCGATGAGATAGATGCTATTGGTAAAAGTCGTGCTAATGGTGCAAATATGGGTGGAAATGATGAGAGAGAACAAACACTTAACCAACTCTTAGCAGAGATGGATGGTTTTGGTACAAATACTCCAGTTATCATTTTAGCAGCTACAAATAGACCAGAGATTCTAGATCAAGCACTACTACGTCCGGGACGTTTTGATAGACAAGTTCTTGTTGATAAACCTGATTTTGAAGGTCGTGTAAAAATCCTTAAAGTACATATGAAAAATGTAAAAATGGATGGAGATGTTGATGTTGAAGAAGTGGCTCGTTTAACTGCTGGTTTAACTGGTGCTGATTTAGCTAATATTGTCAACGAAGGTGCATTATTAGCTGGACGTAAAAGTCAAAAAACTGTAAAACAAAAAGATCTTTTTGAAGCAGTTGAACGTGCTTTAGCCGGTCTTGCTAAAAAGTCTCGTCGTATTAATCCAAAAGAGAAAAGAATAGTTGCTTATCATGAAAGTGGTCATGCACTTTTAGCAGAGACAACGGTTGGTGCTAAAAAAGTATCTAAAGTTTCTATAGTGCCTCGTGGGCTCGCAGCTTTAGGTTATACTTTAAATAAACCAGAAGAAAATAGATTTATGATGCAACGTCATGAGATGTGGGCAGAAGTAGATGTTCTCCTTGGTGGTCGTGCTGCTGAAGAAGTGTTCATAGGTGAAATTTCTACAGGAGCTGGAAACGACCTTGAACGTGCAACTGATATTATTAAATCAATGGTACAGACATATGGGATGAGTGATATTGCAGGACTTATGGTGTTAGAAAAGTCTCGTCAGTCATTTTTAGGTGGTGGACAACAGGCAACACGTGAGTACAGCGATAAGATGGCTGAGAATATGGACGAGTTTATTAAGTCATCACTTCAAGAACATTATGAAGTTGTTGTAGCAAGACTTGAAGAGTACAGAGATGCCATAGAAGATATGGTAGCACTTCTATATAAGAAAGAAAATATAACAGGTGATGAAGTTCGTGAAATTCTCATCAGTTTTGAAAAAAAGAATAATATGGAGTCTAAAGTAGATAATACTTTAGACGAAATAACAGAAGAGTTAAAAGTTGATGCTTCTATGATAGACAAGTCTCAAGTACAGAGTGATGAAGACTAATTTACTTCCCTTAGCTAAAGAGGGTATACACTATTTTCTTAGTAGTCTAGCTCTTCTTATAATCTTTTTGATTTTTGATTTTGATTTTTTAGCTTTTCTGACATCTATTAGTACACTTTTCATAACTTATTCTTTTAGAAATCCAGAGCGGAAACTTAGTGTCTTTGAAGCTAAAAGTTTTCTTTCTCCTGTAGATGGTATTCTAGAAAGTATACAAGATTTAGATGATGATGAGTATGCATATAAAATTGAGATACGAAGTACTTGTACTGATGTAGCAATTTTACGAGTTCCTGCTAATGCAACTGTAAGTAAATTACTAAAATACAATGGTACCCGTATCTCAAAAGATACTAAACTCTTTACAACACTAAATGAAAATATAAAAATATCTTTTCTAACACAAGAAGAAAATAAATTTAAAATCATGCATACACTTGAGAGAAGTTTTGCACCTCTTTTTATAGAGTTAGAGGAAAAACAGAAGCTATTTCAAACTGCAAGATACGGCTTGATGTTAAATGGTAGAACATGTATTTATTTACCACATAACTTTAGAGTTAGTGTCACTATAGGCTCGAAGTTAAAAGCTTCGGAGTCACTTATGGGTTATTTTTCTTAAATAGTAACTCACTTGTATTTACTTCAAAATCAAAGAAGTTAGATATAAATTCATCTTTGTGAATTCTAGATAATTGAATCACTGCACCATTATTATTTCTAGCTTCTAAGTATAGTAAAGCAAGTGCATAACGACTCTCATAAAAGCTACCATTTTTCAGTTTTGATAACTCAAGTAATGCTATTGCATTCTCATGATGAGAAGCTGCTGTTGATGCAAGAGCACCTAAAAATAGTGTATAAGCATCTTGTACTTTGAGCTCATCTATAAGGTGATTATAAAGGGTGTATGACTCTTCAAACTGTTTATCAAAGAATGATGCTAGAGCTAAAGCACTTTCTATCTCATATGCCTCATTACTTGTAGTCTCAAGGGCATATTTAAGTTGTTGGCGTAAGAAATAAAGTCTTCCTATAATTAGGTTCTCTTGTATATATAAGTAACGAGTAATGTAAGGTCCATAATATAAATCATTGAAGCTAAAATCAATACCTTTTAAATAGTTTAAAACACTAAAAGCATACTCTTTAGTCTTGAGTTTTGAGTAATGTGCATCAATATATAATAAGTGTGGCAGTATCTCATCTGGAAGTAATATAGTAAGGGTATTACTGGCTTTTTTTGCTACTTCCAATTTGTCAAGTTTTAAAGCAATTATAGTGTCTAGTAAAAGATATAAGGGTCTTTGTTTATAGTCTTTAACTAACCAGTCAGCAGCAGATAAATAGTTGTTTTCACTGATAAACAGAAGTGTTTTATATAAGTTTTGTTCCTCATTCGTCTTTTCATTATTAACAGCACTTGTAATCATCGAACGAATTTTTTTGGAATCTTTGTTGATAAGTTGGCTAGTCATAATTGCATAAATTCCAGAGAGGTAATTTTTTGCATCCAAATAGTATGAACGCAAGAAATGCTCATTGGCTTTTTTTAAGTCTCCCATCTGAGCATAGGTTAAAGCTAAATTATATTGTAAAGTAGAGTGCCTGGGTTGCCTCTTTACTAAAGTGAGTAAATCATGATTTGCATCTCGTATTTTTAAATGCAGTGCTTTTTGTATGGCATTTATAATTTCTATGTTTATACTTGATAAGGCAGCACCTGTTGTGAGATACTCTTGTGCAGAATGGATATTATCTATGTATATATTTGCATTTCCCTTACGTATATAACTAATAGTTTGGTTTGCATTAAATATTTTATAGGGAGAAAAAGCAAAAATCTTTTGATAAATAGTATTATTAGTATTTAAAACTGTCTTTCTATAGTGTATCTGTGCTGCTTCTACATCAAATAGTGAAGACTTGAGTTTTACTCGAATTGGATAGTGTGTATATATTTCATCCGGATACATATCTGTAATATTTTTTATCTGATTTGCAGCTTTTTGTAAGTGACCTAGTTTAATATTTATTAGTCCAAGGGCAAGTTGTGACTTAACGGGTTGAATATTGTTAACTATGGCTTCTTCAAAATGATTGATAGCACGGATAAAATCTCCAACTCTCGTATATAAGAGTCCAAGACTAAAGTCATCTAAATCATCAAAGTTTTCTTCCATAACCTCTATTGCCATATAATCATTTTGGTAAAGTGCATTTATCTTAGCACTTAGGTTTTTTTGAATATTTGAATATTCGGTAGATGTAGAATTTTTTAGTGAGTTAAGTGCATTTAGATAATCTTTTTTGTAGTAGCTTATAAGTGTGAAATAGTATGAGTACAGAGGGGAGTTGACCTCATAAGGTAGGTATGCGTATGCTAGAGCTATATAGTAGTTAAAACTTTTTTCATCATTGAGATGTAGGGCACATACTGCTGCATTTATAGCACTAACACATCTTTTTTCATCATTTTTTATAGCTTTAGAAAAAGTATTAAAGGCTTGTTGGTACTGTTTGTCTTTTAGTTGTGCTACACCAAGGTTATATTGTGAGATTGCCTCACTGTAATGTGCGATGTTTGCATACAAGGAGAGAGCCTTCTCTTTTGATCCATTACTATAGAGATAGTTTGCTTTAACTATCATATTTTCTAGTTTACTTGGTTGTATAAGAGCGGTATTGGGGTTTGCTAGTTTTTCTTCTAAAAATCTTACATCAAAGGACATACTTTCTTCTTCTTCTTGGGAACTTAAACTAAAAAAAGTAACAATAATTATAACTATAAGAACTATGGCTAAAAGAGCGAAAATAAGTGGTTTTTTTTGCTTAAAACTTGATTGTTCTTCCTCTCTATTATAATCGCTTGAATGTGAATCTTCAATAGCTCCACTATCATCAATAATAATTATCTCTTCTTCATACTCTGCCATTGAAAACCTTATCTATTTTACTGCTTAAATTATAGCAAAAATAGAACATTATATAAGTTTTTCCTCTTAATCTTTTGTCAAATTAATTAACTTTTTACTCTTTGTTCACTTCATAGTAAGTTATAATAGTATATTTGTGCTAAAAGTAAAAAAATATTTATATACTAGAATTACTTTTATAATGACTATATTTATTTCGTTAATACTAACTATACTTCTATCAGTGAATAGGCAAAAGGAAATATTTTATGTATACAGTACAAATGCAAACAGAATGTTCATGTTTTAAAAAAAGTGAATATACAAATAATAATACATTTAAAACACAGCAAGAAGCATATCAATATGCAAATATCGTAGCAGAATTTATGAATGAAGAGTTTTGTTCTCGACATACTTTTTACACAGAAAGAGCTGATAATGACACTTTTGTAATAAGAGTAGATATTAATGCTACTGATGTTTCAGGCTGTAGTACAGGTGTTACTTGTGATGTTGGTTGTGGTTCAACGGATGACTGGACAATGGAAGCAGCAGATAATGAAAGCTGTGGTAGTGGTTGTGGCTGTGCTTAAACTATAAACCTGATTAATGCAAAAAATAGGATTTGGTGGAGGGTGTCACTGGTGTACGGAAGCGATATTTAACTCCTTAAGTGCTGTACATAGGGTAGAACAAGGTTGGGTTTGCTCTACTGCAGTAGAAGCAAGTAGAGCTAGTGAAGCTGTTATAGTCTACTTTGATGAAAAAAAAATACTTTTAAGCACTTTAATAGAAGTACACCTTTTAACACACAGTTCCACCTCGAGTCATAGTTTTAGAAAAAAATACCGTTCTGCTATATATAACTTCACTCCTGAGCAAGGAAAATCTGCTCAAGATATTTTAATGCAAAAACAGAAGCTTTTTGAAAAACAAATCATTACGAAAGTGTATACTTTTAAAAGCTTTACCCTCAATCAAGAAAAATATCTCAACTACTATGAAAAGAATAAAGACAAAGCTTTTTGTAAAACATACATAGAACCAAAATTAAAATTACTTTTGGAAAAATATAGTGATTATATCAAACTCTAAAATTTGAATTTGAACTAAAGTGTGGAATACAAGAAGAAGGTATAGGTAGTGACTATTTATTACTACCTATAAAAGTTTGAATTACATGTTTAAATAAGGTTTTAGAACTTCAGGAATATCTATACTTCCATCTTCGTTTTGGTTGTTTTCCATAATAGCAACAAGTGTACGACCAACTGCTAAAGATGAACCATTTAAGGTGTTTACAAATGTATTTTTCTTTGTCTCTTGATCTTTATATCTTATTTTTGCACGACGAGCTTGGAAGTCTCTTGTGTTTGAGATAGAAGAGATTTCACGGTACTGATCTTGTCCTGGTAACCATACTTCTATATCTACCGTCTTAGCAGCTGAAAAGCCTAAGTCACCGGTACATAGTTGTACTAAACGGTGGGGAAGTTCTAATGCTGTTAAGATATCTGATGCACATTCAATCATTTCATTAAAGATTGTGTCACTTGTTTCAGACTTAGTTATACAAACAAGTTCTACTTTATGAAACTGGTGCTGTCTAATCATACCACGAGTATCACGTCCAGCTGCTCCCGCCTCTTTTCTGTAACAAGACGTATATCCTGTCATTTTTATTGGAAGTTGCTCATAAGGAACTATCTCATTTTGAAAAAGATTTGTTAATGGAACTTCCGCTGTAGGAATCATAAACATATCTTGTCCCTCTATCTTATACAAATCATTCTCAAACTTTGGAAGTTGACCTGTACCTTCTAATGCTGTTCTGTTTACCATATGAGGCACACTTACTTCATGGTAGCCTCGTTTACCATTGAAATCAAGCATAAAGGCAATAAGTGCACGTTCTAGTTTTGCTCCCATATCATAAGAGACACTAAAACGACTTCCTGAGAGTTTAGCACCACGTTCAAAATCTATCCATCCATTTTGTTCTGCTAGTTCCCAGTGTTCTTTTGCTTTAAAAGTAAATTCTTTTGGCACAAGGATCTTTCTGAGTTCTATATTGTCATCTTCATCTTTACCATCGGGGACTGCGTCATCAGGCATATTTGGAACAGACATCGCAAGTGACTCTAAGATAACTTGAGCTTCTCGTTGTAGTTCTAAGGCAGTATCAACTTTTACATTGTTCGCTTCGATTTTTGCTTTAAGTTCATTGATGTCTTTGCCTTCTCGTTTATATACACCAAACTCTTTACTCATAGCATTACGAATAGCTTGTAAGTCTTCAAATGCAACTTTTGTAGTTTTAAGTGTTTCATTTTTTTCTTTTAGCTCATTTAAGATGTCTTCACTTACACCTTTGCGCATAAGTTTTGTACTTAAACCTTCAAAATCTTTTTGTAGTAGTTTTAAATCAATCATAATATTCCTTGAATTATATTAGTATGTCGCGAGCAACTTCGAACTGGTTTGCTGTCATTAAGTGTATCTTAGGGTGTAGGGCTTTTAAGTCATCAAAAAGAGTTTTACTTAAATCAAATCCTACTTTGTATTCTTCCTCTGGACCTTTTTCATGTGCCATACGTAATTTTTCTAACCAGATGTCAGGAACATTTATACCTGGAACATGTGCTGAGAGAAACTGTGCTGTTCTTAGTTTAGTTATAGGAAAAACTCCAAAAATAAGTTCAGCTTTTTTCTTATCAGGACAACACTCTTTATTCGCGTTATCACGAAGTTCTAGTAAAAGTTTTGCATTCTCTAAGTCATAGACAGGTTGCGTTATGATTCCTATAGCTCCGTGTTTTATCTTTTTTTGTATCTTTTTTTGTAATGTTTTAGGGTTTTTAGCATAAGCATTTACAACTGCAAACGCAGAGATATGCTTTGGCTGGTGCTTTAGAGGTTTCCCTGCATAGTCCATGCCTGCATTAAACGCAGCGATGATGTCAAGAAGAAGTGTACTATCACCTTCAAAAACACCTTTTGTACGAGGCTGATCACTCATAGTAGCAGGGTCACCAGTAAGTGCTAAGATAGCACGGATATCAACTTCATTTGCACCAAGTAGGTCAGACTGAAGTGCTATTTTATTTCTATCGCGCATACCCATAGTTGCAATAACAGGTTTATTAAATCTATCTTGTAACATTTTAGCTGCAAAAAGTGCATTGTATTTTAGTTTTGCAAGGGGATTATCTGTTGTTGAAAATCCATCTACATATTTATCAAGTTCTAACTTTGCTATTTTTTCTACGATAGGAGCAAAAATAGGGGAGTGCCCAGGAGTTGTCTCTAAAGTAATATATGTGCTAGAATTTAGTTTTTCTATTAAAGTATCAAACAAATAAAAGTCCTCTTTAGTTATAATGTCGCAATTATAACAAAAGAGAGAAGATTTAATGCTAAAACTAGCTGTATTTGATTTTGATTCTACACTTATGGACGGAGAGACTATTGATTTCTTCGCGAATGAGCTTGGAATTGGTGAAAAAGTAGCACGAATAACTGAAGAAGCAATGAGTGGAAGACTCGATTTTTTTGAGTCACTACAACAAAGAGTAGGTTTACTAAAAGGTCTTGATTACTCCGTAGTAGAGAAAATAAGCAAAAACCTTCCTTTCATGCCAGGTGCGAAAGAGACGATAGCTGAACTTAAACGCAGAGGTCTTACTGTGGTTTGTTTTTCTGGTGGTTTTAGAAGTGCTACTGGATATGCAAAAGATATTTTAGGATATGATGCAGACTTCTCAAATGTACTGCATGAAAAAGATGGTAAACTAACTGGTTTAGTTGGTGGAGATATGATGTTTTCACACTCCAAAGGTGATATGTTAGAGCGTTTACAAAATATCTTAGGTGTGAGCCAAGAAGAAACATTAGTATGTGGTGATGGAGCAAATGACTTAAGTATGTTTAAACATGCAGCAACACGTATTGCATTTTGTGCAAGACCTATTTTAGAAGCAGAAGCAAGCATCATCATAAGAGAAAAAGATCTTACTTTAATATTGAAGGAAATATAATATGTTAGAAAATACAGTGTGGAGACAATACCATAAAGAAAATACTTTTAGAGAAAGACTAGCTGAGTGCTGTGTTTTAGATGCTATGGATTTAATAGTAGAAGACAAAGAACTTTATGGCATTTTAAAAGCAAAACTTACAAAAAAAGAGTTAAAACTATTTGCTATGGATAGTACTAATATCAAAGATGAGAAACTACAAGAAGAGTTTTCGTATGATACTAAAGCTTTAGAACAGGCTAAATTTAAACTTTACAAAAAACTAAAACAAGATAAAACACGACTTGAATTTAAAGAGTCTTCAAGAGATAGACAGGCATAAAAAAGAACTAGAAAGTTAAATTTCTACTCTAAGATTTATCTAGTTTTTATAAAATAGGGTGTAGTATACCAATACTTATATTTAAAATAAAAAGGGAAAAAATGGGAAAAAAACTTTCATTATTAGTAGCTGCAATGCTAGCTACATCAGTTCTTACTACAAGTGTAATGGCGGATGCAAAAAAAGGTCAAAAGTATTATCTTAAGAAACTAAAAATTTGTAAAAAAGATGGTCTTAAAAATGGTGCAGTATTTGCTACGAAGCACTCACGCAAAGAATGGGCTGGGATTAAAGATGCCGGTACACTTCAAGATGAGTGGAAATCAATTTGTGCTCATGGTGTGAAAAAAATTAATAAAATGAAAGAAAAAGATATTAATAATCTTTATGACTTTGTATGGAAATATGCATCAGATGGTGAAGTCCCTTCTTGCGGTTAATCCATAACTTTTAAACTTTAACTCTTTTGAGAGTTTGAGTTACTTCTTTTTTAAAACCTCTCTAAATTATTTTAAAATTATTTTAAAACTTACTCTTCTAGATTTCTCTTTAGACTCGATATTATTATATTCTATATGTTGTGATGAACTATAACCAATTCCTCGTAGTGCTTGTGTTAACCAAACTTGTATAGCTTTTTTTTGTTCTCTAAATAGATATGACATCGTTTCATACGAACGATTTAGGGAGAGCTTCTCGTTATTGAGGTAAGTATCTGTAAAATTTGATTCCCCCCATTCACTAGAAGTGTGACCATTGATTTCTAAGCTTTGGATATCTTCTTTGTTAGCATATACAAAGGGAAAAAGTTTTGCGGATACTCTAGACAAAAATGATTTTTGTGTAGAAGTGAGTTTATAGGCTCCAACTTCAAAGTAGAGTGCTGAGTCGATTATGTTTATACTTAAATCTTTTTTTATTTCTATCTTTTTTGATTTAAGTTCTACTTTAAAAATATCACGAAGTTTTTCATAAAAATTATTCGTACTGCTTGAGACTTGAGCCATAGTAGCATCACGGTTAAGTTTTGTTATCCACATATTTGTTTCTTGTGAATCATTATTTGTATGTACACCTGCAATTGCTGCTTGGGAGTTATGCATAATTGTAACAGCATTAAAAACATCGTAGTTCTCTTGACCGTAATGTTCTTGTGTCAAAAGTATAAAATTTGAATCTAGAATCATTGCTAAACCATCAGTATTGTAGGTATCCTTGACATAACCAACTGCAATAAACTTACCATCTGAGTACTCCTTTATATCATTAATCTCACTAGGGTATCTAGTAAATATTTCTCTATCAAGGAGTATATTTTGATACAAATCAAATTTTATGAGACGGATATTCTCCTTTTTCATATGGTCGTATTGTGTAAGTGCAAGGACAAAGATATTGTCCTTAAGTCGAATAATTTTTTTAGGTATTACAGTATTGTCATCATTAGCTTGCTTTTGATAATGCTTCAGCCAGATACGATTTCCATTTTCTGTTAAACGCATGATACTAACATCTCTATTTTTCTCATAAGAGGTAGTTCCTATAACTATAATGGAACCATCTGTTGCTTCAACCGCATCAATACCTTGGTCATCATAGATAGTACCATATTTTTTGCTCCAGAGCTTTTGTCCATCTTTACTAAAGCGAGTGATAAAAATATCATTGTTCCCAAGTCCTGTGTTAAACATATTATCGGAACTTGAACGTGATGTTATTGAAGAACCAACTGCTAAAACCCCACCGTCACTCATTAAAATTAAGTTATTCATTCTGTCGTAGTTTTTTGTTCCAAAAGTTCTAGAGTAGAGTAAGTTTGCTCTTTCATCTAACTTGATAATAAGTAATGAACCATCAAGTGTATATCCACCTATAAAGTATCCATTTGTAGGAGTTTTTACAAGAGCTATCGCTTTATTGAACTTAGGAAGATTAGAGATTTTTGAGAGAATTGTTTTGGCTGTTTTATCTACTTTTATTAGATGCATCTGTGAGCCAAACTTCTGTGAGACACTTGCTAAGTAGTCAAAAGCATTAGTATAAGATAAAGGACGATTAGAATTGTTTTTGTACTCTTTTGAGAATCCAACTGCACTTATAGTTCTATCGTAGTCTTGTGTGATGTCAAAGAGAACAGCATCAAAAGGTTTGTTTACGATTATAGAGTAATTAGATGTAGTCGCAGAAAGTGATATTGTGAATAGTAGTAGAAGGAGAGTTTTTGTCATTGCTTCACTTTTTAGTTATATAAAGCAAAAAATATTCCTAAATAGGATAAGTAGGATTACTCCCAAGAAATTGGGAGTAAAAGAAAACCTATTTAAGGTTTTCGAATGGAGCAACTACAACTTGTTTACGAGTTACAGTATATGGTACTAGTGCAGCTGCACGAGCACGTTTGATTACGATAGAAATCATATCTTGGTGACGTTTACAGTTACCTGTTAAACGACGTGGCATGATTTTATATCTTTCAGATAGTGAGAAGCGTAAAGCTCCCGCATCTTTATAATCCATGAAGTCTACTTTTGCTTCACAGTATTTACAATATCTTTTTTTGTATTTTCTTTTTTCTGGCATGGTATTTCCTTATATGTTATCTATTAAAATGGAATTTCATCTTCGTTAATATCGTAAGATGGTACAGTGTCTGGACTAGGCATTTGACGACTTTGCTGCTGCGCAGCTTGGTTATTGTTATAACTTTGTTGCTGTGCAGGTTTTTGATACGACTGCTGTTGCTGCTGAGGCTTTTGGTAACTTTGACCTTGACCTTGCGATGGAGCATTGTATTGAGCACCTTGATTTGCATCTTCTGTAGGAGTATCTGAAGGAGCATTATATCCGCTACTTTGGTTATCCCCTTTAGAGTCAAGCATTTGCATAGTCTCTGCTATCACAGAGTGCTTAGAACGTTTTTGTCCATTTTGGTCTACCCATTGTTCAAAATTTAATCTACCCTCTACAAGTATTTTACTACCTTTACGAAGATATTGGTTTGCAATCTCACCGCTTCTACCAAAAAATGTAATATCCACAAAACATACTTCTTCTTTCTTTTCACCATTACTGCTGAATTTACGAGAAGTTGCGATAGCAGTTTTTGCTATTGCTGTTCCGCTTTGAGAGTATCTAAGTTCGATATCACGTGTAAGGTTACCAACTAAAATTAGTTTATTGAACATGCGTTTTCCTTCAATTTTCTACTCTTAAAGAGTATTACTCAGCTGCTGCTTCAGTAGCTACTGGAGCTGCTGTTTCTACTGCTGGTGCTTCAGTTGGAGCTTCTTCTACTACTGGAGTTTCAACTTTCGCTGGAACTTCTGCTGCTTTTTTAGCTTTTTCAACCATACCGTTAAATGCAGCTATTTCACGATTTGTATCGTACTTAATAGTTACAAAACGAAGTAGATCTTCGTTAATACGGAAACGTCTTTCAATTTCAGTAATTGCTGATGGAGCAATTGATGAATAGATAACATGGTAGTAACCACGTTCGTTTTTTTCAATTGGATAAGCTAATTTTCTCATTCCCATTGGACTTGTAGCAATTATTTCACCACCGTTTGAAGTAATAACTTCTTCGATAGCTTTAACATGTGCTTGAATTTCTTCTGCTGTTAATGTAGGTTTTACGATTACTAAGTTTTCGTAGTTTCTCATATAATATGATCTCCTCTTGGTATTTGCCGTTATGGCGTATATTTCCCCCTCGGATAAAAGCACAAATGCTCTAACATATAATATCTTAAATTAAGACATTACAAAGAGAAAGGAACCGAAATTATACATAAATATGGCTTAAAGGGTTATTATTAATTTAACTAGATTATATAGAAAATTGCAATAAAATTTCATATTAATATTTAAGAGGGTATAGTTTCATAAAACAAAATAAAGAATAAATATAAATGGCAAAACGAAAAAAGAGTCAAAAAAAGAAAACTAACACTACAATACTTACCTATATAGCATGGACTTTAGCTCTTATAGCTCTTGTTATAACTGCTCTGTTAGCTGGTTACTATATAGGTTTTTCTGATGGAAAAACTAAAACCGAGAAGATTCGTTCCAAAGAAAATGCCACACAAAGAGCACTACTAAAAAAGTTAGAAAATAGCCTAATTAAAATGCCCCTAAGTG
>Ga0208468_1000182_pt1 | contig 20653 bp, 19 predicted proteins | sample DeeseametaMP0960_FD_184198 | JGI IMG/M metagenome (GOLD analysis project Ga0208468, IMG submission 184198) | Marine microbial communities from the Deep Indian Ocean - MP0960 (SPAdes) | ecosystem: Environmental > Aquatic > Marine > Oceanic | place: East of Madagascar, South Indian Ocean... | reverse complement strand
ATCTAAAACACGTTTTCTAATTGTCGTGTGAGACCGAAGTCGTATAGTCATCTTGGCATGCATGCTCTACCTTAACTATGGATAAACAGTTACTAAATTCAGTTAATGAGGTACATCATGACCCATAGCGCTGCATCACCGTTGCCTTCACAGGTCAAGAAACCCCAATCAAGAAGTGAGCGTAGTGCACGAAAACTACGTGCATCCAAAGCAGCTCAGTGCGCTGTTCAAGCAGAAAATGCACAACAAACGCAAGATGCCGATGCAAAGAACGTCAAACAAAACAATGCGTTCGCTGATAAGAAAAATATCATGTGGGTGCTGTTAAGTGGCGCAATGGCGCTAACCTTTGTCGTCATGCTGTTTTTGCCAGATACAGGGATGGGCGGCGGCCTTGTTTCCACCTATTCTGCCATGCTTTGGTGTGGCTTTTTTGGTGCAGCACTTTGGCGTTATAGAGCGACAAGTGGCTGGGCTGGGTTTGCTTATGGAAGCGTTGTTGGACTAGTGATTCAATTTATTTCACAGATAATCTAGCACACAGTGTTTATACAATTGCCTTATGCAACTCGCCTAGTAAGAAACCGCTGAGCGACTAGGAACGGCAAGTACACATTTCTTTTAAGTACATTATGGGCAATCTAAACGCGGCTTTTAAATCAGACTTCTGTTTAAACAGCTGTCTTATCCGTTGATTGCCCTGTTAGCAACCTCACTTCCTAAACATTAAGTCCTGTTGATCTTTGATTGTACAGCAATGGTCAACAGGTCCTCAATGACTTTTGGCTGGAAACCCGATCCAGACGTTTTGTCCGACAGTATAATTTATAAACTCCAGTTACTTTTTTAGGTTATGTTTAGCCAATAAAAAAACAAACGTTACCCTTCGCCCTTAATAAAACTGAGTGAGCCTATGGCAGAGAAGCCCAATAAATCCGCTGAATCACCAACCCGCTCTAGTAGAGCGGTACCGTCGTCGCGTTTATCGCGCATAGGCCGCTTGGGCTCATTGGCAGGTAGAATTGCAGGTAATGTAGTATCACAAGGTGCAGGACAACTGTTAAAGGGCGAGAAGCCCGCGTTGTCTTCGCTGCTCTTAACGCCCAAAAACATTTCAAACATTGCAGATCAGCTTGCCAGTATGCGTGGTGCAGCTATGAAGCTCGGGCAGCTTATTTCAATGGATGCAGGAGATTTTCTCCCCGAAGAGCTCGCGGTAATTTTAGGCCGATTACGGGACGACGCTGACCCGATGCCAAAAGACCAGCTAATTGCCACGCTGAATCAGTCTTGGGGCGAAAAATGGCAAGATGACTTACTTTACTTTTCCTTTGCCCCTATAGCTGCGGCCTCTATTGGTCAGGTGCATAAAGTCATTACGATGGACGGTCGGATGTTAGCAGTAAAAGTGCAGTATCCTGGTGTGAAAAAAAGCATAGATAGCGATGTAGACAACGTAGCTACACTTATAAAACTCACTGGCTTGGTACCCAAATCATTAGATATCAACCCGCTTTTACAAGAAGCTAAAGCTCAGCTTCACCAAGAAGCTGATTATGTGCGAGAAGCTGACATGCTCAACCGTTATCGCGCGTTGGTTGAAAGCACCGACATCCAAAACAAGGGGAGTAATGCGTTTGTCATTCCGCAAACCTTTGCTCCCCTTACCACCAGTACCGTGTTAGCGATGGATTTCATAGAGGCGCAAGACTTAGATGCGCTATTAAACGAGCCTCAGGACGTCCGAGATGCCGTGATGACGGCGCTAATGACTTTATTTTTTAATGAAATTTTTCATTTTAAGCTGCTGCAGAGCGACCCTAACTTAGCCAACTATCAGTTTAAACCCGATACAAAAGAAATCGTTCTGTTAGATTTTGGTGCTACACGGGATGTGCCTGACGCCATTTCAGCCCAGTATCAAGCGTTACTCAACAGCGCCGCAGCCAACGATAGAGCGATGATGCAGCAAGCCGCGTTTCGCATAGGATTAATTGACGAAAGCCACTCTCAAACGCAAGTCGACGCCGTCATAAACATTGGTATGGAGGCGTGTGAAGCGATTCGCTGCGAGGGCGCTTATGACTTTGGCCAAAGCGATCTCATTGCAAGGCTTCACGAAAAGGGAATGGCGCTGACTATGGAGCACAATTTTTGGCATACGCCGCCAGTAGATGCCCTGTTTATACACAGGAAGCTAGGTGGCTTATTTCTGTTGGCTAAACGATTGAAAGCTAAAGTAGATATGCGAAAGGCAGCAGGCACATGGCTGAATCTATAACCTGCACTTCGTTGGTGTGTTAAGCGAGTAAGAAACTACTTATTACACAGCTTATCTATCGTTTGGATCGGTTTTGCGGTGCTGTGCCATGTTTTACTGTGAAAACGTTGCGCTGCGACCTTACAGAACTCAAATAGGACCCACTTCAAGAGCCTATAGCACTCGTACAACAGTCTAGTAAGGCAAATCCATGCTGAACGGTAACGCCATCTGCTCTTTACTTTTTGGCGGGTTGCCAATCATTTCATCGTAAGGCGTATCGTGCTTCATCACCGCCTGCTGAACATGACAATGCGCGAAGGCTTCGCGAATGTGGCCGGCACTAAAAAAACGCATGGGCTTATCTTTGTTGTCGTAAAGCATGCCACTTTGACTGCCGATAGTGAGATAAACCAGGTAAACATTCATCTCATACGACTGAACTTCCAGATAATCTATCGCGGTAGGCGACTCTTCAATATCTCGAAAATAGAACTTCTGCATTTTTCTACCTCATGAACCAAGTATGCACCTTGCACGCCCTATATTCTTATTTAATGATGGAAGTTAGGGCTAAAAAGCAGAATATATACGTTAGGCAAGGTGCTCAGGTTCATTAGATAGATCTAGCGGAGGTCGATGGTTTTTAAACCGTACTGCATTTGCCAACACCAGTAAGGATGCAAGAGAGCAGGCACTGTATAGGAACGCCGCCGTTCCCATTCCAGAAGCAATCCATAGTAATGGAAATACCAGCAACCTAGGGCCTTCAACAGCTAAAGCGACTTTCGCTTTAGACAGTATAAAGCCATTTTGTATACTCATAACAATGACAGTCGCTACAGCAATGATCTGATGCTTAGTTGACAAGTTATTGATATTTAAAAGGAGATAAAGCATTACTCCCAGCATGATTAGATGCTGCATAACACTGTAGCGTTTTACTGCTCGGTGTAATTTAGGGTGATACTGTCTAAACTTACTCACGCTAATTATCCTATAAGGGCACATTTAAGTTGAAACGGGGTCGTGAGGCTCGAAATATTCACTAATTATTATAGATAACAACGAGCTAGCATTTGCTTTTCAATGACTAATCAACACATTAGTACACAAACCCAATTTGTTAAACATTTGTTTAAAAATAATTTTTGCATTTACATAATATCGAATGTGAATGAGAAGAAAAAATGAGGGTTTTCCACTAAATTTGTATAAAAAGAAATCGGAAAGTGACTTTTTTACGTTAAAAAGTGTTCAAAATAAGGAATTTACAATCTAAGGGAACATTTCTCTTGATTGATTTTCTAAATTTGGGTGTTATCTCTGGTAGTATTACCAAAAGGATAGTTTTGTAGCGGAGTCATTATGAGCGAATCGTCGGAAAAGAAATCGTTAGGCCCACACTTTATCATTGTAGGCATCCTTCTTGTTGTTATTCTGGCTGTTGTGTTTTGGCCCAGCGACGATGAGCCTGAGCCTGTAGTTACTCCTGAGCCCGAAGTGACTGAACCTGAAGTGACTACGCCAGAAGAGCCTGAAGTATTTGAGCCTACTCAGCCCGCCCCAACAGTAGAGCTTGAAGAAAAAGACGAGGTTGAGCCGCTTCCTGAGCCAGTTGAACCAGAACCGGAACCTCTGGATACCAGCGATCCTGCGGTGAAAGCTTCACTTATTGAGAGTTCGTCTGCGAGCGAAGAAACCGTTAACCGCATGCTGGTTGATGAAGGTCTAATTCAACGCTTTGTGGTGTCGGTTACGAATCTAGCAAATGATGAAATGGCGCCTAATCACCAGTTACTAACGCCACCTGAGCAGAACTTCCGCGTATACTCTCAAGCAGGCAAGCAATGGATTGATGCAGCAAGCTATAAACGTTATACACCATACGTAGATATGTTGGAGTCATTCAATAACGAAGCACTGCTTAACATATACGGTATTTATAAAGACGACATTCAGGCGAAGTACGCCGAAATTGGAAGCCCTGACCAAAACTTCAACAGCGTATTACTAGAAGCGATTGATCAGCTTCTTGATACACCTGAAGTGCCGGTTCCTGTAGAGGTTTATACCGACTCGGTCGCCTACAAGTATGCTGATGATCGTCTAGAGAGTTTAAACGAGCCACAGAAACAACTTCTTCGTACTGGCCCAGATAACATGCGTCGCATAAAGGCAAAGCTACGCGAACTGAAAGTATTGGTTGAAGAGCGTGGATCTAACTAGATTTCAGCAGCAGCTTAAGGGCACGTCGTCAAAAGCGCGCCCTTTACCTCCTGTTGAACAATGGAACCCCGATTTTTGCGGTGACATTAATCTAACTATAGCGCTTGATGGAAGATGGTTTTATGAAGGCAGTCCTATTGGGCGCGCAAGCTTGGTTCAGCTTTTTGCTTCGGTGTTAAAGCGGGAAGGTGACAAGTACTTCTTAGTTACTCCCGTAGAGAAAGTAGGCATTACCGTTGAAGACACACCTTTTCTTGTAACTCAATGGCATAGGGAAGAGGGTGAATCAGCGAGTGATAACACCTATGTGTTTACCACACAAACAGGCGACATTGTAAGGTTAGAGCGTGCTGATCAGCTCGAACTTCGCGTTCCGCCTAAAGCCATACAAGATCCAGAGGCAACGCCCATTCCCTACCTATGCGTTCGCAGAAACTTGTGGGCAAGACTACATCAAAATGCCTATTATCAACTGCTTGAACAAGCTGATGAAAAACCGGATGAAGCCGGCACGCAATTTAGTATTCAGTCAAACGGCATCACCTTTATTTTAGGTGAAGTAAGCAACTAGCCTACTTTGTTGCTTCTGTCTCTTCGAACATATCAAAACGTAATTCATCTTCAATAAAGCACCGTTAACAGCGCTTTGTTTTGCGTTATACCTCTGACTGCATTACATTCGATATAGTCTATAAAACAATCAACAAGAAGACCTATATCATGAAAAAGCCTCTGATTACGCTGGCCGTTGCCAGTGCCTTACTTTCATCGCCCTTTTCCACTGTAGCCGACACGCTGATTCATGCAGGAAAAGTGTTTACTGGCACATCAAACTCTCTTCAGGAAAATGTGACTATTGTTGTTGAAGACAACAAGATCAAAGCGGTAAAAAAGGGGTTTGCTGAAGCCCAAGAAGGCGATACTGTCATCGACTTGAAGACGTCAACCGTTATGCCAGGTCTGATGGACATGCATGTTCATTTGTCTTCTCAACATGGTGGTCCACAAACGTATCTGGAGCGCTTTTCACTAAATGAAGCCGACTATGCATTACGGGCAGCGAACTACGCTAAGATTACGTTAGATTCGGGCTTCACCACGGTTCGCAACTTAGGGGATGGCTACAACGAAACCGTTGCGCTAAGGAACGCTATTAGTAAAGGCTATGCTACAGGTCCGCGAATCTATACCGTTGCCAAATCTATTGCCACTACAGGCGGGCACGCCGATCCAAGTAATGGCTTATCTCATTTACTTCGCCCAGACGTAGGCCCTAAGCAAGGTGTGGTTAATGGCGAAGCTGAAGCCCGTGAAGCAGTAAGAACTCGTTACCAAGATGGTGCGGACTTAATCAAGATCACCGCAACCGGCGGCGTATTGAGCGTTGCTAAAAGCGGCCAAAACCCACAATTCATGACCGATGAATTAGAAGCAATTGTTGAAACGGCAAAAGACTACGGTATGACAGTGGCGGTGCACGCGCATGGGAAAGAGGGAATGAAGCGGGCTATTGAAGCCGGTGTAGATTCTATCGAACACGGCACTTATATGGATGACGAAATCCGCAAATTAATGAAGAAGCACGGCACCTACTATGTACCAACAATACTGGCAGGAAAGTTTGTAGCAGACAAAGCCAAAATTGATGGCTTCTTTCCGGAATTGGTGCGCCCGAAAGCTGCAGCCATTGGCCCGCTTATCCAAAATACCTTTGAACAAGCACATAAAGCAGGCGTAAAAATTGCTTTTGGTACAGACAGTGGTGTATCAGCCCACGGCGACAATGCGCAAGAGTTCTCATTAATGGTTGAAGCTGGTATGAAGCCTGCCGACGCGCTGCTAAGTGCCACCGTGAATAGCGCGAATTTACTAGGTATCAGCGATATTCTTGGCACGCTGGAAGAGGGTAAGTTGGCTGATATTGTTGCGGTTCAAGGCAACCCGCTTGACGATATATCGCTTATGGAAAGCGTGTCTTTTGTGATGAAAGACGGAGTCGTTTACAAGCAGTAGAAAAAATAAAGTGGTAGGGATTACATGGAACTAGGTAAAAAGGTTAAGCACAAAACCAAAAAACTTGTCGATTCTAAGCATATGTTAAAGGGCATCACTCTTGCCTCATTTTTAGAATCAACCATTGTTCCCATACCACTAGAAGCCGTAATGGTGCCACTAATGCAAGCAAGACGGGAGTCGCTTTGGAAAATTGCATTAATGGCCACCATAGGCTGTGTGATTGGCGCAGTCTTCGGCTATGCCCTCGGTTACTACCTCTTCGATATGGTTGGTCAGTGGCTTATAGATACTTTTTTTAGCCAAGAGCAATTCGACAATGTAAAACAGCAGATGCAAAACCAAGGTTTTTGGTTCGTAATGACCTTAGGTATTGCCCCTATTCCTTTTCAGGTTGCGATGCTTGCAGCAGGTGCAACCCAATACTCACTTCCGCTTTTTCTTTTAGCTACTGTTATTGCACGTTCAATTCGCTATTTCGGACTCGCAGCCGTGGTTTATTACACAGGAGACAAAGCTGAGCAGCTCATTAAGCGCTACAAAATGAAAGCGGTTATTGCTATCACAGTTGCGGTGCTTCTTTTATGGTGGCTTTCAAATTTAATCAGCTAATAAGCTCGCCTGTACTAGTGACTCAAAGCACTTAATAGGCGAGACAAACGATGCCGTTGGTTCACGACAACGTAAATATCAAATCAACCCAATAGATTTTTTGAACTTTACATTTGATAATGATTCTTATTTGCACTAATGTAATAAAAAACAGGAGGTGCTTATATGAATGTTCAGCGGCTATGCCCAGTTTACAAAAAGTGGCTACAGCTAAACCCTTCAAACGCGCGACAGCATCGCTATGCTATGCAAGCGCAGACGCAGCAAGCCCATCAACAGGGCAGATTGGATTATGCGAGAGAGTTAGGCTATCAAACCTTTGAGGCCGCAAAGGTTATCCTTAATGCGCTTCAGCCTACCTCTTTGCAGAAAGTCAGTGTAGTTCAAGAAGACGTACTCGCTTTTTCCACTATGGGAATGTACTTATCTTCTCTGCTTGCCGAAGAACATAGGAAGCGAGAATCTCACGCTATTTTACAAGAATGTCAGCAACAGCTTATTGCCATATTACCCCTGCATGCCACCAATCCTTCTATATGCAGGCTAATCGCGGCCATTCAGCATACCCTTGAGCAAACCTATGTCCCCCAAGCAAGCAAACGACTCGCTTCTGTGGCCGTGCATTAAATACTTTAGATAAAAGGAGATAGTTATGGCGTCGAAACAAATTTCAAGCGAAGACGGCTTTGTCTCATTAAACGTTAGAGCTTCTGTACTTCAAAAAATGCTTAATGGTGAAGTGCTACACATGACAGATATTCACTGTACCTGTTCGCGAAGCAAGCAGGTTTTGAAGCAACTTTTATTGCAGGCTGCTAGCGGCCGCGAATAGAAACAGTAACAAAAAAGGCGCTCAAGCGCGCCCTTTCTTAATAACGTATTGGTAAGGCATGGTCTCGGTTTGAGACGCAACCAGCGTGTGGTCCATAAAGCGGCAAAAGCTAGGAATATCTCTGGCCGTTGAGGGATCGTCAGCCGTGACCGATAAAGTTTCCCCATCGGCCAGCTTTCGAATATTCAGACGCACCATCATTACTGGCTCTGGGCAACGCAATCCTAGCGCATCTAAATGCTGACTAGCCGCGCTAAATGCGCTGTCAAAATCAGATGCCATAATTTTCACGATAGGTGTTAATGGCGCTGATTTCGCTATCAAACCCGCCTTTCTCGGTCAGATAAGCCACGACATCGGCAAGCGATACAATAGAGATAACCTGAGTGCCAAAGTCGCGCTCGACCTCTTGAATAGCTGACAGTTCGCCATTACCGCGCTCTTGTCTGTCTAGCGCAATCAGCACGCCAGACAAGCTAGCCTGCTGTTGCTCGATTAAGGTCATCGATTCGCGAATAGCCGTACCCGCAGTGATCACGTCATCCACCAGCATAACCTTACCTTCTAGTGGGCTGCCAACTAGATTGCCGCCTTCACCGTGGGTTTTCGCTTCTTTGCGGTTGAAGCAATAAGGGACATCAAGCTTGTGGCTATCGGCCAATGCAACGGCTGTTGTTGTCGCAATAGGAATGCCCTTATAGGCTGGACCAAAAAGTACATCGAACGCAACGCCTGCGTCCATTAACGCATCAGCGTAAAAACGCCCCAACTTAGCCAAATCGCCACCGCGATTAAACAAACCGGCATTGAAAAAGTACGGGCTAACGCGGCCTGACTTTAAAGTGAATTCGCCAAATTTCAGTACGCCACGTTCAATGGCAAACTCAATAAAATCACGCTGAAACGCTTTCATGATGACCTCTTAATTTCTAATTTACGCGTTGGTTCTAACTACGTGTCGATGACTCGCTTACGCTAGCGCCGCTTTTTGAATGTCGAACAATTCACGTAAACCGTGCTTACCAATTTTCAGCATCTCGTCAAGCTCTTCAAACGAGAACGGTTCGCCCTCTGCAGTACCTTGAACTTCAATCAGCTTGCCGGTTTCGGTCATTACGATGTTCATATCTGTCTCTGCCTCAGAGTCTTCTGTGTACTCAAGGTCAGCGATTGGCGTACCTTCGTAAATACCTACTGAAAGGGCGGCAATCATATGTTTAAGCGGGTTAGTTTTGATAATGCCTTTTGCACGCATGTAAGTAAGTGCATCAACAAGAGCTACACACGCACCGGTAATTGACGCTGTACGCGTACCGCCGTCGGCCTGAATAACGTCGCAGTCTAACGTAATGGTGTTTTCGCCCAGAAGTTTTAAATCTACCGCTGCGCGTAGTGAACGCGCAATTAGACGCTGGATCTCTAACGTGCGGCCGCCTTGTTTACCGCGCGCCGCTTCACGGCCGCTTCGCGTATGAGTAGCACGTGGAAGCATGCTGTACTCAGCTGTAATCCAGCCTTTCCCTTGGCCCTTCATAAAGCGTGGCACACCTTCTTCTACCGTCGCATTACACAACACCTTAGTGTTACCAAACTCTACAAGAACAGAGCCTTCTGCGTGACAAGTGTATTGGCGAGTAATTGTAACAGGGCGAATTTGACTGGCGGTTCTGCCGCTTGGACGCATAGTGTTCTCCACAACGTAAGTGCTTAAAAAAGGGTAGCGTTTTACAGGTTTTATTGGCGATATGTGAATAGAAAGCCCAATTCGCGGTCAAAACCTATAAATTCGATGTAGCTACGAAATTGCGCCTAAGTATAACGCAATACCCGCGGCCGTTAAAAACGAACTTTACATGTTTGCTTATTGAATTACGTAAATGTGCGCTAATATACAAAATACAAGAAAACCTGCTGTAGATATTCACGTATACAACACGACATTCGGGTTGTTTTTGCAGGCTTTCAGTTAAATTTAAAGGATATTTATGATTTACAGCATGACAGCGTTTGCACGCGTAGAAACCAAAAAAGAGTGGGGCTCAGCCGTGTGGGAAATACGCTCGGTCAACCAACGCTTTTTAGAAACTTACTTTCGCCTGCCGGAACAGTTTCGCTCATTGGAGCCGGTTTTACGTGAACGATTCCGTAAAAAGCTAGCCCGAGGTAAGGTGGAATGTGCGCTGCGTTTTACCGCCAACGATGCTGCTGTAACCAAGCTAAGCTTAAACGAAGAGTTGGCGAAACAAGTACTTCACGCCGCTGACTGGGTGCAATCCCATGGCCAATCCACGGGGGTTAACCCACTAGACGTTTTGCGCTGGCCTGGCGTAATTGCCGCTGAAGAAGCCGATATGGACGCCATCCACGCTGACGTAATGACCGCGTTCGACCAAGCTCTTAACGATTTTATCAGTGCCCGCGCTACCGAAGGTGAAGCCCTTAAAGGTATGATCACGCAGCGCCTAGATGCCATTGAAGTGGAAGCTGAAAAAGTGGCCGCACGTATGCCTGAAATCATGGTGTGGCAGCGAGAAAAAGTGCAAACCCGCTTTGAAGAGGCAAAGGTTGAACTTGATGCAGGCCGTTTTGAACAAGAAATGATCATGCTGGCGCAAAAAGTAGATGTGGCAGAAGAGTTAGATCGTCTGAATGCTCACGTTAAGGAAACCCGCAATATCCTTAAAAAGGGTGGAGCAGTAGGCCGCCGTCTTGATTTCATGATGCAGGAGTTTAACCGCGAATCGAACACGTTAGGTTCAAAGTCTATCAGCACCGACATCACACAATCGGCGGTTGAACTTAAAGTCCTGATTGAGCAGATGCGCGAGCAAATTCAGAATATCGAGTAGTGTTTCGCTAGCGTTCAAAAATACTCATAAGCTGAGAAAAAGTTAATCTAAAAATTAAACTAACAGGGCTACGACAGACTTTTGAAAACACAATATCTGCTTACTGAGATTAATCATAAAAACGCTTAATTAACTTTACTGGCCAATAGAAGACTCCTTTAACAAAAAAGAGGCGAGACTAGCCCCTAAGACTACTTTTAAAAATGACTTAAGGTTGTACCAATTTTATCTTCGAGGTATTGAAATAAAAGCTAGAAAAACGGAAGAGTATTATCCAATCGATTAAAGGCGTTAGGTGGACTCAAAACGTCTCGATGTTCCGCTAAGATAAGAAAGAGAGAAAGATTATTTTGGCCGCGCCAGAAAAACGAAGCTCAATTTTATTGTTTTGATAAGTTAAATAAATATAGCCGGATAGACATCCGGCTTCACTTAAAATATTTTCGACTTAACTAACTCTGGTAAAAAAGAGTTTTTATGTTCTTGAGAAGAAAAACCTAACAGTTTATAAACATCACCACCAATACCAGGTTTCACTTCATTAGTGAGCGCATCTCGTTCTGCATCGGTAGCGAAATATTCGAAATCAAATTTATTAGAAATTTCTGGAGGAAACTCGCGCGACAATTTCATTTTAGCATCAACATGCATTACTGGCGACACAACAAAAATTCGGTTAGGGTTCATCTTTTGAATCAAATCTGTAAGGTTCGTTTTAACAACGCAAGCGCCAGAAATTACAGATTTCACGATAATCAGGTTTTGACAGTCTGTAGCACCTTTTTCAAAAAACTTACGTACAATAGGCGCCGTGCTCTCTCCACCTTTAACAGGTGTTGTGTGATGATTCCAGAAACAGGCTAACTTAACGTCTGCTACACTCGCTAGAAGGCCATCAATAACTCCTTTAGCCAAAAAATCAGCATCCTCTGCTGTAGATGCTACGCAATATGTCTCTTCGTCTTTTAATCGGTTTGACAACTTTTCCGCCAAATACTGGCCTAACGTCAGCATTTCATGTTGATATTCTGATGGAGTAACAGGCATAACAAGACGAGACAAGCTAGCATTTATATCTGCTCTGTCTTCATACTTTAAAGTTCTGCTTTTCATAAGTCCCCCAAGACACCCAACGACCACAACTCTTCAAATGAACTAGGATTATTTTGTATAACCTTTTGTGCAAACTCTTCCAACTTTGAGTCATTATCGAGGTGTAAAGTTCCGTTAATCGTGTTGCCACTATCAGAACTGTACGCATAGTTCAATACTTTATCAAGTATTCTATACGAAAACCCCACAATATTGTTCAATATTACTGCGGCGCGCGATTCTAACACGAAAGGAGGGGCAAATGAACGTAAATATTCAGGCTTAACTTCAATTACTTTTTGAACGAAATCTTTTACTGAACAGCCCTCATTCTTGTGATCTTCCCATATGCCTTTAATTATTGAGTGCATGTGGCAAAGCTTATCTATTTCGTTAATGCAGCAAATTTGTGATAAAGCATCTTTAATAGCGTGGTTATCAATTAATGCTTTGTTTGACGAAATATAGTCTTCAAAATGTTCACAAGAAGTATGGTGTGCAATTTCATCGGGAATTGTAGAAGACAATCGAGCATGTAAATCATGATCACTTACCGTCAAGATTGTTTCAGAATCTTCCACCCCTTCTTCTTTATCCATTCGGTGACAATACTGAAAATCTAAGGCAATAGGGTTTCTCCCCCCTTTCCAACTAATGTTCGGAGAGTTTTTAAGTTGAAAGCTTTGTTTACGTGATAAATCATTGTCTTTGACTACAAAATCATCAACAAAGCTAGGTGCTTGAGAAAAAAGTTCGATGTCTCGATTTTGGTTTAGTTGCAACTCTTTGATACATTGAGAAAGCTTAAAGACAGCAAAATTTGATTCGTAGCGACTACCATTTTCATTACTCTTTCCTCCTGTTAGTTTATTTCTTAAATAAGTCGCCGCAGTATCTCCAAGTTCTACTCTAACTCTATTTATTTCATCCGTTACCGACATTACCTTGATTCTTCCCTGCTATTAATTTTGACAAGGTTAATATATTGATTAAAAGACATAATTCAACATCTTCGTCTGCGCTTTATTAACAAGAAGAAATAGTAGGTTGTTTTCAGCTTCATTCAGCGCTGCTCCCCTTATTAAGTAATTCAAAGCTAATAGCCTTCGTCGACGGAGCTATTAGCAAGTATCAGCGATAACATATTACATAAAGTATTTATATACTCTTGTCGATGCCTATGACTTAAAAGAAACTTTTATAACAATAGTCTAAGTAGTCGCCGATATTTCGCTTGCTACCTGACTTGCTCATTCTCAGTTAACGTAACAAAGAAATTTATCGTGAATTAAGAACAGTTCTTCGGGTTGCTACATTCGTAAGACCTAAAGCGTAAAGAAGGGATAGCTTTTTTGGGCCGTAGAAACGCTTCTAATAACTCATCTCAGATACTGTGTTAAGAAGACCTCGTGAGAGGGGAGTTTAGCCACGTGATGATCCACTTGCTGCTTTAATCCTGCCATAAACTGCCTAAGAGACTGTTCACTCATCTCATCGGCAACACGATGATACTGGCTAGGTGTCATGCCTTGGCCCATTAATACTTGGGTCCAGGAATCAACACGGAAAATATCTCCGTCATCTAAAAATACACGGCCAGATTCAGCAAACAAATCCAATTTATGTTTAAGAGAAGACGGAATGTCCATGCGTTGACACTGCTGCCAAAAGGGGCTGTCCTCGCGCTGTGTCACCTTGTAATGCATAACAATAAAATCGAGTATGGCCGACATTTCGCTATCAAACTTATTATTGTATTCGTCGATTGCGCTTTGGGTTATGCCATCGAAAGGGAATAGGCGCATTAAGCGTATAAGGCCAGTCATGATTAGATGGATACTGGTCGACTCTAAAGGCTCAATAAAGCCACTGGATAGCCCTAGCGCCACGCAGTTTTTATTCCAACCACGCCTGCGTTTTCCAGGAGTAAAACGAATCACTCTCGGCTCATTAATGGGCGCGCCTGTCACCTGCGATTTAAGTGTATTGATGGCGTCTTCATCGCTCATAAATCGGCTACAAAATACCAATCCATTACCCATTCGTTCTTGAAGAGGTATTTGCCAGCGCCAACCGGCCTGATGTGCCACACTTTTGGTGTATGGCACAGGTGGGGCTGTAAGCTCAGTTTGCATAGCTACCGCACTATCGCAGAAAAGATAGTGTCGCCAATCGTCGTAACCGGTGTGAAGGGCTTGTTCAATAAGCAGTCCTTTAAAGCCTGTACAGTCTATGAAAAAGTCGCCATCTATGACTTCATCGCTTGCTAATCGAAGGGACTGGATGTTGCCTGATTGCGGGCATACTACGACCTTTTCTATATCTCCTTCCTTGTGAGTTACCCCAGCATCACACGCTAGAGACTTTAAAAATCGACCGTAGGCAACAGCATCAAAATGATAGGCAAAGTTAAGCGGCATGGCTTCTGATGTGGCGAACTTGCTCTGTTTAGCGGCAATAAGTTCCGGGCAATAATCACCAAATTCACCACCAAATCCGTATTCTTTAGCCCTCAGCCAAAAATGGTGAAACTCGCCAGCCCAACACTCTCTTCCGGTTATACCAAAAGAATGAATATAGCTGTGACCTTGTTCACGCCAATTTTCAAACTCAATACCCAGTTTGAACGTGGCTTGTGTGGCACGCATAAATGCTTTTTCGTCGATGCCAAGCAACTTGTGAAATGTTCTAATAGGCGGAATAGTCGCCTCGCCCACACCTACAATACCAATATCTTTCGACTCGACTAACGTAACGTTTATTGACTTACCCAAAAGCCGTGACAGCGCTGTGGCCGCCATCCATCCCGCAGTACCGCCACCCGCAATGACTACGTTCTTAACGGGCGTTTGATTTTTACTGCTATCTAAACCCGATACGGTCATAAGAGGTGTCCTTTTTATCTGAAGTATTTTTTATGTCATTACAACTCGAAGCTGAAGCGTGTTCGTTCTTTTCACGTTGAGCATGCGAGGGCACGTGTTGTTTTTCATTGTTGTAGCGCTTTGCAATATCATTGAGCAAACCTCTGTTAGACGGCAATCCCTGCAGATAAGCGTTTTTAGTTTGTTGTAAGGTTTCGCGAATGCGAACTGCTTTACGCTTATGCTTTTCATTTAGCCGTAAAGGCGATGTAGAAGAAGAAAAGCCCATTCCATATAGTACATACTGATAGCTAGCAGAGGGGAAAATCTCTTCGTTCTCGATAAGATCTAAGCGTGAAGGGCTTTGATACTTCCACAGTTCAAGCAATTCAGCGAGAGAATCGGGTATGGACGTCTTCTCTCTTTGCGCTAACCAATACGGCTCTTCTCTATCGCTTAAAGCATAATGTAGTTTTAGAAAGTCGATAACGCGCTGCCAGCGATATGCAAAGCGCGAGTTGTAGCGCTTACTGACTATTTCCATGTGTGCTTTGTTTTGCGGAAAAGCCTCACAGAGCATACGTAAGCCAAGTTCGACCATGGCAATGGCTGATGCTTCAAGCGGTTCAACAAACCCCGAAGACATACCTAAGCTCAAACAGTTTTTTACCCAAAACTGTGATCTATAGCCAGGCTCAAAGGAGAGTGTACGAAAAGAAAGCTCTGCATCTTGTGCACTAGGGTAACGTTCACGAACGTAGTCAATCAGCACCTGCTTTGCTTGCTCTTCGTTTGTGAATTGAGAAGAGTAAACTAGGCCTACACCTCGGCGGTGCTGCAACGCAATATCCCACGTCCACCCACAGGTTTGTGCAGTGGCCACTGTGGTACTTTTTATTTCAGCATCTTCGTTTGAATAAGGCACTTGAAGCGCAACGGCGCGATCGTTGAGCATTGTGCGCTTAACCGGTACCCAGGGAATATTAAAGTGTTCCTTGATAAGCAAGCCGCTGCTGCCAGAGCAGTCGATAAATAGATCGCCAACTATTTTTTTCCCGTCCTTTGTTGATACGCTTTCAATATCCCCGTTTTGATGAGAGTGAACACTGTCAACATGACCAACGACATGAGCGACATTTAACTTGTCTATGCAATGATTTTTTAACAGCTCAGCAAGCTTTGTGGCGTCGAAATGGTAACCGTAATTGAGCACATGGGCGTAGTCCGGCGTAGCAATTTGCTTGGGCGCCTTGCCTGCGGCACACATGGCGGCTTGTAACGAAAACGCATCTTCGTATGACGTATTGGGAGCGAGTTCTTGCCAGCAAGTATGAATATCAAGTTCGTTGTACCCTGTTGGAACGGTAAATGGATGATGATAGCAGTGCCCGCCTTTACGCCAATTAACAAAGCTGGAGCCTTGCTTGAAAGCACCATGACACACCGTTAAGAATTCCGTTTCACTAATACCAATATCAAGAAGGGTATCGCGCAGTGACGGCCAAGAGCCTTCGCCCACACCTAAAGAAGGGATGTTGGGTGACTCTATCAAGGTAACGGTGTGATTCGCGCTTAGTTTTGCGGCAAGTATCCCTGCTGCAAGCCACCCAGCCGTACCACCACCGACAATGACGACCCGATGCATACTGCTATGACTTTCGTTATCACTCATACGTTAAGAACCACGATATGCCCCACTGCACTTCTACAAACATGTTCAGTCGTTTTTCTGGTTACTATTCAAACAGCACTATGACAAAAAAACCCGCTAAAGCGCAACCCTAAGCACTTTAGCGGGTAAACACACCCCAATCGTTAAAACTTGTAGCGAACTCCCAGTGCATAGCGAGCGCCAAGCTCATCTAATTTCCACAACATAGCACTTGTTCTGCCGTGTCTACGGATATTTTCATCTGTGATGTTTATCCCTTCAAATGACACCGTAAGATCTTCAGTGATGTCGTAAGAAACATTGAAGTCTATTTGTGAATAGTCTTCGGTATAGCCCGGCTCATTAATGTACTGAGAGGTTGTATCAAGGAACTTATCACGCCAGTTGTAGGCAATACGCGCTTGCAAAGCATCTTTCTCATACATCAAGATGAGGTTTGCTGTGTCACTTAGTCCCACAAGGGCAAACTGAGTTATCGATGGATTTGCGTCATTATCAAAACCAATATCACCTTGCACTGTGGTGTAGTTAGCCAGTACCCCGAAGCCGCTATCACCAAAGAAGTGCTGCGCAGCAAGTTCGAAACCGTAAATATTCGCCGCTTTATTGTTAACAGGTTTAGAGTTAATGAAGGTAATCAACGGATCTTCGCTATTGGGCAGCACATCGAATTGCTGCTCAAACTGTTCGTCAGTCAATGAGTCATACTCGATACCGTTTTCCATCGCAGCAACCATGTTAAACAATGACGTGTCATTAATTGGAATACCACGCGCCTCTAATTCAGCGCGAGCCGCCTCTGCACGCGGTCCATTGGTAACGTCTCTCAACCCAAAGATATTTTCTTCAACTTGTTCATTACCGATAAAGTTCTTAACACGCTTATCGTAAAAACCAACCGACACATAGCTTGTCTCATCGAAATAATATTCGAATGAAAGATCAAGGTTGTCTGATTCTAATGGTATCAGCGATGGGTTACCTGAACTCGCGGTGGCGGTAATGCTGTCAGTAAGAATTGTCGGCCCGCTTTGAGGCGATACTGTCGCAGCGGCGCTCAAGTTGTTGTACGTGGGTCGCGCTATTGTCTTACTGTAAGAGAATCGCGCAATCATGTTTTCAACAACTTCGATATCGAAATCTAATGCAGGAAGTACATGGTCGTAACTTGATTCAACTTCAACATCTTCCATGTCGCTTCCAAAGCGGACGTTGAAGTCATTATTACCTTCCCACGCAATGCCGCTAGGTAAACTTATATTTGCAATTGAAGTTACATCGGTATTTTCGTAGCGTACACCTGCCAACAGGTTGTACTCCATGCCGTTTAACTCGCCAGATAAATCCAATTCGAAATAAACCGCAGTTATGTCTTCTTCAATAGTACGGTTAGTTGCAAACGGGTTGTTGGCAAGAAAATCAAAACCGTATTCTTGAGCAGCAAATGCACCAATTTGCGCAACGCTACCGGTAAAGCCCTGAGAGAACATCCCCTCAGTATTGAAATCGCTAAACTCACTCGCCAAATCCAGCGGTGTTAAAGAACCAGCAGGAAGCTCACCCGGGTTCTCAATTCCCCAGTTGCCCATGGTGTGGCGGGTTAGAGATTGGAGCGATGTGCTCTCCATTGAGCGTGACTCAATACCAAAGTTAATGCTTCCGGTATCCATAACGTAAGAGCCATCAAGACGAGCTTGAGTAATTTCGGTGTCTTGCGACGAGAAATTCATGTCCAATATCGATGTACCTACGTCATCTTGGTCAAGCACGCCATTACCGTTAAGATTATCACGAGCTTCATCGTCAAAATCGACGAACATAATAGGGAAGTCGCCTCTGAAATCGACACCTTGCCCTTTAACTACGTTTGCGCCTAAACCAAGATTTGTCCACGTTCCATAGGGCGCATCTGGGCGTCCTTCTGCCGTCGAATTATGAAGGTCGAAGACTAGAGTTAGCTCGTCATTTACGAAGTACTCAAGGTTTAAGCCGATCGACTTGTTTTCGTTGACTTGGTTTAGTTCTTGAAGCGCCAAGCCTAGATCACGAGGTAGCAAATCTCGGCGTTCTTGAGTTATCAATACTGGCGTTTTTACCGTTTCATCATCAAAGGTTAGTTCGGTGAAGTACCTATCATCCATCCATATCGATTGCTCGGCTCGAGCTTCATATAAGTCTTGCTTTGAATAGGTGTAATCAAGCGTGGCCGTCATTTTTTCTGAAGGAGCAAACTGGAACGTTAGCTGTGCATTCGTTCTTTCACGCTCTCGGTCTGCCATGTAATAACGTAAATCTGAGGGAATGGCGAAAAGCTGTCCCATGGCTGGTGCGTTGTTCAGCACAATTGGGTCACCGCTATCTGGGTTCGCTGGATCAGGTGATTGGGGCACCGTGCCATCAAATGGGTTTACGCGCCACTCGTTCACAAACGCACCTTGTGCAGCACTGTCGCGCTGTTGGAATGAACCGGTAAACGTAACGCCAAAGGTATTGTCATCATTGAGGTAATTGACAAAGCCAGATACTTCAGGCGTAACATCATCACCTACACGGTTAGTCGTATCATGCAGTGCTTTTGCGCCTACACTTGCGGTAATGCCATTGTCAGATGCTTGAAAGGGACGTGCTGTTCGTATATTTACCGTAGCCCCAATCCCCCCAGTTGCAATACTCGCTCTACCTGTTTTGTACACTTCAACCGCTCTAACACTTTCAGAAGCAAGGTCAGAAAAATCGAAGGCGCGAGAATTTGCTGCTCCGCCACCACCAGGTAATGCAGAACCAGGCATCGTACGTCCATTCAACGTTACCATATTAAAGTCAGGTCCAAAACCACGCGCTGTGACTTGGCTTCCTTCACCATTATTCCGACTAATTGAAATACCAGTGATACGCTGTAGTGACTCTGCTAAGTTGGTATCAGGAAATTTACCAATATCTTCTGCTGAGATGGCATCAACAACACCAGCAGAGTCACGCTTGATACCCATCGACTCTTGAACACTACTTCGTATACCTGATACCTGAATAACTTCTATGTCTTTTTCTGTTTCTTGCGCCGTCGCAGATGACATCACACCGCTACTCAAAGCGGTCCCGAGTATCAATGACAAACTTGCTGCGATCTTGCTTTTATTTGGTGTTGTTTGTGTCACGGTCTATCTCTCTTTAATAGTGGCTTTTATGTGAGTTGTGAACCTTATGCGCTACCAGAAAGGGCTTTCCCAAAGAGAAGCTAGAACACCCAGACGTAAGAAAGCGCTTTCCGAACATTAATTCAACAAAAGTTTAAGATCAACACATTTTTTACAATTAATTCACAGGCAACAACTGTATCGAGAACACCAAACTTCTCACAGGAAAATTAAAAACAACTTAATTCAATACTTTACAAGAAAACCAAAGCTCCATTAGATTCCGGTAATAGTCATTTAAATATTATCATTCACTTAATTCCATTAACGTAAAAATGACATAAATATGAGAAAGCGCTTTCTAATTGTTTTTTATTTGTGCTATAAACCGCTTTGTTATTTCAGATTCATTGTACTGCCAGCATCCGTTTAGAATTTGTGCAGTAAGAAAAAGGTTATCGACATATGAAAAACATTTCGCTTCCCGCAGGCAGTCCCTTACTCAAAAATTCGTTTCTTTATGGAACTGCCACGTCAAGTTTTCAGATAGAAGGGGATGTCGATAACCGTCTCGAATGTATTTGGGATAGATTTTGTGAACGGCCTTCAGCCATCGCTGATCACTCCAATGGCGATGTCGCCTGTGATCATATTGCTCGCTGGAGAGAAGATTTCGACATTTTGTTAGACTTAAATGTAGACGCTTACCGTTTCTCTATTTCTTGGCCGCGCGTTATCACTCAAGAAGGTGAGCTAAACCCAAAAGGCGTTGCCTTTTATAAAACGCTAGTTGATGCGTTAAATGAAAAAGGCATTAAGCCATTTGTTACCCTTTATCACTGGGATCTCCCGCAGCACTTAGAAGATAAGGGTGGGTGGCTTTACCGACAAACTGCTTTTGCATTTGAAGACTATGTTGACAAAATAACGCAGGCGTTAGGCGAGTCCGTTTTTTCCTATGCAACGTTCAATGAACCTTTTTGCAGTGCTTATTTAGGGTATGAAATAGGCGTACACGCCCCGGGCAGAACGGGTAGAAAATACGGAAGAACTGCGGCTCATCACATTTTGCTAGCACACGGCCTTGGAATGAAGG
>Ga0208468_1000180_pt1 | contig 20708 bp, 18 predicted proteins | sample DeeseametaMP0960_FD_184198 | JGI IMG/M metagenome (GOLD analysis project Ga0208468, IMG submission 184198) | Marine microbial communities from the Deep Indian Ocean - MP0960 (SPAdes) | ecosystem: Environmental > Aquatic > Marine > Oceanic | place: East of Madagascar, South Indian Ocean... | reverse complement strand
CGCTGGCGATATCTGAAAAGGCAGGCACCGTCTGCACCCTCACATTCAGGGTTTCCAGCCAGCGCACAATGGCCATTCGCCGGGAGCGGCTCAGCGACGGCACCGCCAACAATACCGATGTCACCTTACCGCGACGGCAGGCTTTTTCCAGCGCCTTGCGGTCCACCACCGGCACCCCGGCCAGCAACGTGCCCTGCTTGTTATAGGCGTCATCCACCACCATGGCGGGGAACATTTCCACACTGGACTGCAGGCCAGCCACCAGCTGGGCACCGGCACCACCGGCACCAAACACGGCCACCGGCTGACGATTCAACGCCCCACCCAACACATTCACCAGGAAGCGCCGCATCACAAAGCGGCTGCCTCCAAGATACAACAGAGAGAGCATGCCCCAGATCAGGAACACCGAACGCGGTACAGCAGCATCCGGCACCATATAAGACGCCGCAGCCAGCACCACCACCGAGGACAGCACCCCCGTCAGCATGGACCAGGCCACTTCCGCGCCCAGGTAGCGCACAATCGACTTGTAGAACCCCGCCAGATAGAGAGCCGGAACCAGCACCAGCGGTGCAGCCAGGAAAATCCACAGGTCATGAACCGGTGGAGCAAAGGCGTTGAAACGCAGGGAAAAGGCCAGCCAGACCAGTAAGGGAGCCGCCACCACGTCGGCAGCCAGCATCACCGCACGCTTGGAACGGCGGGTAAGGGAAATCAGTCGGTAAACCGAAGGGTACAATAAACTAGAAGGCATCGGGTCCATCCATGTGACCAAGCGGGCCAGCATCAGCACATAATTCTAACCGACCGAATGTGACAGAATGCACACTCCAGAATCGGGCCAGCATTATAAGCGTTTTTTGGCACTATCCAAGGGCCATTCGCGCAATGAATGCAATTCATGAGAAAGATTCATCACCACTATAACCATCCCGGTCCGGCCAAGTCTGCGAAGACATCAGCAACAGCCCGGGATTTTGCGATTGATTACAATGCGACCATTCGGGCACCGGCCGCCATGTAAGCCAAAACCCACAGAATTCCTCACCGTTCACCGACATCCAGCACACGCCAAACCCACTACCCTAAGCAAAAACATCAACCCTCTCTGTAGGAGCGGAACTCGGGCCGCGAAAGCACCACGCTTCCCAAATGGCCTGCACACCACACCCGCTACATTCACTAAGGTCCAACCATGCCCCTGTACCGCGCCAGCTTCCGCCACACCTTCAGCAGCGGGGACACCGTAGAGCTCACCTCCAAACCCTACCCCGCCAACAGCTGGGACCATGCCCGCCAACTGGCAGACGCCTTCGGCTACGAAGAGGTTCGTATCGCCGTGGCGGATTACCCCCAACACGGAGTGCGCAAGGAATACCCCCTGCTAACGGTAGTGGAATGATCTCCGCCGTGGACAGTCGAAGCACCAACAGCCAATTACCCTTTAACGCCTTACCATCTGCAGGCGCGACTCAACAGCAGTTATCAACAATGCTCATCGAGGGATGATGATCGTTTTATTAACCAGCAATGAATGAACGTCATGGATACGGGAAAGCCTCTAAAGACTTCTTTTCTTGCGTGGGAAGCGATGCTTGCATCGCGAAGGCAGTCAGAAAGCCTTAACGAAGTCAGCGCCCACTCAAACCTGCCCCGGCAGTGCGCCCCTTAACCAAACACCAACACCCTACAATCAGCCCCAGATACCCGGACAACCCTCGCACATCCCGCAACATGGACTGACTCAACCCAAACCCGACAAACCCCACCACAACCAACACACCACACAACGCCAGGGCCCTGGCTTGCTCATCCCCACTCCTGCGCCAATGACGCCCAAACAGCCACAACGGCACCCCATACAAGGCCATTAGCGACAACAGCCCCGGCACACCCCGCCGGGCAAAGGTATCCACCAGATCACTATGCAACTGGTCATAACGGCTAATGCCTTGATGAAAGCGCCCTTCCTCAACCCACAGATCTCGCTGTGCCTCCAGCCGCCCTTCGCCCCAACCCAGGCCTGGCCGGAGCGTGATCAGCTGCCACCCCGCACGCCACATTTCCAGACGAACGCCCAGAGATGAGCCGGCATCACCACCGGCATAATCCTGCAAATTCGCCACCCCTTGGGTGAACCGTCCTTTCACTGGTGCGCCCGGCATCAGCGACATTGCCAACAGCACCGCCACAAGAACAGCCACCAGCCCCACCATGCTTCCCCGAAACCTCCCCCAGCGGGGGCGGGTCGCGTGAAACGCGAGCAGCAGTATCAGCGCCAACACCGGGAAAACCACCCAACCACCCCGCGTACCGGAAAGCACCGAAGCCAGCAGCCCACCCACTGTCGCCAAAGCAAGCGCCAGACGCAGCCCGTTTCGAGCAGAAGACAGGGACACCAACCCCGCCAACGACAACGAACCCAACAACAAGGAAAGATTCCCGAACGGGATCGCGTTTATCCCGTTACCTACGCGCCAACGTCCCAACCACCAATGCTCATAAGCCGCAACACCACCCACCAGAAAGGCCCCGCACACCACGCCCCACCACCAGAAACCAGCCCGTGGAGGCGCCTTCCGCCAAGCCACCAACACCAACGCAGCCAGCACAGGCCACAACGGTAACCACATCCCCTGCTTACCCTCGCCCACCGGCCACACACCAGTGCGCCACACATCCCCTACCCACACCGCTGCAAACACAAGCAACGCCAACAGAAAGGCACCATCCCCGCGATCCAGCCGCCACCGGCTCTCACGATTCACAATCCAGAAAAGCAAACACAGCAAGGCCATCCCCGCAGCCACCAACGGCAGCACCGCATAGGCATAACGAAACACCAGCAACAGGGAAAGAAAGGAAAAAAGGAGAAGACTCGCCGAGAACCGGCACCACCGAATCACACCATCACCTCGCCCGGAGGCATCAACGCATCAGATCAACAAAACCAACATACAGGGTCAATCTCCCTGTTGGAGCTATGCTTGCATGGCGAACAGCCCGCCACTCGCCATGCAAGGACTGGGTACTCGCGACGCCACCCTTCAGTCCGCACTGAACTGCATACGTTACTCCGCCACGATCTACAAAAATCAAACGGCCCGCACCATAACGGCTCGAAGCACAGAACAGGTCTTTTCAATCTCAATTTCGGTCAATGTCGGATGAACCAGGAACATCAACGAAGACTCGCCCAACGCCTTCGCAACCGGCAACCGCTCTTTCGGCCCAAGCCCAAGATCCGTAAACGCCTTCTCAAGATACACTTCAGAGCAGGAACCAGAAAAACAAGGGACACCTTCAGCAACAACAGCATTCATGATGCGGTCCCGGTCCCAATCGTCAGCAAGCTCGGCCTCATCAACAAACACATAACACTTGTAGCCAGCATGACCAATCTCAGCCGGCACAACGGGCACACGCAACCCCGGCAATACCGCAGCAGCCTCCCAAATCGCCTGGCAATGTGCCTTGCGGGCAACAGCCCATTCCGGCATACGCTGTAACTGAATGCGCCCAATAGCCGACTGCATTTCCGTCAGCCGCCAGTTAGTGCCAACCGACTCATGCAACCAGCGAAAACCCGGAGGGTGCTCCCGTTCATACACGGCGTCCCAGCTTTTGCCATGGTCCTTGAAGCTCCACATGCGAGACCACAGGTCGCGATCATTAACCGTGACCATGCCACCCTCACCGCCGGTGCTCATAATCTTGTCCTGACAAAAAGACCAACAGCCCACATGACCAAGACCACCCACCGGCTTGCCTTTATAGGAGGCCCCATGGGCCTGGGCACAATCCTCAATCACAAACAGACCATGCTCTTCAGCCAGGGCCATCATGCCATCCATGTCACACGGCCAACCCGCCAGGTGAACACAAACAATGGCTTTCGTCCTAGGCGACAGCACCGCCGCTACGGTTTTCGGACTAATGTTCTGGGTATCCGCATCTACATCCGCAAACACCGGTACAGCTCCCGCATTAATCACGGAAGTCGCAGATGCAAGGAAAGTGCGGGGCGTAACCACCACCTCGTCCCCTTCACCAATCCCTAATCCTTTCAGGGCCAGATCCAGAGCAAGAGTGCCATTCGCCACTGCAATGGCATATTCTGTCCCTGCAAAGTCCGCAAATTCTCGCTCGAATTCACGGCCTTCCTGACCGGTCCAGTAATTCACCTTGTTGGAAAGCAATACACGCTGTACCGCATCAGCCTCTTCCTGGGTATAGGAGGGCCAGGGAGAGAAAGGACCGTTAAGCATAAAATTTTCTCTATTGTGCAATCAGTAAGTTCTGACAGTCAGCCCGAAACAGTCGCAAGTATGTAACGCAAATCGCCAAGAAAAGACCACTCACGGATATACTGCAGATTAATCTGTACCTTATCGGGATAAATCACTTCGCGGTTATACTGCTCGGGGTCGTCCTGCGCAGCCAGGATTTCCTCTTCATCACGATATTTCAACGTCGCAGGCCCAGTGATGCCGGGGCGTAAAGACAGTACAGCCCTCTCCACACCAGTCAGCTTGTCAGCATATCCGGGCACATCCGGGCGCGGCCCGACAAAGCTCATGTGACCCAGCAGAACATTCCAAAGCTGCGGCAACTCGTCAATTTTGGTTTTTCGGAAAAAACGTCCGAGGGGTGTAATCCGGGGATCACCGGAACGCGTCACTGTAGTAGTGGTTCTGCTATCCGGCCGCATGGTTTTGATCTTTACCACACGAATGATATTGCCATCCTTGCCCACGCGATTCTGGATAAAAAACCCGTTGCTGCGTGTATCCAGCGACGCCGCCAGGAAAGCAATCAGGATCAACCACCATGAAACGAGAAGCCCCAGCAAGGCCGCGGAAAAGTCAAACGTACGCTTTATCACCGCCTGCGAAGGTGTCAGTGAAGGCGCCATATATTCCATTTCAGAGATAGCCATAACGTTTAAGCGTTTCACCCGTTAATGCTTCCAGGCGAGCCACTTCCTCCTCACCCAACGCTTTTCGCCCTTTACCAAGGCTGCCATTGGAAACTCCAGCTACAGCAGCCTGAATCAAATCTGACGGAGCCTTATAACCAAGAAAATCGAATATTCTCTCTAATTCCGGAGCCGGATCAGAAACAAAATCCTCGTAACGAACCCGAATTACCCTCTCCGGTTCAATTTGAGCAAGATCACTGTCGGCCTTCTCAACGCAACGTTGCCATTGCAGGGCGCAGACCTCATTCAGGGTATGCTTCTCAAGAATCTCATCCATGTTATCGAGTTTCGGCCCCCAGAATGCCAAACGCTTCTCCCGGGAAAACACTCGATAAATGCGACTCCAGAAATAGCGCAACCCGTAGTACGGCAAATCCGTCAACGGCACAAACCGGACCTTTTCCATGAGATAGGGAATGTCCAGCTTGGCCGTCCAACGTAATTTGGCTGAACCCGTAGCATCAATACCATCACGGTAAATATAGACGTAACGAGCCTCGGGCAGCACCTTGTTTATGAAAGGAACGCGTAAACAGCTGGCACAGGTTTTCTCCACCACGATCCGGGCATTCTGCGTACGCCGAATGTCCTCGAAGCGAGCCCTGATATAAGCAGCTGCAGCGGGTGTCACCCTGTCTGCGGGGATCTCATCGGACGGATATCGGACATTACCATGACGCCAGATATAATTGATCTCATCACAGGGCCAGGTGCCGATACCCTCAAATGAAGTGAGCACATCACGCAGCATGTTGGTGCCCGATCTGGGTGCACCGATAATTACCAAATCCATATTTTGCATCATCAATTCTTGCCCACGGGTCTAACCAGCGAGGCCCAGCGGGCCAACACCACTTCCGGTGAAAATGCCTGCTCAGCCAGGCCGGCAGCATTTTCCTTCATCTTCTGCAGTTGCTTATCGTCATCTGCCAAACGGGCAATTGCCTGTGCCAGTTCATCTGCATCGCCACCCTGCACCGCCAATCCGGCGCTATTCTCAACAATATCTGCAGCCAGGCAGCTTTCTGGCTCCACCGCCACCAACACCGGGCAACCTTGCTCCAGGTATGTCATGGTCTTGCTGGGATAGGCATACCGGTACAGCTCCGGGACCAGGCTGACAAACCCTGCGCCAGCCTTTTTCATGGCAGCTTTCGCAACAGATACAGAGTGGTGGCCCACGAAAGAAACCCGGGCACCACTCTCGGCGGCCTGCTTTTCCAGGGCCGCTTTTTCCGTTCCTTCCCCCATCATCAACAAGCGAATGTCTGATCGCTCGCAAAGTTGTGCCATGGCGTTCATGAGCACATCCAGGCCCTGGAAACGACCGATGTTACCGGCGAAAAGCAGCACAAAGGGCTCATTCGGCCATGGGAATGGCAGATCACCCACAGCTTCAGACTCGGAAGGCAAACTGAAATTATTAATCACGGCAGTCTGCGGAACAGCGCCCGACTCAGAGCGCCGATCAAGGCTGTCAGCCATGTCCTGTGACAAAACCACCACGGGATTGGCCTGCCGGCATGTCCAGGCATCCATTCGTGCAAGCTGACGGTATACTACCGGGTTGCGAAACTCTCCGGATATCCGGCCAATTTCAGGGTGCACATCCATGCAGTGATACACAAACCTTGCACCGGAAAGGCGCGCCGCAAGTGCCGTAAACCAGCCAGCCAGCACCGGCGGAGAGGTTGAGACCATAATGACGTCATAGCGCCCCAGAAGTACCGCACGGATGAAAATGCCCAGCCCAAGTCGCAGGGCATTAAGCATCCGTATCAACGGCCGACCCGCCTCTGAAGGCAGAGTCATACGGTAGACGGTAGCACCATCAACAACTTCCTTAGCCGGCTGCTTTTCATTATCAAGCCCGGCCTTGTAGGAAGGCTGGGATGACAGCACGTCGACATGATACCCCTCACCCACCCAACGACCTACAATCGCGCGCAACATGGATGCATAAGGGGGCGTGTCAGGCCAGTAAAAGCGGTGTATCGCCAGAATTTTCAGGCCACGTGCCTCAGTTCCAGTCATACCGGCTGAATTCATCCATATTCTTCCAATGACTGGCCAGCTTGGCCGTCCCGGTAATCAAACGCACTACACGCTCTGAAACATTGCGTACCTTGTAGGCTTCAGGCGTTTCGCGCTCTGTTCCAGAGAAAATATCCCGTGATGCAGTAGCAATACGCACACCGTCAATCAGCACCTCTTTGTCCAGCCCGGTCAAAGCAATAGCCCCCGTGTCCAGCGCTTCGGGGCGCTCAATGGACCGACGCAGTGTTACCGCAGGGAAGTCGAGAATAGAGGATTCCTCACTGATGGTGCCGCTATCAGAAATGGCACAAAAAGCTGTCATCTGCAGCTTGTTATAATCAAAGAACCCGAACGGCTTCAGGAAGCGAATTGCCTCACTGTCATCCGCCAGACCCAGTTTCTCCAGGCGATTACGGGTGCGGGGATGCGTGGATACCACCACCGGAAACCCGAACTCTTCGTGAAGAGCCTGCAACGCTTCAACCACCTTCTTCAGGTTCTCACGGCTGTCCACATTTTCTTCCCGATGAACGCTGACAATAAAGAAGCGGCCTTCTTCCAGCCCCAATCGCTCGAGGATGTCTGATTGCTGGATACTTGGCAGGGAGTGCTCAAGCACCTCACGCATTGGGGAACCAGTAAGATAAATAAACCGGTGTGACAAGCCTTCACTAATCAAGTGCCGACGCGCATGTTCTGTGTAAACCAGGTTGAAATCAGCCAGGTGGTCAACCAGTTTACGGTTGATTTCTTCCGGCACATTGGCGTCGAAGCTGCGATTGCCTGCTTCCATATGGTAAGTGGGGATCTTCATGCGCTTGGCCATAAGCGTGGCCGTAGCACTATTGGTATCACCCAGAACCAGCACTGCATCGGGCTTTTCCTTCAGCAGAACCTCTTCCGTCTTGATAAGGATCTCACCCAGGCTTCGCCCCAGTGAAGAGGTGTCAACATTCAGGAAATGATCAGGCTTGCGGACGCCGAGCTCCTCGAAGAAAACATCATTCAGCTCGTAATCGTAATTCTGACCGGTATGGACGATCTTGTGGTCCACAACCTGATCTAGTGCCGCCATCACACGGGCAAGGCGAATAATTTCCGGGCGCGTACCCAGAATCGTCATTACTTTCATCAATCAGCTCTCCTGATCCTGAAGGACCGGCAGAAAATAGGTGTCTGGCGATTCAGGGTCGAAAATCTCATGGCTCCAGAACAAGGTCATCAGCTCACCGTCACCCACATTGGTAATGCTATGTGTGTGTAGTGTCGGCATATCGATATAAACTGGCTCATCACCTGAAACCCGGAATTCCTTTACTTCATCATCAAATAACCGGCGCAAGCGAATCACGGCTTCACCACAAATCACCAGAAAACGCTCAACTTTACCGAAGTGAAAATGGTTACCCCGGGTAATACCCGGCTTCGTGGTTGAAAGGAATGCCTGCCCGCCATTATCTGCTTTTACGGCCTCAAACAATGAGCCGCGGTTGTCCGTATGTAGCGTAAGCTCACAAGGATAGTGAGCCGGATACAAGAATGAACGCAGGGTATTAAACAACTGCAGATCGAATGCATCGCGCAAGTCTGGCACCACATGCCCTGTATAGCTGGCATGCATAGCAGAAAGCTTGCCCGCGACTTCCGCAGCAGAGATAACCCGCCCTTTCAGACGCATTTCACCGGTCTGCCCGCGCTCCACAGACTCGACAATGCGTGCGCAAATATCCTGAGCATGGAGCAATTCCAGCATACCCCCAGCATTGATCGACAGAGGCTCTCCATCGACAATCTGTTGGCAGAAAGTAAAGACCGCAGAATTATAGAAGGGGCGCCCACCTTCACCGAAGACATGCGGCAATACCAGTTCCGAATAGCGAGCGCCATGTGCCTCTGCCCATTCCTGAAAAACCCGACCTGCTCCTGCCTTTCCCCGGCCATAAGCGTTGTCGCGCTCTTTATGAATGGTATTGCTATAGAGCAGATGCGGTTTGCCACCGACCCTGACGAGCGAATCAACCAGTCGATTGGCCAGATTGATATTACCCTGTTCCAGTTCGTCGTCATCTGCCCGGTTGATACCCGCACAGTGAACCACCACATCAGCACCAGCCAGGGCGGCATCAAGTACGGCATCATCATTGAATGCCTGCCGATCCAAAGCGACAACGGTGTCTTTCCAACCGTCCAGCACACTCAAGTGACACTGCAAATGCCAGCCCAACAAGCCGGCCGCACCGGTAATCACCGTTTTCATAAAAACTCCTTCTTTCTCACCCAGCCCATATCTCAGTAGGAGCTATGCTTGCATGGCGAACCTGATCTCAACTGTTTAACGCTTCCCGAACCTCCGGCAAGGTCAGAAGAAGGTCCTTGAGCTCTTCTTTGGTGAGCTGATAGGTATTATGGGAGTGGTAATCTTCCGTGTTTGCCTCTTCCACATCACCCTCGGTAAAGAACTTGGCATAATTAAGGTCACGGTTGTCGTAGCTGACACGGTAATATTCACCCATGTCCTGGGAACGAAGCAGCTCTTCCGCGCTGGCCAGGGTTTCATACAGCTTTTCACCATGGCGCCAGCCGATAACCTGAATCTCAGTGCTCGCTTCAAAGATATCCAACAGGGTTTCCGCCAAAAGCTGAACAGTACAGGCTGGCGCTTTCTTGATGAAAATGTCACCCTGGCTGGCATTTTCGAAAGCAAAGGCAACCAGCTCAATAGCATCGTTCAAGGACAACATGAACCGGGTCATGGTCGGTTCTGTCAATGTCAGCGGCTTACCTTCCTTTATCTGCTTGATGAAAAGGGGAATTACCGACCCACGGGAGCACATCACGTTGCCGTAGCGAACACAGGAAATAACCGTATCGTTTTCGCCAAGCTGACGGCTGGAGGCCTGGGCCACCTTCTCCATCATCGCCTTGGACACACCCATGGCATTGACCGGCATTACCGCCTTGTCGGTGCTCAGGCATACGAGGCTCCTCACACCGGCGTCCACCGCGCTATCAATGACATTCTGACTACCAACAACATTGGTCTTGACCGCTTCCATCGGGAAAAATTCACAGGATGGAACCTGCTTAAGGGCCGCAGCGTGAAAGACCAAATCGACACCTTTCATCGCTTTATCGACAGCTGCGCGATCACGCACATCGCCAATGTAAAACTTAAGCTCCGGGCGGGAATAGGAAATACGCATCTCTTCTTGCTTAGCTTCATCCCTGCTCAATATACGGATCTCTTGATAACCTTCCGTAAGTAGCTTATTAACCATTGCTTTACCGAAAGAGCCGGTACCCCCAGTAACTAAAATCACTTTTCCCATATCTACCTCGAAATGAGTCTAAAATTTACGAAAAGACGCTTTAACGGTCCACCGACTGCCACCCTGTAGAAACGCAGTTCAAACAAAATGGCAGGAAAAGAAAAAATTGATAGCGCGAACATTTGTGCGCCTTTGAAAAAATACCCCGAGCGTAGACAATATCTACACGAAAGCAAATGTGCATTTGCTTTCGCCTTTCTTTTATTCACAAAGTGTAAATCTCGATGCGCTTGATTGTTCTTCACTACTCCATTTATCTCAAGGCAACGATCCAAAGAAATCTTCCTAAAAGAGGCTGAATCTTTGTGAACTCGATACTTTGCAAGACTCTTAGGTGTTTTTACGAAATCTCCAAGTTTCGACAAGCGCATCCAAAACTCCAAGTCCACAACTTGTTTTAAAGATTCATCCCAACCTCCAACTTGCAAAAAAGCGTCTTTTTTAAACAAAGCACCAGGCCCAGGCTGGCATATCATTTTTTCATTCAGGTCAAAAAAATTCCAATCCGGCGCCTCTATCAATTGAACGACCCTACCTTCAGAATCAAAAATATCGTAGTTACAATAAACAGCAATAGCCTCACTATTTAATAGAGTTGAAACCAATTCAGATATCGCATTTTCGCGAAGAACATCATCGCCACTCAAGTAACCTAAAATATCACCATCAGAAACAGACCAACCGAGATTTAGCGCTGATGACTGACCACGATTTTCCGTATGAATTACAGTGCACTTTTCTGCATATCTTGAAACGACTTGCGAAGTTCCATCAGTAGAGCCGTCATCCACGATGATATATTCTAAGTTTTCATAACCCTGGGAAATAACACTTAATATAGTTTCCTCAACATAATCAACCTGGTTAAAAACTGGAGTCACTATAGTTACTCTAGGACACAAACCGGTAGTCATATCAGCACCGCCTCATTAAATACATAGAAAATCCGCTTAACAAAAAGGAGTCCAGCACAATCCTCACCAACCATATAACCGCCAAACCACTGAGGCCATAACTTACAACTGACCAATAAAGGAAAAAGACATAGAAAGGGAGTTGAATTAACTGAGATCTAGCTATAAACACTGACCCTCCCATAGACTGTATAAAAGAAAACGGAATATATGCAACACAGCTAAAAAACATCCCAACAGAGAAAACTCGCAAATAAAAAAATGACTTCTCGGCAAAGTCTATCGAAATCCAAATCGACATAAACTCATAGGAAAAAAGAAAAATAAAAGAGCACACAATACCCATAAAAAGCGCTGTCAAAAGAACACTAAAACCAAAGACTTTTTTCTTTCCTTCGCTTAATTCACCTTGTGCAAAATAGGGGATCAATACTGACGATAAAGCAGCAGGAAAGAGCCACAACTTTGTTATCAATTCGTACGGAGTCACATAATATGTAACAGCAGCAAGAGAGACAAGAAAAGCAATAACAAACCTATCTGCATAACCAATTAGAGGATTAAAAATATTGGTTAATGCAATACTCGATGATTTAGAAAAAATAAAACCCCAGCACTTTCCATGCACCAAAACTTTAACAGGTCCTATCAAGAAATTAATCTTTTTCAGCATAGCAAAAGCGACCAAAACTCTTCCCGCAAGCACACACAACAAAAAAGCAGAAATAGAACTATAATAAAAACTCAAAAAAGCCGGTAGAGCATAGTTAAAAAATGAAAGCGGCACCTTTGTTATACTTAAATATCTGAACAATGAAAAAGATTCCACCACACCCTTCAAAACCGAAGAAAGCAAAAGAACCGGAACCGAAAAACAAAAAATAAAAACAACCAACCAGGAAAAGCCACTCCCAAAACACAAGAAAATCCAATTAATAACAAAAACAAAAGCACCAATCACTACTGACAGAAAAAGAACTAAACCTAACGCAGCCCCCACAATATCACTTTCTGAATACTCTCCTTTCGCCCCCCCCCTCATGGAAGAAAGAATAATGGTTACGGTCCGAGATACCCCAAGATCAAAAACGCTAACATAACCAAAAGCAAGCCAAACAAATGTCAAAAGGGCAAAGGTCTCATTGCCGATGTTTTCGATTATTACTGGAGTGGAAACAATTAGAAACAGCAAAGGAACAATTAAACCTGCAAAATTCCACAAAGAATTTTTCAAAACCTTTAGAACATCACTCCTCATGTAACATCTTCCGATTCTCTTCAACAATTTCACTTATTTTTATTTTTTTATCACTATACCTTTTAGCGTTATTCGACATTACTTGATATTGACAATTGGACATCTCTGAGCATTTTGAGACAGCATCAACCCAAGCAGCATTATCATTTAATGAAAGAACGTATCCAGCACCATTTTCTTCAATATCATTCCAAGGTGTTTGATCTGAAATCAATACAGGCAAACCTGCCATCAATGCTTCAGCAATAGCATGGCCAAAATTTTCACCTTTAGTCGGCAACACAAAAAAATCATACTCAGAAAGCACTGAAAGAATATTGTCAGGGCATACAGCTCCTTTATATGTAACCGCCCCTTTCCTAATCAATGCATGCCCAACATGTTGGCAAAAACGCCAATAATCTTGATCTTCAATATTACCATATATATCAAGCAAAACTTCACAATCACATTTCAAAATAACCTCAATCAAGTAGTCCAGATTTTTTATTGGGTGAACCCTGGAAAAAAAAACAAGACGAACTAACTCTTTTTCCTTTTTTCTCTTCCTAACCTCATCCGTAAAAGTCACAGGAATATCTCTTGCAACAATAACCTTACCCCATTTCAAACAACTCAAAATTTGTTGCTTTTCTTTTTCGCTCGAAGCCTGAAACGAAAGATCAAAAAAACGCAAAATAAAATCAAAAAATATTCGGTATGCTATTTTCTTATATTTTTTATGGGAAAGAGCAGAGTCCGCCAGCTCACCCCTCGGAGCCAACACAAACCGACCATGGAAATTAAGAGCGAAAATTGAAACCAAAACAGGAACTAAAGTATACCTCCAAGAAAAAAAGCTATTCAAATAAACCGTTGCATTACCAGATCCGTTCAACTCTTTGTAAACAGATTTTAAATAAAGAAACAGGTTTTCGGCGTAGAATGATAACGGCTCGCCGAGATCGCCGATCCACACGTCCGCATTCTCAACAATTTTTTTATTATCAATATCAAAAGCAGATGAAAAAGTTTTTATTTCATGATCTTTTTTCAAATAATCCACAAAATTCGCAACTGATCTTGCCCCTCCGCCAGCTTTGGAGGCAGGCCGATAATAAGGACAAAAAATTAATATTTTACGCAAAACTTTCACCTTTTTTCATCACTTGACCTCCCGTCTTATATGTTATTATTCCAAACCAAAGCGCGGAATAGATATCAAAATGAGATACATGGCCAACATATAACGCCAACCAACCAGCGGTGACGGCAAGCCATATAGGCTTTTCACAATATTCTGCTTTACAACCCCTATAAAAAAGGGCACCAAAGAATGCAAGCAATAGAAAAACACCTCCCCACCCAAGACTCATCCATGAATCAAAAAATATGTTTGCATAAGTCCGAACCAAATCACTCCCCGTTTCATTAGAAAAATACAGATTTGAATTCCCTAAGCCATGGCCAAAAAAAGGAGGGGGGTTATCATAAACAAATTCATATATATCCCCCCTGCTCGATTCCACCATACCTCCTTCAATTATATTCTCTACCCTTCTAGCTGCCACCCCAAAAACATCCACATCAAAAAACCTCAAAACCCATGCCAAACTTCCGCCCCCCAAAATTACATACAACCACAATTTAAAACTTTTAACTCCCGAGAAATAAAAGTACACTAAAAATGCAATACCCAAAGATACAATCCCGAGAAGACTTCCTGTAAACAAGAACGCCATTAGCAAACACAGCTTTAAGCTTTTTTTAACTTTTTGGAATTTGAAAAAAACCATTAAAAGCGGCGAAACCAACCACTGAGCCAAGTGACTTGGTTCTTGAAAACTACCGGCAGCTCTGAAAAAGTCATAACTATACACAAGTGCGTTGTTATCCCCCCCCCCTGTGGAGGCTCTATTTCTCGGAATCACAGGCAGCCCAAAGTAATGCGCAGCATAAGCATACAAAGCATATATTGATAATATCACGCTAATCATAATTATGGCTGACAGCAGCTCTTCCTCTCCTTGCTGCATACACACTCTGTAGGTGGCAATAAAAACCCCAATGAAGGCAATCAAGTCTAGATACCTTAAAAATATAAAAACAGGATATGATTGACTCATCCCGGAGACTTCCATCCCCTCCCCCCATGTTGCAATGGTTACTAGAACTGAAAACAAAGCATAGATTAAAACCACCTTAACAGGAGATGGAAAATACATCCTTAGCCGTAGCATTTCTTTAACCAGCAAAAAACACCCTACTACTTTGCCAATCCATGGAAGAGGCACCCCAAAAAAAGTAAACGCCGCACACCCCTGCAAAAACAAAGAGAAAATTATTAAACTATACGACTTCATATAATCACATATCAATTCTTTAGATCGGTTGTGCGCCAACAGCTTGAACAGTGTTTTCCAAGCACGGAAGTAAAATTAAAGCCTAGTCCCTTCCTACCAGCATAAAATCCGTAAATTCGTTTTTAGCCGACTGTGTACTTTACCTTTCGCGATGGAGCAACCGCGCCTACAGAGTTAACCTTACCGCTTTAAATGTTGGAAACTCTCTTTCCGGTTTTACGCAACCCAAACGCTTGTGAAATTTTTAACGCTTATCAAATGTTATATTTTCGTTGGGTTAATCTTTGTTTTGCCCGTACTCGTAGGCGTAGTATCCGTATTCGTTTGATGCTCTACGCTCCATGCAATTGAGAATCGCTCCTTTAATCTCCACATTATTCTGCGCAAATCGTGTCAGGGTGATGTCCACTTCCTTCACTGAATTCACCCCAAAGCGGGTCACAATGAGGCTGCTGCCAGCCAGTTGCCCAACAATGGCGGCATCAGTGACGGCCAGAATAGGTGGAGTATCTACCAGGACGATGTCGTACTGCCCGCTCAAGGACTCCATAAGTGACTTGAAACGGTTATGCATGAGTAGCTCGGACGGGTTGGGTGGCACCTGGCCTCGAGGAATAAAGGCGAGGTTTTCCATTTTGCTTGCCTGGATGACGGCGTCCTGCTCTTTCTGGCCAGAAAGATAATCGGAAAGACCGGCATTATTGCGATTATCAAAGAAGCGGTGCATGTGCCCTTTGCGCATATCGGCATCAATAACAATGACCCTCTGACCAGTCTGAGCCAATACGGCAGCCAGGTTAGCAGACACAAATGACTTACCTACCCCCGGGCTGGGGCCAGACACCATAAGCACCTTGTTAGTGGCCTCCATCATGGCGAAGTGCAGGCTGGTGCGAAGGCTGCGTAAGGCTTCGACAGCCAGATCATTCGGGTCAGACAGGGCAAGCAGCGGGATGGGCTCTTTGTCTTTCTTCTGGCGTCGACGGCGTTTCAATGCTTCCAGCCTGTCCACTTTTTGCTGATGCTCCGACAAGGGGATGGAGGCATACACAGAGATACCCTGCTCTTCCAGCTGCTCGGGGCTTTCAATGCCACGGTTGAACGCAGCTTTGACAAGCACATAGCCCACTGCCCCCATGCCTCCCAGCATCGCTGCCAGAATCGCCACCAGAGACTTCTTGGGTTTAACGGGCACCGGTTGTACCAGCGCCTTGTCGATAATACGGACACTGCCCACCGTGCCCGCCTTCATGATGCGCAGCTCCTGGGATTTATTGAGCAGGCCCACGTAGATTTCCTGGTTCACTTCCACATCGCGCATGAGGCGCAGCACTTCCTGCTGGGTTTCCGGAAGGGCCTTGATCTGCTTATTAAGCTCTTCTTTTTCCTGCATCAGGGAGCCGCGCTGCTGGATCAGGGTACGATAAGCAGGGTGCTCCCTGGTGAAGCGAGAGGACACTTCACTTTCCTTGATCTTCAGCTCGTTAATCTTGGCTTCGATGGCAACCAGACGCTCCAGTACGGACTCGGTTTCCAGGGACAGGTCTACCGATTCGCTTTTCAGGCGATACGCATTGAGCTTTTCTTCTGCTCCGGTGAGCTTGTCCTTGATTTCCGGAAGTTGCTCATCAAGAAAATCCAGGCTGTTTTCTGCCTCGGCGGACAGGCGTTTAATATTTTGCAGCAGATAGGTTTCGCTGATGGCATCCAGGATGGTGCGGATACGGGTTTTATGAGGCCCCGTTATGGCCATACTGATAATACCGGTGGCTTTCCCCTGTTCACTGACTGACAAGCGGCCCCGCAATTTATTCACCGCATCGGCTCTGGCCTGTTTCATTAGCGATAGAGGCTCTTCACCGTATTCCCACTCACCCAGCTCCAGCTGGATACGCCCATCTTCACTTTTGATTGGTTCACCAACAGGCGCGCTGCCTACTTTCTGGTCTTCCAGATACAGGGCTGGCTGGCCATTTTCTTCCAGCAGGGTGAAGGCTTTACCTTCCAGGGTTTCCGGCACCCGGAAATGTTTTACGGTGACAAAGGTTTCGCTGTCGCGGTAGCCTGCAAACAGGGGCCTTGGAACGAATTCCGGGGCCGGGTCAGGAGCACCCATACCGCCAATCAGAGGTAGCCTGTCAGGCTGGATGAGAATATCCATTTGTAGCTGATCAATCACTTCGCCGAGCACCATGCGCGAGCGAATGATCTGAATTTCTGCATCGGCAGAGGATTCTTCGGTGAACAGCTCATTCAGCTCGGAAAAACCGGGCACGCCGCCCTGCTTGTCTTCCACTTGCAGCAAGGCATCGGCTTTATAGATGGAGGTTGCCAGCATCCCATAGGCCACACCCAGAAACAGGGCAATCAGGGTGGTGCCGATAATCAGCCAGCGGTGGTCAAGCAGCAAGCCGAAGAGCTTCTGGAGATCGATTTCGTCGGCCATGCCGGTGGCTTGAGGCTGGCGATTTGAGGTGCTTGTGTTTTCTGTCATGTGTTTTGTTGCCCTGTTCACCGTGGTGTCATCTCGCCTTGGCGAGGGTTGGGCGGAAATGCGAATGGCATTTCTGCCCAAAGGGTGTTTCTTTTTTTGTGGGAGCCTGGTCGCAGGTATTAAGGCCTGTTGAATCCGCAGCCTTTTCGCCATGCGAGCATGGGCTCCAACAGTGTTACAGTTTTGCTGCCCAGGCCTTGGTGGCCTCCTGCATCATTGGGTAGATCCGCTCGAAGGCATCCCGGCCTCGTTTGTAGGGATCGGGGATGTCGTGGCCGCCGTTCCAGTGGCTGAGCAGGAAGGTTTTTCCGCTGGCTTCCGGGAAGGCCCGACTGAGCCGTTCTTTCTGCCGGCTTTCCATGACCAGGATCAGGTCGTTGTCGCGGCAGAGTTCACTGTCCAGTTTGCGGGCGGTATGGGGCCCGCACTCCAGGCCGTTTTCTTCTGCTACCGCCCGGGCGGTTGACTCCATGTCGTGACCGACAAGGCCCACCAGGCCAGCGGAGGATACGGTTTTGCCTGGTTTCAATTCACGCAACATGGCCGCTACCGTGGGGCTGCGGCAGATGTTGCCGTCGCAGACAATGAGTATTCGTTCAAACATCAGTCGCTTAACACCTCAGCCCGATCGACAGCCAGCGCACCGAAATAGACCGTTTGCACGGTGGGCAGAATATTGCGAATCACACGGTTCCAGCGGGCCAGGGGTGCCGCTGTCACATAGACAATATCGCGGCGTTGCAGCTTGAAGCTGTCGGCCAGAATCAGCGCTGTGGCATCCTTGGCGTTCAGTTGGTAGAGATCTACCAGGTGGTCACTGCCTTCCGGGGCCCGGCGTATTACAAAGATACCCGAGGCATCCGCACTATCCTGCAGGTACCCACCGGACGTGGACAACGCTTCCGCCAGGCTCAGGCCATTGCGGGTCATGGGTACCGGGCGGGCATCCTTCACTTCCCCCATGACAAAGACCTTGTTGTCGTCGTTGCGGCCCACATGGACCACGTCGCCAGGGCGCAGCAGTACGTTGTGGGAGGGATTGCCTTCCTGGTACAGGGCACGCAAAGACAGGCTGTATTCCTTGCCATTCCGGGTAAGGGACACATCGGTCCAGTCGGAGAATTCGGTAAGGCCGCCGGAGGCGTTCACCGCATCCAGCAGGCGCAGGGGCACGTTGGTAACCGGGTACGCGCCAGGCTGCTTCACTTCGCCGGAGACATAGACTTTCTGGCTGCGGAAGGCGGCGATGGTCACATCCACCTGCGGGTCTTCGATGTATTCGGCAATACGCTCGGCGATCAGGTCACGAATTTCCGTAACCCGCAGGCCCACCACTTTGATCTTGCCCACGTAGGGGTAAAAGATGGTGCCATCGTTGTGCACCCAGTTGCCGGATTCCGAGGGGCTGCGCATGGAGCCGGCGGGAATGGTGAGCTCCGGGTGATCCCAGACGGTGATCTGCAGCACGTCGCCCAGGCCGACCACGTAGTCGTAATCTTCCGGTTCTTCGAGGAGGGTGTCAGCGGGCTGGGTTGGCTGTTCCTCTGGGGTCTGGAGTATCCGGGTGTTGATGTTATGCACTTGCACCACGTCCGGCAGGGACTCGGCCTCTTCATTGCTTTCATCGCCATCCAGGAACCAGCCAGGGGTGGTGGAGATGTGGGAACCGGGTGCGAGTGTGCAGCCGGCCAGCCCCGCCAACAGGGCGGCGACTACCAGCTTGCCTAGATGTGTTGTCATTGTTGCCTGCATGTTTTTCTCTTACCCGTTTCTTTTACCAACTGATGGGCCGGGTCCACTGGAGACCGGCGGTAAAGCGCTCACGCTCTTCGAAGACAGTTTCCACCGGTTCGTCGGTGGCGGACAGTAGCCAGTCCAGGCGACCGCCCAGCATGGGATGCTGAATACGCAGCTCGGCGAGGGAAATATCCTGCTCCTCAACCGACTGCAAGATGGCGGCGCCGTCTTCGGCGATGACTGCACGTATTGTGCCGTCCTGATTCAGGGTGGCGCGGGACAGATTCAGCCCAACCGTGACACCGTTGCGGAAATATTGCTGTAGGCCGAGCGTGACGGCGCGGGCATCCCCTTCCCAGGTAGTGGCCATATTACGGCCATAATGGCGAAAACCGGAACGGTAGGTGCCGTGCTCATAGGCCACACTGTGGCGGCGATCACTGAGCCAGCTACCGGCCACGGTTTCCGTGGTTTCCAGGAAAAAGCGCTGGGAGCCCTGCCCCAGGCCGGTGACCATATCCAGGCCGGCCAGGGAGGAGAATTTGGAAGGCAGGCCGCCGGCTTCGTCTTCACCCATGAACTGGCCGTAGAAGCCAACGGGCACATCGCCGGGAGAGAGGGAAAGGCGGAAGTCGAAACCGGCAATCTGGTTGCTGGGGTCCTGACCTTCTTTCAGGCCGGAGGTCTGGCCGTTATCGCGGCCGATGACCGCATTCCAGAAGGCATCCAGATCCTGCGGCCGCCCTTCTCCGCCCCACTGGGCCAGGCGGGTCAGACCGATCTGCAGGGAATCCAGCGGGTTGAACACAAAGCGAGCACCCAGCAGGCGCGCTTCTGGTACCGCACGGTCGTTTTCCAGCTGGCCGGCGATGACCTGGAGGTCCCAGGGGCCGATCCAGCTTAACCAGGGGCTTTCCGGTGCCAGGGGCATGTGCCGGGACAGCCACAACCCGGGTACCGGGCGGGCGTTGTTGGAGAGAGCCAGGGAGCTCTGCCAGCCCGGGCCCCACCAGCGATCAATGGCGCCGACGCCAAGCTGCCAGTTGCCGACGATGCCGGCCAGGTAGGTGTCGTCGAAGCGCAGGTGGGTATCGTCACGCTCCCCATCCACATAGCCCACTGCCAGATTGGCAGCCCAGTGCTCGCCCATGCTGTAAAGGGCGATCTGGCCGGTGGCCTCGTCTTCCGCCTGGGAGGAGAAACTGGTGTAAAGCGGTTCTTGCGTTGCGCCGCCCAGTGTCAGCTCGGCACCGGTGGTGGCCTTGCGTGTGGCTTCAAGGGCTTGCTGCAGGTAGGCGGAGTGCTGGTTCTTGCAGGCACTGGCCTGATCCGGGGATTGTTGTGCCAGGGCCAGGCGATAGCCTTTCATCAGGGCCGCCCAGCTGATTGGCCAGGACAGGGTGACGCCCTTCAGGCATCCCTGGCTTTGCAGGGCTTCAATATGGTGGCGCGCCGTGAGATCGCCGGCCTGCACCCAGGGAGTCGCTGCCTGGGAAGATGCGCTGAGGCCGATGCACAGGGCTCCGAGCCACCGAATTAGGGAGGGAGATAACCGCACTAGGACGTCCTATCCTTCTTGTGGTGCATAACAAGAGGCGCATTATGCGTGCTTA